>OGSS01000322.1_pt1 | contig 55756 bp, 44 predicted proteins | sample 1553591 | NCBI WGS metagenome assembly OGSS01 (sample SAMEA2580061, study PRJEB22360) | human gut metagenome | biome: human gut; feature: human-associated habitat; material: faeces | place: Denmark | collected 2008/2010
CGCGGCAGTCTCCGGCAAGGCCTGTGCAGTTTCGGATATCGCCCAAAGGAGCCGGGATAAGGAAGTTTTGGAGTCCTTTGCCCTTTGGGCTTAAGAAACAGCCCCCTGGGCCGGGGACGAAGCATGGCGCAGGATTTTCTGTATGAAACAGGGAAATTGTTTGTGAAACAGGGAGGTACCTATGATAAAGAAATATAAGATCAATGAAAATGAGTGCGGCTATCTGATCCGCAGGGGCCGCTTTGAGAAGCTGTTGACTGTGGGAACCTACTATTTTCTCAGCCTGTCCGGCTGTGAGGTAAAAATTGTTCCCATGACCGGGGCTGTAAATACCTGTGGGATTCCGGAGGAAATCCTGATGAAGAATCCGGAATTTGCTTCCCGTGTGGTAAAAAATGTGCTTCCGGATACATCCATTGCCATCCGGTTTGTAAATGGAGCGTTCAGAGAGGTGGTTTGTAAGCCGGAGACATTGTTTTGGAATGTATTTGAGAAAAATGAATTTCAGGTGATTGATATCACAAAGCCATGGATGGAAGAAACTCTTCCCAGGATGTATATGGAGCTGATGCCTGCCAAATACTATAAGAAAATTGTGATTAAGGACGGAGAGACTGGGCTTTTGTACTTTGACAATCAGTTTGAGCGGCAGCTGGAAACGGGAACTTACTTTTTCTGGAATTACGGAAGGGAAACTACCTGCAAAGTATTTAACCTGAAGCTTCAGCAGCTGGAAATTTCCGGTCAGGAGATACTGACAGCAGATAAGGTGGGGGTGCGGCTGAATGTGATCTGCACTTACAGGATCACAGATCCCCGCAGGCTGGTAATGCTGGTGGAAAATGTGGGAACACAGCTCTATACCCATGCGCAGCTGATCCTCAGGGAATATGTAGGACGGTTCCGTCTGGATGAGCTTTTGGAGCAGAAGGAGGAGATCAGCCAGTATGTGCTGGAGGAGATGAAAAAGAAGCAGGAGGATTACTGCGTGGAAATCGTCTCTGCGGGAATCAAGGATATTATCCTTCCGGGGGAGATACGGGAGATCATGAATACCGTGCTTCTGGCGGAAAAACGCGCCCAGGCCAATGTTATCACCCGAAGGGAGGAGGTAGCTTCTACCAGAAGCCTCTTAAATACCGCAAGGCTGATGGATGAAAACCAGACGCTCTTTAAGCTTAAGGAAATGGAGTATCTGGAGCGGATCTGCGATAAGGTGGGGACGATTTCCTTAAATGGGGGAAAAGGCGTGATGGAGCAGCTGGCGGAGCTGGCTGGGATGGAAGGAAAGGAAGAGGCTGCCGGTTAAGATTGATATTTAAAGTCCCTAAATCAAAATAAGTTTCTTATGTATTGTCAATATTAGTGCATATCCTATCCTTCCCTTATTTGAACAATAGGTGTACAGATCTTAAAAATCTAATTTTTCCATCACTTAAAGTTGCGGAATAAAATTTTTTCAGAATAAAAATTCAGATTTCATGCAGAATATCTTCCTGTGCGGTAAAATATGAGTAAGAAAATTTTCGCACAGGAGATTTTACAAATGTATATGCGGACAGCATTTCATGAGGAAAATGGAGGGGGATTTTAATAAGGTAATCTGGATTCTTGGAAACATAGGAAAAATTTTATTTTTATTTGTATTTTTCATTGTCATGTTTTATCATTTTAGTATAAATATGACGAGGTGAAATATGGCAGTTATTCAAACAATCGGGTATTATATATGCCTACGAAATTATTTATTACTGGGACAAAGAAAAAAACAAGTTTCGTGCAAAGCGTACCTGCATTGGAAAAATAGCCCCATCTACTGGCGAAATTGTTCCTACTAGAGGCAGGGCTAAAAAACTGTTCTTAAGGAGTCAGAACAGATTCCTAAGAAAGGCTTAGTTCCGTTTTAGGGAACAAGGTATCTGTATTATGGTGTTACCTATCTGTTGAATGAATTTTCTGAAGAACTGGGGCTTACAGCAGATTTGCGTCAGTGTTTTCCCGACGATTACAAGAGTGTTTTATCAATTGTTTTTATCTGATAGATTTATGAGTCTCTCGAAGTTGAAGTATCAACCTCATCATGTTAACTCCGTGACTCTGGGTTATATTAAAAGAGTTGCATTTATGTCTTTTTATTGACTGAAATACTGATTATTCAAGATTCAGCACACCTTATTGGTGTAAGAAGTTTGAGTTAAGAAGAAAGACGGTTCCCTGAGCTTACATGTCTGCGAAGGCAGTTTTGGATACGGTGTGGGAATAAGTCAGAACGGTGTTTAGGGAATGGAAAAGAGTGGGATGGTATATAAGAGGAGAATGTTATGAAGCTGAAAAAATATTTGATAGCCAAATATCGATCAATGGAGCTGGGAAAGCGCATGCTGGCTATTTTGCTGTCAGTTTCTTTTTTGCAGATAGGAATTGTATTAGTTATTTCCTATCATCTAAGTTCCGTAATTATAACAAAACAGACGGGAGAGCTCATAGATGAAAATCTGACTCAGAGTGCTAACTCCATTCAGGCAGCTTTTCAGAGTTATGATAATATTATCCAGGAAATTTATACAAATACAGATTATATTGAAAATCTGAAGATTATTAATTCATGGGATGGAGAAAATTATTATTTGTCCAAGTTTGCTCTAGAAACAAAGCTCAGAGATATTATTTATGAAAATAGTGAAATTCTGGGAATTGCTATTGTGGGGCAGTATGGGGATCAGTGTTTTTATGACGGCGTCACTCTTTCCAGTCAGAGGAGTTACTGCTTTCCGGACAAGCTGGAGAACAGTCCCTTGGTTCGGTCAGCTTTTCGGCAGAAGGACAGTGTCTATTCTCCACTGATGAATCATAAGGACGAAGAATTTGGAACGTATTCCTATTTTACCATTGCTCATCAGCTGACTGATTTTAATAATTATAAAAAAGGTTCTCTGGGCTGTGTGATTTTATGCATTGACGAGACTCGTTTCCGCAGAAACTACAGCCAGAGCCAGGAGGACTCTAATATCTCCTTTGTGGTGGATAGTATGGGAAATATAGTTTCTTTTCCTCGATCAGGAATGGAAGGAGTGAATCTGCTGGAACGGGAGCCGGAGGAAGCGCCGTCCACAAAAGAAATTGAGGATGTGGCCTATCGGTTTATCAGAGATATCAACTATTTCCAGACAACCAAGTTGGCGGCAAATGCCGTGAGTATTATGGATGGCCGTTTCTTTATTGTAAATATTCAGGATTTGAATTATTCCCTGAAAAAGCTGCGATATCTGCTGATTATGATTTGCCTGGTTGGAGCTTTGGTATGGGATATTTGTTTTCTGATTGTGTATTATATTTCCAAGGATACAGATAGAAGTGTAAAGAAGATTTTAAATGCTATGAACGAGGCAAATAAAGGAAACCTGGATAGCAAGGTAGAGATAGAGGGCAGTGACGAATTCGCAAAGATTTCAGGTCACTTTAATGAAATGCTGACAGAGATAAAAAAATCCAGTGAACAGGAGAGAGAATCTATGGTTCGGGAGAAAAATGCAGAAATACGTTCACTGGAAGCTCAGATTAATCCTCATTTTCTTTATAACACACTGGATACCATCAACTGGCTGGCTATTGAGGAACAGCAATTTTCCATCAGCCAGATGATTACGAAGCTGGCTCAGATTTTGCGTTACAGTATACATAACAGCAATGAGATTGTGACCATAAAAACAGAGCTTGAGTTCCTGAAAAAGTATATTTATCTCCAACAGCAGCGCTTTGAATATTCCTTTGACTGCACCATTGATCTGGATGAAAGGGCTCAAGATTGCCGGATTCATAAGCTTTTGCTGCAGCCTCTTGTGGAGAATACGATTATTCACGGTTTTTCCGGTCTGGAACGGGATTGCGAGATACGGATTTTGATTCAATATCAGGACAGCGGCAGTCTTTTTATTGAGGTCAGTGATAACGGTGCGGGAATGACCAGAGAGCAAGTGGATACCTTAAATGGTTATGATTATCGTACTGGACGTATTGAGACAAGTGTGGGTTTACGCAATGTGATAACAAGAATTAAACTGTATTATGGTGAAAAAGGAAGTATCCGCTTCTCATCAGAGAATGCCGGAACAACGGTGAGAATTATTATTCCAGTGGAATAAGCGGGGGAGAACAGATGAGAATTGTACTGGTAGAAGACGAAAATAAAACGAGAAACGGAATAATGAACATGATTCGCCAGTTTACGAATCATAAGGTCGTGGGAACTGCGGAAAACGGGCAGGAGGGAATTGAGCTTGTGAAGAATGTCAGGCCGGATTTGATTATCAGCGATATTCGTATGCCGGTTATGGATGGATTGGAAATGCTTCAAGGGCTCTTTGATGAAAGAATTCCCTTTAATGCGATTCTTCTTACGGGCTATTCTGATTTTGAGTATGCCAGAAAGGCTTTAAAACTCCAAGTGGCAGATTACCTGTTAAAACCTCTGGATGTGGAGGATTTTTTAAAGACATTAAATGCTGTGGAGACAAGGATTTATAAGATTCAGAATATCCAGATGTCAGTGGAGCAGATGATTGCAAATTATCTGGAGCGCCAACAGGGGGAGAGGGAAGATTTAGAACCTTTGCTTAATGAGATGCTCCATGTAAACAGCAGGACAGAAATCTCCTTATTTTTGATGGCACCTAGGAGGCTCTGTGCAGACCGATTGAAGGAGATGTCAAATTGCCTTAAGGAGCTGATGGAATCATTGTGCATTGATAATTCACATGTGCTTACAATTCCAGGAGAAAAGAGGCTTTTAGTGTTGGTTGCAGGTACGGAAAAGAACCGCAGTTTAAAGAATCGTTTTGCTCTGAAAGTTCTTCCTGAACTGGAGGATATTGGACAATGTATCTGTATTTATGAGAGGATTCACGGCATACAGGGTTTGGGGGAGACTGTTGGACTTATGTTGGGGCGGATTGATTTTGGTTTTTCGTTGTCGGCGCATACGGTGATTGATGAAGAGATTATAAGTAAAATCCAGTATGAACCTCTGGAGTATCCGGAGCAGCTGGAAAATGCAATGATTCGTGAGCTTCGCAGCGGTAATAAGGGGAAGCTGGAGGATTATGGAAACCGCTTTATCAGAGAAGTAGCTGACAGCAATGCAAATCCAGAGGTGATTCGCGGGTACGCCATCCGTATGATTGCAAATGTATTTCATGTGGCAAGAGATTTAAAGGAGCATTTGAATAAGGAGGACACAGTCAAGGCGTTTACTGAGATGATTATATTAAGTGACACAAGGGCGGAAGTGCGCTATCAGCTTGAAAAGTTTATTCGCTCTCTGAGTGATGACCAGAGAGGGGAGATTTTTACGGAAAATGGTCTTGTAATGAATGCCATTTTCTATATCCGTACCCATTATCAGGAGGATATTTCATTGTCAGATGTGGCCAGAATGTGCAGGGTGACGCCAGAATATTTAAGTAAGATTTTTTTTAAGGAAACGGGAATCAATTTCAGTCCGTTTCTCCAGAATTTCCGTATTAGCGCAGCAAAGAGAATGCTTTTAAAGGAGGACTGTAAGGTTTATGAGGTTGCAGAGGCAGTGGGTTTTCATGATCAGAAATATTTTGTGAAGGTATTCAAAAAGCTGTGTGGAATTACGCCTTCAGAGTACAGGAAGGAGGCAAAAGATTGAAAAATAGTAAATTGAGCCCAAAGCGGAAATAAAATACAAAATGCTCGGTATTGGAACATTTTTATAACGTTTTGTGCCTGAGCGAGGCGAAAGGGATGGATATAATTATGAACATCAGACGGGCGGTTTTATTCATAGCGAGCATTTTGCTGTGCGGCCTTCTATTTATCTATGCGTTGTTTGAAAGGGATAAAGAAGTTCATCAGACCCGGGAAGAAGAAAAAATAAAGGTTAGGGTATTGGCATGTTATGAGATACAACAAGAAAGAGAACTTTTAAAACAGCTGGCGGACGATTTTAATCAAAAATATCAGGCTTGTATGGTAGAGGTGGAATTTATTGATAAGGAAAATCTGAAAAAAGATATTTGCCTGCGGGTAGACAGCGGGGAACAGCCGGACATTGTGATTGGTGGAAGTATGGAGATACTAGGATTAGCAGATATGGGAGTTTTGGAGAATGTGGATTCTCTGGTGAAAGAAAACCTGTATCATAAGTTGATTTATCCTGATATGTGGCAGACTACTATGAATAATGGAATCTATTATGGTATTCCGTTTATCTGTAACCCCTACGTTTTGTTTTGCAATCGTGAATATTTGAAAAAGTTGGAAAAACCTGCTCCCCATACTTGGGAGGAAGTTTTGGAGATATGCAGCAAGAGCAGCCAAAAGGGAGTCTATGGCCTGTCTATGGGAGTTAAGCGCTCCTCGGATGCAGCGACAGTATTTAATTATATTCTCTATGTCAGCGGAGCAAATTACTATAATCTGTTCAGTGAATCTGGATTGGGTGCCATAGAGATTGCAGATATTTTAAAGCGTTGGGGCTATGTGGACAAGTACTGTATCAATTCGACACCGAAGGATGCGGCGGAGGTCTTTAGGGAGGGACAGTCTGTTTTTCTTCTTGCACCATTAGACACACGGATTTGGCTGGATCATGCTCAGACGGCTTTTAAGTATGAAATTGTGGCGGCACCCGAAAAGATAAAAAGTGGTTATATCATATCAGGAGATAATCTGGCACTGCTAAAAGGGGCAAAAGAAGAGGCTTTTCAATTTGTGGAATATCTTTATACACCTCAGGTTCGGGACAGGATTGTGCAGGGAACCGGAACACTTCCTATTTTTCAGGAAGAGTTTAAAAAATATGATAATGAAGGAGAACTTCGGCTGTTGAGTGATAGATTTATACGACAGGGGGAATGTTTGAAGCATTATAATTCCTGGTTTGAGATTTCCGATATTTTATCGGACAGTCTGAGAAGTCTTTTAACAAAACGTAATTTCGATTTACCTCAGATGGCAGAAGTCCTCCAGGATAAGATACGGGTAGTTATTATGAGTAACTGACTTGTTACATTAAAAAATTACCCCCTTTTCAAAATATTAGAATATACTTTCCTTTTGTGAAATGATAGGATTAACCTATCAAAAAACAAAGGAGAGGTTTCGAAAATGAAAAAAAGGTTAATTGGTACAGCATTAACAGCTTGTCTGGTATTCAGTCTGTCAGCTTGCGGTTCCAGCTCAGAAGCAGAATCAGCAGGTTCAAAGGAAGTAGCCTCTACTGAGGCAGCAGCTAAGGAGGAGAAGGCTGCAGAGACAGGGGAAAAAACAAAGGTAACGGTAACTTTTAAAGATGACGGACAAGGGGAGAATCATCCTTGGTATGTGTGGTTAAAGGACAGCTATGAGAAATGGGATAAAAAGGATCAGATTGAGCTTGAATTCGCCCCGATTACCGGTTCTGAAGGTGATTATTATACAAAGGTAGCTTTGCAGCTTGCTGATAAAAATACTTGTCCTGATGTGGTGATTGAGGATACGTTCCAGTTGCCGAATGATGTAAGTGCAGGATATCTGACAAATCTTGATAGCTATACAGCAAATTATGAGCCATGGAATGACGGCACTTACTATGAATCGATTAAGGCCGGTTCAATGGATTCAAACGGATCTGTTTACGGAATCCCATTTTCTACTGATGCAAGAGGTATTTGGTATAATAAGGAAATTTTTAAGAAAGCAGGACTTCCTGAGGATTGGAATCCGGAAACGTGGCAGGATATTCTTGATGCTTGTGCAGCTGTAAAGAAAAATGTTCCGGATGTGATTCCTTTCTGGTGTAACTCAGGTGTTGCTACTGGAGAAGCAACCTCTATGCAGACTTATGAGATGCTGCTTTACGGAACAGGAGAGCAGCTGTTAGATGAGAATGGAAAGTGGATTGTAAAAAGCCAGGCAATTCAGGATACACTGCAGTTCATCAGCGATGTTTATACAAATGGTTATGGTCCGTCCCTGTCTCTGGTATTAAATGGACAGGCTACTAATACTGCAAGAAGAGAGTATATTCCTCAGCAGAAGGTTGCTATGGTAATGGATGGTGCATGGATTTATTCAAACTGGGAGGAAAACGGCGCCTCTCCATGGCCTGAGTACAAGGAAATCATGGGACTTGCTGCAATGCCGAAGCAGAACGGAGGCGGAACTATTACCATGTCTGGTGGCTGGACCGTTTCTATTCCTGAAAATTCCGATGCAAAGGATGCTGCGTTTGAGTTGATTAAGGAGCTGATGGAGCCGGAGAATTACACCTCCTGCGTTATGGCTCAGGGTTCCATTGCAACACGTGCTGATTCCGCAGAGGATGAGGCGTATGCTTCCCAGTTGTTCTTAAATCGAGCAACTGAAATTCTGGCAGGAGGAGACGCTTATTTCAGACCTCAGAATGAGCAGTATTCCGTTGTTACTACCAGTATTCAGGCTATGGTTGAGTCCGTTGTATCAGGGAGCACACCTGAGGAAGCTATGAACCAGTATGCTATGGATGTAGCCAGGGTAGTAGGAGACGAGAACGTAGTAGAAAAATAAACCCCATGTGGAGCGGCGGCCGGTTGCTGTGTGACCGCCCCTCCACTTTTCTTTTGCAAATGAAAGGAAAATTGTCATGTTCAAAAATCAAAGAAGCGGTTTTTGGGATGAAATGAAAAAATCGGTTCTGCTTCTTCCTTCAGTGGCAGTCCTTCTGTGCTTTTTCGTAATTCCGATTATTTTGACCGTATGTTATTCCTTCACTAATATGGCCCTCAGCGGTTCTAATGCAAAAAACTTCCAGTTTGTAGCATTGGAAAACTATAAAAGGATGCTTTCTGACCCCACCACGATTGTAAGTATAAAAAATACATTAGTGTTTTTGGTAGGAAGTCTGGCAGGACAGACAATACTGGGGTTTTTAGCTGCCTATTTAATGAGACAGAAGTCCCAAGGCTTCAGAAGCGTTGTAGGTCCCTGCTTTCTGGCTGGCTGGGTAATGCCGGAAATCGTAGTAGCTTTGTGTTTTATGGCGTTTTTTAAGGAAACAGGAACGCTGAATGTACTTTTGGGCACCTTCGGAGTGGGTGCAGTTTCATGGCTCTATTCTCACCCAATGCTTTCTGTCATCATTGCAAATGTGTGGCACGGCATGGCATTTTCTATGATGAATTTCCAGTCTGCCCTTGACAATGTATCCGGAGATATCGAGGAGGCCGCAAGAGTGGATGGGGCCAGTCGAATTCAGACCCTGCTTTATATCATTGTTCCTTGCATCAAGGATACAATTGCCACCAATATTATGCTGAATACATTATCTACTTTAGGTGTATACGGTCTGATTTATGCCATGACAGGAGGCGGTCCCGGAAATAAGACAATGACCCTTCCCATTTATATGTACAATCAGGGACTAAAAGGAATGCAGCTGGGCTTTGGAACGGCTATAGGCATGATGATTCTGGCAGTAGGTGCGGTGTGCAGTATTGCTTATACAATTCTGTTGAAAAACAGCAGTGAAGACTAGGAGGCAGAACATGAATAACAGACGAGTAAAATATCTTCATTATATTGTACTGACCTTTATGGCGCTGACCTTTGTTCTTCCTCTGATATGGCTAGTTATTGCGTCTTTTGATCCCAATGCCAGCGATTCACTGAAGGCTCCTGCAACCTGGAGCCTGGGTAATTATATTAGCGTGCTGACAGATCCTGATAACTTGAAGGCATATTGGGTGGGGTTTGTGATTTCTTTTGTGGAATCCCTCATTGTAGTAGTTTTATCTTGTATGGCGGCCTACCCTCTATCAAGGTATAAGTTGAGCTACAAGAAAGTTTTCATGAATCTGATTTTGTTTATGACTGCACTTCCTATGATTGCTGTCATTGTTCCTGTATACAAAATGTACCTGAGTTTGGGTATCTTAAATACCCTATGGGGTGTTATCATGTATCTGACGGCTTCTTCCCTTCCTTACGGACTGTGGTTGATGAAGAATTTTATGGATGCAGTGCCAAGAGAACTGGAGGAGGCTGCCTGGATGGATGGGGCAACTACTTTGCGGTCTATTGTAAACATTATTTTGCCTTTGATGTTTCCGGGAATCTGTACTGTGTTTATCTATACATTTTCCAGAAGCTGGGGTAATTTCTTTGTGCCCTATATTCTGTTAAGCTCTGCTGATAAGATGCCTGCATCCGTTCAGCTGTATCAGTTCTTTGGACAGTACGGATTGATTGACTACGGACCATTAGCGGCCTACTCCATTATTTATACATTGCCTTCTATCATACTGTATATTCTCTCTCAGAATTACATGTCAAAGGGCTTTAATTTATCAGGAGCAGCCAAGGGCTAAAGAGAGGAGAAATGACAATGATTATGCTGCAGCAAAGGATAGGGAAATTTCTGTCCTATTTGGAAAAACAGATATACCCTCAAAAGATGGAACTGGAGAATATACGGTTTATTCAGACAGAGGAACGTTTTTCTAATGTAGAGAAGCTGGATACAACCGCCTGGGAGCTGTTTGACGGAAGGGAGTTTTGGGGTGGACATAGGGAATATTACTGGTTTGATATGACTGCCAGGATACCGGAGGAGTTTGAAGGAAAATGTGTATGTTTTGAACTTCTTACAGGCAGAGAGGGGCAGTGGGATGCAACCAATCCCCAGTTTACTTGTTATGTCAACGGTGTACTACGCCAGGGGCTTGACGTAAACCACAGGGAGGTTCTTCTGACAGAGAGTGCGAAAGCAGGAGAGAGTTATCGAATCGTGCTTTCAGCATTTACAGGGGATCAGAATTTTAAATTAAAGCTTCAGGTTTCTATTAAGGTTCTGGATCGCCTTACTGAAAAATATTACTATGATATTAAGGTGCCTTACGAGACGGCCTGTCTGCTGGATTCAGAGGACAGAGATTACATTGCGATTATCCAAACAATTAATGAGTCTGTAAATCTGGTGGATTTTAGACAGGAGAATTCAGCAGAATACAGGGAAAGCATCCAAAAAGCCGATGGCTATATGGAGCAGGAATTTTATAAAAAGCGGTGCAGCACAGAAAATAGGCCCACAATCTGTTGTGTGGGACATACACATATCGATTGTGCCTGGATGTGGACACTGAAGGTGACCCAGGATAAAGCAGTACGCAGTTTTTCCACTGTTTTGGAACTGATGCGTCGATATCCCGAATATAAATTCATGTCCAGCCAACCGTTGCTTTACAAGTTTGTAAAGAAAAATGCGCCTCAGGTTTATGAAGAGATTAAAAGGCGGGTGAAGGAAGGACGCTGGGAAACAGAAGGCGCCATGTTTGTGGAGGCCGACTGTAATCTTTCTTCAGGAGAATCTCTGGTTCGTCAGATTATTTACGGAAAAAGATTTTTTAAGGAGGAGTTCGGAAAGGATAATATTGTCCTCTGGCTTCCGGATGTATTTGGATATTCAGCTGCTTTGCCGCAGATTATGAAAAAAACGGGAATCCGATATTTTATGACTACGAAAATTAACTGGAATGAGTTCAATCGGATGCCCTATGATACCTTTATGTGGAGAGGAATTGACGGTACAGAAATACTGACCCATTTCATACCTACCAGGGATTATCAGGACGGGCCGAAAAATGCCAATCGAACCAATTTCTTTACAACTTATAATGGTATTATAAATCCCTCTCAAGTGAAGGGGTCCTGGAAGCGATACAGCCAGAAATATTTGAATCAGGAGACACTGTTGGCTTACGGTTACGGGGACGGAGGAGGAGGGCCTACCACCTGGATGTTGGAAAATCAGCGCCGTCTGGAAAAGGGAATTCCGGGTTGTCCCAATACAAAGCAGTCTCACGTGCGGGAGTTTTTTGAAAATTTGGAAGCGGAGGTTTCGACGAATAAATACCTTCCAACCTGGAGCGGAGAGCTTTATCTGGAGTATCACAGAGGTACTTATACCACTATGGCCCGAAATAAGAAAGGAAACCGCAAATCAGAATTTGCCTATGAGAATATAGAATGGCTGGGAGTTTTAGAGGATTGTCTGAGTGGACAGGAATATCCAAGAGAGCTTTTGCGCTGGGGATGGGAAACTATTTTAAAGAACCAGTTTCACGATATTCTTCCAGGTTCTTCAATTAAAGAGGTTTATGACGATTCAAAAAGGGATTATGAAGAACTTTTAAGTCGGGCCCATCAGGAGATGGATACTCAGAAGCAACGGCTGGCAGATGGAGTAAAGGCTAAAGCTGGTGATGTGGTGGTATTTAATCCTAATGGATTTTTGGGAAGCGGTATTGTCTGTTTTAAGTCAGAGGAAAAAATTACTGCGCTGGAAAGGAACGGCTGTCTTTTCCCTGTTCAGAAAACAGCAGATGGAAATTGTCTTTTTGAGGTTGACATGGTTCCGCCAAGAGGCTATGAGACGTTTAGTCTGCCTGAAAATTCAGATTTACAGAAGGAAAATACCCTTTATGTGGATACAGCACATATGGAAAATCAGTATTTTATTCTGGAATTTAATGAGAAGGGGCAATTTTCACGAATTTTTGATAAAAAGTGTAGACGTGAATTGCTAAAGCCGGGACAGGCTGGAAATGTGATTATGAGCTATGAGGACAGGCCCCATAATTATGATGCTTGGGATATTAATAATTATTACACAGAAAAAAGCTGGGAGGTAGATCAGGTTGAATCCATAGAAGTGTTGGAAAAAGGGCCTGTAAGAGCAGCTCTTCGGATTGTTCACCCTTACCTTCAGTCACGGATTGTACAAACCATCTATCTCTATGCTGAAACACCGAGGGTGGATATTCGGACTGAGATTGACTGGAGAGAACATCTTATTCTGTTAAAGGATCTGTTTCCTGTGGATATTCATACGGAGGAAGCTACCTTTGATATTCAGTACGGAAATGTGACCCGTCCTACCTATTCCAACACCTCCTGGGATTTTGCCAAGTTCGAGGTGTGTGCTCATAAGTGGATTGATTTGTCTGAATGGGGATATGGCGTTAGTTTTCTTAATGACTGCAAGTACGGTGTCAGCGTTCGTGACGGGGTAGTGGGACTTACGATGTTAAAATCTCCTATCTACCCAAATTCAGAGGCAGATAAGGAGTATCATGAATTCTGGTATTCGATTTATCCTCATGAAAATGGTTGGCGTCAGGGCGGAACAGTCAGACAGGCTTACCAGTTCAATAATACAATGACTGCTGCGGTAAAGAAGCTTTCGGGAAATGATCTTCCGGTTAAATATTCTCTGGCAGCTGTTGATAAGGAGAATATCGTTATTGAAGTGGTTAAGGAAGCAGAGGACAGTGATGCCCTGATTATTAGAATGTATGAATGCTATAATGCGCGGACAAATGCTGTGCTGAAAGTGGGAAGAACCTTCAAGAAGGCTGTGGAATGTGATATGCTTGAAAATGAGGAGAAGGAGCTTACTTGCTTTGACGGAAAGGTGAACCTCACTTTCCATCCCTTTGAGATTAAAACAGTAAAACTGATATAACAGACGGTCTACTCCTTTTTCGTTAGGGTAACACAAATGGTTACTATTCAGAGGCAATAAAAAACATGAAAATTCCTTCTTGACTTTAGCAAGTTAACTTGCTATACTGTCCCTAAAATGTACATCGAAAGATGGAGCATCCCATATACGTCCGCTTAAAACCGGGCGCATACCCTAACAAAAACCAAAGGAGGATCAGTACCATGTCATATGTTGATGAGATTTATGAGAGAGTGGTAGCACAGAATCCCGGTGAGCCGGAATTCCACCAGGCAGTAAAGGAAGTTTTGGATTCCTTAAAGCTGGTGATCGACGCAAATGAGGAAAAGTACCGCAAAGCGGGCATCCTGGAGCGTTTTACAGAGCCGGAGCGCATTATTTCGTTCCGCGTGCCGTGGGTGGACGATCAGGGAAATGTGCAGGTCAATAAAGGTTACAGAGTGCAGTTTAACAGCGCCATTGGACCTTATAAGGGCGGACTTCGTTTCCATCCATCCGTAAATCAGAGTATTCTTAAGTTTTTGGGCTTTGAGCAGACCTTAAAGAATTCTCTGACCGGTCTTCCTATGGGCGGCGGAAAGGGCGGCTCCAACTTTGATCCAAAGGGCAAATCCGACCGTGAGATCATGGCCTTCTGCCAGAGCTTTATGACAGAACTGTACCGTCATATCGGCAAGGATACGGACGTTCCCGCAGGCGATATCGGCGTAGGCGGAAGAGAGGTCGGATATATGTTCGGCCAGTACAAGAGACTGACCGGCTTATATGAGGGCGTTCTCACCGGAAAGGGACTGACCTTCGGCGGTTCTCTGGCAAGAACCCAGGCGACCGGCTATGGCCTTGTATACATGCTGGATGAGATGTTAAAGCACAACGGCAAGGAGATTGCAGGAAAGACGGTAATCGTATCTGGTTCCGGAAATGTTGCCATCTATGCAGTTGAGAAGGCACAGCAGTTTGGCGCAAAGGTAGTTGCCATGAGCGATTCCAACGGCTATGTATACGATCCGGAAGGCATTAAGCTGGATGTTGTAAAGGAGATCAAGGAAGTGCGCAGAGGCCGCATTAAGGAGTATGCAGAGGCAGTTTCTTCTGCTGTATATACAGAAGGAAAGGGCATCTGGACAGTTCCCTGCGATATTGCTCTTCCATGTGCAACGCAGAACGAGCTGAATCTGGAGGATGCAAAAGCTCTTCTGGCAAATGGCTGCTTTGCAGTGGCAGAGGGTGCAAATATGCCTTCCACCAGAGAAGCAACTGATCTCTTTGTTGAGAAGAAGATTCTCTTTATGCCCGGTAAGGCAGCAAATGCAGGCGGCGTTGCAACCTCCGGTCTGGAGCAGAGCCAGAACTCTTTAAGATTGTCCTGGACCTTTGAGGAAGTAGATGAGAGACTTCATAAGATCATGGCTGATATTTTTGCAAAGGCTGCGGATGCGGCAGAGCGCTACGGCGTTCCCGGAAACTATGTGGCAGGCGCCAATATTGCAGGCTTTGAGAAGGTTGTTGAGGCTATGCTGGGTCAGGGAATTGTATAAAACAGAATGAAAAAATGAACTCCCGCGCATAAACGGAAACGGTATATGCGCGGGAGTTTTTATATGGAAATAAAAGTTAAAAAACAATTGAAATGACAAACATTTCCTGATATACTAAGGTGCATTTGGTTACAAAAACGAAACAAAAAAGAAGAGGAGAAGCAGAAATGAAACGACAACTGGCATGTGTGCTGGCTGCCTGTATTGGCCTGCAGCTTCCCCTTGGCGCCTTTAACGCCTATGGAGCGCAGCTGCCGGAATCAGCAGGGCAAATGGAAGCCCTGGAGGAAAGCAAAATCCCCGGTCTGGAATCAGACAGCAGGGACGAGGAAACGCAGACTGAGGAAACAGAGAAAGAAACGATTCCCACTGCAAGTTCATCTGAAAGCCATCGGCAGGAAGATGAAGAGGATGGAGGAACAGAGACAGAATCAGTTCCCACTGCAAGTCCCAGTGAGCCGGTAAAGCTGGGAAAAGAGCACAGAGGCGCTGTTATGGTGGAAATACGGACCCTGCTGCCTGTAATGTCTGCTGTGGATTTTAATGTTGAATTAAATGAAGTCGTATCCAAAAAGGCAAGAGCGAACGAAGACGGGGATATTTACCAGGATTCTCTTACCATCAGCCTGATGCCTGAAGAGGAATCGGGAGAGGGACAGCAGGAAAATGAGACCTTTGAGAATGTTCCAAATGGAATGTATGTGCTTGAGGTAACAGCCGAAGGATATCTTCCATATGAACAGACCATAGAGGTCAGGGATGATACCTCCAAGATCATGATTTTAAATGATTACGGTGATTATGAATATTCTTCCTCCGCTCATCCGGGCCTGATCCGTATGGGTGATGTGGACGGAAGCGGCGTGATTGATAAAGAGGATATGAATGCTCTGGTAGATGCTGTTTATGAGGGCAATCTCACAGGTATGGATGAGGAAGGCATGGATTTAAACCGTGACGGAGAAATCGACCTGGTGGATCTGCAGTATTTTGCCAGCCTTTATAAAGGAAAGGAAGGCAGCGATAATAAATATCCGGTTTCTACGATTGAACGTTCGATCACGGTTCAGGAAGGCGATGTAACCCTTGCATCTCCAAGTGAAGCGACAAAAAGCAATGCCACAAAGGTAGAGGGAACGGTACAGGATCTGTTTAATAATGATACAGAAAGCTCCATAACACTGGAGCACGCGGACAGCGAGATAGATGAACCAATTTCAGAGGCTTATCCGGTTGAACTGGAGCTGGATCTTTCCAGACAGCCGGTGATCGGAGGAATTGTAATCCAGTCTCCGCCTGATTCCGAGGGCGCGATCAGCACTGGTGAGGTAGAAGCAGAGCTGACTGACGGCGAGAAGATCGCAGTAACCATTGACAGGTATGCGAGAACTAAAAAGCGCCGTTCCTTCCGAAGCGGTGCGACTGCCATGATCGATGCAGACGGTGCGATCCTGATTGATCTGAAGAATCAGAAGCCTGTGAAAAAGATCCGTATTAAGGTAACGGGAACCGTATCGGAAGGAAATCTGGCAGAAATCAGCCAGGTGGAATTTTTAGGCGATATGAAGGACCGCATCCCGCCGCCAGCCCAGAATATCCCTCAGAATGTAAGCGCACAGATCGGAAGCAAGATCTTTACCCTTACATGGGATAAAGAGGTAAATATTACAGGCTATGAGGTTTCCATTACAAATAATGGAAAAACAGAAATTATCGAAACAACGGTAAATACGCTGACAGTTGATGAATTTAATGGAAAAGAACTGTTGAATTATGAGACGTTTCTGGTAAAGGTTCGTTCTGTAAACGGAAGCTGGAAGAGCAGTTACAGCGCTCAGATTGCCGTAACACCGGAACCGGACGGTCCGCCACCAGCACCGGAAAATATTTCCATTGAGGGAGGCTATAAGAGCCTTCATATCTCATGGAAAAAGATGAAGGATACAAAGAGCTACAGCCTGTATTACCGCAAGGCGGGTACAGAAGACGAGTTTACAATGCTTGGTGAGCTTACAGGCACAAGCACAACCATCAGCGGTCTGGAAGATAAGACGGAGTATGAGATCTATATGATCGGTCATAATCCTTTGGGAGACAGTCCTCAGTCTGTGATATACTCTGGAAGTACGATTACAGTGGAAGCGGCAAGAATGCCCGCTTACCGTCTGATCAACACAGAGCCGAAGGAAGGACAGGCATTAACAGAGCATATTAAAGAGGTATCCATTGTCACCGGTTCTGTAACAAGTGTTCCGGGTGATGTGGCAGACGGTGATCCCTATTCTTTATGGGAGCTGGATGACTGGGATTCCGGCGCTTACTATAGTTACAGAGGCCCTATTGTGACGCTGGATCAGCCCTATATTATGGATACTATTGCATTTACTGCAGGCCCGAATCAGAAAAATGATTTTAATGCAGTCCGTGTCCGTGCCTGGAACGGAGAAGAAAATGAACCTCAGATCATAAACGGGCGTCTCACTGTCCGGGAGGGTCTGGATAAAAACGGAAAGAAATATTATGAATTTCTGGCAGATAAGCCATTTGAGGCAGATAAGATTCAGCTTAATACGGCTGTACCCAGCTCTACCCGCTATATCAGTATTGCAGAAATCCGTTTTTATGAGTATGATGAGCTTTTAAATGAGGTTCTGTCCCTGTATACGGACGATCTGCATATGACTCTTCGCGAGGATGTTACACAGGAACAGATCACTGAGCTGAGGATCAGGGCTGACGAGGTAGATCCTGTAAGCGGAGAAATGACTCCCAAGAGAGATCTGATCCTGAAGGAGCTGGACAATGCGGAGAAGATCCTGGATCATAATGAGTCTTATAAGGTGATTCATATAGATACTGGGGTATCCAAGAAATATGACAGCCATATTACCTTCAGCGCCGGTCTCAATGGATGGCAGCCTCTGGGAACAGCAGCTCTGGCCGGAGAGAAGGTTGTAGTCTATGTAGGAGCTCCCGGAAGACGTACTGGAGACAATACAAATCTGGATCTTTATGCAACTCAGTACCATTCAGAAGCCAGCCATTTACAGAAAAAAGTAACATCCCTGAAGGTAGGCTTTAATGAAATTACAGTTCCTGCCGTTTCAAGTCTGGGTGTGGAAAAAGGCGGAGCTCTGTATATAGAGTACACCGGAAATAACCCCAATGAGATTTATGCAGTCCGCGTAATCGGCGGTTCTCAGTATCCGGTTCTGGATGTGACACGGGCAGAGACTGCAGAGGAACGCAAAGAACTGACAGACGCCTATGTGGCAGAAATGGCGGAATACGTCCAGAAGATAGAGGAGATGCATAATGAGAACTCTGACAGTGAGGACTCTCACAGCGCCATTTCCGGTCTGGACTATGACGAAAGAAACTGTATTTTAGGTGCAACGGATATTGTATTGGATCAGATGATGTTTTCGATTCCCATTAAGCAGGTATATAAGTCCATTGCGGGAAATGGTGAATCTCAGGATGAAGCAGCAGAGAAGCTGTATCAGTCTCTTATGGCTATGGATGAGATGATTCATCTGTTCTATCAGCATAAGGGATTAAATGCGGCTCCGGTTACCGGAGGAAAAACCTATGAGAAGGACAAGCTTCCAACAACACGTTTAAATATCCGTTATCAGAGAATGTTTGCAGGCGCATTTATGTATGCAGGCGGTCTTCATATTGGTATTGAGTGGGATTCCTGCGCGCTGTTAGGTGGATCAGAGCCGATCCAGTCGGATAACGGCAAATATGTAAGCGGAAGCTACTTTGGATGGGGAATTGCCCATGAAATCGGCCATATCATCAACGAAGGCGCGTACGCTGTGGCTGAGGTCACAAATAACTACTATTCGATCCTGGCTCAGGCAAAGGATACCAACGATTCTGTGCGTTTCAAATATGAGGACGCTTACAGAAAGGTAACTTCAGGAACAAAGGGCGGAAGCAGCGACCAGCTGGGAATGTACTGGCAGCTTCATCTGGCTTATGACGATGGATATAACTTTAAGACCTATGAGGATTATGGGGAGCAGAGAAAGAACCTAATCTTTGCCCGCATTGATTCTTACGCAAGAGATATAAGCCGTGCACCTGCACCGGATGGAGTAAAGCTGACTCTGGACGGAGCGGATAAGGACAATAAGCTTATGCGTCTGGCCTGCGCGGCTGCTGAAAAGAACGTGCTTGAATTCTTCACACGCTGGGGAATGATCCCTGATGCGGTTACAAGGAAATACGCAGAGCAGTTTGACGCAGAAGAGAGAACGATTTACTATATCAATGATGAGGCCAGGGCATACCGTGCAGAGGGCGGAAGCAGTATCGCAGAATCTGTAGAAGTAACAGCCACAGCGCATCAGGATGAAACGGATCCAGGACGCGTGACCCTTACCATGGAGGCTCATGGAAAAGACGGAGCTGCCATGAGTGGAACGCTTTTCGGCTATGAGATTACCCGGATCCAGCGCCGCTACGGAAAGGAAGAGCGCCAGGTTGTGGGCTTTACCCAGGAGGATACCTTTACAGATGTGATTTCCGGAATCAATAACAGGGTGGTTGGATACGAGGTAAGAGGAATCGACTGGTGCATGATGCCTACAAAGGCTTATGTCCTGGCTGATGAGATCCTGGTTTCCCATGACGGAAGCATGGATAAGGCAGGCTGGAGCATTACCGTAAATACCTGGTCTAAAGCGGATGAAGAGGTAAACGGGGATGTAAACAGCGAGGAAAACCAGTTTAACCAGTCCTGCAGCGGAACTGTCAGCAGCGCAAAAACCATGATTGACAATGATCTGGATACTGTGTATGAGGGAACAGTAAAAGCGGAGGAAAGGACAGAGGACGCTCAGGCAGTCATTTCCCTTGGCAGAACAGAAGCCATTGCAGGCGTGAAATACACATATAAAGGAACCGGGGAGCCGATTAGGGCTTACTCCATTTCCATCAGCGAAGACGGAACAGACTGGAAGGAGATTAAAAAAGGAACCTTCCGGCTGGAAAATGGCGTTGCAGCCGTACATTTTGACAAGGAAAATGACGGAAGGTACTATATCTATGATGCAGCCTATGTGAAGATCACTGCTCTTGGTTCCGACCGCTTCTCAGCTTCGGAGATCGATATTCTCAGCCCCATCGGCGACAGTGTTCAGCTGGATCAGTTTGGAATCCTGGCAGAGGATGCGGTGTTTGAGCATTCCGGAAGCGATAATGGCAGTGAAGAAGGCACAGCAGCGTATTCCGGCGAAAAACGTACTGGAAGCAATGCAACCAGAATCCCCAAGGGTTCCATCGTATTTACAGGACGCTATAAAGGAAATCCTGCTTATAACATGGTGATCCTCTATGATGAAAAGGGCAATGTGGTCGGCGGAAAGGACAAGGACGGAGATACAGCTGCAGATCAGCTGATCCTGGCTCCCGATCCAAAGGACGGACAGTTAGGAGAGGTCTCTGAAGGAAGCTGGATTTACTATATTGAGCCTAAGGATCAGAATGACATGGTGGAACGTCCTGAAAAGGTTCGGGCAGAGCTTTATCGTGTCCAGAATGGGGAAACCAATGAAGGCGACCGCCTTGTAAGCGATACCCCATTTATGGCGGTTCCGGCAGTTCCGGATCCTATTCCGACCATCAAGCTGGAAAACAGTCAAACACCAAACAACGGAGAATAAGATAGAAAAATATGAAGAAGAAATCAATTTTCGGCTGTCTGGCCATTATCTGCCTTCTTCTTGTGTTGATCCCGCCCGTGCTGACACGGGCGGAAAAGCACAGCCTGATCACATGGGAAAAGAAGAGCAAAAATGTAGTAAGTATGTATCTGGAGCTTCAGGAAAAGGAAGCGTTCGAGGAAATTAAGGCCTTCAGCCTGACACTGAATTTTGACAGTAAGGAAGATCTGTCAGAGGAGCCTGTTTTTAAATTCGGATCTGATTTTAAGGGGGAGAAGGTATCGGTTCATGAAGAACGGTACAATGAGGAAGATCAAACCATGAAGCTGTATGTAGCCGGAAGGGATACCGTCCTTGAAAAGGGAGAAAAGGTCCTTCTTGGAACCATTACCATAAAATCGGATGAAAATGTGACGATTTCCGTAGATGAGAATGATTTCCAGATTGTAGACCGGTTCCATGAAAAGGGGATGATCACAGAGTTTGGAGATTTTGAGCCATATGAAATGATCCTTAAAAAAGAGGAAGAAACCACCGTTCCAGAAACTACCGTTCCGGAAACAACTGTTCCGGAAACTACAGATCCGGAAACCATGATTCCTCCATCTTATGAGGACAGCGAGGATGAGGAAGAGGTTTATGAGTATGAAGTCCAGCCTCAAAAGGAGGAGGCTCCTGAGCCGAACGGTCAGTGGATGCAGAACGAAAAGGGCTGGTGGTTCGCTCCTTTAGACGGCACATATCCTGCAGACAGCTGGTATGAATGCTCCTCAAATGGTTTTAAGGCATGGTATTATTTTAATGCCGAGGGCTACATGAACAGCGGCTGGTTTACAGACCGTGACGGAAATACTTATTTTCTCCATGACCAGAACGACAGCAGAGCCGGTTCTATGTACACGGGCTGGAACTGGATCAATGGAAAGTGCTATTACTTCCAGGATACTCCTGCTCCCAACCGCCCGGTTGGTTCCATGATAAAGAATGGAATGACGCCGGACGGCTATATGGTAAATGAAAACGGCGAGTGGATTATAGATGGGAATGTACAGTTAAAGCAGTAATACAAAAAAACTCCGCGGTAGCCTTTTATGGTTTTGCCGCGGAGTTTTTTTCTGGAAACAAAAGGAAAATTATGGTATATTAAAGGGGCGTAAAAAAAAGGAGAAGAGGGTATGACATACGAAGAAGTATTTTCACAGGTAAAGAAAATTTTTATGGAGGCAGATGTAAGCGGGGAAAAGGAGCATCTGGCATTCCAGTTTAATATTGCAGGTGAAGGAGAAGGCGCTTTTTATGCTGAGGTAAAGGAAGGCGTACTTTATGTAGAGCCCTACGAATACTATGACAGAGATGCCATTTTTACCTGCAGCGCAGAGACGCTTTTTAAGCTGGCAGGCGGAAAGCTGGACCCAATCTTTGCTTTTACCACAGGAAAACTGAGGGTTGAAGGAAATCTGGAAAAAGCCATGAAGCTGCAAAGCTTTGTGAAGAAAAATAAATAGAATAAAATTAAAAGCAGTCGGCAGGAGCATCCGGATTCAGGCTCCTGCCGGCTGTTTTGGACTTATTTTGCCTCTGCTGTAAACTGTTTATCAAATTCAGGATTGAAGAAATAGAAGTTTTTGCTGTCCAGGCTGTCCTTTATCTTTTCCAGAGCTTCACCGAACCGCTGGAAATGGACGATTTCCCTGGCACGCAGAAATCGAAGTGGATCCAGTACATCCGGATCATCAATAATGCGGATAAGGTTTTCGTAGGTGCTCCGAGCTTTCTGTTCTGCAGCCAGGTTTTCATGAAGGTCTGTGATGGCGTCTCCCTTAGACTGGAATTCACAGGCATTGTAGGGAATGCCTCAATCCTGATGGAGGTAAGGCCGGGGCCGCCCGAAGGCCACAGTCCGGTGGCATGGTCAATATAATAAGCATCAAATCCGGCTGTCTTTGCCTGTTCTGCCGTCAGGTCTTTGGTAAGCTGAAATACCATAGCGCAGATGATTTCCAGATGAGCCAGTTCTTCTGTGCCGATATCCGTTAAAAGTCCCGCTGCTTCTCTGCATGGCATGGTGTAGCGTTGGGAAAGATAACGCATGGAAGCAGCTAATTCACCGTCCGGACCGCCAAACTGACTGATGATCAGAGATGCGGTTTTGGGACAGGTCTTTTTTATATTGACAGGATACTGGAGACGCTTTTCATAGATCCACATCAGAGAACACCTCCTTCACGATCCCAGGGCAGAGGCCCGTCGGTCCAGGTAAAATGTTTCTGTCCGGGGTAGTCGGTACAGAAGCCGGACTGATTGTTTGTATCAGGGCAGACACAGTCTCTGGTAAGGGGTTCAAATTCCCTGGCAAATTGTTCGAGAAGGTTTTTCCGTCTGGTATTTGCCTGCATAAAGGCTTCAAGTGCAGGCATATCCAGAGGATGGGTATCAAGGTATAGGTTTAGATCATCGGCAGTAAAGCTGATTTCCTGAAGTTCCTTTAACATGGCTTTACGGTCAGACATGAGCGTTTCCTCCTTCCTTAAAAAACGGGAGCACGAGGCTCGGAAAGATACTCCCCTGCTTCAGTCCCACAGCCGGAGAAAGGGGCGTTTCCCAGGGCTGGGTAGGAACTGCAGCGATTGCAAGCGTCAGCTTTTCGCCGGGAAACGGGGAATTTCTTTCGTATCCGCAGACAGCAGCGTAAGGAGCGGTTTCGTCTCGATACAGGTTCATTTAAATAGTACCTCTCTTTCTGAACATGTGGATCGGGGCTTTCAAGATCCTAAAACCTGCCTGAAAACCCCGGCGCCGGAAACCGGGCGCTGATCTTAGTATGTCCCGGTTTCATAAGGCTCCCTTTGGGAATGAACGGAAGAAAAGGAATTTGCCGCGTCTATTCTATTTCTGGAAAATATATGGAAATTTTCTTCGAATTCCATCTGCCAGAAAATCAGCTGTTTCATTGGTTCCAAAGGTACTGCTGTCGATCATAATGTTTTTAAATCTGGGGTCATTGGGAAGGAAACCGGCGTAGTGCATATGGTATTGATCCCGTGCCTGGTCAACAGACTGAATCATCCGTTTTGCCTCTGCTTCGCTTAGATTCAGCGTATTAACGCAGTTTTCCAGACGGGCTTCATAGGGAGCATAGATGTAAATATGGAGACTGTTGGGATTTTTTGCAAATATAAAATCAGAACAGCGTCCCACTATGATGCAGGATTCGCGTTCGGCCAGAAAACGCATGATATTTTTCTGTGCTTCAAATATTTTATTCTGCATAGCGCTCGTCTGAGTGCCCAGAGGATACATCATGCGCATGAAGCCGTTTCTGGTAGCTTTTTCAGCCTTTTCTTCCAATTGATCGATTTGGGATACCGGAAGACAAAGCTGTTCAGACGCCTGTTCGACAATGTCCCTGTCATAATATTGAATGTTCAGTTTTTCGCTTACCAGCTTTGCAATGGGACGTCCAAGACTTCCAAACTGGCGGGTAATGGTTATAATACATTTTTTTTCCTGTTCCATTTTTTATTCCCCTTCCTGTCAGAATATAAAACCCAGAATTAAAAAGCCTATTACGCTTACAGCAACTGCGATGAGCGAATAGGGGAGCTGAGACATTGCGTGGTCAAAGTTGTTCATTCCGCTTCCCTGTGAGGAAAGAACCATTGTATCAGAATAGAAGCAGGCATGGTTTCCGAATACGCAGCCGGAAAGGATAGCCGCCATGATCAGAACCGGGCTTGCTCCTGCAGAAGTGCCCATAGAAAGCAGGACAGGAGCAACCAGGGAACAAACACCCCAGGCATTTGCGATCATAAATGCCAGAACCGACACGATGATAAACGCGATCATGGGGAAGAGATGGGCAGAAAGAACAGGTCGGGTAATGGCAATAAAAAATTCGGTCATTTTCATCTCAGAAGCAATCTGCTGAAAGGTAAGGGCAGAAATAATCAACGTAACGATAGGAAGCATATCGCTGAAGCCGTTTAAAAAGCAGTCCCAGTATTCGCTGAAAGTTAAAACCTTTTTAACCAGATAAAAAACAAGGGTTGCAAGAAGGGTGACGACCTGCGCTACAACCAGATTGCCGGTTGCAACAGCAACTATAACCAGAACAGCCATAGGAACAATAAAATCCCAGATGTTTCCGTCCTCTCCGCTTTCTTCATTCAGATTGTATTTGCGGCTGGATTCACCATAAACCATCCCGGTTTTTTCCACGCGCTCATAGGCTTCCTTCATTTTTCCAAGCTTTGGGAAGAAACCGAATGAAAAAAGAAAAAGGATGATCAGCGTAACGATAGGATAGATACAGAAGGGAATGGCTTTTACATAAGCCTCAAGCCAGGTGGAGCAGCCCAGAGCCTGTACGCTGTCCTGAGAAAAAAAGATAGATCCAAAGTATACGGCCCAGGATGAAAAAGGGATCAGCACACAGACAGGAGAACCGGTACTGTCGATCAGGTAAGCCAGAGTTTCACGGGGGATTTTTCTCTTGTCATAAACCCCTTTCATGGCTGTGCCGATGGAAAGCACATTCAGATAATCGTCAATAAAAATAATAATTCCCAGAATTACCGTTGTTATAAGGGTTTTGCGCTCCGTATTGCACAGACGGGACACCAGCTTGGAAAAACCATAGTTTCCTTTTGACGCGGTGAGAAGTGCGATAATACTTCCGAACAATCCGCATACCAGAATAAGATAGGCCTCGCTGCTCATGACATTTTCCAGAATTGTAACCCATTGGGGCAGAAAATTCTGTCTGTATAAAAATACAGCGCCAGCAATAGAGCCTCCTATCAGGAAAGGTTCGCATTTTCTGGTAAGAATAGAACCGATTACAATGATGATTACAAGGAATACTGCGATCATACCTAAATTCATAAATTTGCCTCCTTTCAGGCAGAAGGTAAAAGAAGTTTGCACAGAATTGCATTCATAAAAGCCAGTTTTGTGTCAGCATCCTCAACAGATCGTCCGGTCAGCTCTTCAATCCGCTTTATCCGGTAATTGACGGTATTCCGGTGCATATGGAGTTCTTCCGATGTATGGAGCAGGCTGTTATTATTCCACAGATAGCTTTTCAGTGTTTGCAAGAGATCTGTGTGATTTTCTTTGTCATACTCCAGAATGGGATCCAGAGTGTGTTTTACAAAGTCTGCGGCAGGCTGGTTTCCGGGAAGGGAAAGAAACAGACGGTAGAGTTCGGTATCCTCGTAGAAAAGCAGACCTGCTTTATAATTCAAAAGTTCCATAAGCTGTATACACTGAGAAGCTTCCTCATAACTGTTATGAAGGGATTCCACACGATCGGATATGGAGCTGATCCCCATGCGGAGCATCCAGCCGGGGTGATTTTTTTCAGCATATTCAGAGATATTTTTGTGGACTTCCATAATGTGCGGATCCTTTTTCAGGGGGCTGCTGAAACATCCGATGCAGTTATTGCCGAACCGCGACAGGAGCACGGGAATTCCCTGCGTCTGAAAGCCGGACAAAAGAACTTCCATGATGTGGTCGCAGTCGCAGGTCTGAGAAGAAGCAGGACAGACAAGCTTAAGTATAAACACCTGCTGGAGACTCAGGATATCATACCCCTGTTCCTGGCATCGCCGGATAAAATGGTCTGGATTAATGGGATTTCCCAAAATAATATTGGCAAAAATTCCGCTGTCCATCCTCTCTCTTTGATCGTCATAGGCAATGGCATGGCCGATTTCTTCAAAGATATCAATAAGAGGAATGTCTCCGGATATGGAAAAAATGGGAAAATCATGCTGGTTGGCATACGAAAGTATGTTGTCGGGTATGGTTGATATATAATGTTCCCCTACTAAAAGAAGCATACCTGACATATGCAGTGAGATTGCTTTTTCCAATAGCCGGTACAGATTGAAATGAGGGTTTTTGATTACGGGAAGGCTTACGATCAGAAGCTCATTTCCATGAACCCATTTGGAAAAGTTCATATCTTCAGGCTTATACACCCATCGAATCAGGTTGTTCATACCTTCTTTGCCTGCCAGAGGGCGCGCCTTGGCCATGGAGGGAAGAAGGAGCAGATCTTTGCATCGAAACATTTATAAATCTCCTGCTATTTCATAAAATCATTTTGTATCTCATAGGAAACGGGAGCTTTTTTAAACAGGAATTCACCGTTCCTTATACTTGCAGAAACATCTGCCCGTTCACTGACAGCCTCAAATTCATTTTTTGCATCCAGAACAATAAAGTTTGCGGGCTTACCGGCTTCAATGCCGTATGAATTGGTAAGATTCATGGTTTTCGCGCCATTGACAGTGATCAGGTCAAGACAGCGGTCGATCTCTTCAAAGGACATCATCTGGGCAATATGGATTCCATTATCCAGAACATTCATCAGATTTCCATTTCCAAGAGGATACCAGGGATCCTGAATGGAGTCCTGGGCGAAGCACACGTTAATGCCATTTTCAAAGAGTTCTTTCACCCGTGTCAGTCCTCTGCGTTTGGGATAAGTATCCTGACGTCCTTGAAGGTATATGTTTTCCGTAGGGCAGGAGATAAAATTCAAGCCGGATTTTTTCAGGTTTTTCATCAGTTTAAAGGCATAACTGTTGTCGGCAGAGCCAAAAGAACATGTATGGCTGGCAGTTGTCTTTTTGCCGATCCCTTCCATAAGAACAAGGGCGTTGAGCAGTTCCAGAAAACGGCTTTGCACGTCATCGGTTTCATCACAGTGTACATCGATCATTCGGTCATACTTCAGCGCCAGATTTACAATACTGTGGATTGACTGTTCGCCGAACTCTCTGGCCAGTTCAAAATGGGGAATGCCGCCTACACAGTCAGCCCCCATCTTCAGGCCTTCTTCAACCAGTTCCTGTCCGCCTTTGTAGGCATACATACCCTCCTGGGGAAAAGAAACAATCTGAATCGTAACAAGATCTTTAAGCTCTTCCCGTAATTCCAGCATGGCCTTTAGAGAGGTAAGGGAGGGATCGGTTACATCGGCATGTGTACGGATAAACTGTACGCCGTGAGCCAGTTCTTTTTTTACTGCAATAATAGCCCGGGCTTTAATCTCATCTACAGTAAGGTCGCTTTTTGTTTCGCTCCACCTTTGGATTCCTTCAAACAGAGTACCTGTTCCGTTTGCAGCCCCCTGTTTTCTGGCGGTAAATACGTAATCAAGATGAATATGGGGATCTACATAAGGAGGCAGGATGAGTTTGCCCTGCAGATCGATGATTTCACAGTCCGGGGCGGAAATACGGGGACTGATTTCCTGAAATACTCCATGGTCAGTCAGTATTTCTTGTAATTCATTTACGCTCTTTAATTTTGCATTAATAAATTTTTTTCTGCTCATATGGTTCACTCCCTTTTTTAGTAATCGACGCAAATAAAAATGGGACCTGTACTTTATGCACAAGCCCCATTGCTTACTGCCTTTCGATGAACAAGACTATAGCACCTGGTTTTCCTGCCGTCAATAATAAATTAAGAGGAAGAGTTAGTTTTGTACTGCGGAAACAGAAAATGCCTTCCGTTTTGTGCGAAGAGTACAGCATATCCGATTTTCAGCTGTCTGGAAAACAAAGGGAAATTATGGTATACTAAAGAAGTGTAAAAAAGTGATATGCTCCAGATAGGAGCCGGAGTAAAGGTGGTTTTTGACACTACCTGCAAAACAGGAGGGAATATATTATGATAACCAGAAAAGAAGCGGATTCCATAGGCACAATGGAGGTGCCCATGAAGGCGTATTATGGAGTACAGACATTACGCGCGAAGAAGAATTTTCACATTACAGGACGGCCGCTGCATCCGGAATTTATAAAAAATCTGGTGAGAATAAAAAAGGCCGCGGCTTATACCAATATGACGGCCCATATACTGGACGAGAAGATTGGAAATGCCATTGTAAAGGCCTGTGATGAGATCATAGAGGGAAAGCTCCATTCTCAGTTTATTGTAGATGCCATTCAGGGAGGCGCAGGCACCTCGGCCAATATGAATGCTAACGAGGTCATAGCCAACCGGGCGATTGAGATCCTGGGCGGTGAAAAGGGGGATTATACGATTGTTCATCCCAATGACCATGTAAATATGGCCCAGTCTACCAATGATGTGATCCCCAGTGCAGGAAAGCTTACGATCCTGGCGCTGCTTCCGGGCCTTTTGGAACAGCTGGAACGGCTGCACAAGGCTCTGAGGGACAAATCCATTGAATTTGACGATGTGGTAAAGATGGGACGGACCCAGCTTCAGGATGCGGTGCCGATCCGCCTGGGGCAGTCCTTTGAAGCCTATGCGGCAGTGATCGAGAGAGATATCCGGCGGATACGCTCCCTGGATTCAGAGATTAAGGTGTTGAATATCGGAGCTACTGCGGTGGGAACGGCGATCAATGTAAACCCGGTGTACTTATTTCACATTATCCGAAATGTAAACCTCGTCTGTGGCACAGACTGCAGCCAGGCAGAGGATCTGTTTGACGCCACCCAGAATCTGGACGGCTTTGTACATACCTCTGCGGCTCTCAGAGTCTGTGCGGTAAATCTGTCTAAGATCTGCAATGATCTGCGTCTGCTCTCCAGCGGCCCCAAAGCAGGACTGGGAGAGATCAATCTGCCCCCGAAGCAGAACGGCTCTTCCATTATGCCGGGAAAGATCAATCCGGTTATCCCGGAGGTGGTTTCCCAGGTTGCCTACAATGTGATCGGAAATGACGTAACCGTTACTATGGCTGCAGAGGCAGGACAGCTGGAATTAAATGCTTTTGAGCCGGTGATTTTCTATAAGATTTTTGAGTCGATCGATACCTTAAGAGGGGCGGTGGAGACGCTGATCGATAACTGTATTCTCGGTATTACGGCGAACAGAGAGCGCTGCCGTGCTCTGGTAGAGTCCAGTGCGGCTTTGGCTACAGCCCTTTGTCCGGCTCTGGGATATAAAAAATCGGCCGAAATTGCAAAAAAATGCAATCGAACCGGGATTCCGGTGCGCCAGATCGTACTTGAGGAGGGACTGCTGCCGGAAGAAGAACTGGATCGTTATTTAAGTCTGGTGGATATGACCCAGGCGGGCCATCCGGTGGATTACAAATTATAAAACTGCTTAAACAGCAAAAGACCAGGTACTGGGGATACCTGGTCTTTTCTATGTGTATAAAGGGGGGGATAAAATGTGTGAAAGGGGGAGGACCCTTTCGGTTTTGTTTACAGTTAGGATTATAGTATATTGGGGTAAGGATTTCCATTGTGAAATGAAAAAGAAATATTGCAAAATGCACAAACTCTGATAAACTGATAGATAACGAAAAATGTGCGGCCGAAGGAAGGGACGGACAGAAAAAGTCAGGAGGAAATGAGGTGTACCAGGAGGTCAGTTTTAAGACAGAGCAGGTGATCTATGCCCATACCCGCAGTGATGAGGCGGACATGGAGTATAAGATGCACTGCCATAACAGCTATGAGATTTATTATATGATAACCGGGAATGTGGAGTATCTGCTGGAAGGGCGGTCCTATTGTCCCCGTCCGGGAAGCCTTTTAGTGATCGCACCCGGCTGTTTTCATGGTCTGAGAGTGCTGGATGGAAATGAATATGACCGGATCCGGGTTCATTTTACAGAGGATCTTTTAAATGGAAAGGAGCGGGAGCTTCTGTTAAAGCCCTTTGGAACGGGATGGGGCTGTCTTGAAGAGCAGTTCCCCATTGAATGGTATTTTCATGCAATCGAAGAGTGCGGTACTTACGGGAAGGAGCTGCAGAATATTGCAATTCGCACACGGATCCTGTCGCTTTTGGCGGGTATTTCTGCAATATACGTCCGAAGTGCGGGACGCGTTCATGGAGCAGAGGGACAGGCCCAGGAGATAATCCGGTATATTAACAGCCATCTGAGGGATACGCTGACGGTAGAGGGGCTGGCAGAGCAGTTTTTTATGAGCCGAAATCATCTGACCTCCATATTCCGCCAGGCAACAGGAACTACGGTAGCCCGTTATATTCTTTATAAGCGCATGACTATTGCAAGAAAAGAACTGGCAATGGGGACTCCGGCGGCTGAGGCTGCATCCAGAGCCGGCTTTGGAGATTATTCCAGCTTTTTCAGAGCCTATCGGAAGATGTTCGGCTGCGCTCCTACCGATAAGACGGCGATGGAACTTCCCGATATGGATAAGAGCGGAGATTTTTAGGCAGTTTCCTAATGGGGCCTTTATGCCGTCTTTATACAATCTTTATACCAGCGTTTTTACTTTTAACACAATCTTTTTGAATGATGTGGCATAATTAGCAATTACAGAGACAATATAAAGACCGTATAAAGAGACGGTTTTTATGGTGTCCGTTAACCGGAGGGATATTATGATGAATGTTCAGGGCAGAAAAAAACATATGACGTCCGCTCAGATCATTATTTTCGGTTTTATGGTAGTGATCTTTATGGGAGCACTGCTCCTTATGCTTCCCATATCAACCAAAGGACCAGGGGGAGCGCCCTTTTTAGACGCGCTGTTTACCTCTACATCTGCCGTATGTGTTACAGGGCTGATCGTACATGATACTGCGACCTACTGGACGGAATTTGGCCAGTTTGTGATCATTTCGCTGATTCAGGTCGGCGGTATGGGCGTAGTGACTGTGGCTGTGGCCGTGGCTATGGTGTCTGGAAAAAAAATCGGCCTGAGGGAACGAAGTACCATGCAGGATGCTATTTCTGCACCCAAGGTAGGAGGGATCGTCCGTTTTACAGGCTTTATCCTCAAAGGTACGTTTATCGTTGAGCTGACGGGCGCTGTCTTGATGGCGCCGCAGTTTATTAAGGATTTCGGCTTTGTTAAGGGAATCTGGTATGCAGTATTCCACTCGATTTCCGCATTCTGCAACGCAGGTTTTGACCTTATGGGCGTAAGAGAACCCTTTTCCTCTCTGACCCATTATGTGGGCCATCCGGTCATCAATTTTGCCATTATGATGCTGATTGTAGTGGGCGGTCTGGGCTTTCTCACATGGGAGGATATATGGACCAACCGGCGGTGCTGGAGAAAATACAGGATGCAGAGCAAGGTGATTCTCACCACAACGGCTCTTTTGATCCTGATCCCGGCAGTGATTTTTTATTTTCTTGAATTTAACGGGCCTGAGTGGCAGGGATGGGGCGCGCGTATCTGGGCTTCTTTATTCCAGTCTGTAACGCCCAGGACTGCGGGATTTAACACGGTGGATCTGACAGCCATGAGCGAGCCGGGACAGCTTCTTACAGCGATTTTGATGCTCATAGGAGGTTCGCCGGGGTCTACGGCAGGCGGTATGAAAACGACTACTCTGGCAGTGCTTTTGCTGTCCGGCTGGGCAGTATTTTACCGCAAGGAGGATACGCAGTGCTACGGGCGGCGTATTTCAGAGGAAACCGTGCGTTATGCGGCGGTTGTAATGATGATGTATATCACACTCTGTATCGGAGGCGCGCTTGCTATCAGTTATCTGGAAGGCCTTCCTATCTTAACCTGTATTTACGAAACAGCCTCTGCCATTGCTACGGTAGGATTGACCCTTGGCATTACGCCGGAGCTGGGAACGACATCACGGATCATACTGATCCTTTTAATGTATTGCGGAAGAGTAGGCGGACTGACACTGGTCTATGCGGCTATTTCCGGAGTGAAGCCTCATGTTTCAAGGTTGCCCCAGGAAAAGATTACTGTGGGATAAAAGAAAGGGAAATGACTTATGAAATCAATTTTACTTATTGGACTGGGCCGTTTCGGCCGTCATGTGGCAGAAAAATTATACGAGCTGGATCATCAGGTTATGGCGGTAGATAAGCAGGAGGACCGCGTGGAGGCGGTTATGTCATATGTAACCAATGCCCAGATCGGAGACAGCACCAATATGGAGTTTTTGGAAACACTTGGCGTAAGCAATTTTGATGTGTGCATTGTCGCCATTGCCAGCGACTTCCAGAGCTCTCTGGAGACAACGGCTTATTTAAAGGATCTGGGGGCCAAGATGGTGGTTTCCCGTGCTTCCAGAGATGTACACGCCCGGTTCCTGCTGCGGAATGGTGCAGATGAGATCGTCTACCCAGAAAAGCAGGTGGCAAACTGGACAGCTATCCGCTACAGCTCAGAGCATATATTTGACTATGTGCAGCTCAGTGACACTCACGCTATTTTTGAGATTGAAATGCCTCAGAACTGGGTGGGAAAGACCATCGGACAGGTAGACATACGAAAGAAGTTCAATATCAATATCATGGCTCTGAAGCGGGATGGAAAGCTGGATATGGCGATCCGGCCAGATACCATGCTTACCGATGATGCGACCATGCTGGTTCTGGGTGAGAGCCGTGATATCCAGAAATGTTTTAAGATATGAAACCATTTTCCCGTAGAACACACAGCATTATAAGAGATGGGGGACGGGCTGCGGGAATTCTGATCGCGGCTACGCTGGTGGGACTCCTTTTTTCAGGGCTTAAGATCCCGGAGGCGAATATTATCGCCGTGTACATCCTGGGTGTGCTGATTATATCTATTATTACAAGCAGCTGGATGTACAGTTTTCTGGCCTCTGTGATCAGCGTACTGGCCTTTAATTTTTTGTTTACAATCCCGCGTTTTACCCTGCGGGCCTATGACCCCAGCTATCCGGTGACCTTTGGCATCATGTTTCTGGTAGCCCTTATTACCGGTTCTCTGGCCTCCCGGATGAAGGAATATGCCAGGGAGTCCGCCCAGGCGGCCATGCAGATTGAAAAGGAGCAGCTTCGGGCTGACCTTCTTCGGTCCATTTCCCATGATCTGCGCACTCCTCTTACCTCTATTTCCGGAAATGCCAGCAACCTGCTTTCCAATGAAAATGAATTCAGCCAAGAGACGCGGATGCAGATCTATGGGGACATTTATGATGATTCCATGTGGCTGATCAAGCTGGTGGAAAATCTGCTGTCTGTCACACGGATTGAGGACGGACGGATGGATCTTCGGATGTCTGCAGAGCTTATGGATGAGGTCATTGCCGAGGCGATGCGCCATACGGATCGGAACCGGGACGGACGGAAGATCGAGGTAAGCAGTGATGAGGAGTTTATTTTGGGAAAGATGGATGCCAGGCTGATTGTCCAGGTAGTGATCAATCTGGTGGACAATGCTGTAAAATATACGCCTGAGGGAGCCCAAATTCGGATCCATACAGGAAAAAAGGACGGTATGGTGGTGGTGTCGGTCAGCGATACAGGTCCTGGAATACCGGATGAACAGAAATCAAAAGTATTTGATATGTTTTATACAGGAACAAACCGGGCGGCGGACGGACGCAGGAGCCTGGGACTGGGGCTGGGACTGTGCAGATCCATTATCCGGGCGCACGGGGGAGAAATATGGGTATCAGACAATAAGCCCCAGGGGGCTGTATTTACATTTACACTGCCTGCAGAGGAGGTAACACTGCATGAATAAACCATTAATTTTAGTGGTCGAGGATGACGCTCCGGTGCGCAATTTGATCACTACCACATTAAAAGCAAACGATTACCGGTTCCAGACAGCAGCAAACGGAGAAGCGGGAGTTCTGGCAACCGCTTCCCAGAATCCCGATATTATCCTGCTGGATCTGGGACTGCCTGATATGGACGGCATGGAGGTTATCAAAAGGGTACGCAGCTGGTCGAATGTTCCCATTATTGTGATCAGTGCCAGAAGCGAGGATACGGATAAGATCGACGCTCTGGATGCGGGGGCAGATGATTATCTGACGAAGCCCTTTTCCGTTGAGGAGCTTCTTGCCAGACTGCGCGTCACCCAGAGGCGTCTGGCAGTTATGAACGGCGACGGGGCGGGAAGAGAATCCGTATTTACAAACGGAAGGCTGCGGATCGACTATGGAGCAGGCTGCGCTTATCTGGGAGAGAAGGAAATGCACTTAACGCCGATCGAGTACAAGCTGCTCTGCCTCATGGCCCAGAACGTGGGAAAGGTCCTGACCCATACTTATATCACGCAGAAGGTATGGGGAAGCAGCTGGGATAATGATATCGCCTCCCTGCGGGTATTTATGGCAACTCTGCGTAAAAAGCTGGAGAGCGAGCCCGATTCCCCCCAGTATATCCAGACCCATATCGGAGTGGGGTATCGGATGATGAAGGTGGAATAAAGCTGCGCACCGGACTTCAGGATACGCCGGAGGCGGTGCAAAATGCAGAGACGAGAAGGAGTTTTTTCTTGACATTCTCCTGAAATGCACTAATATTGTAAGTGTTTACATTTTATAGTATGAAAGAGAATGACAAGGGAGAACACAGTATGACAAAGGATATGACGACCGGAAAAATAATGCCCATGCTGGTGCAGTTCACAGTTCCGCTTGTGCTGGGGAATTTATTCCAGCTGACATACAATGCGGTGGACAGTATCATCGTGGGCCATTTTGTTGGAAAAGAGGCACTGGCGGCTGTGGGAATCTGCAATCCCATTACCACTCTGATGATCCTTTTTCTCAACGGACTGTGCATGGGAGCAGCCATCCTTATGGGAACGCAGTACGGAGCCAGGGATTATGATACGCTTCACCGGCAGATCAGTACAACCATGATATCGGGAATGGTATTTTCCATCATTCTGACCCTGATCTGTGTTATATTTGCAGAACCGATCCTCATGCTCATGCAGGTTGATCCGTCGATCATGCAGATGACAAAGGAGTATCTGCGGATCATTTTCTGGGGTCTGATGTTTACCTTTTTATATAACTTTTTTTCCAGTACTTTAAGGGCTCTGGGGGACAGCAATACGCCCCTTTATTTTTTGATTATCAGTGCAGTATTAAACATTTTCGGCGATCTGTTTTTTGTAGTCGTATTAAGGGCCGGAAGCAACGGCTGCGCCATTGCCACTGTAATCAGCGAGGCTCTTTGCTGCCTGTTTTGTATGATTTATATACAAAAGAAGGTACCAATGCTGCGGCTGGGGAAAAAATGGCTGGTGTTTGACCGGAAGCTGCTGAAGCGCACGATTTCCTATGGATGGGCTTCCGCCATGCAGCAGGCTACCGTTCAGCTGGGAAAGCTGGGAATACAGGCTATTGTAAATACCATGGGCGTATCGGTGGCAGCTGCTTTTGCAGTCGTAAACCGGATCGATGATTTCGCCTATACGCCGGAGCAGAATATCGCCCACGCTATGACCGCTCTTATGGCCCAGAATAAAGGCGCAAGAAAGAAGGAACGTATGAGGGAAGGCTTCCGCTGCGGAATGAAGCTGGAGCTGATTTACGGCGTGGCTGTGTTTGCCGTCTGCTTTCTCTTTGCACGGCCCTTGATGCTGCTCTTTGTAAAGGATGAGGAGGTCATCCGCCATGGAGTAAGCTATCTCCATCTGATCGCAGCCATGTATCTGCTTCCCGCAGCTACTAACGGTATCCAGGGCTATTTCAGAGGGATTGGCGATTTGAAGATTACCCTCATCAGCAGCTTTATCAATATGGGTGTGCGGGTACTGGCAGCACTGCCGCTGGTATTCCTGATGGGAATGGGAATTGAGGCCCTTCCTCTGGCCTATATGGCAGGCTGGATCGGAATGCTGATCGCAGAGGTTCCGCTGCTGGTGCGGACTTACCGGAAGGGAATGGATGGGAATTGATACTTGATTTTTGGATGGAAATCATGTATGATATAAAACAGGCTGTGAGAGAAAATGCAGCCTGTCTTGTCTTTTGGCTTTGAGGCTGAGAGATGAGTGGAGTTGTTTCCGTAGCTCAGTTGGATAGAGCGACCGCTTCCTAAGGGCTTGTTGGAGCAATCGCCCAACACTGAAAATTTTATATACGTCCATGTACCTCAGTAGGATAGAGGGTTCGCCTCCTAAGCGAAACGCCGCAGGTTCGATTCCTGTCATGGACGCCAGTAAACAACGCTGTAATCCTTTGTTTTCAAGGGTTTACAGCTTTTTTTGTTATCACGGACAGGGAAGCAATGTATAGCTACTTATGTCCGTGGGAATTTCTAAAAGCCATTTATTTTGCAAGATAGCTTGCTAACACTCATTTAAGGTAGATGATGATTTCATGGATTTTAGCAATTCAAGCAGAAGTTTGTCATTGTCACTGATAGGCTCCGGTGCTTCTGAATGGTGATTGTGTTCGGGTTCCTCTGTATCAAGGGTGTCATAAAATTCTTCATCCAGCTTCTTTGCATTAAGCCGTCTGTCTTCATCCACGATTTCAGAGTAAACATCTGTTACCATTTCTGCTTCGGCGTGACCTGTATCTCCCTGAACAGACTTAATATCGCCATGTGTCATTTTGAGCTTATATTTTGTGCTTAAATGGCGTAGGCTGTGAAAAACAACAACTTCAAAATTGTGTTCCTCACACAGCGTTGTAAATCTGACCCGAACAATGCGGATTTCTACGGGATTTCCATTTTCAAGAGCAATAACGAGGTTATAATCGTTATAGGCACTTCCTAAAAACTCTTTCAATTCCTGCTGGTCTTTCTTGTATTGAACCAATAATTGAGCAAGCGTTGTCGGCAGCCATACGGTACGATTACTTGTTTCCGTTTTTGGGGTCTTTAACACCAGCCTTGTAGTACAGTGGGGCTTCTGGGTTGGGAAAATTTTAATAATATCTTTTTCTTTCAGCTTTTCATTTTAATCTCAAACCCATCCCGGAGGTGGAACAGGTCACTGCCTGACTTGTCCTGCCGGGACGGTTCTCTTAATAACACCATATAGATTTTTTGTACGCCGCCGCCCGCCATCGAGCAGAACGTTTACTCCTAATTGGGGATAAGACAGCTCATGGTCGGTGGTGGCGTGGCTCTCATAGGTATCACGCTGGTACATCTGCTTTCTGGACTCTTCGGTTAAATCCAAAACTGCTGTCGGAGTAGAAAATCCGACCGGGTGGCGAAAGTCACCTGTTACATAGCCAGAATTGACTGGTCATCAGTTCTGGCTATTTTTCTGTTCTTCTCTGATTTCAGATACAATGTGATGAATAAAGCGCCGGAAATGAGAGTATACTATCCCTTATCAAAGCATGTTCCCCTTATTTTTGAAAAGAAATAAAGGGAATTTTTATTTAAGGTAATTGACTATCCATTAAAATTGAATATAATATAAGGGAAAGAATGGAGGTTAAGGGAATGAGAGATTTTAACTACTCAACAATCCGGGAGCAGAAATGGGATTCTGAGATTCTGGGGCTTATCGCCGCAATCTATAAGGAAGCTGGAAAACAGGAGCTTTACCTGAAGCAGCGCCCGGAGGAATTAGAGAAGCTGGTTGAGATTGCAAAGATTCAGAGTACAGAGGCATCCAATGCCATTGAGGGTATTGTTACCACCAATACACGAATCCGGCAGTTGGTTGAGGAGAAAACGACTCCCAGGAACAAAGATGAGCAGGAAATTGCGGGATACCGCGATGTACTTTCTATTATTCACGAAAGCTTTGATGCCATTCCTCTGACAAGAAACTACATCCTGCAGCTTCACAAGATTATGTACAGCCATATGAATAATCCAATGGCCGGACAGACAAAGAATGTCCAGAATTATATCAGCGCCACTTATCCGGATGGTCATATTGAAATTCTTTTCACTCCCCTCGCGCCTTTCGAAACGCCGAAGGCATTGGATCGGATTTGTGAAGAGTACAACAGGGTAATCGGAAATATGGAACTGGAGCCCTTGATTGCAGTTCCGGTTTTCATCCACGATTTCCTATGTATCCATCCCTTTAATGATGGAAACGGGAGAATGAGCCGTCTGTTGACTACACTGCTTTTGTATCGCTCTGGGTTCTACGTTAGCAAATACATTTCTCTGGAAGCCAAGATCGCGAAAAACAAGGATTTGTACTATGAGGCACTAAGCCGTTCGCAGCATGGCTGGCACGAAGGAACCGAGGATGCAGTTCCATTCATCAAATATTTGCTGGGTACCATTCTGGCTGCATATAAGGACTTTGGAGACCGGTTTGCTATCGTGGAGGAGAAACTTCCTGCCATTGATATGGTCCGAAAAGCCACCCTGAATAAAATCGGTCGTTTTACAAAGCAGGATATCAGGGAGCAGTGTCCATCACTGAGTCTTAGTTCTGTTGAAGGTGCACTGAGAAAATTGGTTGCAGCCGGTGAATTAAAACGCGAAGGTACGGGAAAATCTACTTGTTATATTCGTTTGAAATAGCATAGAAGAGAGGTTGACAAACTGAATACATTTACATAGCTGGAACTGACTGATCATCAGCTCTGGCTATTTTTTTATGCCCTTCTCCAGCTGTAGGTGCACATGCGGTCTCGAGAAGGGCTTCTCCGTTACTGCAGCAACAACCTGAATCAGTACGCAAAACGAGCCAATGAGACCGGCTCCATCTATACGGAGGATATCAAAGATTTGCAGAACAGGCAGAACGAGATCCGGGAAATTACGAAGGAGATCCTTGCCAGACTGGCAACGATCCAGTAAAAACGGTGTGGCAGGTATGCTGTCACACCGGATACATAAGCGACATCCTTGACATGAAATCAATCGCTTCATAAATTATTATTAGAACCGACAATGGAGGACGTATATATGTGGTTGATCAAACTCCCGTTTAGAATAATCGCACTGCCGATTATGGCAATCGTCGCTGTATTCTCAATTTTTTACTCCCTTGCATTGAACCTTTCCGCAATGGTCGTCGGCCTTTTATATCTGGTGCTGGTCGTCTGCATTGTGATGCTTTTGTTTCAACACGTCTGGATCTATGCTGCACTGGTTTTTGGATTTGCAGTTCTGGTGTTCCGGGCAGTGATGTTTGCTGAAATGATCTCTTTGGGACTGGAAGCGCTGACGGGCAAGCTTTTGCAATTCATTTTTTCATAATAGTTTATAACATACCGGACCTGGGAAATAAAAAAACTCCTCAGGTCTTTTCTTATGCCAAAATTCGAGAAAGGAGCAGATGACCATGGTAGCAACAAGACTCATTCCCCTGCATGTAAACAAGGGGAAAACCATTGCTCAGAGTCTGGGTGACAGAACGGATTATGCAAAGAATCCGGAAAAGACCGAAAAGGGCGAACTGGTCACCGGCTATCAGAGTGACCCGATGACCGTGGACGAAGAGTTTATGCTGTCCAAGCGTCAGTATGAGCAGATCACCGGTCGGCGGCAAAAGCATGAAGTGATCGCCTATCAGATCCGCTAGTCCTTCAAACCGGGAGAGATCACGCCGGAGGAAGCAAACCGATTGGGGCATGAGCTGGCCCTTCGGTTTACCAAAGGAAAGTATGCCTTTATCGTGGCAACGCACACGGATCGAGCCCATGTGCATAATCATATCAGCAATCGAACTCCTCAAATTGCATTATTTGATTTTAAGGCATTTTTGAATATTTCGATGCTCTTGGTTGAAAGTGAAAATGCAAAAGTTCTCCGGCAGATCATGTTGGATATTGTTATTGATTTCGTTAATCAAAGGACGGGCGGTTCGACAAAATATATCAATCAACGTGACAGGGATTTTATCAGTGCGTTTTTGCAGGAAGAAAACTATAGACGTGAATTTAGTGATGCTCTTAGAGACTATGTTTCCATGGGAAATAGCAAATATGCAATTTATACGGATAAAATTTACCAAAGCATTTTTCGAGAAAAAGCCCAGGAATATAAGCAGGTTTTACATTTGTCTAAAAGAGATAGCGTCAGAGATACGATGTATTCTGAGGTCTTAGATCTAATTGCGTCTTACGAATGTGGATTAGCGGCAATGATTAAGGATCAGTCTACGCAGTTGGGAAGAAAACTAAATAACTGGGAATTGTCAGATTTGTTTTCAGCCTTTGAGTCATTACCTTTATGGAAGCCCCTGATTCTTAGAGCACGTACCAAAATGGCTAGTAGGGATATGGCTTTACGCGATGCATTTCATATGCAATTGGAAGAGTATATTAAGCCTCTGGAAGCAGAAGAATACGAGAAATTCTTAGGAGTCGCTGGCGATGAACTTGAATTGCTTATGCATGAGAATCAAGATGTATTGAAGAGATTGAAGGAGCGCAATTGATGGCCGATATACACTATATTTCAATAGATGAAGCACGGGATATTCATCTTGCAACCATTCGGAATAGTGGTGGTGGCGATTGCGGTGAACTCGACATAGGGAAACTTGAAAGTGTATTGTGTCATATTCAAAACGATAATTACTATCCCACTTTTTTGGATAAGCTTTTGCATTTGTTTTATTGTTCTTGTAAATTTCACTGCTTTTGCGATGGTAATAAATGGATAGCTATTACTTTAACAGCAATGTCTTTGCTTAAAAATGGTTATATGGCAGTTGCTAATATATACTTTCGAGAAATGGAGAATATCAGTTATCATGTAGCAGCTGGACATATTGATGAAGATTTGCTTCGCAGAATTCTTGCTGCAATACTAACCTGTACATATGATTCTGATGAAGAACTAAAATTAGATATTTTTAATGCAATATCTGTGGAAGATGTTTTTTATTGATTGGAATCGAAAACTTCTTTAGAATGTAATCATGAGTAGTCAAAACCATATCGCCATCCGGCTGTACTCACTGTATAATATTGAGTAATTTAATAAGGAAATCACGTTATCATTGCTGCCTGCAGAAGACAATGGTAGCCATATGTATGAACTAGAGGTTTCGCAAAGGCTAAAGCCCCAAGGTGGCAATGCCACCATTTTGCCACCCAAAATGCGTTTGACCCAGGCAGATTTCAATTTTCTTATTCAGACACAGAAGAACATAAAAGCAAGTAAAATCAAGGCATTCACGAACATAGGGAAACATTTGGATGCCAGCAAAATAACTCCCAACTTGTACTCCTAAGCGGTAGGTCGGGTGTTTAAGTCACCTCGGGAACGCTGGAAGATGACGCCGTAGTCCTTTACTTTTTGTAAGGGGGTGCGGAGTTTTTTGATTTATATGGTGAAGCTGAGCTTTCATCGAAATTTGAAGACGGAGTCAGCATGATGACAGGATGAAACAGAAATTTCACTTGTATTTCCCATAAAAACTATTTATTATATGTCCATAACCCAGTTATCGTAACAAAAATTTACCATATTTAAGGAGGATCTCACCATGCTGAACACAGGAATCAAAGCTCCCAATTTTGAACTTCCGGATCAGAACGGAACAATACACACATTAGAAGAATACAGAGGAAAGAAGGTAATCCTGTATTTTTACCCAAAGGATAACACACCAGGCTGTACCAAACAGGCCTGCGGATTTTCTGAGCGGTATCCCCAGTTTATGGAAAAGGGAACCGTTGTTTTAGGCGTGAGCAGAGATACAGTGGCTTCTCACAAGAAATTTGAAGAAAAGTACGGTCTTGTATTTACTCTGTTGTCCGATCCGGAGCGCAAGGTCATTGAGGCCTATGATGTGTGGAAGGAAAAAAAGAACTATGGAAAGGTTTCCATGGGCGTCGTCCGTACAACCTATCTGATTGATGAAAATGGAATTATCATCCGTGCAAATGATAAGGTAAAGGCTGCGGAAGATGCAGAAAAGATGTTGGGTGAGCTGGAATGAGGATCATACTGTCACCGGCTAAAAAGATGAAGGAAGATCCGGATACGCTTGCATATATGGGTCTTCCCGAATTTCTGGATCAGACGGAGGAGATTTTAGCCTGGCTTAGATCAAGAACGCAGGAGGAGCTGAAACGGCTGTGGGTCTGTAATGACCGGATCGTGGGGCAGAACGTTGAACGTCTGGCCCACATGGATCTGAGAAAAAACCTTACCCCGGCAGTGCTCTCCTATGAAGGGATCGCCTATCAGTATATGGCTCCGGCTGTATTTGAAACAGGGCAGTTTGAATATATTCAGGAGCATCTGCGCATCCTGTCGGCTTTTTACGGCGTTTTAAGGCCTATGGACGGCGTGACGCCTTACCGCTTGGAGATGCAGGCCAGGGCCGCTGTCGGCGGATATAAGGATTTGTACGCTCTGTGGGGAAACAGGCTGTATGAGGCAGTAAGAGATGAAAGTGGAATCATCCTGAATCTGGCTTCCAAAGAGTATTCCAAATGTATTGAGGTCTGTCTTTCTGAAGAAGACAGATATATCACTCCGGTCTTTTGTGAAGAAGCCGGAGGAAAGCTTGTGACAAAGGGAACCTATGCAAAAATGGCCCGCGGGGAAATGGTTCGTTTTATGGCGGAAAACCGCATAGAGGATCCGTCAGAAATCCGCAGCTTTGACCGATTGGGATATCGGTTCAGAGAGGAGCTTTCTTCCGATACAAGGTACATATTTGAGAGAGTGAAGGCGGAATAGAACTAGGCTTCAAAGCATACATTTCCCTGTATCCATACCTGGCCCTTAAAACGGCGTCCGGGAACAGGCTCTCCTAAGAGATCGGCAGCGTTGATTGCAGCTGTAAAGAGCAGGTCGTTGCATTCCAGGCCCAGAAGAAAGATTTCTTCTCCGGTAATGCGGTTGATCCTGCGGTCCACAGATAAAATATTTCCAATGACAGAATACTGGTCACACTCAATGCCGGAGGGCATAAAGCAGGTGTCTACAATGGAATAAATATCCTCTCTTGCCACACGGCGTGATACAGAGGAGAAAAGATCAATATCTTCTACGGTCAGTGTTTCGATGGCCTCTTCATCGCCCCGTTTGGCGGCTTCGATGAGACGGCTGCGTTTGCTGGCCGCTTTTTTTCGGTCTTCCGTCTGCTGGGGTGTCTTCTGGACCGGAAGAAGGATTTTTCCATGAATGGACAGAGCCGAGAGCGAAGCGCTCTTTGGAAAGACCGGCTGGCTGTTTTTAAGGCGCAGGCGGTATTCCATCGAATTTTCCATATAAAAGATCAGAGAAATCCCTACCCGGTATTCATCTAAAAGGCCTGCAAAGGTTTCACGCTCCGTATGGCGCTGGATCGAGCAGTCCGCGGTGGATGTGACCTGGTTGCTTTCTACATATGGGAAATAGTATTCCTGCTTAAAGATTCCTCTCTGGCTTAAACGTCCGGCGATGGCAACGCCCATGCCGGGAGCGGTCTGTGCCCGCAGTTCGCAGAACATTTCTCCGTCAGATTCTTTTAAAATATCAGATTTGGAAGCGTCCTTTACAAGCTTTTTTAAAAGCTTATCCAGATCCTGGCGGGAGGTATACTGGCTGAATCCGATGGTTCGCATATATTTGTGCATAATGTCACCCTCTTTCTGAAAAACCATTCAGCCCATTATAGCCTACTTTCATAGAGATTGCCAGTGTTTTTTTCAGGAAACGCAGGGAATTCAAAAAGAGGATATATTGACAGTCCATGTTAAGATAATAAATATGATATTAAAAAATGAAAGGAACATCCATGGATCAGCTTACGAAAAAGCCGCTTTTTAATCCCCAGGGCGATACCAGTCTTAATGCAAGACGCATGATCGGGGGAAATACCACAAATCTGAATGATTTTAACAATATGCGCTATACCTGGGTCAAGGACTGGTACCGTCAGGCCATGAATAATTTCTGGATTCCTGAGGAAATCAGTCTGGGACAGGATAAGAAGGATTATCCGAAGCTGGCCCCTGCGGAACGGGCCGCCTATGATAAGATTTTAAGCTTTCTGGTGTTTTTGGATTCCATCCAGACAGCCAATCTTCCCAATATTGGAGAATACATTACTGCAAATGAGATTAACCTTTGTCTGAATATACAGACCTTTCAGGAATGTATCCACAGCCAGAGCTACAGCTATATGCTGGATACGATCTGCAGTCCCATTGAGCGTGACGCTATTTTGTACCAGTGGAAGACAGATGAGCATCTTTTAAGACGCAATACCTTTATCGGGGAATGTTACAACGGATTTCAGGAGAATAAAAGCCCTGAGGCCTTTCTGCGCGTCCTGATGGCAAATTATATTCTGGAAGGAATCTATTTTTACTCCGGATTCATGTTCTTTTACAATTTGAGCCGCAATGGAAAGATGCCCGGTTCTGCGCAGGAGATCCGTTATATCAATCGGGATGAAAATACCCATCTGTGGCTGTTCAGAAACATGATCCGGGAATTAAAGCAGGAACGTCCGGAGCTGTTTACAGACAAAAATGTGAAAATGATGAAGGAACTTCTGATGGAGGGCGTCCGCCAGGAAATCCTGTGGGGGGAATATGTGATCGGGGATCGTATTTCCGGCCTCACAGCCGAAATGATCCGGGATTATATTTATTATCTGGGAAATCTCCGCTGGGTGAGCCTGGGCTTTGACCCTGTCTATGAAGGATTTGAAAAGGAGCCGGAAAATATGGCCTGGGTCAGCCAGTATTCCAATGCAAATCTGGTAAAGACGGATTTTTTTGAGGCCCGGAGCACCGCTTATGCCAAGAGCACGGCCCTGATTGATGATTTATAAAAGAAAAGGATATGATATATGGAAATGATAATGCAGATTTTTAAGGAGGATGCAGAGCTTCAGGCGCTCTTAAGAACCGTTTTAGAGGGAATATGTTCTGATTTTACGGATGAAGCGTACAGTCTTGAGCTTCTGGAGGAAAAATTCCACAGCTTTGCCAGACCGGGAATGGAAGAGCCGGAGCTTTGGGCGGCTCTCGTAAAAGCGGCAGTGGAGCTTACCAGCGCGCAGTCTCCAAAGTGGGAGATGATCGCAGCTAGGCTTTTGGGAGCATCCTTCAGGCGGGAGCTGTCAGGACGGCTTAAAGTGCTGGGAATCACGGATTTTTACAGCAAGCTTTGTTATCTGACAGAGGAAAAACTCTATGGGGAATACATTTTGGAACACTATACAAAGGAGGAGATACAGGAGGCGGAGACGTTTTTATGTCCGGAAAGGGATCATCTGTTTACCTATTCCGGACTGGATCTGCTGCTTAAACGCTATGTGATCCGAAGCCGCCGTCAGGAGCCGTTAGAAACGCCTCAGGAGATGTTTTTGGGAATTGCCCTCCATCTTGCCATGGAAGAGAAAAAAGACCGCCTGTACTGGGTGAGAAAGTTTTATGATATGCTCAGCCGGATGTATGTGACTATGGCTACCCCTACGCTTTCCAATGCAAGAAAGCCTTACCATCAGCTTTCCAGCTGCTTTATTGATACGGTTTCCGACAGTCTGGAGGGAATTTACAGAAGCATTGACAATTTTGCCCGCGTCAGCAAATTCGGCGGCGGCATGGGACTGTATTTCGGAAAGGTACGCGCGGCCGGAAGCAGCATCCGGGGCTTTGAAGGTGCGGCCGGAGGTGTGATCCGCTGGATCCGTCTTGTAAATGATACAGCAGTAGCCGTAGATCAGCTGGGGATGCGCCAGGGAGCCGCCGCCGTATATCTGGATGCATGGCATAGGGATCTGCCGGAATTTCTTCAGCTCCGCACCAATAACGGCGACGATCGGATGAAGGCGCATGATATTTTTCCGGCTGTATGTTATCCGGATCGGTTTTGGAGACTGGCAAAGGAAAATCTGGATGCTCCCTGGCATCTGTTCTGCCCCCATGAGATCCATGAGGTAAAGGGCTATTTTCTGGAAGATTATTTTGGGGAAGAATGGGAAACGCGCTATGAGGAATGTGTGGCAGATTCCCGGTTAAGCCGCAGAACGGTGACGGTAAAGGAGCTGGTGCGTCTGATTATCAAATCTGCGGTGGAAACGGGAACGCCCTTTGCCTTTAACCGGGACATTGTAAACCGGGCCAATCCCAACAGCCATAAAGGAATGATTTACTGCTCCAATCTCTGTACGGAAATTGCGCAGAATATGTCTCCCATGGAAACCGTCAGCCAGACGGTAGAGACTGAGGACGGCGATCCTGTGGTTGTTACCAGGGTGCGTCCGGGGGATTTTGTGGTGTGTAATCTGGCGAGCCTTTCTCTGGGAAATATTCCTTTGGAGGAGGATGGCGTGTTAGAGGATACCGTGTGGACCGCAGTCCGGGCATTGGACAATGTAATTGGCCTTAATTTTTATCCTCTTCCCTATGCAGAGCTTACAAACCATGCATACAGAAGCATCGGGCTGGGAGTTTCCGGCTATCACCATATGCTGGCAAAGCGGAGGATTAAATGGGAGAGCCGGGAGCACCTTCTGTTTGTGGACAGGCTTTTTGAACGGATCAGCCAGGCTGCCATCGAGGCCAGTGCGGATCTGGGAAAGGAAAAGGGAAGCTATCCTCTGTTTGAGGGCAGCGGCTGGCAGACCGGAACCTATTTTTCCAGACGGGGCTATACGGGAAGCCGATGGAAACAGATTGCCGCAAAGGCAGCTCAGGGAATGCGGAATGCATATCTTTTAGCCATTGCTCCTACCAGCTCAACCAGTATCCTTTCGGGAACCACAGCCGGTATTGACCCCATTATGCACCGCTTCTATCTGGAAGAAAAAAAGGGAGCCATGCTCCCAAGGGTGGCCCCGGAGCTGACTCCCGAATCATACTGGTATTATAAAAATGCCCATCTGTTAGATCAGAGCTGGAGCATAAAAGCCTGCGGCATCCGCCAGCGCCATATCGACCAGGCTCAGAGCATGAACCTGTATATCACCAACAGCTATACCTTCCGCAAGGTTTTAAACCTGTATATCCAGGCCTGGGAAGAAGGCGTAAAGACGATTTACTATGTCCGCTCCAAGTCCTTAGAGGTGGAGGAATGTGAGAGCTGCTCTTCTTAGAGCAGCCCCATCAGAGAGGGTACGCCCAGAGAAAGTACAGGGATATAGGTAACTGCCAGCAGAAGGATAAAAAGTACAATAAAGTAAGGTAGTAAAGTTTTTGCTACCTGTTCAATGCTGATTTTGCTGATACCGCAGCCTACGAAAAGGACAGATCCTACAGGCGGCGTTATATTTCCCATACACATATTAAAAATCAGCATAACACCGAACTGGATATTGCTCATTCCAAGGCTTTCTGCAATAGGAAGGAAAATCGGTGTGAAGATCAGGATTGCAGGAGTAATATCCATAAACATACCAATTACCAGCAGAATTACATTCATCAGCAGCAGGATCACATATTTGTTAGAAGAAACAGACATAATAGCCGTACTGATGGCTGCCGGGATTCCTGAATATGCCATTACAAAGGACATAGCTGAGGAGGCGGAGATCAGGAACAGGATAATGCCGCTGGTGCAGGCACTGCTTACCAGGATTTTAGAAAAACTCTTAAAGTTAATGCTTTTGTAGCAGAGAGAAAGAATCAGGCAGTACAGTACGGAAATACCTGCCCCCTCAGTTGCTGTAAAGATACCACTTACAATACCGCCAATTACGATGATAATCAGCAGAAGGCTGGGAAGAGCCTCCAGAGTAACCTTTACTGCAGTCTGCATGGATGGAAAGCCTGAGGTTGGATACTTATGTTTTTTTGCATACAAAAAAGCTACAACCATAGAACCAAGCCCCATGAGAAGTCCTGGAACATAACCGGCCATAAACAGTGTGGAAATAGATACTCCGCCTGCAACCGTGGAATATACGATAAATGCGCTGGTTGGCGGAATCAGAAGACCGGTAGGTGCGGAAGCAATATTAGCTGCCGTTGCAAAGGCTGGATCATAGCCCTCTTCCTTCTGGATCGGGTAGATGCAGCCTCCCATGGCAGAAGCTGCGGCAACAGAGGAACCGGAAAGCGCTCCAAAGAGCATATTGCCTACAATATTAGCTAAAGCCAGAGAGCCGGGACACCAGCCTACAAAAAGCTGAGCGAAGTTTACAAGGCGTTTGGCAATACCACCGTTGTTCATTATGTTTCCTGCCAGGATAAACAGCGGGATTGCAAGAAGGGAAAAGCTTTCCACACCGCTGTTCATTTTTTGCATGGTGATAAAGGTAATCTGATCCCAGGAGAGGGAGGATACCGCAGCAACAATAGAAGAAATTACAATGCCTACGGAAATGGGACAGCCAAGGAAAAGAAGGGCTGCAAATACCGCAAACAGGACGGCCGTTGTAATACCAATACTCATGACTCATTTCCTCCTTCAATTTTAATACCTGTCACATCCTCATAAAGATTGATGAGCTGTGCAATAATGATAAAAATACCTGAAACAGGAGCCATTGCATAAACCAGACTTCTTGGAATGCCAAGAAGGGCAGAATAAACCTTCTGGGCGCTCATGGCCAGCTTAAAACCGCCGATGGTGATAATAAAAATGGCAAATATAAGAATCAGGGTATCAATGCAGATCATAAGGATCCGGCGGCCTTCTGGCTTTAAGCTTTCCTGAAGGAGTACAAGCGACATATGCTCCCTTGTACTGAATGCATAGGCAGCGCCGATAAATCCGGTCCAGATCAGGGAATAACGTACCAGCTCCTCCGTAAATGCGGCAGGGCTGTTTAAGACATAACGTGTAAATACCTGATACAGTACTAAAAACGTCATTACGGAAAGAAGAATTGTTGCAATTCTGGACAAAAGAAAAGTCATCCATTTTTTTACAGATGTTAAAAATTCTCTCATATAGCCTCTCCTATTCTGCTGAATTGATAATGTCAAGCAGGGTCTGTACACCGGGATACTGACTGCAGTAATCGGAAATCATACCTGCAGTAGCCTGACGAAACGCCTCTTTATCCACATCCTCAACAAAGGTGACATCCATGGTTTCGGACGCCTCTTTTTTTGCTTCTTCAATCGCTGTGTTCCATGCAATTTTATGGCTGTCTGTGGATTTTCTGGCTGCCTCCAGAATAATCTGCTGATCCTCGGGAGTAATGGACTTCCATACTTTGGAGCTCATAACCATAACATCCGGAATCATGGCATGCTGGTCGGAGGAAAATACTTTACAGATTTCTCCGTGCTTTCCGGTGGTGAGGGCTGTTTCGTTATTTTCTGTTCCGTCAATAATACCGGTTTGAAGAGAGGTGTACACATCTCCATAGGACATCGCCACAGGAATACCACCTAAGGCTTTTAGCATATCGGTTTGGGATTTCATATCCTGTACACGGATTTTCAGGCCTTTTAAATCTTCAGGAGTGCGGATTGCCTTATCCTTTGTATAGAAAGAACGTGCGCCGGAGGTGTAGTAGGTTAAGGTTACAAAGCCGTCATTCTCTGTGGAAAGGAAAAAGTCCTGCATGGGACGGGAATCCATTTTGTGGTAAAAATCATCGGTACTGTCAAAGATATACGGCAGCCCAAAGGTATGATACGCTTCATTGTAGGTTGCCAGTCCGGGGGCTGAGACTTTTGTCATAGAAATAACGCCGGCCATCAGCTGCTCCATATTTTCGTTCTCAGAACCAAGCTGGCCGTTTGGAAAAATCTGAACCTGAATTCTTCCATCTGTGAGTTCTTCTACATTTTGTGCAAATTCCGTCATGGCAATATGTACGGTATGAGTTTCGCTGAGCCCATGAGCCAGAGAAAGGATCATAGGATTTTCTCTGGTAGCCTCTGCGCTGGAAGCAGCGCTCTGGGAAGCACAGCCAGAAAGCCCGGCTGCTGCAATAACCAGAGCGGCGCTGATTGCTGCAAGTTTCTTCACACTAGTTACTCCTTTCATACTTAAAAATAGTGATCTGCAGTTTTTGGCTGCAATTGTAAGCTTACATACCGATCAGATCGAATTGCTCAAAGGAAACAAGAACCTGATGATCCTTTTTGGGGTTATTATATTTAATCTGAACGGATTTCAGAGTCTGGCTGTAATACCAGCCGCAGCCAGCCTCCTCAAATTTACGACGGTGAAGGAAATGTGGGAGTATTTCTCCATTAACGCTTACCCAGTAAGGGGCTTTCTCACGGTGGATCATATCCAGAGCGATGGTCTCAACGGAGGTTTCAAAGCTTCCTTCCTGTTTAAAGCCAATGACAGTACGTTCGCCTGCAGTCATGGTGATAACGGTTTTTAAGTATAGCCCTTTCTCATAATCCATGGATACGCCGTCATCTTCATAAAGTATAAAGGAACCGTCTTTGTCAGGCGCACACAGGATGGTAAGTCCTGTGACTGTTTCATTCATCAGATTCATCATCTGGTTTGATGCCATGGGGATCAAGGCGCCGCTTCGCACAAACAGAGGAATGCTTCCCAGATTTACAGGGAATTCGATGGTCTGTCCGCCCTCATATACTTCTCTTGTATAGAAGTCATAGAAGGCGCTTCCTTCGGGGAGATAGACGCTGCGGATTTTTGCGCCCTTTTCCACTACATTTGCTACCAGAAGAGAATCACCGAACATAAAGTTAATTCCGTCCTCATAGCAGGCAGGATCATTCTGGAAGGCGTAGCACATGGGTTCCATAATCGGAAGTCCTGTGGTATGGGCCCGCTCCATCAGAGAATACAGATAGGGGAACAGGCGGTAACGCAGCAGAATTGCGCTGCGGATGTAGCCGGTACAGCCGCTGTACATCCAGGGGTCGGTAACGGTGTTATCCGTATTGGTAGAATGGATGGAGAAACGGGGCTGGAAAATACCATTCTGGATCCAGCGGACTAGAAGCTCGGCTTCCGGAGCAGGGCCAAAGAAGCCTCCGATATCGCATCCCTGATTGGCTACACCGGAGAGTCCCATTCCAAGTATGGTTGCAATATTGTATTTCAGGGAATCCCAGCAGGTCAGGTTATCGCCTGCCCAGGTCTGGGCGTATTTCTGAATTCCGCAATGGCCGGAACGGCATACGATATAGGGCCGTGTGTTTTCAAAGGTTTCATGGATTGCTTCATCTGTGATATGGCACATAATATTGGACATAACAGATTTTAACTGACCGATGGTAGCGCCTTTTCCCTCAAAGGATACCCGGCAGTCCTTATCTACCATGGAATCATATTCGCAGTTATCATTCCAGATGGAGCTTGTACCATAGTCTAGCACATTTTCTTTTAACATCATTTTCCAGTTTTCACGGGTAGAGGAGCTGGTAAAGTCTGTAAACATACCTTTTCCGCCCCACCAGGTTCCGATACCCGGCTGATCACTGTCGCTGGCTTTTACAAACATGCCTTTGGCTTTCATTTCTTCCAGTCTGGGATGTACCAGCAAAATACCCGGCTTTACATTGGGAGATACGCAGACGCCTCGTTTTTTCATCTGTGCAAAGAAATCTTTAGGATTTTTAAAGCGTTTTTTGTTCCAGGTAAACACACAGCGCTTGATTCCTTCCTCTGTTTCGATGGCGCAGTAACCGGAAGAAAGCTGAAAGCCGTCTACAGGGATCCCTTCTTCTTTTGTGGTGTCAATAAATTCTGTGATGGCATCGTCACAGTTTTCTTCCAGTTCGGGATAGTACATGGAAGAACCCAGATATCCTAGGGCATACTTGGGAAGCAGGGCAGACTTTCCGGTCAGATCTGTGTAGCGCTCGACAATCTGGCTGATAGATGGTCCGGCTATGAGGAACAGGTCAATATCGCCTCCATCTGTACGGAAACGGCTGTGGGGCTTCCAGTAGTTGCTCTTTTCACGTCCCATATCAAAGTCGCATTCCCAGGTACAGTGATAGAAGTAACCGACTGCCTTTTTTGTGCCAGGGTTTAATTTGATATAAAATGGAATGTGCTTATAGAGGGAATCGGTTTCTTTGGGGTCATATCCCATGGAGTCTCCGGGGCTCATTACCATAAATTTCTGAGCCTTATTAAATTCGCCGCTTTTTTCGCCGAAACCAAAAAAGCAGTCCTGAGCATTGATCTCACTTGTATGGATCCGGCGGTGGTTTGAATCCTCCAGATAGGCAAGATCCGGGATATCCGCATGAATCTGTGAGCCTTCACGGTCATATACACAGATTCGGAAAGGATCCTTTTCAATCACAACCTTGAGTTCTTTACCCTGAATTACAGCCTGCACTGCGCTGTCTTCAATCAGTTCAGCTTCTGCCGGTGCTACACGCTTTCTGTAATGCTTCATAAAGCCGTCCATTCTGTCTTCCCAGGCAGTCATTACCAGACTGTAGGATTCTTCGCAAAAATCGCCATCAAATCCTGCTCTGATTCTCAGAATATGATCTGTAAGAAAGAGAAGGCGGATTTCTATGCAGTTGGTGGAAATGCAGAAAACAGAGCCCTTCTTTGTTACATTGCCGGCATTCATACATACCTTCATCAATGAGTTCCTCCTGTTTGTAAAATGTATACTTTCGATCGGTTCTGTGGTAATATGATAATAAAACAGAATCGGCAAAACCAGACGAATATTGCAGTATATTGTAATAAATTTTACATTTCTTGCGTTTTTTTGTGTGGATGAAATAAAAAAAGAGAAAAGGATATAGAAAGTCAATAAAAATTATGGTGAAAATGTAAGCACTTACAACAAAAGACACAACTTAAATAAATGCAAAGGAGGAGGGAGTAGTAAAAATGATCGATCAGGCAGGCATCATGATGGCTCAGGGGGCTTTAATTGCCAGTGAACGTATCATAGGAGTCAATGATAATATGGCACAGTCCCATTATCATGAATATTTTGAGCTGTATTATCTTGAAACAGGAGAACGGTTTCATATGGTACAGGACCGGTGCTATAAAATGACAGCCGGTGAATTTATTATTTTCCCACCCTATGTAATGCACTATTCATATGGCGAAAAAGATATGCCATTCAAAAGGCTGGTGTTGTATTTCAGACAGGAGGAACTGGGATCAGATGAGATATTCAGAGAGCTTTGCAGAGAACGGGGAATTTGCCGTCTGGATACAAAGAAGCGTACACAAATTCACCGGATTATGGAGCAGCTGTTGGAGGAGCAGAAGGATCCGGGACGTTTTACGGTAAGTTATCGCAAAGCTCTTTTAAATTTGCTTGCAGCTGTAATTGTCAGGGCAGATCTGCCTCCGGTTAGACAGGAGAAACGAAGCCGGATTAATGAAATAATAAGTTATATTCACAGTCATTATTATGAAGATTTAAAGCTGGAGTGCCTTGCGCAGCAGTTTTATATCAGCCCCTGGTATCTTTGCAGGGAGTTCAAGCGCTATACAAACAGCACACTGGTTAATTATATTAATGTAACCCGTATTATGAATGCTCAGAGGAGTTTTATGGAAACGGATAAAAATGTGACTCAGATTAGCCAGGAAGTAGGATTTTCAAGTCTGACCCACTTTAACCGGGTATTTAAAGCTGTAACAGGAACCACTCCTTCTGAGTACAAAAGACAGTTTCGTACCTATAAAGCTAAAACAGCCGATTCCCGGTAGCATATGAGCCCGGAATCGGCTGGTTCGCCTAGCGGATATTATTATCAGCCGGTATGATAATTGCGGCAATCACATAGGCAGCAACTCCTGCGCCTATGGTAACGCAGGTGAATATAGCCCAGGCCAGGCGCACGAGGGTGGGATCAATGTCAAAATATTCTCCGATCCCGCCGCATACGCCGCTGAGCATACGGTTGGAAACAGAACGGTATAATCGTTTATTCATAATCAGAAAGACCTCCTTTGTATTGAAATGTTAAATAAAGTTTTGGGCTCAGATGCAGTCATCCAGATGCTCCATAATCCGGTGAATCCGGTGGGGACGGAATCTGGGGTAGGCGGCGCCTCCCATGGCTGCTCCGCAGGCGGATAAGAGCAGTCCGCTGAGAAGAAAAATCAGGCCTGCAATGATGCAGAAACGTATCAGTTTATTCATCTCTGTGACCTCCCTTTATGAAGCATTCCGCTGATCCAGTCAATGATCCGGCATATAAGGCGGGGAATCAGTCGGCCGTAAAACAGAAGGCAGAGGGCTAAGAGGAGAAAGCCTGCTCCCAGGGCTGCCAGCCCTGTTCCGGCGGTAAAAATTCCCTGAACCGGGTGGATAAAAAGCGATACAATTCCCAGAGGAAGGGCAAGAATTGCTGTAATAAAAGCGCCTCCGGTTAAAACACCAAGACTGATAAGGAGAGCAAAAGCAATGCCAACTATGGCTGCGGTTAATCCTGCGATACTGCCTCCGATTCCCAGAAGAAGAGGCGCTCCTACGATAAGAAGGACGATCCACAAAAGAAGCTTTAACAGGCGGCTGGTCCTGGGGCCGGAACGCTCTGCTCCCGGATGAAAGGAACTGCGGCTTTGCTGTGCCTGTCCATACGTTTGGCCTGATTCGGATCCGCAGGAAGTATACGGATGTTTGCTGCGGTCAGCTCCGGTGAAGGTATCGGTTTCACGGTGCTGTTTTGCAAGCTCATAGCCCGGATCCTTAAAGCGGGAATTTTCATAGCCGCTGTCTGTAAATTCTCCTGTCTCATCCGGATTACTTAAAAGACTGGTCCGGATAATCGCTGCGATCCGTTCCGGGCTTCCAAGCTCATTTGTGATATCGGTTTCATATCCAAATCCGGCCTCATCAAGATAATTTTCATAGTAATCCAGAGCGTCTGTTCGATCTTCATCGCTTATATCCTGAAGCAGATAGGAAAGCTGTTTCATAAACTGTTCTCGATTCAAGAGTCCCCCTCCTTTATGATGTGGGAAATCTTCTGGGAGTAGACTGCCCATTCTCTTTGGTAGAGCTGCAGCTGCAGCCGTCCCTGTTCTGTGAGCCGGTAATACCGGCGGTTTCTGCCGTCAATCGCCCGGTCGTAGACCTCCAGGCAGTCATCCTTCTGCAGACGCCGAAGCACCGGATACAAGGTAGATTCTGATATGTCAATGGCCTCGCGGACCTGTTGGGTGATCCGGTAGCCATAGGTTCCTTCCTTTTCCCGTGAAACGGCAGCCAGTACAATGGCATCCAGAAGGGCAGATCCGGTGTTGAATACCATAAGCATCCCCTCCGTGTGTTGGCGGCATGAAAATGTATGATCTGCCGCTGTGAATGATTACATCAATATTGTATGATGTATAATATTATATGTCAATAAAAGAAAATCCAAAGAAAAAGGAAATGTTTGTTATTTTTTCTTAAACTATTTTAGAAACTGTTTACCATGTGGTCAAACTTCGTACACAATTAAAGGTTATACTAAAGGACATAAACAAGCAGTCAGAGCTTTTTACATAGAAGACAGCAGCATTTATCGCTGCAGCATAGATCACTAAGCCGGCGGGGTTGGCATATGGACAGCCTTGCCGGCTCAAACCAATTTATGGG
>OGSS01000323.1_pt1 | contig 55634 bp, 53 predicted proteins | sample 1553591 | NCBI WGS metagenome assembly OGSS01 (sample SAMEA2580061, study PRJEB22360) | human gut metagenome | biome: human gut; feature: human-associated habitat; material: faeces | place: Denmark | collected 2008/2010
CCAAACAGATTTGCATTCGCAAATGTAAGCAGAAACGCAGGTAACGGCGCTGCTACGGACTGCAATATCATCAGCAGGAAGGACACCAGCGCTGCATAGGCACCATACGATTCGACAAACTGCCGCACCACGGTAAAATCCCCGCTCGCAAACATCTTCAGAATGTTATTCATTACAGCATTAACAGGCGGTATAAAAGCATATACCAGTATACCCAGCACAATCAGAGCTATGACAACAAATTTCCCTATCTTTCTTGATTTTTTCTTTTCCATATTCGCCCCCCTTTCCCAAATACTTACCATATTCATTCTAATCATCTGACGTGCCATTGACCAATGGTTCTTTTCTATACTGCAAAGTCTTGGATAGATTAATTCTATACAAACCGTCATCCACCCCACCCACAATCTCATCAAGCCTGCACCATTATCGATACGTTTCATGGATTAAATATCAAATCCGAAATCACATCAAAAAAATTTGATATATCTATTGACAGCCCGCACATTTAATTATATAATAATCATATCAATATTTTTTGATGTGAGGTGGCGCCTATGGAGCACAAGTTTACAAATGATGCTAAAATTTTCAAAGCGCTTTGTGATGAAAAGAGACTTATGATTTTAGAACTTTTGCAAAGCGGGGAAAAATGCGCTTGTGTCTTAATTGATAAAATGGACATGGGACAATCCGGACTATCTTACCATATGAAGATTCTATGTGAATCCGGCATTGTTACAAGCAGACAGGAAGGTAAATGGACTCACTATTCACTCAGTAAATCCGGCAGTGAATATGCGCTAAAGCGTTTACGCTGCTTAACTACCCCAGAGACAGGGGAAGTATCTGAATAACCGGTCATCTTCGGATGACCTTTATAAGCTCCGAAACATCAATTTTTTTTGATATGATATTCTTAAAAGAAACGGAGGTAATACATTTGAATTCGATACAAACATTTTTTCTATTTATCCAAGACCAAATATTAGGAATGAAATGGTTAAACACCCTGATAAAAAATCTTTTAACCGCTCTTAATCTAAATGTAGACGGCCGATTGGGCGGAAGTATTCAATTTTTCATTTATGACGTATTGAAAATAACAATCCTCTTATGCTTTTTAATTTTTATTATCTCTTACATACAAAGTTATTTTCCGCCTGAACGGAGTAAGAAAATATTGGGACGTTTTCACGGTATTGGTTCTTATATAATTTCAGCCCTGTTAGGTACTGTGACCCCATTTTGTTCCTGTTCCTCCATCCCACTCTTTATAGGATTCACAAGCGCCGGTTTGCCGCTGGGGGTGACTTTCTCTTTCCTTATTTCCTCGCCAATGGTGGATTTAGGAAGCCTTGTCCTGCTGATGAGCATATTTGGCGCAAAAATTGCAGTTGCTTATGTTATAGTCGGCCTGATGATAGCAGTGGCCGGAGGCGCTCTGATTGAAAAGCTTCACATGGAAAAATATGTTGAGGAATTCATTCAATCAGCCAATCATGTGGATGTGGACGCGCCTGCCCTGACCAGAAAAGACCGGTTATGTTTTGCCAAGGAACAGGTAACGGAAACGTTTAAAAAAGTATTCCCTTACATTTTAGCAGGTGTCGGTATCGGAGCGGCAATCCATAATTGGATTCCTGAAAGCTGGATTCAAACTATACTAGGAAGCAGTAACCCCTTTGGTGTTATTCTTGCAACGCTTGTAGGCATTCCCATGTATGCTGATATCTTTGGTACCATTCCCGTTGCAGAAGCTTTGTTAGCAAAAGGGGCTCAGCTTGGCACCATACTTGCTTTCATGATGGCTGTCACAACCTTAAGCCTGCCATCGATGATTATGTTGAAAAAAGCTGTAAAACCAAAACTACTGACTCTGTTCATAGTCATATGCACTACCGGTATTATTCTTGTTGGATATCTATTTAATGTGTTTCATGCATTTTTTATATAATCAATGAAAGGACGTAATAAAATGCGAAATGAAGGAACAAATAAAGGAACGACAAAACTTTACGTATTAACAGGTTTTTTGGGTGCTGGTAAGACTACCTTGTTGTTAAAGCTTCTGGATCACCTGAAAGGGAACAGGGTCGGTATCATCCAAAATGAATTTGGCAAATTGGGGATTGACGGCGCAATCCTGAAAAATGATGATATCCATATGGTAGAAATCAACCGTGGTTCTATCTTCTGCTCCTGTCTGAAACTCTCCTTTGTCAGCGCACTCAGTGAAATGGCACAGCATGATTTTGACTACCTGTTCGTAGAAAGCTCAGGCCTGGGAGATCCGTCCAATGTAGAAGAAATTCTTGGGGCCGTTGATGCTGTCTCCGGTAAAAGCTATGATTTCCGCGGTGTTATCTGCTTAGTTGATGCAGTAAATTTTATAGACCAGCTCACAGATCTAGAGACTGTGTACCGTCAGCTTAAACATTGTCATCTTGCCGTCATTACAAAATCTGATCTTGTTGATTCATCAAAAATGGCAAGTTTGGAAAAGAAAATAAGAGAAATCAATCCTGTCTGCAAGCTTACCACAAGCATACAAGGTAAAATGGATTACAGTTTTTTAGATGATGATTTACTTTTATACCAGTGGGCCGAACGTGAAGAAACCACCAATACTGAGGAGGCAAAGCCAAAAACCTTATTCATGGAAATATACGATACTGTGGATAAGACTCAATTAGTAAAATTTCTAAATGAGATCATTCCAAGCGTATATAGAATAAAGGGGTTCCTCACTATCAATGGAATTGGGCGGCAGCAAGTTGATGTAGCAGGCGCCAAAATAGATTTTAAGGAAAGCGGATATTCCGGTAACGGACAATTAGTTTTTATCTCAAAAATAGGGCCGGCAATCATTAAAAACATCCTTTCAGCGTGGAATGACAATGTAGATACTGAAATGAAATTAAAAAATTAGGGGAGGTCACAGATGAACATTAAAGTTATAGGTACGGGATGTGATAAATGCGATGCGCTATATAAAAATGTTCAAACCGCAATCAGGGAATTGGATCTTGATGCGGAAACCGAAAAGGTGGAAGACCTGATAGAAATTGTCAAATTGGGTGTAATGACTTCTCCCTCGCTAATGGTAGACGGAAAACTGGTTATTTCCGGGAGAGTCGCTAAAAAGGAGGAGCTCGTCAGGCTCTTATCAGCACTTTCAGTATAAAGAAACCATAGGATTGAAGTGCTCAATGGCCCTGCCCAAAAAATCGAGTCGGTATAATCCGAAATCATACGGCTTTTACCATCCGCTTTAGATTTAATGCCACTGCAGCGAGGAGGCATTCTTCCTCTGCCAGGAGAATGCCTCTTTTATGCATCCTTTTTAAGTTGTGCCCTCGTTTTAAGGCAGAAAAAGTACCTTCTGCCCAGATTTTTCTGTCGGAATAGACTCCCTTGCGGGAAAGGTGAGGTTTTTTGAGGATATACCTGAAAAGTCTGATGTCAAGTCAATCACACCCCGGCACTCTGGCCTGCTTCATACTTCCGTTTTTCATTTTCATAGAATTTCAAAAACTCCTCACGGTTTTTGGTAAAGAGTTTTTCCAGTTCATAAGACAGGATAAAGGGATCATAATCACAGAAAACATTGGGCATATAGCGGTAAATTTTCTCCGCAATATTCTGTACATGCTCGATATCAACCCCAACCATGGTAAATATCTTCTTTTCCGTATAGATCTGCAATTGTACGATAAAGGGGCCACCCTTCTGGCCAACCTGAGCGCAGATCCAGTAAATTTTGCCGCGCGGAATCGCCCTCACCCTGCTTCCGTCCCCGAATAACACCAGGTAAGAGGGCGTCAGGACTATTTTTTCTCCATGCGGCCTCTTTCCCTGCGGTATTTCATAGATGTATTCCTCCACCTGGATTTTGCCTTCCGCCGCCTCCTGGTCAATGATCTGCGCCACCTCCGCTTTCTCAGCCTCTCCAAACGGCAGAACCAAATTCCTGCCATTCACGGCAACCCGGCTTGTTCTGAACATTCCCACCACCAGCGCAAGGAAAACTGCCCCGGTCAGCATCTTCATGACAGAAAATATGGTTTGGCTGGCCGGATCATTAAAATCCAAGGAACTCTCCAATAAAAAATATAGAATTACGGCCAAAATAATAAATGCAGTGCATGATTTGATCAATGTTCTCCTTGCCGTTTCATTCGTGCGCCTTGATTCCTGCGCCAAATATCCCTGTTCCATAACCGCTTCTCTCCTTTGTCTTATTTATGCAAATGACACGCCCTATTCTTTGCCCGGCGCTTTCTTACCGTTCATGATCCGGCAGCGCTTTAATAATTTTTTCAAACGCTGAATTTACTTCCTGATTCATAATCGGCAAACCAACACTGTCAAGAATAGCCGACGCATATCTCAGCTTAGCTGTAAATTTTTCTTTTGAATCCATAAATATAATGGGGGAAATCCATACATTAAGTATGACAGAAAGCAGTTCCGCCATGATTTCCGGCTCCATTACCTGTATGGTTCCATCCTCCATCCCTTCCTTGATTAACTCACAAAAAATCGCTGTCAGGTTGTTTTTTGTGAAATCCAGATAAGCGGCAGCAAGTTTAGGGTTATTGACCAATGACCTTGATAATGGAAAATAGATATCAACCTGTTCGTTAGCTGTTACTGCATGTATCAATATCCGCCTTATTTTATCCAAAGCAGATATCTCCCCGTTGCTTATTATCTCTTCGTAAGGGACCGTTTTATGAAACATACACGCCATAACCGAATCAACCATTTCCGACTTGTCCTTAAAATGGTGATAAATGGCTCCCCGTGTCATTCCTATGGCGTCTGCAATCTCTTGCAAAGTGGTTTGCTCATACCCATTTTCGATAAACAGCTTCATAGCCATTTCTAATATGCGGCTTTCTGTTATTTCCGGATGCCTGCCCCGTCCCACAATTCACTCCTCCTTTAGAAACATTCTGTTACAGAGATCTGCGTCCGCACGTCCTGAACCCAGCTTTATCGCATGAACTCCCTTCATTTTACCAATCATGCGCAGAAAATCAATCCGGTCATCCAGAACAATGACTTCTCGTGTTATTTCCAGATTCCTGCTCCTTCCTGCAATTCAACTTTTTATAGATACATTTTGTATGTATTTAGCATATCACAAATTATATTTATCGTCAATTTGTTACTTTGCAACTATTTGCAGCTAATGGGAAAGGATATCAACATCCAGTTTGTCAGTCTTTCCACGTCTTAGTCCCTGGCAGCGGTACTCCCTCACCTCAAACGGATTCCAATGGAACACATCAGCCTAAAACCCGAAACTAATAGAAAATGAATCTCCCATATGATAAAATAGCAGCAGGAAGTCAAGCCGGAATAGGCTTAGAAGGGATATATATTATGAATGGATGGATGTTCCAGAAAAGGATATGGCAAAAGATGTTTGACCTGCTTCCCCATAAACAGAAGGTGGGCTTTTTTATAATCCTGGTAATATTAGGTGTTTCAGCAATCTTAAGCCAGTTGACGCCGCTTGCCGTTGGATATCTGACAGATTATGTTTTAGCGGAACAGACCATAAGGTTCCAATCTGTAATCCCAATCCTTCTTGTCATTCTTCTGGTCAATGTCATAAATGAAGTTATCAAGGTGGTGCGCCGTCTAATCGTGGAGGATACAGCGACCCAGGCAGAGAAACGGGCGCGGCAGAAAGCCACCGCATCCCTGCTTTCGGCTCCGTTATCCTATTTCCGGACCCACATGACCGGCAATATCCATGGCCGGTTAAACAGAAGCCTGGAGGGGACCGTAAAGCTGATTAAACTTGCCTTCATGGACTTCGCTCCCGCCGTCACAACCGGGCTGGCAGCGGTTGTCATTATTTTCCTCAAGCTTCCTGCCGCCGTGGCATGCATGATTGTCCTGGTAATCCCTGTCGGCACCTTCATTGTATTCCGCCAGATCAGTACCCAGAAGGGCATCCGCGTCGAACTCATGGAAACAAAGGCCTGTATGGATGGCACAATGGTCGAGTTGTTAGGAGGGATTGAAACAATCCGTACCCTGGACAGCGCGAAGGAGGAGGAAGCAAGAATCCTTCAGCAGGCCGAACAGCTCAGGAAGAAAGAAATGGGCCATCATAAGGCAATGGCCTTTTACGATTGCCTGAAATTCATCAATGAGGCGGTGTTCAGTGTTCTGGTAATTGCAGTCTCCGTACTATTGGCCTCGCAGGGAATCATTACCATCGGTACAGTGCTCACGGCCTATCTGTGTTTTACCCAATTGACAGGGCCGCTGCGGGAACTTCACCGGATTTTAGATGAGTTTTCAGAATGTGTTGTGCTGGCTGATGACTATTTCCAGATGTTAGAACTCCCGCTGGACTTTTCTTATCAGGATAAGCCGGATCCAACCATTGCCATTAAAGGCAATGATGTCCGCATTGAGGATGTTTTCTTTTCCTATCCGGAAAAACAGGACATCCATATCCTTAAAGGCATCAATCTAACAATCCAATCCGGAGCATTCATCGGCATTGCCGGACCCAGTGGCTGTGGTAAGTCCACGCTTATTAAGGTGATTGATAAGCTGGAACAGGTACAGGGAAACATTTATCTTGGCGGGACTGAGTTGTCACGGCTTTCCCGCCAGTCATTAGCTGAAACTATCGCGCTTGTGCCCCAGACCCCCTTTTTAATCGCAGATACCGTATACAATAACATATGTTATGGGATGAAAAGGGACATTTCTCTGAATGAGGTGATTATGGCCGCAAGAAAGGCCAATATTGCTTCTGATATTGAACAGCTTCCGGGAACATATCAGTTTAAGCTTTCAGAAGGCGGCACCAACCTGTCCGGCGGGCAGCGGCAGCGGATTGCACTGGCCCGTATCTTCCTTAAAAGGCCGGGAATTCTGATTTTAGATGAAGCAACCTCTGCATTGGACAACACTTCTGAAAAATACATCCAGTATGAAATTGAGAAGATGAAGGAGGAATGCGGGATGACCGTTATCTCAATCGCTCACAGACTGTCTACGCTGCAAAACTGTGATGAAATCATCGTCATGGACAAGGGACAAATTGTACAAAGAGGCACATTCCGGGATTTAAAGAAAATACCGGGTATTTTTCAGGATATGGCGTTGGGACTATTAAAATAAAAGACATTGCATTAACAGGGACCATAACGCTCTCGCTTCCTATAGACAAAAAACATTAGATTCTTAAGCGGGCAGCACATTAAACTCCAACGTTCCACGCTCTGTTCCATTGACAATCAGAGTAATTGCATGAATTCCGGGATAATGCTTCCTTGAACTTAAATCCGCAAAGGAATGAGTTTTTGTGTATGCTTTTTCCTGGTTTTCCCTCAACGAAATCTCGGATATTTGAAATATCTTCCGGCTTCGTTTTCCGCCCGCCTTCACATAGTCGATCCCGTATTCCAGCCTGACCTTAGCTGCTTCGCTTGCTGCGATTGTAAATGAAAATGTTATACCCTCCCCAATGGAAACCGATTCAGCGTCCAGCGAAAAGCCGTGGATGTCCACATGCCGGGCATCTGAAAATCCAAAGATGTCCAGCACATCTTTGTTTCCTTGTTTTAGAAGTGTCCTGCACCCATGCTTTACAATCCAATTCGTGTAATCATTTTTACCGTACCAGTCCCCTGCAATTTTTGCAATCAGATCCGGATGTGTTTTGGAAATATCGTTCAGGTTATTAGCCACACTTTTACGGACGTACAGCGATGGGTCTGTTTTCAATTGTTCTAAGATAGCAAGAACCGGAGAAGGGTCTGTTTTAAAACTGGCCAGTGCCTGTCCCCACGGCAGCTGCGGGCGGCAGCCTTCGCTGGCAAGCCGCCGGATATGTTCGTTGTCAGACTTGGCCCAGACGGCCATCTGCCGCATCATGCGTTCCTCATGGTTTATGATGAATGGCCTTACGGCCATCTCGGAAGTAGAAGATGGGCTATACCTCTCCAGCGCTGCAATTGACAAATCCCAATAGCACTCATCCTGCCCGAAAACTTCAACAAAATCCGGAAAACACATCAAAGAGAAGTCGTAAAACCCCGGTGGAAAACCTGCAACTACTTTATCAATAACGCTGAGCGCCTGTTCATAATCAGCAGGCAGATATTTTCCTAAATTGATGGTAATTTTCCGCATACGGGCTTTTAACTCTAATGACTCCCATGTCTCATCAATAATGCCACCCACAAAATCATCAACCTGAAATGAATGGTACACAGCTCTGATACGTAAGGCCAGTTCGTGAAGTGAAGTGTAATTATAATACCTGTTTTTCATCAATTCCGGCATATGTTTCTCCTTTCCATTGAATATGATCATTATGAAGGGCTGATACAAATTTTTTAACCCGGCAGACTGAATGTTTACTACTTTTGATAAATAATAAATTCTTGTTCTTCTGGCAACGGGAGATCGCATAGTGTACAAATCATCGCATTTTCCAAAGCTAATTTACTAACAATCTGTTTGACTTCATTTATTGTAATCATAATGTTTGTTCCCTTTTAACCCATATTTCTTTTATCTCTGCAATTACATTTTCTATTTTTTCCTGTGGTAAATTATCTTCAAGCCGCAGCTTCGCAACATGTAAGGTATTGTCACATGGAGTTGCTGATACTCACCGGCCGGCTTTACCGTTTCCGTAGGGAATGGCATTTTCACCCACAGCTCCTGTCCTGCCGCTGTGTGTACCCGCTCCGTCAGAATCTTTTTTAAATAACCCGAACCCACCGTCATATTTTACATAAATCTGATCCGGCTCATCCCTGTTCCCGTAGACCTCCTGGCCAACCTCCAGCCTGGAAGCACAAAACTCCTCTGACGGATATTCCGTATTATCTATGGCTGTAATGGCTCCCACCCTTTCAAAGCCTTCTCCCAGCGGCAGTTCAGTGCCTTCCGCCGTATAAAAATAAAGAGTCCCATTATAATACACGCTTGCCCGTTGTATCTCGCCAGACGGATAGCCCGTTGGTGTCAACTGTTCTGATTCTGATTTCTGCTCCGGCTGCGTAAATAATCCATCTTCGCCACTGCATGCCACAAGCAGGACAGATACCGCTGCCATACATAACCATCTCCTGCCTCTCATACCGTTTTGCTCCTCCTGGAATATTTTGTATATTAAGTATACTACATCTGGCCGGGGAGATGTATTACGATTTCCTTGCGAAGAGCGGCAGGCCAGGAGCCAGGGATAAACCGAAACCGCTGACCGGCTGCGCCTTCCATGACAGGAGCCTCCTGATAGCGGAGGACAACGAGGTTAACCTGGAGATTGCCGGAGCGGGCGATGGATGCAGGGAGCCTTACCCTGTGGTATGCCCATACACTGTGAACGCACGCCCCGACAGTTCCAGCAGCGCCGGATCGCAGCCCACGAAATGAAAAAAGGGCGGTCATCATTTCAGAAGATCCATTGGTACAGGCTTTTAAAATCGTCCTTCCATGATATACTGGCTTTACTAAACGAAGCAGGCTGTCATTGTTTCTTAGAAAATAGAGGATAGGGACGACACTGCCAATTATCTGACCAATCACGGTTGACACTGCCGCACCCACTACTCCCCAGCCAACAACCGATGATGAAAAACGCATTTAGAAGAATATCGGCCATACCCGATATCAAGGTAAACGCGAAGCCCAGTTTTGGCTTTTCTGCCACAGGAAAAATGCTTTGAAACACGGTCTGGAGCATAAAGGCAGTTTGAAAGGACAAAATGATGTGGCCTTTTTCCCCTTCTACACCCGGTAAATCACCGGAGCTGCGAGAACCCCCGTCCTTTTCAGCTGATATTCATATGAAAAGGAATCCCCCGTGGTCCTCCAAGCCCTGGGACCAAACCACTCAAACCTCTCATCTGTATTATGAAGGGCTCCGAATGTATTGACACGGCTGCCGTAGCTTATGATTTGTATTCGGTGTTCCCCTTTTGACAGGTAGCCAAGGTCCGCCATATGGGGCGCCACGAAAATATCTCCTTTTCTGACGCCATCCACTTCCACAGACAGAAGGGGCGCCCTGTATTTTCCGATTTTAACCGCGTACCGTCCTTCCGGAAGGGATATACTGCATTCATACCTGATGTTGCCTCCATAAAACGGAAAGCCCTGCATCACTAAATCGCAAAAGCCGATTTCTTCATTTAACGCTGTGATTTTCCCTCTGTTTCCGCATATGGACACCCCAAAACTGCCCAATATATAACACCACTCCAAATTGCTCCAGCGGTTGTAATTCATTTCCAGTATTAATTCATTCCTGCCCTTTTTTATTCCCGGAATTCTGAATGTCCTTATGGACTTATCCACATAATAGCCGTCATCCTTTAGTGGTATCTGGCAGCCATTCAAAAACAGTTTTAATATCCCCGGCACTTCTGCCGCCAGATGTACATGGTCTGTTTCTATCTCCGACAAAAAGCCATACCTCAGCCTCAAACCATGGCTTTTCTCTTCCTTAAGGTCCTTTCGTGTCCATGGCTGCGCATATGCTGCCATTTTCAAGGGATAACCCAGCCGTTCCCTGAGCTTATTATCAATCCGCAGGACCTCCTCTGCCAGGCCATATTCCTCTCCGTCCAGTGCGTATTCCGCCTGGTCCAAAAGCATTACATTCGGCTCATCAAGCCGGTACGCGTCCACATGGTGCAGATAGCCTGCCAACTCCGGCTCTCCGGTAATTTCGGCTGCTTTGGAAACCGTATCTGTGTCAGCCTGTGACAGATAGAGCAGCAGGCTGTCTTCCTCGTACGCCTCCCACGAAATGACCGTACAACCCATTTCATACCTGGCTGCAAGCAACGCCCGTTTTCCATTTACTGCATCCAGTAATTCCACCTTGTATTTTCCATGTACATATATCTTATACTTCCTCTTATCCGATACATCCTTATTCACGGCTTTTAAAGCATTTGCTACAAAAAGAATCCTGTTATCCTGCTCCTTACGCATCTGATATATATATCCGCAGGCCCTGGTTCCTCTTGAATCAAGGATGTCCACTTCACGGTATTCTCTTAGTGCCTCCATCAGCTCATTCCTGGAAAATGGAACTGATATGCCTCTTCGTGCTATTTTCAAAGGCGCATCATTTTTCACTCCGTCCACATACGTTCCCGGCTCGCCCAAAAATATCACTCTTCCGCCGTCATCCTGAAACCGTTTAAGCCTTTCAACCGTTGATGCCCTGAAGTGAACCAGTCCCGGTACAACAATTACATCATACTTCATGCAGCCAACTGATAATGTTCCACTCTCTGTATGTTCATCCGCATCCCTGATTCCATTCCCGCTCTCCAGTTCATCCCACAGCGCTTCCGAAATAAAATCAAAATCCAGAAGTCCAAACAGCATCCACTCCGTCACATTCCTGAACTGCTCCTCCAGCCTTTCACGCTGAGCCCTGGTGTGCTCATCCGGCCCAAAGTATAACCAATAGCTTTCTATGGGATGAAGGACCCCTATGCGCACATACGGTTTTCCGCTCATCAGTGCAGTGTTAATTCTGGAAAAGTAATCTTCTATGACCATGTATCTGCCATACCAGGGGGACTGGTAAGAAATCGATGCAGGAAAATCCCGCTTTGCCTCCCCGGCCATGGAAACCCAAGCCAGATGGGGTACCCTGTGGGTGACTCCAAGGGCAGCCTGCCAGTCTCCCTGCTGCTTGTGTCCGCTGAAATCAAAATCCCAGTTCGTTACCCCATAAAGCTCACTTGTGACCTGATTCCGTCCCAGCTGATGCGCAGCGCTCTGAGCCTGTTTGGCAGTGGTATACTCCCGCCGGTCGCACACTATGTCGATTCCGGGTATTTGGAATCCCTTGTAATTCCTCATGGCTTCGCCAACCGCATGAGTCTGTGAGTATAGGGTAGGCTCCTCCATCAGGTGTCCTGTAAGGCAGATGTGATGTTCATTACACCATTTACCGACTGTATCGGAGTATGCATTGGCAAAGCGCTCTGTCAAATGCCTGTAAAACCGATATCTCCGTACCGGCACTTCACTGTCCGGAAGTTCGAAAAAAAGTTCCGGAAGATGGTCCAGAAAACTTTCCCCAAACGCCTTCTCATAGCTCTGTTCAAAATCGTCTGTATATGGTATGATGGCTCCTCCCAAATCTTCTGCCTTACCCAGTACCGATACATGGGTAAACTGCGGCTCATCCGTGAAAATGGAAGGGATAAGAGTGCCGAACAAATGTCCGAAACGTTTATAATACGGCTGGTATATCTTATCCAGAAAGCATTCCACTGCCTCCCGGTTCAATGTATCCACATATGCCTGGTCATTATAACAAGGGCTGGTGTCATTTACCTCCAAATAGGTATACCAAACCATTCTGCCCTCCTGGCCGTCCTCTAATCTTCTGTACCCCCGAAGTTTTCCATCCTGCAAATTCACATCGAATCTGGCAATTACAGTACCGTTCCCCTGAATCTCCGCAGCAGCAGCCACCCGCTGGTTAATACCTCTCAACCCGCTGATTTCATTCGGCCCTGCATTTGAAAAAACCAGGTGCCTGGCCCTGTATTGGGGATTCATGGTAACCAGGCCGCCTCCAAACCCGGATGGCCACCTGTCCTCATCATACAAATATACCTTCATGCCCAGTTCTTCCGCTTTTTTGACTGTGCTTCCTACCAGTTCCATGAATTCACCCTGCATGTAGGGGGTATCCAGACCCGTCCTGCTATGAATGGTCACGCCTCCGAATCCCATTTCTTTAAAATGTTCCATTTGTTCCAGCAATTCCTCTTCCTGGAGCCTGCAATTCCAGGCCCAGAATGGAGCCCCTCTGAATTCAGCCGCAGGGGCCTCAAAAAAATCCGCTATATAATCCGGCATTTTGTTATCCTTTCTCCTGTCCGCTCTCCATATACTCCGATGGGCGTATGCCTGTATATGAATAGAATATCCTGCTAAAATAAAACTGGTCTTTATAACCAACCTGCTCCGCAACATCCTTTACATACATCTTTCCGTTCTCTCCAAGGAGCCTCTTTGCTTTTTCCATACGCAGCATGGTAAGATAACTGTTGAATGAGGTGTCCGCATATTTCCTGAGCAGCTTATTCAGATATGTCTGGGAAATTCCCAGATCATGGCTCACCTGATTCAGGCTGAGCGGTTCCGACATATGGCTGCGTATATAACTGCTGATTGTCTCAAAATATTCCCTTGTATCCAATTTTCCAAATACAGCACCGTCTTTTGTATCCCTGAAAAACAAATCCGTTATGTTCCGTATCAGCTGCTCTGTGTTCTCTGCGTTTGCAAATGTTTCATCCAACAGGAATTCACACTCCTCACAGTTGCGTTCATCCTGTATACAGCGCCGAATCATATATCCCACTTCACGAATCCTTCCTTCAACCCATATCTGGGGATACCCTTTCATCTGCCATTGGGTCATAATATGTTCCAGCATATTTCTTGCCGCCGAGTATTTCTTCCGGTTCAGCAGTTCCTCCAGCTCCTGAAGATACCCATAGTCCCTGTCGGGGCACTGTCTGTCCGGATCCTGGTCATTGTCAAGCACCAGTGTCTGGGAAGTTCCTATGATGATTTTGGTGTCCAGGATCCGGTACAGACGTTTGACCATGGAACCAATCTGCCTGGCCTGAACCGGGTTTTTATAGATTACAATTGTCCGGTATGCGGATTCCGGCTGTTCCTTCTGTATCTGTTTTTCTATCATTCCTGTGAACCCCGGCCTGTCTATGATTTCAGAGGGGCACAGATACAGCGTCTCCCACTCATCCCGTCCATAAGTCAGCAGCATCTCATGCACATCCGAAAAAACACCTGCCCTGTTCCGCTGCCGGAAACGTGCGGGAAGCCCGTTCAGCCTTACAATCGCACCATACCAGGCATCTGATAAAAAATACGTGTCCAATTCTTTCTCAGGTATTTCTATCCCCCTTACCATATCTTCTATCAAGCTGTTTCTCTTATGATAATATTTGAAACATAACTGCTTCCTGATTTTTTCAAATAATTCCCCAAGTGCAGAAGGCATGACAGGTTTCAGCAGATATTCAGCCACGCCGGACCGTATTGCCTGCTGGGCATATTCGAATTCCTGATAACCGCTGATAATCACACAGACTGCCTCCGGTTCCTCTTCTTTCAGCCTCTCTGCAAGATCCAACCCGTCCATAACCGGCATACTGATATCGGTCAAAACCACATCCGGATGGCAGGACGGCATCTTTTCAAGGGCCTCCTGCCCATTATAGGCTGTAGCCACCACCTGGAAGTCCCTGCATTTTTTTTGTATTATCATGGATATATGATTGATTGCCGGAGGTTCATCGTCCACCACCATGACTCGGTACATATCGCCTTACGCTCCTTTCCTTACGCCTAATGTTACTCTGCATCCTCCGCTGGGTGCATTGTCCACCTCAAATACAGTCATCTCACCGTAGAGCAAGTATAGTCTGGCAAATGTACTGGCCAGCCCCATTCCTCCGATTTCCATTTCTATATTTTCAGTCTGCATCAGAATCCTTTCTTTCAGTTCCCTGACATTGTCATGCAGCTCCCTCCGCGATTCCTCACTGATTCCCTGCCCGTTGTCCTGAAGAATGAGATACCATCCGTGCGTATCTCGGTATCCCCTGATGCAGATTCTCATGATTCCTCCGAGGTTTGAAAACCCGTGTTTTATGCTGTTTTCCACAATCTGCTGCAATGTAATCTTCGGGAGTATCTCACCTTCAATCTCTGCATCTATATCCACCTTTACCTCCATACGTTCCTCATAACGTGAGCGCAGAAGATAGATATAACGTTTCAGATATTCGGTCTCTTCCCTGACTGAAGCATAGCGTTTTATTGTATTCGTCGAATACCTCAGCATTGCCGCAAGGCTTCCACATATCTCACAGATTTCTTCATCATCATTCATCACTCCCCTGCTGGATATCACATTCAGTACATTATACAGAAAATGAGGGTCAATCTGGGCCTGCAAAGCATCAAACTGGGCCTTTACCTGCAAAAGCGACAGTTTCTTTTCTTTGTCAATGGACTGGCTCAGACGGTTCAGAAGCTGCTGATAGGACCTGCTCAGCGCCTCAACTTCATCGTTGGTGGTTTCCAGTACCTTTATCTCCCCCATATTTTCTATACCGGTATGCTCCATCTGCTCCTTCAGCCTGCGCATCGGCCTTACCAGATAGCTTGAAATCACTACAATAAAAGCCATGGAAATGGAAAAAAAACAAAAGGATACAATCAGTGCGAAAATAGCGCTTCTGGCGATTCCGGCCGCCATGCCCTCTGTTCTCCTGGCAACAATAACTTTTGCGCCGTATTTTTCCGATGTGGCAACTACTGTAAATCTATTGCCGTTCCGGATGATTCTGTCCGGACCGGCTGCTGCCTCCAGCAATTCTTCCCCGCATTCATCCGTCCCGCTGCAATACAGAAAGCTTCCGTTATCCAGAAGAACTGCCACTGTGACATCTTTCATAGGCACCTCAAATATTTCTTTTAAGGAATCCACGGTCCTCTGTACTTCTATATATCCCAGGGATGCCCCCTGTATCTCTCTGCAAAGTGAATACACCTCTTTTTTATCCTTAATACCCCATTCATCCATATGGGGACCAATTATCACAGCCTTTCCCCGTTTTCCCTTCACCTCCTCTATCCAGGACAGCCGTCCGACTCCCACAGACGGGTCTATTACCTTGCCGGCAAAGTTTGTACTGTAAGCCACATCTCCGTATTCATTGTATATCAGCACACGGTGAAAATTCCGGATGATATAGTCCGTTGTTATCCCGGATGAAAGAATCTTTTCTTCCTCTTCCATCTCCGAATCATTGCCGTACTGCCTGCTGGCCAGGGTCCGGATTGCAGACAGCATCTTTGGGTCGGACAGTATGTAATCGCTGATTTGCTTCATGGTATCCATGGACTCCTCAAACCGGCTTACCAGCTGGTTCGACAGAAACCGGGTATCGTTATATGCATTGATTCCTGATTCCCGCACATTATAGCTATAGTAGATAATCCCAAGACATAGGGCCGCAACCAACGCAACCGCCGTGTACCCAAGAATAATCTTTGTTCGGAACCTCATCTGTTTCCCACCTTTCTTATTCTCTCAGTATACCGCAACCCTATGTGAGACTCAATCCGATTTTCCGGTCCCGCCTATCCCTTGACAGCGCCTGCGACCATTCCATCCACAATCCGTTTATTAAAGATAAGAAACAAAATCAGCATGGGGATTGTAATAATCAGTACGTCCGCAAACAGAAGATGATAGGAACTGGAAAAGGTTCCCATAAAATTGTACAGCGTAAGCTGCACCGTGGCATTATCCCTTCCTGGAAGAAAGTATAAAGGATTGGTAAAATCATTAAAAATGTTGACTGCATTTAAAATCAGCACCGTGGCAGTAACAGGTTTTAACAGCGGAAAGATAATCCGGATAAACAGCTGGTTCCTTGTACATCCGTCTATGTATCCCGCTTCTTCCAGTTCCACCGGCACAGAACTGATGAATCCTCTGTACAGCATAACTGTAAAAGGTATATGCAGCGCCGCCTCAATGAATATCATTCCAATCAGTGTTTTATATATGTGCAGTCCCTTCATAATCCATATGGTGGGCATAATGGCCGGAGGCACCATCAGACCTGTCATCACCAGGGCGTTCACAAATTTTGTGGTCCTGTCATTCCTTCTCTGCAGTACATATCCGGCCATGGATCCACAGACAATCAATACAGCCACACCGCCGATGGTAAGAAGCATACTGTTTTTAAAGGCAGTCAATATGATATAGTCGTTGGATGCGAAAACCTCTTTAAAATTCTCCATGTGCAGTTCTGACGGCCATGCAATACTCAGCTTATTAGCTGCCCTTCTGTCTTTAAGGGCATTGACAAGCATAAAAATAAAAGGAATAATGAAAACCACAAATGCTGCAATGCCCCCCAGAATATCCCCTGTAAGAGCCGCTCTTTTTTTTCGGTTCATCATCTAATCCACCTCCCTGCTAAGTAAAAATCTCTGTAATGGAAAGGCCAGAACAGCTATGAGAAGGAACATGATTACATTGCCAGCTGTGGACAGTCCGTAAAAACCTGCGGCATACTGCTTATATACAACAGATGCAACCACATCCGTGGCAAAACCAGGACCACCGCCCGTCATTGCCCATATCAAATCAAAGCTGCGCATGCCTCCAATAAAGGAAAGTATGATAACAGAATTCATAGCCGGACGGCACAAGGGCATGGTTACACTCTTTAATGCCTGCCACTTGGTTGCCCCGTCAATGGAAGCTGCCTCGTAATATGTTTTGTCAATGGACTGAATTCCGGCTATGTATATAACAGTGGCCACACCCACCCCCTTCCATACATCCACCCCAATCACGGAAAATAACGCCAGAGACACATTTCCCAGCCAATCCGGTCCCTGGATTCCCAAATATGAAAGACAGGTATTGATGAGTCCCTTTGTGGGATGCAGCAGTGCGCTGAATGTAATACCCACAGCCACCGTACTGACCAGATTCGGAAAAAACACAATGGAACGCAATATATTTTTTGTCTTTATACTGCCTGTCAGAAAAACTGCAATCAGAAATGCCAGTGTTACCTTCAAACCGCAGGTTGCTACCGCGTAAACCATCGTATTTTTGATGCCGATATTCAGAGAATGTTCAGAAAAAAACATTTTGAAGTTTTCCAGCCCCACAAAGGTAAAATCATCAAAATTCCATACGGTAAGACTGAAAAACAGGGATGTGACCATGGGTATGATGAAAAATATCAAAAATATAACCAGGGAAGGCAACAGAAACCACGTGCTGTAAATCTTTTTCGTATTCATGTTCAAGCCCCTTTCTCTCTATTTTTAATCAGCCGCCTGTTTTCACAAGCGGCTGTGCCTAGATTTTATTCATCCAGTACTAGTCCCATTTTAAGCCCAGCTGCATTGCCTGTTTCCTGCAATCCTCATCATAGGCCGCTGCTGCCTCTTCCGGAGTTGTCTGTCCGGAACCGCATTCCTGACATATGGCAGCGCAGTTAGCACCTTTAACCGCTGTCTGGAACTCCATGGCCACACATGTCTTTCCTTCATTAAAATATTCCTGGATCTGTCTCACCGCGCCGCTGACATTTTCCGGCAATTCATATCCCTTCACACAATAGGGTCCGTTTGGCGATACTGCGGCTGCGTATGCGTCAAGCGCTTCATCGGATATCCAGAATTCCATAAAACGCTTAATATCATCCACCTTTTCACTGTTCTTATTGCCATACCAGGAAATAGGCATCCAAACCGTAATCCCATGATTATCCGGGTCATCACCAGGAACACCAAATACTCCTATTTTGTTGATGTCATCGCCATACAGACCTTCAATATTTGTCAATACCTTTCCGACCATAATCCAATGGGCACCCTGGCCCTCTACCAGCATGTCGCATCCGTCATCGTAAGATGTAGCCAGGTAATCCTTATTATAGTACGGTGTCAGATCAGCAATTTTCTGGAAACTTCTAAGTCCCTCCGGCGTTCCTGCATACTTTATTTCTCCGGCTTCAAATTTCTTCGCAAAGTCAGGATTGGCAGCATTTACATTATAATGGTCTCCAAGGTAGGGCACCTGTGTTGTCCAACTGTCGGCAAAGGAACCAATCACGGCATTTTCCCCTGCTTCTTTCAAGATATCGCAATTCTTCAGGAAATCGTCCCAGGTATGGGGTATCTCCAGGTTATATTTCCCGTACAAATCCTTGTTATAATAAACAGCTCCCGCGTATGCACAGGAAATAGGTACACCATATGTCCTGCCGTCCACTGTCACAGAACCTTTATAGGTATCATCCAGATTACCTGACCATGGCTCATTGGTGATATCAATAAAATACTCCGACGGATTTAATGCGGAAAGAAGGGAGCCTGAATTATACCCGCAGATATCGGCCATATCCCCCGATGCAAGCCTGGTCTTAACAATGTTGTCTCCGTCCGCGCCTCCAACCCGCGTCTCAATCTTCACAGTAATCCCCAGCTCCTGTTCCGCCAAATCACATACAGCTTTGATACCCTCCTGGACATAATCAGAATCAATCAGCATTGTCAGCTCAGCTTCTTTATATTCCCATTTTCCGTTTGAAGCAGCCATCTTCTGCTGTTCATTTTCAGCAGCCTCTGTCCCCAAAGATTCTGCCGGTGTCTGCTGCGCATTTTTGCTGCAGCCTGTAATTGATGCGCCTAACATGGCAGCTGCCAGCGCAAACCCTGCATAACGTTTTTTCATACCATTTTCTCCTTTTCTGAATATATCATGTCTGTAACCATACTTTAACATCCAGTCCAACATAAATACATGGATTATTAAAGTTTCGGCATGGAACTATTGACACTTATATTATTTTATCTCATAATCTCATCTTCCCCCATCAGCTATACCAAGGTTGTCACAAAAATTATTATAAAGCATAAACTGGTATTGAAAACAAATATTGAAAGGAGTGTCCATCCATGGATTTATGCACTAATATAAGCAGAGAATGCTGCTATTCTGACCAGGGACAAGCGTTCCGCTGTCCTTATGGCCAATCCTGCTATCCCTCCTGCGGCCAGTCCTGCTGTCCGGAAACAAATCGGTATCCGGTTGCAATGGCATTCGTCCCCTGGCAGCAGTGGCAGCCCACTTATGTTCCGGAACAGGGACTGATAGAGGGAACTATTTTCCCTGACCTGAATCTTCCATTTCATTGCGGGAGGTGTGGGGTATGACGAAATACGATTTTAACAACCTGCGGGAAATGATGCTGAAACAAGTATATGAAACCGGATTTGCCGTCGTTGATTCCAACCTTTATCTGGATACCCATCCATGTGATACAGCGGCAATCAACTACAACCATCAGATAGCAGAAGCATACCGCTGTGCATTAACCGAATACGAAGCACAATTTGGTCCCCTGAGGGCCTATGACAGCAGAAATGCACAATATTGGACCTGGGTTAACAATCCATGGCCATGGGAAGGAGGTTGCTGATAAATGTGGATATATGAAAAAAGATTGGAGTTCCCAGTTAATATTAAGGAGCCAAATGCAAAGCTGGCAAAGTTCATTATGAGCCAGTACGGAGGCCCTGATGGTGAGATCAGCGCATCCATGCGTTATCTCTCACAGCGTTATACCATGCCGTACAATGAATGTAAGGCCGCATTAACAGATATAGGTACAGAAGAACTGGCGCACATGGAAATCATTGCCGCCATCGTCCATCAGCTGACCAAAAACCTGACCGCTGACCAGCTGGTGGAGCAGGGCTTTGGGCCTTACTATATCGACCATGGCACAGGGCTTTGGCCGCAAGCGGCAGCAGGCATACCCTTTAATGCCTGCGAGTTCCAGTCCAAGGGGGATGTGATTACAGACCTTCATGAGGACCTGGCTGCGGAACAGAAAGCCAGAAGTACCTATGACAACATCCTGAGAGTTGTAAAGGATTATGACGTATGCGAACCGATTAAGTTTTTGAGGGAACGTGAAGTGGTCCATTACCAGCGTTTCGGTGAATGTCTGAGAATTACCCAGGAGAAACTGGACAGCCGTAACTTCTATGCTTTTAATCCAGAATTTGATATACAGCCAAGGCAATGCCAGTAATACAGATATAGCAGAAAAGTGTATAGTGCAAACCGGGAAGGGGACTGCAGATTATAGATATTCAGTGCTCCTTCCTGGTTTGCGCCCAATAGTTTAGTTTATTTATTCAGATCAGCACACACATAATACTTCTGGTATAAAAACTTCTTCCTCCTGGTTGACGTATGTCAGTTTTTCTTTTTCAACTTTAAATACCGTAACCGTGGATGACCCCTGGTTTGCGCAAATCATGTACTTTCCTAAAATCATAAAATCTCTTGGCATTTTTCCACCGCAAAATGTTACAGACTTCTGTTTCATTCTTCCCCCCTCCAGCTTGACGGCACAGATTGTGTTATTCCCACGGTTTGAGACATAAATATAATGTCCATAGGGCCGGATGGCCGCGCCGGACGCCTGCTCTGACTGGCCAGGCGCAAGTAATTGCAGGGTCTGAACCAGAGACAGCACGCCGCCATTATATTCCAACATGGTCACACTGCAATCCAGTTCATTTACACAGACGATATGTCCCAAATCCACCGCTGCTATATGTCTGGGACCTGAGCCAGAAGGCAATGCCACAGAGCTAATTAAATGTAAGCTGCCATCATACACGAATATCTTATCTAATCCGAGATCTGTAACCAACAGATAGTTTCCGTCAGGGGAAGGGCCGATATAATGCGGGTGCGGCGCCTCCTGCCTAATCACATTTTTTCCATGGCCATGGTGTGTGCTGACAATTCCGTCGGAACAAAATATATTCCCGGAAAGATAATTCACCGAATATAGCTTTCCGTGAAAGCAGCATAAATGACAGCCGCAGCGTCCCCTCGTATTTATAATACCAGATTGGGAATGCAGCTTCCCATCCGGATTTATCATATAGGATACTATCCCACTGGAGTCATTTCCATCAAAAGGATGCCTCAATATCACATGAAGCATCCTGTCTTTCTTTATCATATACATAGGAGATGGGCAGAACACTTTATCTAAAAAATGCAGCATGCCGCTTTCATTCATTTTATAATGATAGATTCCCCCATCCGGTACACATGAAGCAAAATATACGTCTTTTTCTTCCATCCCGTTCCCCTGTCAATGCCATATTACCCCGCATATGAATTTCATGTTCAGTCACATTCCGCCATCTGCATCAGGCCTTTCAGATATCCGATGGCAAACAAACGGCCCAGCCCTGTGTAACCAGGATTTGAATTCTCCTCTCCTGCCATCAAAGGAACATGGTCCACCCTGATTGGCACATCCAGACCCAATTGTTGATAGTGTTTGATAAGCCTAGCCATATCCAGCTCTCCGTTATCATGGAATGTTTCCCGAAACAGATACTTATTGCCGCTGCAATTCCTGAAATGAATGAAAAATATTTTTGGCGCAAGCTCCTCAATGGCCTGATAGATATTCACTCCCATCATATGATATGTGGCCTGGCACATGGTAACACCCAGATTCTCACTGTTCACTATTGTCAGAGCATGTTTTACCGCTTCAAGGGAAGTAAAGATGCGGCTTACATTCCCCAGCTTATCAACAGGAGGGTCATCTGGGTGCAGCGCCAAACGAATGCCCCAGCGTTCAGCCTCCGGTATGACCGCTTTGATAAAATACCTGTAATTATCCCACAACTGTTCCTTGCTTATACAGTACTCCGTTTCTGCAAAGTCCTTCGCGTCAAAGCCGGTGACAACCGCTCCTCCCCGTTCGGAAATATGCTGCGATGTCCTCAGCCAGCCTATGTATGCCATGAAGTTAAAGCATATAGTAGTTATCCCTCTTTTACCCATATGAGGAAATGCTTTGCAAAGCTTCTCTATACATTCATCCCTTTTACTGTCGCCAGCTTTAATGTGATCATGCAGGTGATTGGGAATTGGTTCTAATACAAGAGGCGTAATACCATGGGCCTTAAATCTGTCACAGATATCGTCCCAATGAGACGCATCCGTAATATCGAAGGTTTCTGTCTCCGGAAGCCTGATTACACCGTATTCCACCCCGCACTGTACTGCATAATTCCATATAATATCTGGTTCTGATTGAAAATAATCGGTAATTATCATATAATCTCCTGTCAGCTTATTTCACCGTCTATGATGCCGTCCTGCACTTTATAACGCAGACTGGGAATCATTGGAACCACCGCCGCGGGCCATCTCATATTCTCTGGTCCAATCCAGATTTCTGTAAGTTTCTCCTCTTGGATCACTCTTTATAAAATCCAGCAGGAGATCCAGCATCTCCTCCGTCCATGTATTTTTGTCTATCTGAGCCGTAGTGAATCGATTGGCGGCAATCATCTCAAAACCGAAAAGGTCTTTTATCTGAGTCTTGGATCCCCCTTCCACTACATCCTTTACAAGATGGGGGGGAATGAATAATACTCCGCCTCCGCACCCAAATACAATATCACCTGGAAGGCAGATCGCGGCATCATGCCCCTCACCCAATCTGGCAGGTACATTGAATCCGGTCAAGGCAAATTCTCTGATTGGCGTAGGATCAATTCCCCGATAATACACCTGAACGTCTCTCACCTGTTTCATCTGTTCAATATCACGGATTCCTCCCCAGATAACAGCCCCGCCACTTTTGGTTCTTGTTTTAATCGCTGTTGTAAGATTCCCCCCCAAAAAGGTTCCTTTGTATATTTTGTCATACATATCAACCACAACTACGTCCCGGTCCGTCAGACTGTCGATCACCCACTGATTTGGCGTGCCATTCCATCCCTGGGCAGCCGCGATCTCCATCATTGAATCATAATAATCCGGTCTGGTGGGGGCGTACACCGCTGTGACTGCCCGTCCTACCAGTTTTATATTCACATCGCCCGATTCCTTGAATTCCGGCTGCAGCGATTTCATATAAATAAACTGGTTTTCATATCCCCTGACAAAAATTGGCTTCCACAATTCTTCAAGGGTCATATCATATAGGGCATCCAGGTATTTATCCTCCACCTTTGGTCTCCCATCAGGAAAACGCTCTCCCTTCCACTGTGATGTAAGCGCTATAATATCTTCTCGGTTATTAAACTTCATGATCTTGTCCCTCCTTCATTTTCATCAGAACCCACACACATACTTCTATTTCTTTAAGCAGGCATCTAATGCAAACGCAAGATAATAGGCGCTCCAGATCAGTTCATTGTCAACTGCGTATTGTTTTGGCCTGCTATAACAGCCATGCAGCAGCATTCCGCGTTTTTCATCTTCCTCGCTTACAAGGTAACCATCCACAAGTGAATCCAATATGCTTTCTCCTAATGCCCTCAACTTCTTTATTCTGTCATTATCCCCTTCCAGTTTTAACAGGCCGTAGGCCACTAATACCGCGCAGCTGGTATCCCTGGGCTCCCCGCTCTCAGCCTTAAGGCTCATATCCCAACAGGGCACCAGATCTTCATTGCTGTTTTTCGTATAGTATCCGGCAAGGGATTCAAGGGCGAACAAAAATCTGTCCGCCGGTATATTGTTCCATACCTCAGATAATCCTGACACACACCACCCAAAGCCCCTTGCCCAACATCCGTTTACATTGGACGACAGATTCTTGTATTCCTGGATGACCTTTCCTGTAACAGGATCAAACTGAACCAACTGTCTTGTACTTCCGTCATCACGTATAAATCGCTTCAAATAAATTTCCAGATGTGAAAGAGCGGTATCCCTGAATTTTAAATTCCCGCTTTCCTTGTAAGCTCTTAAAAGTACAGGAATAGCTGCATGAGCGCTGTCAACAGCGCTTGTTTCATATCCCGAAGTAACCCAGCCCCATCCCTTTCCTGAAACATCTCCCGTCAATTCATGCTGCGGTCCTTCTATTACATATATCCCTGACGCAATTTGCTGGGAATGTTCATTGTAAAGATTCATTACAATATCTGCGCCTGTAAAACCCAGTCCAAAAAGCTCTCTGTCTCCGGAGAAATCGTATCCCTGGAATCCGGCCATATTAAAATTAAGTCCTGCAAATAAAGATGTTTTGAATTTATCCATGGACTGTTTCATCTTGTGAGTATATTCTCTCGCAGCCACCTGAAGTTTTGCTTTTTCTTCGATATTGTCTGTATATTCAGCTGTCAGCCATAACAATGTGATCCAATGCCCCGCGCACCAGTTTCCGTCTTCGGTGGTATTCCATTTTCCAGTATTGGAATCCGCCCAATAGGGGAATTTTCCACCCAGCTCATGATTTGTTTTTCTTACCCGGTACAGTACGCTCTCCAATGCACTCTGTGCCTTTTTCTTATCCATATGCTCATTTCCTCCCCACTGCATTGATGAGTCCGTTTATATAACCAATGGTATAGGCTCTGGCCCGATAACCTCCCATAGGGTGATGATATGGCGTATATCTGTCCGATTCTATTGTACGCCACTCCACATCTCCCTCCGTCTGCGGAACATGTCCGGGTATCATCACACCATTAAAATTCACTTCTTTTAATGCCGATACAATCTCATAAGGATCATAATCACCTGAATCTATAAACTCTTCATGAAATTGCGGTACACTTCCGCTGACAGACTGAAAATGCACATAATGTATCTTATCCCGCTCTCCAAAAAATCGGATTGTCTCAAATAAATTTCCGCCCATCTCTTCAAAATTCCCCAGGCAAAGCGTGACCTTATGATTATTGCTTGGATAAATTTCAAAAGCCTTTAAATAGGCATCCACATTTCTGAAAAGATGGGGAACGCCGCCTATGCTTTCAACCGGCGGATCGTTTGGATGTGCGGAGATCGTAACGCCGCATTCCTCTGCCACAGGCAGAATCCCTTTGATAAAATAGGAATAATTATCCCAGAACTCCTCCTCTGTGTACTTTCTGCCAAAGTACAGGGGCGCCTGCTTCATATCTTCATGATCATATGCTGTAGCTAAGGCCCCTCCTCTGATGGGATATGTGTATGAGGATCTTTTGACACCGTAAGGAATCCAGTTGTAACCCAGATTATAGATTCCGGCCGCCGCCATATTACGTATGGAATTGCAGTAATGTTCCAACTGTTCTTCCCGTCCGTCCTTCCCCCAGAATATTTTATCGTAAAAATGCTGGGGCAGGTTCTCTATACCAAAAAGCCTGAGCCCCTGGCTTTCTATCATGGTTCTTAATTCCAGCAGCTGATCAAAAGAAATCTCCATATCAGCCCCACCGGGCCTCACATCCTTATGGGGCGGCCTGGAAAATGTATTTCCCCATAATATAATATCTTCAACACCCAGTTGTTTCGCAAAACGAAGACGCTCAATTTCCGGCTTCACAAACATAGCAAGTGCGACCCGCATAGAAAGTTTTGCATTTCTGTCTGTCATCTTTATACCCCTTTAAACTTTTATTATTTGCTTTTCAGCATCATTCCGCCATCTACCACTATGGTAGAACCTGTCATGTATCGGAACGCGTCACTAACCATGCAGGACACCACATCCCCTATCTCTTCTGGAAGCCCTATTCTATGCAGTGGAATTTTTTTAATGACTTCCTGCGTCTTGTTATTATCCGACAATACTCCAGCATTCATGGCAGTATCTATGGCGCCTGGAGCGCAGCTGTTAACACGTACTCCATAAGGAGCCATGGTAGACGCCAACGCCTTCATTGCACCTTCAAGAGCATACTTGGTAACAGAGTACATTCCATGTCCAGGGTGTGCATTTAAACCATTCACTGAGGTTATCACCACAATGTTTCCACATTTCTGGCGTTTCATTATATTTGCAGCCTGCGAAAGACAATGCACCGCGCTCTTTACATTGGTTTCCAGCAAACCTTCTATATCCTCTCTGCTGGTATCCGCCAATTCAACCGTAACCGTATAACCTGCATTATTTATAAAAATATCTAATTTCCCATTGGTTCTGATATAACTGTCAAAAAAGTCATCAACCTTCTCCCAATCCGTCAGATCAATTGAATAACCTTTACATCTTCCTCCCTTCTGATGGATTATATCTTCTGTTTGAGCAAGCAGGCTCTCATTTCGGCCCAGTACCATCACGTCTGCGCCGAAGGATGCAAGTGATATTGCAATGGCCCGCCCAATCCCCTGGCTTCCGCCTGTAACAATCGCCTTTTTTCCTTCCAGGCTTAATAATTTCCCGATATACCCCATGTCCATACGACAGATCTCCTTTCTGACAATTCTGTATTAACCGCCGTATATAATCCTGGGCAGAAACAATACCAGCTCGGGAATATATGTGATCAACAGCAGCACCAGAAGACAAACTCCAATAAACGGCCATAATTCTTTTACCAGATTCTCCGTTTTTTCCTTGATTGTCCCTCCAACAAGGAATATGTACGTGCCGAATGGAGGCGTGATGGCCCCAATCGCAACATTAAGCACAATCATAATTCCAAAATGAATCAGATCGATTCCTAAAACCGGCAGAATCGGAGCAATCAGAGGAACAACAATAATCATACATGCCAACACATCTAAAAACATGCCAAGTAACAGCATAAGAATATTTACCATTAACAGGAATAAATATTTGTTGGCAGTGAAGCTTACCAGCCATGCAGTAACCGCCTGGGGGATTCTCTCCCAGCTCAGATAATAACTGAATATGTTAGCCGCACAAAGCATCAGCATAACTGTTCCGATAGAATAGACTGCTTCCATCATAATTTTAGGTAAATCCCTGAGTTTTAAATCCTTATGAATAAATTTGCCAACGAATATAGAATACGCAGCCATCAAAGCTCCGCCTTCCGTTGCCGTAAAAGCGCCAAAACGAAGTCCCAGAATAAGTCCAAAAGGCAGAAACAGGGCCCATATAGCTTCAGAAAATGTACTAAGCACCTCCTTCAGGGAAGCCTTTTTGGTGCGCGATGCTTTATATCCGCGTTTTTTTGCGGTTATTGCGTTGAGCGCCATCATGCCGATACACATTAACACACCCGGAACATAACCGGCAGCAAACAACTTCCCCACAGACACCTCTGCAACCACTGCAAATATAACAAGGCCTACACCCGGGGGTATAATAGGTGTAATGCAGGCGGACGCTGCTGTTATTGCACCGCTGTACGCTTTAGAATAACCGCGTTTTACCATCTCCGGAACAAGCAGCTTACTTTCCATGGCTGCATCGGCCGCTCCTGAACCGGATATTCCCCCCATCAATGTAGAAAGGACGATATTAACGTGGCCTAATCCACCAGTAAAATGTCCTACTAAAGTTTCTGCAAAATTCAACAGGCGGGTTGTAATACCTGAATACTCCATTATGGTTCCTGCGATAATAAAGAATGGTACAGCCATTAACGTAGTGCTGTCCGCGCTGGATACAACCCGCTGAATAATAACCGTGGATGCCATATGAGGATCAGCAATAAAATAGGGGATAATACAGATAATCATTGAAAAAGCAATAGGGACTCCCGCTATAAAGCATATGGCAAGAATAAGTAATGGCAGCAGATTCATGATCCATTTCCCCCTTTCGCATCCCTTTCTTCGCTATTGAGACCGTCATTTGCATAGGCCGACGCATAGCGGGCCGCAAACTTTTGAGGATCCGTGAAGGATTGAATAAAGTACCGCAGTGAGTAGAAAGCCATACTTCCAAAGCCTAATACGGCTGCAAAATCTATGTATTTATATTTGATACGGAAAAATGTGGTGGTTTTTGAAGCAGATAATGCAAATTTATAGCTTAAACCGGTAAGATAAATGAATAGAACTATAAATAACAGCAGGAGGGTTTTCCGCAAAAACATCTTTCCGTTTTCAGGAAGACGATCCACTAAGAAATCCATTCCATAATGTAAATTTCTTTTGTAACATGCTGCTCCACCAACAAAGGTAGCAAAAACCAGGCATATACATTCCAGCTCCTCCGCCCAGGTTAAAGGATTATTCATAATATACCGTGTAAAGACATTTATGCATGCTGTAAATGCCATACACGAAAGTGCAGACGCTGCAATTATCTCTTCCATATGCGTTATCGCATATAATATCCTATTTTTCACTTGTGCACCTCAGTTCGCAATCTATGCGGGCTGACGATTGACACAGATATGTCCTGTCAGCCCAATCATGTTGATAACTATTCTATTATTTTTGCAATTTCATCAGCGAGTCCGGGAGTCAGATCCGGAAAGTCATCAAACGATGCTTCGCCTGCTTGTTTCAATAAAAGTTTATCCTCTTCAGACGGCTCCACAAATATCACTCCCGCCTCTTCTAATTTTGTACGGTATTCGCTTTGTGATTCCACACCCTTCTGGGAAAAAATATCTCCATACTTTACCATTGCGTTCTGAATGATCTCCTGATATTCAGCGGGAATCGTATTCCATACATCGGAACTTACCGCGTATACAGTGGTCGCCAGACTATGCTCCGACAGATAACAATATTTCGCCGTTTCCTGAAGGGAGTAACTATAAAGAGTACTCAGAGACGCCTCGCAGGCTTCAACCATTCCCTGCTGCATGCTCGTATAAATGTCGGAGAATGACATCGTCATCGTAGCTGAGCCGAGTCTGTTAAAGAAGGCGTCAGCCGCAGCGCCGGGAACTCTTATTTTTAGTCCCTTGAAATCAGCTACTGAATTGATTGGCTTAGTTGATAAGACATTTCTTGGGGCTGCCGCCCAATTACAGCAGAGAACTTTTAAACCGGAAGTCTCCTCAATGCTGTTACACCATGACTCAAACAATTCAGAATCGTTTATCTTCTGAACAGATTCAATCGTTGGAAGAGAGTACTGCAAAGCAATGGACATAATATCATATGCGCCATATTCAGCCAGAAAATCTCCTGAACTTCCGGCAATCATATTAGCCCCCAGCGTCATCTGCTCTACAACATCTGCCAGTGAGCCCAGCTCATTTGAATAATAAATCTCAAACTTAACATTTCCATCCGTGGCTTCCTCCACTTCTTTTGCAAAATCGCCAAAGACCTCAGCTCTCACATCAGTGCTTGGTTCTGCCATACAGATTTTAAGAATAATCGGTTCCTCTGTTACCTCTGCACTTTGTGTGTTTTCGGCAGACTTGGCTTCATCAGGTTCAGATACGCCAGAAGATGAACCACTCCCCCCGCAAGCGGTTAAAATACCAGTTACCAAAAACGCGCATGCTGCCATCCTAAAAACTTTTTTCACTTTCATTTTCTGCTTCCCTCCATTTACATTTATACACAACGTATATTAGTATCCTCATTATACATAGTAAATTCGTACAATTCTACAAATATCATTTATAAAACCAGTATTATATTCTGAAATATTAAAAATACGGTTGTTGGATTTCTAAACACAGAATCCAACAACCGCATTTTTTAAACGTTCAGAATTTCCTGGAAAATATCAGTATTTTACAAATTGCTCATGAATAAACGCTGTATTTTGCGGAAAAGTCCTCCTCGCTCTGGTTATTTACTCTTTGGCGGTATTCTCTGGGGGATATACCTGTCATTTTCTTAAAAGCACGATTAAAATTTGTCATGTTATTAAATCCACACTTAAAAGCGATATCAAGCACCGGCTCATCTGTTGACAAAAGTAACTTCTGGGCCAATTCAATCCGCTTTTCCACAATATACTCCCATGCGGAAAATCCATTCAGGGTTTTGAATAGCTGTGAAAAGTACGAAGTACTCATGGTCGCCACTTCTGCCAGCTTTTCCAACGTCAAATGTTCGTATAAATGAGCATCAATATAACTCATGGTAGATTCAATACGCATACGGTTTTCTCTTCTCACATAGGAAACAGGATTAGCCGATTCTGTATTATTATAATTCCTGGCCAACAGTATCAACATGGAGATTAGTTTTACCTTAACCATTAATGCATATTCCAAACTTTCATGGCTAAATTCATCAACAATATCGCTTAAAAGCTCCCTCACTCTACCTGTCAGCTCATCACTTCTATCTAATTTATGATTAAACCTTATATTTGAATCTGAAAAAAGGCTATACACATGTTTCATATCACATAGCTCATTGCTGGGTGACCATATGAAATCCGGTGAAAATTGAAGCCCCGTGCAAACACAGTTCTGCTCGTTTTCCAAATGGATAATACTATGCTCCTCGTTACTTCTAAGAATAAAAATATCCCCGGATTCTATGGAATAATCTTTATCTCCGATTACATAAGTTCCCTTACATCCCCCGCTAAACAGATTTATCTCCAGCGCCAGATGCGAATGGGGCAGTTTCTCCCGATGCCGTGGCTCCAGTCGATTATAATAGAGCCTTACTCTATACTTATGCCTTCCCTGTGAAGGTAACTCCATCTCCTGCACGATCAAAGACTATTCCTCCTCCATGTTTCAGACTCTATTCAGGCCTCATCCATCGCCAATCCAGTGTCTTGCCGCTTTTTTGTTCTGTCAAGAGCTTTATAATTCTTTCCACTATTGCATTTCCGCTCACTTCGGCAAAAAAATCCACCACTTGACCGCCTTCAATATCAATCACTGTAATACTTTGTCCCTGCTTAACATCAATTTTCACACCAGAACATTCTGGAATAATATACTCTTTACTCACTGTATCCGCCTCCTCAAAATTCAATTTCCCAACCAGACAAAATGAATTTTCCTGAGAAACACCTGTAACACAGCCAATCCACTGTCCTCTTTAACTCTTTGCCTTCCGAAAAATATTGCTCGACCCCAAAAATTAGCGCCGTAAACTCCGCCGATTATGATATTGCTCATATTCAGAGTATACCACACTTTGTCCACAGGGTAACTGATATTTTTCAAGTCTCAGTCATCCGTCAAGCGTAAAATCACCGGAAATGTTTATCCCATCAGTAGCAGCAATATCTTTCCCGGCTTCCCTGGGGTCAATGCGGCCTGTATTTCCCGGCTCCATAGGCAGTCGCAATGCCCCCATTCCCAGTGCTGATATAGGCTTCCACCCCCTTTTGGAGCCGCTTAAGCCCATCTTCCACCCGTGATTTGGGACAGGCGATATTCATTCGCAGAAATTGATTCCCATTACCGCCATATGTGACACCGGCCGACAGGTATAGTCCTGTCTCGCTGCGCAGATAACGGCAGAGTTCCGCCGCATCTCCGATCACCCGGCTGCAGTCCAGCCAGAGTAAGTAGGTCCCATGGGAGGGGACAAGTCTTATGTCCGGAAGCAATTTTTCCAGGAACTCCCCGACCGTCCGACGGTTCTCTGCCAGATACACCCGCAGGCTGTCCAGCCATTCATCTCCCTGGGTAAATGCCGCGATGGCCGCATCGATGGCGAAGGCGTTTGGCTCCGCCACCTCATCCGTATTGAGCGCCCTCTCCATCTTATGCCTTAAATCAGCATTGGGGACGACCACCGCAGCGGTCTGAAGCCCGGCCAGATTGAAGGGCTTTGTGGGCGCAATACAGGTAATGCTGTTCTGCGCGCACGCCTCTGTCACCGAGGCAAAGGGGACATACTCATACCCCGGCTCCGTCAGATCACAGTGGATTTCATCGGATATCACCCGGACATGGTTCCTGGCGCAGAGTTCTCCAATCCGGCCAAGCTCTTCCCTGGTCCAGATGCAGCCGGCGGGGTTCTGGGGGTTGCAGAGGATCATCAGTGTTGTCTGTGGGTCTGAAAGTTTCTTTTCTAAATCTCCCCAATCAATCCGGTAATTCACCCCGTCATAGGACAGCCTGTTTTCAACCACATTGCGGCCGTTATTTCGGATGGAATTGAAAAATATGTTATAAACCGGCGTCTGGACCAATACATTTTCTCCAACTGTCGTCAGCTTCCGTACCGCACTGGAGATAGCCGGAACCACGCCGGTGCAGAATACAAGCCAGTCTTTCTCCATCTTAAAGCCATGGCGGCGCTCCCACCAGCCGGCAACCGCTTCCTGCCAGGCGTCCGGTATAATCGTGTAACCGTAAATTCCATGCTCCACCCGTTTTTTAAGGGCGTCCCTGATCTCCGCAGCTGTCTCAAAATCCATATCCGCCACCCACATGGGCAGTTCCTGTTCCGGGACATCCCACTTCATGGAATTGGTTCCCCGCCGGTTGGCCAGGGCGTCGAAATCGTATGCCATCTTATACCGCCTCCCTTAAAGCGCAGGGCTGGGCCGCTGTCCGGACAACCGTTTTTGTCACATCTACCTTGGAGGCGTCCATAATCAGCTCCTTGATATCCTCCGCCTGGATTCTTCCGCCGGAAGGATTCAGCACACTGTCAATGGTATTCACCACCTCCGCGTCCACCGTGGAATATTCAAAGGCCAGTGTCGTATGTAACAGGCGGCAGTTCTTCATCACCAGATTCTCAATGTAACACATACCCTGATTGCTCTCAATGGTACAGTTGATGAGGGTAAGATTCTTTGCGTTCCAGCCCAGATATTCGCCGGAGATAAAGGAATCGTATACGGTCACATTTTCACTGTTCCAGAACGCGTCCTTGGAAAGCAGTCTTGCGTTGTGGATTTCCGCATTTTTCACACCGTCAAAGGAATAGTTGCCCACCAGCTCAAAGCCGTCAATATAGAGATTGCTGCTGTTCATAGCGAAGTAATCGCCTTTTGCCGACACCTGCCTCATCCGGATCTGGCCGCAGTTCCAGAGGGTTTCGGCTGCATTCGGCATGGTGACCTGCTCCAAATCGATTCCTGTTGTGCGGCGGAAGTTCTTTGGAGCTTCCACGATACAGTTCTTCATGGAGATATGTTCCGTGTACCAGATTCCGGCCCGCCCCATCTCAAAGAGGACACAGTCCTCCAGCTTAATATCACGGCTGTACCAAAGCGGATATTTCCATTTGAACATGCTGCGGTACAGTTCGATGTTGCTGCTTTCTTTTAGCGGGGACTCCCCATCGGCAAAAGTGGTATCGGTAATCTTTAAGTTCTTTCCCTGAAATAAGGCTCTCTCGCCTGTTAAAAATTCCTGTGTGATTTCTCTCATAATTCTAAATTTCCTTTCTGATACATTATTTCTTTTTGCTTACCCGGCACTGTCTACCGCTTCAAAGGTTACGGTTACGCTGCCTGCTCCCACGGCTTCAGACAGTCCGGCCGGATTCTCCAGATAACCCAGCCGCGTATAGCTGAAAGAAGACTGGAAATCCTCGTAAAACAGCACCAGGCAATCCGATCCATAAAGCATAAGGTCACCGGTGTGGATATTTCCCGGGTTTTCAGCGTCTGCAGGGAGACCTTCTGAAAGATAGTAATACTTTTCATTGCCATGAAGCTCACTCATATCCAGTTCCATGGGCATCCGGCTCACCAGCTCCCTCGCGGTATCATTGTCATGCAATTTTGCCGTAAATTCCATGTCTCCAATGGATAGTTTCACAGCCTTTCCATTTCCGCACGCTGTTAAAAACAGCGAAGCGGCCACACATGCACTTATCAGAATGTTGTTCATATTTTCAACTCCCCTGTTATGAAACACGTTAAACATTCTTTCCCATCTCATAGGCGGCTGTAAGAATCTCCGGCCTATTCTTTATGTCTCCCTTTTTGTCAGCCCCGGTGCCGCGCACGGCTCCGGCCAGGCGGGAACGTTCAAAGCAGCTAATCCAGCCCTCCAGACCTTTTACCGCACCGTCCATGGAGGCTTCTTCTTCATCGGCAGAAGTCGCCAGCAGGTAAATATCCCGGAAAGAATATTCTCCCGGGAAAAGAGGATTGGTGCGGTCAAGCAGCGTTTTCATCTGTCCGGACATCTCATAAAAATACACCGGTGTTACGAATACCACCACATCCGCCTGCCGCATCCGTTCTACAATCACTGCCGCGTCATCATGAATGATACAGGTTTCTGTCTGCTGGCAGGCCAGACAGCCTTTACAGAACCCAATGGTCTTATCGTAGAGACAGACCTTCTCAGTTTCATGCCCCGCCTCTTTGGCTCCTCTTATAAACTCCTCAGCCAATGTCTCCGAATTTCCACCCACACGTGGGCTGGTAGAAATAACTAAAATTTTTTTGCTCATTTTTCCTCCTCGCGCGTTTTTATTAATCTGTTTTAATTTTCATAAGCGATTACGTGCTGTCTGCTATAGAACCTCTTGTTTGATATTATTATAATTCATAGCACTTATAATATCAAATGCCTATGTTAAATATTTATATATGCTTTATAAGCATACATAAAACATTTTAACCTTAACCAAAAAAATACAGACACTCTGCGATGAAATGCCTGTATCATTTGTTCCCGGAATCGTTATGATTGGAATTGACGGAATTGGGATGATATCCTCGGTCTGTCTTGTAGCAGGCAACATAGTCCTTTACATACTGGGCTGCATGAGCCTCATCTCTTCCTTCCTCATCGATGGAATCAAAATATTCCTCTGCTGCATTGTCTGTTCAGCCGTGTTCTGCTGTGCATTGTTCTGTGTTGATCAGCCAGTGCTCATGAGTACGGTGAGAGCCATCGCTCCAGCCATAATTCTCTTCATATTTTTCTCATCGTATTCAACCTTTCTGTTTTATGTTTTATCTATACAATTACAGACTCTCTTTCAGTATCTGCACCACATCCTCACGGGTTAAGGGTTTATAATCCGTATGAAACAAAATTGTACTGTCGGCAATGGGCTCCAGCATATCTTCCGTAACGCCTAATTCGGTAATATTCATGACCAGCCCCAGCTCCTTCATATAAGTTTCCATGCGGCTCAGCCCCTCTTTGGCAATCTCCCCGTCCGTTTTCCCCTGCGGATTCACATCCCAGACATGAATGGCAAAGCGCTTGAATTTTGCAAGACCGTAAGGACAGATATGGCGGTAATATGCCATGGACACGGCAGAGAGCGTCATGCCGTGGGTTGCATTGGTGTGGGCGCCGATGGCCTGCCCGATCATATGCACCATCCAGTCCGTGGTTTTTCCGCAGGCAACTAGTGTATTGAGCGCCCAGGTGGCAATCCACATGATATTGCTGCGGGCTTCATAATCGCTGGGGTTTTCCTTCGCAATTCGGGAGCTGTGAATCAGGGATTTCAGCAGCCCTTCCATGATATAATCGGAAGTATTATCATCGTGACCGGAGAAATACTGCTCCGTGATATGGTTCATGATGTCGTAAAAACCGGCCACCATCTGATACTCCGGAAGTGTAAAAGTATACACAGGGTTTAAAATCGAAAATTTGGGGAACACATTGTCGCCAAACACATGTCCAATCTTCATCTTTGCATCATGGTTCGTGATAACCGTCCCGCCGTTCATCTCGGAGCCGGTGCCCACCATGGTCAGTACGCAGCCAACCGGAATGATCGGGTTGCCAACCTCCTCCATACGCGCAAAATATTTCTCCCAGGGATCCTCCTCGCAATAGGCGGACACAGAAACTGCCTTCGCATAGTCACAGCAGGAGCCGCCGCCGACCGCTAATATAAGGTCAACCTGATTCTCCCTGGCAGCCTTGCAGCCCTCGTACAGCTTCTCTGCCGTGGGATTCGGCATCACTCCCGGAACCTCACTGACCATTTTTTTGTTATCTTTCAGAATCTGGATGACCTGATCGTATATGCCGTTCTTTTTGATGGAACCGCCGCCATATACCAGCAGAACCTTCTCCCCATACTTGGGCAATTCTTCATTTAAAGACTTTAAAGAATCCTCGCCAAAATACAATTTTGTGGGATTTGAATAGCTGAAATTTCCTAACATGTTAATCCTCCTTCTTTTTCATCTGGAATAGCAGATAATCCAGACAGTCTATTTGTTTCTCCCTGTTATGGACTTTTTCCAACAAGTCCCTCCTGTGTTTTTCCAGAAGCCTGTACTGCTTCTGTTTCTCCCCCGTTTCGGCCAGTTTCATAAAGGTTTTCACAACCTCATCATCACAGCCGGCATCTTTTAAGTTTTGCAAAACCGCATTGGTGTCACCCATATAGTCCGACATCGTATCACCTCCTCTCACGGCTGCAACTGAAGTGTCTCCTGGACATCTCCTCTGCCGAGCGTTTCCGAAAGACCTTACGGATTGGAAACAGAACCCAGCCATGTATACCGGCAGGGCGTAAGGGGTGAAAATGCTCCCACTGCAAGGGCCGGTGCCGAAAGTATCCCGGTTACCCAGTGCTTAATCCAGTACTTCCCCATTGCTCTCAATCACCTTCTTATACCAATAGAAGGACTTCTTTCTTCTCCGCTCCAATGTTCCGGAACCGTCATCGTGTTTATCCACATAGATCAGGCCATAGCGCTTTGCCATCTCCCCGGTGGAGGCGCTCACTAAGTCGATGCAGCCCCAGGGCGTATACCCCCACAGCTCCACGCCGTCCCTTACTGCCTCCTTCATCTGCCCGATATGGCGGCGCATGTAATCGATGCGGTAGGTATCGTTGATGGAGCCGTCCGCCTCCACCGTATCCCGGGCGCCCAGGCCGTTTTCCACCACCATCATGGGAATCTGGTATCGGGAATAGATTTCATTCAGGGTGTAGCGAAGCCCCTGCGGATCGATCTGCCAGCCCCAGTCGCTGGCCTGTAAATACGGATTTTTAAGTCCGCCGGTCAGATTGCCCTGGCCGATTTCCTCACTTGGTTTCTCGGAAACACAGTTGCTCATATAGTAGCTGAAGGTGTAGAAATCCACGCAGCCTTCCTTCAGAAGTTCCAGATCACCTTCTTCCATACGGATCTGTATACCGTGCTCCTCAAAGTACCGGTCTGCATAGTATGGATATTCTCCTCTCACCTGAACGTCGGAGCAGAACCAGTTCATCATCTGCATTTCCTGCTGGGCCTTCAGCATGTCCGCAGGATGGCAGGTCAGAGGATACATGGTGATGAAACAGATCATGTTTCCCATCAGAAACTGTGGGTATTTCTCATGGGCCAGCTTGACGGCCTGAGCACTCGCCACAAACTGATGGTGCAGCGCCTGGTAGCGCACCTTAGGATTGTCCGGGAATTCCAGGATTGTGCCGGTGTAGCCCTTTACCGTCCCAAGTGACAGCACATTCCCCATGGGCATGGTTCCCGCGTTGATCTCGTTGAAGGTCAGCCAGTATTTTACCTTATTCTGATAGCGCTCAAAGATGACGCGGCAGTAATTCATAAAATATCCGATACACTCCCTGCCCTCCCAGCCGTTGCATTTCTCCACCAGGGCATAGGGCATCTCGTAATGGGAGATGGTCACTAACGGCTCCATCCCATATTTTTTGCACTCGTCAAAGACCCGGTCATAGAATTTAAGCCCCGCCTCGTTGGGTTCTGTTTCCATGCCGGTGGGGAAAATTCTGGTCCAGGCGATGGAGAGGCGGAAGGTCTTAAACCCCATCTCAGCCATCAGGGCAATGTCCTCTTTGTAGTGATGGTAGAAGTCGGAAGCCTCCCGGCTGGGATAAAATGTTCCCTCCTCCCACTGTCTGGTGATGCGCTTGGGATTCTCCGGGGAACCGTTGGTACACATATCGGATGTGGACGGTCCCTTCCCGTCTGTGTCCCAAGCTCCCTCAAACTGGTTGGCCGCGGTTGCTCCGCCCCACAGAAAATCGTTTCGGAATGTCTTCATAAAATTTGTCCTCCTAATTTTTTATTTTTAAATTGCTTTTCATTTCCCTTTTATGTATTGCTATAACAATGTATCAGAAACCTGTCTGTCTTTTTTAATATATCGTCAGCAGCGCATCTCCCGGCTTCACCGTTTCCGCCGGAGTCGCTTTGATTTCTGAACGTCCCGACGGATTGGTTATGATGACCGGAGTGACATCCGACAGCCCGGCTTCCTCAATCACCTGTAAGTCAAATTCCAAAATCAGGTCGCCCTTCTTTACTGTATCGCCCTGGTTCACCTTTTTATCAAAGCCTTTTCCGTTTAATCTGACCGTGTCCATCCCCACATGGATCAGGATCTCCACTCCGTCCGCCGTCTGTATTCCAACCGCGTGGCCGGTGGGGAAAAATGCGGCGATTACGCCGTCGGCCGGGGCGTACAGTTTTCCCTCTGCCGGAATCACCGCGGCTCCCTGTCCCAATGCTCCCGAGGAAAATGCCTCGTCCTTTACCTCACTTAGCGGGATGACCGTACCGCTTAAAGGTGCGTATACGGTTATCTCCTCCCGGGCTGCGGCTGCCTCCTCTTCCACAACTGCCTTTTTCGCCGTCTCCTCATCCTTATAAGTGAGATATACGAGAACCGTACCCAGTACCAGCGCAATCACAGACACGATGACCGCCCATATCATTCCCATAAAATCCCCGTTTGCCGTATTCACAAATGCCGTGTAGCCAAATATTCCCATACCCGGAACGATATAGTATTTAGCGCCCATAGCCATCAGGATACCGCCGGTGACCGCTCCAATCAGGCAGGTCAGGGCGAAGGGCTTTTTCTTCGGCAGGGTGATTCCATAGATGGCCGGCTCTGTGACTCCCGCTATACCGGATACGATAGCCGGGACGCAGAGGGATTTTAATTTCTGATTCTTTGTCTTTAAATAAATAGCAATCACTGCGCCTACCTGTGCGAAGGAGGCCCCGAACATGCCTACCATGACCGTGTCAAATCCAACGGTCTGCACATTGTTGATCATGACCGGCGTGATGGCCCAGTGGAGCCCGAACATGACCAGAAGCTGCCAGAGTCCGCCCACCACAGTGCCCATCAGGAGCGGGCTGAACCCGTAGATTGCCATAAATGCCGTACCGATCAGGCCGGAAGCCGTGGACGCCACCGGACCGATGACCCAGAAAGTCATGCAGACGGTCACGAAACAGGTAATGAGCGGAAGGGCGAACATCTTGACCGTATCCGGAATCCATTTCTTATACCGTTTCTCAAACCACCCGGCAAAGGCCACGGCGCAGATGACCGGGATCACGCTGCTGGAGTAGTTGCCGGAAGCCGGCATGACCACCGGAATCCCGAAAATATTGGAACTATCCACGCCTCCGGAACCGAGCAGGCTGGGATAGACCATGGTAGCCCCGATCACCAGCCCCTCAAATTCGGAGATGCCGAATTTCTTCGCCGATGTGTACCCCAGGATGATGGGGAAGTAAAAGAAGAGGGAATCGGACAGCGCATTCAAAAATGTGTAGCTTCCCGATGCTGCGCTCAGTACACCCAATGCCACAAACAGGGCCAGTACTCCTTTTAAAATACCGCAGGCGCTCAGCATTCCCAGCACCGGCGTGAATACACCCGTCACGATACCGATGAATACATCCAGCGGATTCTTCTTCTCTTTTGCACCCGTTTCCCCTGCTTCTGTCTGTGCATCCGCCACCTGTTCCAAATGCCCCCTGGCGACCACCGCCTCATACACGTCCGGCACATGATTTCCAATCACCACCATGTACTGCCCGCCGCCATGGATGACCGTCACGATTCCGTCCGTCTCCTTTAAAATCTCCGTGTTGGCCTTCGCCTCATCCTTCAGCTTAAAGCGCAGTCTCGTGACACAGTGGGTCAGACCTGCAATATTGTCCTTCCCCCCTACATTCTGGATAATGATTCTCGCCAATCCATCATATTTGCTTGCCATTTTCTAATACCTTCCCCTTTCCCCTTTTTATAAAAAATCTTTCCTGTTTTTATGAAACAGATACCTCTTTGCCGCGGTTCTGTAAGACCCGCATCATGATAAAAAGGAAACTCATCACAATCATCGCTATGCCGCCCAGCACAACATTGGATATGTCCATTCCGGCTATGAGCCATCCGCAGAGCGTCGTCCCGATGGTGGTCCCCAGATTCGTGGATGCCAAAAACAGTCCGTTTCCAAAATCCGGCGCTCCCCGGGTGACGGAGGTAATCCAGTACTGGTTGATATTGGCCCCGGACCCCGCCAGAATTCCCCATATCAATGTGATGGCCGCCGCCGGCACTGTGAGATGCCCGGCAAACAGAAGGACTGCGTAGACCATCAGTAACAGTGCCGGAAAGCAGGTCACAAAGCGGACCGGACTCTTGCTTAACCCTCTGCCGGCAACCATATTGCCCACAATGTTTGCCAGCCCGTACACCAGAAGGATAGCGCTGGAGAGCTGACCGCTCATCCCTGTCACCGTGGAGAGATACTCCGCAAAGAAACTGTAAACCCCAAAAATGGAACCGTTTAAGAAAATCACGGCAATGATGGAAAGCCATACAGCCGGAGCCTTCAGTACACTAAGCTGTTCCCCGTAAGTAAGCTTTTCGGGAACCTCCATGGCCGGAACCGAAGTGATTGTCGCAACCAGTACGAGACCATTTACCAGAGCAAAGGTAAGCATACCCGCCTGCAGGCTGAGTGTGTTGGCGACAAAGCTGACCACCGGCACTCCCAGCACCATTCCTGCGGAAACTCCCATCATCACCTTTGCCACCGCCTTAGGCGCCTCCTTCGCTTCCACCGAGGACGCCGCCACGGAAAGAGCCATGGAGATATAAACCGGATGGAAAAATGCCGGAAGCACTCTGGCTGTCAGAGCGATATAAAAGTTAGAAGTAAATGCCTGGATTAGGTTGCTGACCAGGAAAACCCCCAGAACCGTAACCATCATCCGTTTCCGGTTTACTCCGGAAAACAGTAACGGCATAACCGGTCCCGCCACCGCCACTGCCAGGGCAAACAGGCTGACAAACATACCCGCCTGGGTAATGCTGACCGAAAATTGTTCCGCCAACAGGGGCATGATGCCTACCACCCCCATCTCCGTGTTGATGATACCAAACACTCCCAATGTCAAAATCCATAATATCTTACGCTGATTCATCTCCTTCACCTCTCCTCTTTGATACCTTTATTGTAAGTCGAAAACAGACTTATATCAAATACTTATATTACATACTTTCCCATACTTGACAGGCATATTACTTTGAAGTATACTCTGATTAGAAGGGAGGCATCAAAATGGACATTCGTGTTTTACGTTATTTTCTGGCTGTGACCAGAGAAGAAAGCATATCCGGGGCCGCCGAATCGCTGCACATGACGCAGCCTACACTTTCAAGGCAGATCATGGATCTGGAGGAAGAAATCGGGAAGAAACTGTTAATCCGGGGGAACCGCAGAATTACCCTCACCGAGGAGGGGATGCTGCTGCGCAAACGGGCAACGGAGATTCTGGATCTGGTAGATAAGACCGAAGCGGAACTCATGGCTCCGGATGAAGCCGTGGGAGGGGATATTTACATCGGCGGCGGGGAGACGGACGCCATGCGCCTGATTGCCCGGATTGCAGGCGATCTTCAGAAGTCCTGCCCCCAGATACGTTACCACTTATTCAGCGGCAATGCGGACGACGTGGCGGAGCGTCTGGACAAGGGACTTTTGGACTTTGGAATCCTCATAGAACCGGCCGATATGAAAAAATATGACTATATCCAGCTTCCGGCCACTGACACATGGGGACTGCTCATGCCGAAGGGCTGCCCTCTGGCGTCCCACAGCGTCATCCGGCCGGAGGATCTCTGGGATATTCCCATTATCACATCCAACCAGACCATGGTAAGCAATGAGTTTTCCGGCTGGCTGGGGAAGGATTTTGAAAAGCTGAATATTGTCGCCACCTATAACCTGGTCTACAACGCGGCTCTTATGGCCGAGGAAGGGCTGGGGTATGTGCTGACGCTGGACAAGCTGGTCAATACTTCGGAGAGCGGTCATCTCTGTTTTCGTCCCCTTGCGCCTAAGATGGAGGTTCACCTGGATATTGTCTGGAAAAAATACCAGCTCTTTTCCGGCGCCGCCGAGCGCTTTCTAAGGACGGTTCAGGAGACATTCAGCAGCTTATCCGGCTGACGGTAAAACAAAATACCGGTTTTCTCTTTGCAAAGCAACAGGCCCGGCTCTTCGCCGGACCTGTCAGTCTGTAGACTAAGTCTGAGGCACATGCCTCGGATTTTTCTTTAAAAGAACCATAAAGTCTCTTGTTTAGGGGGTTTTATAGCTCATTTCTGATATAATGGAAGTATCAAGGGAAGGCGGGATGGTTGTTACACGCCACATATGGGAAGCATACATGGAAACGTGTGAAGATATCCGGTATACACTGAAAAACGATTACCTGCCAAAAAATGACTTTAATGCAAGGCCAATGTATTTTGAAGCGCCTTTGCCGTATTTCCCATCATTCACCTCAATAAACATAGAGTTTGATAGATAATTTTCCGCCATAACAGTCCAATAATTCTCCCCCATATTAACGCCCTTGTTACAGTCGTTAACAAAAGAAACTAATTCTTCAACGATTTGCTGAATTTCTGGTCCGGCTACATCTTTGGTTAAATCTGCAACAAGGTTCTTAGTGAGAGTTTCCGTTCTGTCAATAAGATTGCCTGCTTCTGATTGGGGAATCGTTGATCCAGCCGCCAAAAAAGCTTGAAGGTTTTCTTTGCTGGCTTTGGCGTAGTTTTCAAAACTTCCATACTGTTCCACAGCCATATCAAACATTTCATTTTCATGAGTTTTCATTTCTGAAACCATTTTATCAAACTGTTCTACACTTCCCATATTCGCCACAATTTCATCGGTGTGGGTCTGTTTGAAATCGTTTAACATCTGAATATATCCACTCATATCAAATTCATTAAAATTCATACTATGTTCTCCATTTATGAGTTTCCCAAGCAACGCTAATAGATCATTCAATCGATCACGCTTCATTTGTATCAATTCATACTGTTTTTTATATGCAGCTGTCTTATCAAAATGCGGATTTCTTATAATTGCGGTGATTTCCTTCAAGGTAAAATCCAGTTCCTTAAAGAATAGAATCTGTTGTAAAACCTCTAATGATTTTTCATCGTATAAACGGTATCCTGCATCAGTGACGCTTGTTGGTTTGAATAGACCAATCTCGTCATAAAACTGAAGAGTCCGTACGCTGATCCCCGTTAACGAAGAAACCTGTTTTACAGTCATCATTTTATTTCACCCACACTTTCATCATGGTGTTCTACCTTAAATGTTTCAAAAGCAGCAAAGTATCTGCTCAAATCCAAACTTTTTTTCATATGATATCACCCTTTCCATTTGGTTTTGATAGTGAGCTCTCTATCTAATTATTACAATACACTATCACGATACGTCAGGGTCAAGGCTTTTCTGTATGTTTTTATTAACCTTAATCAATGATTGGGAACCTCTGCTTTCATCTACTTAAATCCGAGAATGTGATTTCATTTTCTTTCGGATTATCCACATAGCTACAAGGATTATCGCAACAAGAATAGCAGTAAAAATTCCACGAATCACGATTGCTGAATACCAAGGCACAGATTGCATTTCATATAAACCAGGATTTATAGCCGCCACCATACCGTATTATTTCTGGCATATTCTTTGAAACCACATCTTATCAGAATCTTTTGCGATGAAACGCCATCAATTTCTGTTTCAGCAATAATGTGCTTTACACTGTCCTGTTGTAATGCCCAATTACAAAACGCCTGCACCGTTTCCGTCATATAACCGTTATGCTCAAAATCATGCCCCAGGCCATAGCCTATTTCAACTTCTCCATCACTGTTGGGAACGTCCTTAAAATCAATGGATCCTACCACACAATGATCCGATTTCTTAACGATAAACCAAAAAGTATGCCATAGATAATGATCGGGGTCTTTTTGCGCCTTTTTTACTTGCCCGCATACAATTTCACGGAACAATCCCTCCATCGGTTCCGCCTTGTATGAGCATAGCAGTTCTCCTTCAAGTTCTTTTATGTTATACGTCCATCGTTCAAGTTGATCTGGAGTAAGCGCAATTATATTGAGGCGCTCTGTTTCTATTTTCATTATAGTGTCCTTTCGATAACTGGAATTTTACGATTCAATTAAAACGATAACTTGACAACCAGTAATTTCTTTATATCTTCCAAATGCTCTTCACATATAACTCGATAATGTACCCAGCCGCCATCACTACAGGGATATTTATTATCAATATAGTCTTTTGTATATTTTTGTACATTTTTATATACTGACAAAAACTGCTCATTCGATAATCTTACGCCGCTCGGCGCGACAAGATTGTTCTATTCTTTTCTCTGAACCGCAAAAACAATGGTAATTGCCGGGTGCTTCCCCACGCTTTCCTCCGCGTGATACTCATACTCCATGTTCAGCGCCTCAAATGGGCTTTCCTGAATCCATTTTGCATAAAAGTACCGTTTGGCTTCCCCAATCGCAGCGCCCCACAAAAACCCCAGCTTTGGTTTCACGGTTATTCTGGCGTATTCGCCGGCGGGAAGCACAAAACTTTCCAATCCGTCTTTGCAGATCGTACTGCCGATCAGCAGTTCAAAATCTTTGCTCTGTTCCTCGTAATTTCTTGACAAAACGAAGTAAGGAAACACTTTCCCCTCCGGTATTTTCACCGTAGCATGATACTTTTCTGATAGGATTTTGATATCCCCGGAAATCGTTTTATCATTGGATTTTTTCCACAGCCCATATACCGTCTGTTCGTCCATCTGAGCTACAGTCACTTCTAAACCTGCCACGCTGATCCCCTCCTATTTCCAAATTGTCTGCTATAAATCACTTTCGCTTCTTTTCAGGATAAAAGGCCAGAAACAGTTTGATATATTCTGGTATTTTCGCAGTGTCCGGGGAAAAGAACCAAAAAGCAAAACCGTCACATAATTCATATCTCTTGTCGTGAAGGGTATAGCTTTTTCTATGTCTGCATGAGCCGTCCTGTTTCATATTATGACAATGCTTACAAGCATCGCACTCCCCTTTCAATAAAACCTGTGCCTTCCTGGTCAATCGCGTCATTGAAAACACGTTTGAACTCTTTTATGTATCAAAGAGTGCTGCACTAAACATATAAGCAGTGCTTCCTTTATCGTATCCCCTTAAAAACACTTCCGCCGTCCAATATTTGTGCGGATACGGAATCGTTAAACCCTGGCCGAGCATTATGTTTCTGGTGACATCATACATGGCATTGATATCATATCCTTCCTGCTTGTGCATAGCCTCATAATCTCCCGAAAATTCCGTATAGATAAATTGAGAAATATATGGCAAACCTGCCCGTCCATTGTGATATGGCACGAAATCAAAAGAAAGAAAGCCTTCCGGTACAGGGGTATCCGCCCTCATGAACCGGCCCCAAAAGTGATGCGCCGGGCTCACATCAATAGCCCGGCCCTCATGATGTGTGAGCAGGACATCATAGTCAAAGCCGGACCGATGGCCGCTCATGGCATCCAGTACACGGAACAGCTCCCCCCGCAATTCTCCGCCGGTTAAACCGTCACCTTCCCATCCGATAAAACGCATACCGGACATTTTTTTATATTCGCAGGTTACTACTCTGAAGCCGTTCTGCTGCCGTTTCACTTTATCAGGCATAAACAGCGCCCATTGTACCTCTGCATCACAATCTTTCAGAAAATTGATAAATCCGTATAAAGCCGCATGATCGGTTCCGGCAGGACCTGTTTTACTGCCTGCAATCTGCTCTCTGATTCCCCTCTGTCTCATAACAGAAAAATCGTCAAATACTTGAGCCACCACTTTTTGCAGATGCTCGTCAGGAACCTGCCCTGACAGCTGGGCATCAAAACGATCAAGAGCTCTAAATACCGCTTCATTGACCACCCCTGCCGTTTCTAATTCCAACAGGTATCGGCGGAGCTGCCTGTTCTGCTCTGCAAAGCGCGCAAATACGCCCTGCATCAAAATCTGTCCGTTTTCGCTAAGCTTATCCCCGCTCCATTCAAAATCATCCAGCAGCCATTCCGTCAATGCATCAAAAACAAGGGGATTTTTCCCTCTTGCTGTACCCGCCCAGCGAATGATTTCCTGATATTTCTCTGCATCGGTCAGCTCTTTGCCCCTTTTCCCGTCAAGATTGTTCCAACAAAATTCATCGATTTGTTGATAAGCCCTGTTGAATCCGCCCCGTATCAAAATATTGATAGAGAGAGGATGGAAAAAACGAAGCACAGCGCCTTTTTTGACCTCCGAAGGTGAAATGCCGTGAAAGCGCGAAAATGCCTTAGAAAAACTCTCAGAAGTGTCATAACGGTACTTCTGCGCTATGTCAGCGACTTTATTGTCCGCAAGCAGCAGATCCTGCCCGGCCAGGCTTAAACGTCGGTTTCGGATATATTCGCCTATCGTCACCCCTGTTGCCATATGAAATACCCGCTGAAAATTAGACTTGGAAGCAAATACATGATTTGATATCTGCTCAATTCTTAACTCTTCCATTAAATGAGTTTCCATATAATTGATTGATTCGTTGATGCGCTGTAACCAGTCCATGTCTCCCTCCGTATTCCTCACAACAACCGGAATGAATTGATAAGATATACTAAGTCCAGTATACAATTTTCACCAATAATTTACCATGTCAAAAAATGCTTACGTTTGTCATGGCACTCTCACAGCATTTCTAACATTTTATTTTTCCTTCACAGCAACCCACACCTCAACAAGCCCTCCCTTTCCGTGGAATTCGATATCCGGCGCTCCGGATTTCATCCTGCCGGTGAGGTAGCCCTTATTCAGCGGCCGGTATGTTGATTTGGCTTAAATAGTCCCCGGCATAAGCATTTCCGCCGCTTTACTTCCCTGTTCCGGGCCTCCTTCGGTGTGACGCCATGGAATTGCTGAAAGACTTTTGTAAAGGAAGTCGGTGAGTCATATCCATATTGGCAGTTGATAAGCTGTAATTTTTCGCTCCATTCCATTCTTGGTACTGAATGGATAAGTGAGGCTTTTCTTCGGTACATAGAGGGAGGATGTATTTTCTTACCTTTACAATCCGGCACACAATACTCTTATTGTAAATTTCCCGGCTTGCACTGTCAATCCGATTCATATTTTTATCATAACGATTGACAAACATAAAAATAAAGCGTATACTATGTATAGTGACTAAACAGTATTGTTATTAAACAAGGAGGGTTACGCGTGAGGGATTATTCTGAAATGACTTCATTGATGGAGCGTGTCATTCATAAATACGCCCAATGGGAAGATAAAAAAAGAACGTATGGAACAGATTTACCTTTGTCTAAAGCTGAAATCCACACCATCGCTGCCGTTGGCAATCATCCAAACATTAATATCACCTCCTTGGCAGAACGTCTCGGTATTACAAAAGGAGCTGCTTCCCAAATGATTTACAAGCTCGTCGATAAGGGAGTTGTGGAAAAGAGAGTATCTCCCGATTCTGATACAGAGGTGGTGTTAAATCTAACAGAAAATGGGATGATAAACTATAAGGCACACGAGGAATATCACAGACAAACGAATGATAAGGCAATGAAACTCTTAGAAGATATGCCCGATTCTTTTTATCAATATATGCTGGAATATTTTTCTGCTTTTGAAAAAGTGATCGATGAGAACTTAGAAACGTGAGTCAATGGCTTGAAAAGAAACCGCTGTCATACCCGGCAGCATTTCTTTTCAACTTTAAGTATAGCAACTATACATTATAGCAGCTAATAAATATAGAATGAAAACAGAGAGGAAATAATTCAGATGAATGAAAATAAAAATCGTATCTTCCTACTGGAGGAAGAAAATATAAAAATTTCTTTATTAAAACTTGGTATACCTACCATGATAGGCATGTTGGTTTCCGCTTTTTATAACATCGTGGATGCTTTTTTCATTGGCCGGTTAGGGACGCTTCAAACCGTTGCGGTTTCGGTCATTTATCCTTTGACGATGGTTGGATTAGGAATTGGATTATTGTTCGGAAATGGTGCAAGTTCCAATATCTCAAGGTTTTTGGGGAAAAAGGACTATGAAAGTGTCCGAACATATAGCAGCGTTGCTATCATAAGCGGGGTATTAACCATTACTTTCTTAGCGGCTCTGATGTTAATATTCATCGAGCCTCTTATCAGAGTCTTAGGCGCAACCGAAAAAAGTTTTGACTATACAAAAGAATATGGATTGTTCTTTATAATCGGGTTGATTTTGAATGTATTTAATATGATGATGAATAACCTGATCGTGTCAGAAGGCGGTTCTTCCTATGGAATGATTGCAATGTTAGTTGGAGGATGTTTTAATCTGGTATTGGACCCTCTTCTTATTTTCGGGTGTAAAATGGGTGTAAGCGGCGCGGCGATTGCTACGCTGATATCAAGACTTATTTCTACTGCAATGTACCTTTTCTACTTAGGCAGGGCGAACACCTATTTAAAACTATCCTTCCAGTATTTCCGGCCAACACGCTATATTTATAAAGAAATTTTTAAAATTGGTTTGCCGATCTGTCTATTCCAATTTCTTTCCGGTGGTGCTGTCAGCTTGACCAACATCGTTGCGAAACAATTTGGCGAAGCGGCAATCGCTGCCATGGGGATTGTGAATCGAATTATGGCGCTGGAGACACAAGGGTTATATGGGTTTTTAAAAGGATATTCCCCGTTAGTTGGATATAATTACGGCGCGAAAAATTTGGAACGGGTAAGAGAAGCTACCAAAACAGCCATTCTTTGGAGTACGGCAGTTAATATTCTGTTTGGGATCATCTGTGTCCTGTTTGCAAAACAACTGGTCTATTTATTTAATCAGGAGTCTGACCAGGTTCTTAAAATTGGGGGATTGGCTTTAAGAATTAACGGAATTTCCTTTATGACATTGGGAATACAGATAGTAATTGGTAATTATTTTCTGGCTATCGGGAGAGCAAAACAAGGCGGTATGCTGAGTATATTCCGGCAAGGCCTTTTCTTCATTCCATTTTTATTAATTTTAAGTTCGATTTTTGGCTTAAATGGATTGATCTTTGCTCAATTTCTAGCTGATCTGTGTGCCGCGATTGTTACTTTGGTTATTTGGAACATATACCGGTGACCCCATTAGCTTCCTGTATCCCCTGCTCATATGCACTGATTTCCTTTTCTACCGTTGCCTGTGACTTTCCAGCGCTTTTAGCAAATAGGCCATATTCTGCCCTAAATTCTTCATGTTTTCCAAGCCCTCCTTATCCTTCAGGACATCTCCGGGCATCTGACCGTAGGCCATGTTCCAGTAAGTAGAGCCTGCCACAAACATTTCGTGGTTCAGGAAAAAGTGGTTCATGGCGTCCACTGCCTGCAGCGCGCCGCCCCTGCGGACAGCCGTGACAGACGCGCCCACCTTGCGGGTGAACAGGCCAGGGTTCATATCACCCACCACTGCCGCACGCTCCAAAAACGCCTGCATATTCGCGGATACATTGGCTGAGCAGACCGGAGATCCAAGGAGAATTCCGTCCGCCTCTTTTATCTTTTCAAGGACCTCCCGGAAACAATCATTTTTATGGACACAGTTGCCCTTTCCGCCGCAGGCCCAGCACGCTTTGCATGGTTCTATGACCAGACCGGAAAATTGAATCAGTTCCGTTTCGATTCCCTCCCGGTTCAATTCTTCAAACACCTTATTGATAAGAATAGCAGTATTGCCGTCTTTTCTGGCACTGCTGCTGATTCCAATTACGTTCATTCCATTTCCTCCATTCTGCGGTTTAATACCAGTCATGTTTTTCACCCCGGTCAAGGGCGTTCATCCGGTTCATTTCTCCATCGGTCAGCGTAAAGTCATATAACTCCGTATTTTCCTGAATGTGAGCGGGATTGCTCGATCCTGGTATTACCACAACGCCTTTTTGCAGATTCCAGCGGAGGATAATCTGTGCCGGGGATTTTCCGTGTGCCTGTGCAATTGAGGTGATTACCTCATCGTCCAGCAGCTCCGCCGTATGGCCTCTGCCGCCCAGCGGATACCATCCCTGCACCACAATGCCAAGACTTTGGATATACGGGATTACATCATTCTCCTGATAGTAGGGATGTATTTCATTTTGAACCAATGCGGGCGTTATGCTGACCTGCGGTAAAAATTCTTCCAGTTCCTCCACATACCAGTTTGACAGACCAATGGAACGGATTTTTCCCTCTGTCACAGCCTGTTCCATCGCCTTGTAAGCCGCCACATCGCCTGCGCCGGGATGATGGAGCAGCATCATATCAATGTAGCCAATATCCAGCTTCTCCAGAGCCTCGTCAATAGCCGCGCCGGGGTCTGAAAACTGATCCGGATAGAGCTTGGTAATCACGAAAATTTCTTCCCTCGGAATATCGGAATCCCTGATTGCTTTACCAACACTTTCTTCATTGCCGTAGGCATGGGCCGTATCAATTAAACGGACGCCTCTGTTCAGTGCCTCTGTCACAGAATTTATGCACTCATCGCCATGCAGACTGTAAGTACCGAGGCCGTTAATTGGCATCGTATAACCGCTGTTCAGCGTTACGGTTTTCGTATTAAAATCAAAGGAAATGTCTGGAACCGTTTTTTCCTTCTCTATTGGCAAGTCAAGGCTTCGAATCCATTCTTCTACCGTATCGGCGGAAGTTCCGCCTGCAAAACGCCTGCCGGACAGCCAGTTAGCATCCGCTGCCAGAGCATGAAGATTTGTGTCGCTGGAGCCAATACCGCTGCTGTGCGAAGTACAGAATGGAACAATGATTTTGCCGCTGAAATCATAGCTTTCCAAAAAGGTGCTGATAATTCGGGGAGCCTGCCCATGCCAGATGGGGTAGCCGAGAAATATCACTTGATACTGTGACATATCCCCTACGCTCCCGGAAATGACCGGACGTGCTGCCGGATCGTTCTGTTCTTTCGTGGTTCGGCTTTCATTATTCCCATAGTCTAAGTCTGCAGAGGTATAGGGCGTTTCCGCCTTGATCTCGTAGAGGTCGGCCTCTAACATATTGGCCGTATTCTCTGCAAGAGACCGGGTCGTTCCTGTGGCAGAAAAATAGGCCACCAGTACCTTTCCGTTGTTTTCTTCTTCATAATTTTGAGCCTTGGTTGATACATCCGTAATCTTAGATGTATCAGAAACCGCATTTGTTTTTTGAGATGCAGGAGTCTCTGCATCCGCCGCCCGCACCTCCCCTGATGCGTTTCCGCAGGCTGAAAAAGTAAACATACAAACAAAAGTTAAAGCAAATGATACTATCTTTTTCAAATTTACGCTCCTTTCTGAATTATTCAATCATTTTAATTACCCGATCCGGGACGCCCCATAAGTTCCCGGAGTTACGCCGATGACAGGCAGCGTACCCTTTGCAATCGCCCATGATGCTCCCATACACATCGTTTGCTTCTGCCATATTTCCGTCTCCTTTTACACTGATTATAATTCCAAAACCATGTCAATATCAAATACTTATATTGAATATTTACATATACCCAAAAGGCATATGTAAAGACAACCCTTAACCCCCTTAACCCTTAACCCTTAACCCTTAACCCTATAATGATCATAGGCAAACAGACCATAATAACGCTATTTTAATTGGGGAGGATAGGTACTTGGATATTAGGGTATTACAATATTTTCTTGCAGTTGCAAGAGAAGAAAGTATTACAAAAGCCGCGGAATCACTTCGTATGACACAGCCGCCTCTTTCCAGACAACTGAAAGATTTGGAGGATGAATTAGGAAAACAACTGCTCATTCGCGGGAGCAAAAAAGTCACTTTAACGGAAGATGGGATGCTGCTCCGTAAACGCGCGGAAGAAATGGTTGCTCTTATGGAGAAAACAAAAGCAGAGCTTACTTCTTCCAATGAAAATATCAACGGTGAAATATACATCGGCTGCGGAGAAACAGAGGCAATCTCCTTTCTGGCACAGGCGGCCCGCAATTTACAGGAACGCCATCCATTCATCCACTATCATATTTACAGCGGCGATGCAGAACGCGTTATGGAACGGCTGGATAAGGGCTTAATTGATTTTGGCCTGCTGGTAGGTTCTGCTGATGCCACGAAATACGATTACATGAGGCTTCCGATGAAAGACACCTGGGGTGTGCTAATGCCGAAAGACAGTCCGCTGGCGGAAAAAGAAGTGGTCTGTGCCGAGGATTTATGGGATAAACCATTGATTCTTTCACACCAGACTTCAATCAACAGTGAAATGCTCTCGTGGTTAAAAGGGGATGGGATATGTGATTGCGCTTGATAAGTTAATCAATACCACCGGTGAAAGCTGCCTTTGTTTCAAGCCGCTTTATCCGGCTCTGAATGCCGGTCTTTGCATCATATGGAAAAAGTACCAGGTCTTTTCCCGGGCCTCCAACATATTTCTTCAGCAATTGCAACGTGAAATAGAGAACAGCTAAAAAGCAAAAGGAGCATTACCGCATCAATGCTCCGTATACGGTAAACCATGAGTACTGCCCCATTTTTTGACCGCTGTTTCCAGCGGTCAGGTTTACATATTCGTTGTTTTAGATTTGCTCCGACAGATCTCCGGTAACTGATCGGACCAGGGAAGCAGCTCTTCAATAAAACTGTAATCCGTATCATCCTGATGGTCCTTCAATACGCTCAGGATGTGGGTCAGATAACGGAACGGATTCAGGTTGTTCGCCTTTGCTGTTTCCGTTATGCTGTAGATGATCGCACTGGATTTCGCTCCATCGATACTATCGATCAACTTCCATGCATGTTTGTGCAGGCAGAAGCTGCGGAGGGCTCCTTCTGTTGCGTTGTTTTCCAGCGGAACTTCACCGTCATTCAGGAACACGTTCAGTGCTTCTTCCTGATTGATACAGTAATTGATCCCTTCCAGCGTTTTCCCCTTGGGAAGACGTCCACAAGACTGAACCTCTTTTGCCCACGCAAAGAACGCCTCTGTCAGAGGTTTGACTGTCATCTGCCGCTGTTTCTTCCGTTCATCCGACTTCAGATCCGATAACTGATTGTCCAGATGGTAGATGGCTCCGATCCGCTTCAGAGCCTCATATGCAACCGTATCTTTCGCAGTTTTTTGGGCCGCTTTCGGGAGCGCTTTTAATGCATCCGAGAAATAGCGCCTCGCATGTGCCCAGCATCCTGCAAAAATGATATCCGGATTTTCCCGGTCCAGCTTCCTGTAAGCGCAATAGCCGTCGCAGACCACTACGCCCGCGTAATCTTTTAGGAATTCCCTCGGATGCTCTGCTTTCCGGGTACGCTGGTATTCATACAGGACGATCGGCGTATCTTTGTAGAGCTTACCGGTACGATAGATCCACATATAGCTCTTACTGTTTGTGGGGCGTCCGTCTTTCGATACCATGACGGGGGTCTCATCGGCCTGCAGCACATGGAAACGGTACAATTCTTTATGCAAGTAGTCATAAAGAATCCCCAGATATCGGTCTGCACACTGGATCATCCAATTCGCCATCACCTGCTTGGAGATGTGGATATCATTCCGCAGGAATTCCTGACTGATCCGATATAAAGGAAGCCCATTTACATACTTGGCATTCATGATACTTGCCGCAAGGGATGGGGTCAGTATGCTGTTGCGAAGCAGGTCTTTCGGGCGATCCGCCTTGATGATGGTCTGATTGTCTCGGCCGGCATAGACCGCCACGTGATGTTCTTCGACTGTGTACTTGGCTGGCTGGACACGCACTCTTTTATAGACTTCATCCGGAAGCTGTTTCCATCCGTTGTCTCCAAAGAGTTCCCGCAGTTTTTCCTCCGGAAGAGTATGAAGGATCACTTCAAAAGGGAGATCCTTTAGATCTTCCTCGCGTTTTCCTTTCTGTTTCCGGCGTCTGACCTGGATCACATCCTCTTCGGCGGGCTCAACAACATAAAGCGTTTCCGTCAGAGCTTCCGCTTCGTTGAAGATGAGTTCCAGATCAAGCTGGCCTGCGATGACATCCAGTTTTTCGGAAGAACGCCCATAGCGTTTATTGTTTGCGTCAGCGATCTGCTCAATCAGGCGCTCCATGTTTGCGTTCAGCTGGTTCAGCTGATTCTGCATGGACAGGATCACTGCCACGAGTGTTTCCTTGCTGAAGCGGTTCAGTTCTTCTGGTGAGTAGATCTTTGACATGTTCGGTGCTCCTTTGTTTTGCTGCAGCTATTGTACCGCAAAACAAAAGAAAAAGCGAACGGTGCAAAAAAAGGTCCCGTCATTCTCACTATAGGATAAGCACTCTAAAAAGCCCAAAAAACTAAGAGTTTTTTCGGCTTTCCAGAGTACTTATCCACACAGCAGCCTGCTGCTGGTAGGTACTTTAGCATTGAATGAATGTAATAAGGCTTGGTTGTGGATAACTGCCGATTCGTCCGAGACTGTAAAGGCAGAAAGATTTTTTGTTTTCTCTGTTTTGCACAATGCTTTACAGAAGATCCTGTGGATGCACTTCCTGGATCGGATGTCTGGAGACAATCTCCAACCCTTGCATCAGTGCCTGGTATTGTTCCAGCGTGATCTCCAGTGCTTCTTCTTTCGTACGCGGCCAGCTGAAACTGCCAAGCTCCAGCCTTTTGTAAAGGAGGAGAAATCCATCTCCTTCCCATACAAGTCCTTTCATGCGGTCCCTGCATCTACCGCAGAAGAGAAAAAGAATCTCCTTTTCATACGGATCCAGCTGGAAGTTAAATTTCACAATGGAAGCCAGGCCATCGATCCCGCGCCGTAAATCGGTGTATCCAACAGCGATATAAATCTTTTGGAATCCGGTTGCATTATTCAGCATTCAGAATCCCTCCGATCCGGGAAAGAAGTGCCTCTGAAGCAGAATTCGATATTTCCAGGATAAGCCCTCCTTTTCGGATCACGAGATCCGGATGGAAAACCGGAACCGCACTCCGGGGAGATGATGGAAGTTTGATTTCGGTAAAAGAGACCGTCCTCTGAGTTGCCGGCACCAGTGACGGGTCTGATCCGGCAGCTGTCGGTAATGATGAAGTCAGGGGATGCTCGAAAGCCTCCCTGCGCAGGATTCTCTGCCAGTAGAAGAACTGCTTTTCTGAGATCCCATTGGCTCTGCACCAGGCAGTTTTGGACATTCCGCTGTTTATGCATTCATTCAGGATCTTGGTCCAGTGCTCTGCACGGATCCGATGTGTGATCTTATCCATAAGACAACTCCTTAAAAAACTTGTAGTTTTCTGGAGTTATTATCTCATGGATAAATAAAACTCGCACGGTACTAGCTATTTACCGTATAC
>OGSS01000331.1_pt1 | contig 54895 bp, 43 predicted proteins | sample 1553591 | NCBI WGS metagenome assembly OGSS01 (sample SAMEA2580061, study PRJEB22360) | human gut metagenome | biome: human gut; feature: human-associated habitat; material: faeces | place: Denmark | collected 2008/2010
TCCGCAAATCCCACCGTGTCAGGACATGACCATGTTTCATTTTTTACATAAAAAAGACGGTTTTCCTGCAAATGAAACTGTCCCAAAAGAGGCGGCACCGGAAATCCCGATGCCGCCTCTTTCGATAATGATTTTTATTTAATTATAAGAATTTTACCAGTCTATCTTATACATATTCCTTCTGTTGATCGCACCGATCTCCTCCAAGGTATTGATCATGCGATACACGGTCGCAGTCCCGATTTTTGAATCGATCCTGGATGCTTTGTAATAAATTTCTTTACAGCTTGAGCAATTCTCATTCAGTATGATGTCGAGCAGCACCATCCTCTGCTTTGTGATCCTGCATCCCTGCTCTTTCAGCCGCTGAATCACAATTTCACGCTGCATCTGGGTTTTCTCATACTTCTGCTGATTTTCGTCCTGCTTCTGCTGTTCGGATGTATGCTGAATCATCTTAAACCATGCCCTTCTTAATCACCTGAAATTTGTGTTTATCACTATATCTAATGGCAGCCTCTGCAATGTGAACAGTCCCCACCGCAGGAAGATTTTCCACTCTTTTTGTCCCGGACAATGCCTCTGACGATCAGAGCAACTACGGATATCAAAACAACTAATACAACGAATGTTCCCATATTATACTACCGCCTTTCTGTTTTTTTAAGGAGAAGCCTCTATGTATGAGGCTTCTTCCTGAAATGACTATTATTTTGCACTTACAACTTTCTTTGCGTCAACCTTCAAAGAGCTGCTCTCTTTGTATGGGCGGAACAGTAAGTACAGGAATCCGATCACAAGTAAGAATGCCACAACTGTTCCGATTCCGAATGTTCCAGTTGTAATTAATGTACCGATCTGGTAGATGCAAAGTGATACCACATAAGCGAGTCCACACTGATATCCGATTGCGAACCAGAACCATTTTGCATTGTTCATCTCACGTTTGATCGCTCCCATTGCTGCAAAGCATGGTGCACACAGTAAGTTGAATACCAGGAATCCATAAGCTGCGATTGGAGTCATGGCTGCTGCAAGGTTACCCCAGATCTCAGCACCATCTTCTGCTACTTCTCCGAATCCATATAACATACCGAAAGTTGCTACAACGTTCTCTTTTGCAATCAAACCAGTGATCGCTGCAACTGCCATTTTCCATCCTTCACCTGCTTTTGTCCAGCCAAGTGGTGCAAAGATCCATGCGATTGCGCTTCCGATAGAAGCAAGGATAGAATTATTTAACTCCTCAACCATTCCAAAGCTTCCGCTCTCCCATCCAAAGCTCATTAAGAACCATAATACGATGGTAGATAAAAGAATGATCGTACCTGCTTTTTTGATGAAGGACCAGCCTCTCTCCCACATGCTGCGGAGTACGTTGGAAACTGTTGGCCAGTGGTATGCCGGAAGCTCCATAACGAATGGTGCAGGATCACCGGCAAACATTTTTGTTTTCTTTAAGATGATACCGGAGCAGATGATTGCTGCGATACCAACGAAATAACAGCTTGTTGCGACCCATCCGGAGTTATCGAAGAACGCACCTGCGATCATGGCGATAATTGGAAGCTTTGCTCCACAAGGAACAAAAGTTGTTGTCATAATGGTCATTTTACGGTCACGGTCATTCTCGATGGTACGGGATGCCATAATACCAGGAACACCACATCCGCTGCCGATCAGCATCGGAATGAAGGATTTTCCGGAAAGACCAAATTTACGGAAGATACGGTCCATGATGAATGCAACACGTGCCATATATCCGCAGCTCTCTAAGAAAGCAAGGAAAATAAATAATACTAACATCTGTGGTACGAAACCAAGAACTGCACCGACACCGGAGATCACACCATCTACGATAAGTCCTGTCAGCCAGTCTGCACATCCGATGCCTTCAAAGAAGCTCTGTGCTCCTGGAATGATCCATTCTGCAAATAATGTGTCGTTTGTCCAGTCTGTCAATAATGCTCCAACGGTTGTAACAGATACATAATATACAATGAACATAACAAGTGCGAAAATAGGTAATGCTGCCCATCTGTTTGTCACGATGCGGTCAATCCTGTCAGAAGTTGTCAGTTTTTCTTTGGTGTTCTTTGTCACACAGTCGCCAATGATAGAAGAAATGTATACGTATCTCTCATTTGTGATAACACTCTCGGTATCATCATCAAATTTATCTTCCATCTCTTTAATCTCTGCGGATACATCCGGAACGTTTGTCATCATTTCATTGATCTTATCATCTTTTTCCAGTAATTTGATCGCAAAGAATCTCTTCTGTTCTTCCGGCATTCCTTTGATCTTGCCTTCAACTTCTGCAATAATATCCTCAGCCTCTTTGGAGAACTCGTGGGCTACTACTGCTGCTTTTCTGCTCTCTGCAAGCTTCACTGCCTTCTCAGCTGCCTCTTTGATGCCGGTTCCTTTTAAAGCGGAAATCTCAACGACTTCACAGCCTAATTTTTTGCTTAATTTATCTGTGTGGATTTTCTCACCGCTCTTCTCCACAACGTCCATCATGTTGACTGCCATGATGACCGGAATACCTAATTCCATAAGCTGTGTGGAAAGGTAAAGGTTACGCTCGATGTTTGTACCGTCGACGATATTTAAGATCGCATCCGGTCTCTCAGCGATGAGGTAGTTTCTTGCAACTACTTCCTCAAGTGTGTATGGAGATAAAGAATAGATACCCGGTAAGTCCATGATAACGACATCTTTATGTCCTTTTAATTTTCCTTCTTTCTTCTCTACCGTAACACCCGGCCAGTTACCAACAAACTGGTTGGAACCTGTCAGAGCATTAAATAATGTTGTTTTACCGCAGTTTGGATTTCCTGCGAGTGCAATTTTAACTGCCATGATCAACTCTCCTTTTCTGCTTCTATGTAAGTCCGTTTCCATGTCTGGAATCCGCATGCCGCATCCTGCAAAAGTATGCCAGCACTACTCATTTTCATAACATTTTTATCTTTTGAGTTAGTCTTATGTAACCCATGGACAAAAAAAATTATTCCACTTCGATCATCTCTGCATCTGCTTTGCGGAGGGATAACTCGTATCCGCGCACAGTAACCTCTATAGGGTCGCCAAGCGGTGCTACTTTTCTGACAAAAACATCCACACCTTTTGTGATACCCATATCCATGATCCTTCTCTTAACCGGTCCCTCGCCAGTCAACTTTTTGACTTTTACTGTCTGTCCGACAGCTATTTCTTTTAATGTCATTTCCTAACGGCTCCTTTTTTATTTTTTAATCATTTATCAGCAGGCAGGAAAACGCCCTGCCATTGCTTACAGCTTACAGGCTGGCACACCTAGACCATGATCTTGTTTGCCATGTCTTTTCCGATCGCAACCCTCGAATCCTTGACATTCACGATCATGTTGCCACCGATTTCAGATACGACCGTAACCACGCCTCCGGTTACAAATCCGAGATTCTCTAAAAATCTTCTGGTTTCTTCTTTTCCGCCAACTTTTTTGATTGTATTCTCTTCACCTGTTTTCACCATTGTTAAAGGCATCATATCTTCCTCTTCCTTATCTTTCCAAAGACTATTGATAATCTTTTTCGTTTCTACGTTGGTTAGTATAATCTAACGATAGTTAGTTGTCAATAACTTTTTTACATATTTTTCTAAAATATTTTCTTTTGTAGGGCTGCACAATTTTTCATTATTTTAAGTCACTATTTTCAGTGAGATGTAAACCTCCTCAGACGTATGGTCATGAAAAAAAAGAAGACATCACACATTTTGCTGTGCAATGCCTTCTTCCGCATCATTTCTTACTGTTTATTCTGCTTATTCTGTTTTAACTCTTTTTTCCATGCCATATAGCTTGTGTACTCTTCACTCTTTTTGAACTTGCGTTTTTTCAGAATGAACATCACAAGTGAGAGGATGAATCCTACTACACCGATGGTCGCAATTGTCTTTAAGATCACAAGTAATTTTGGCTGTACAAATTTAATGGTTGTATTTTCACCAACACCATTCATAGCAACAGAGTTTGCTAATACATACAGGTCATGGTGGCATGCCTCGCGCATTGCTGTTACCATAACCGGATCATTTTTATATGCCGGTAATTCTTTGGTCACATACGGCATCATGGCATCATAGGTTGTAACACCACCTGCCATCACTCCGTCCGGGCCATTGACATATGGATTAAGAACGTTGTCTGTGATGGTAAGTCCATTGCTGCCCCACTCATTTCTCATGATTCCGGTCATCAAGCCTTTGTTACCGCCGGACCAGATACATCCCCAACGTGTGTAAGCAACCATGGTTCCGTTTGCATTTCCTTCTTCAAACACATCCTGGAATGCTTTTAAATATACTTCACGTGCTGCCTGTTCAGAGAGCCATACGCCAAGACCGATACGATCCTGCTCGCAGTCATTTAATGCAAAGTGTTTCATTACGACATGAACACCTTTTTCCTGGATAGCTGCCACTTCGTAAGCGCTCATTTTTCCGGAAAGGAATCCATCTTCACTGTAGTACTCGAAGTTACGTCCGCCATAAGGATTTCTGTGGATATTGTTACCCGGTCCGTAAAGAATCGCAACGCCTGCAGACAGACAGTTATTACCGATCACTTTACCAATTTCTGTCATAATATCCGTATTGAAAGTTGCTGCCATCACATCCTCAGATGTAAATGCAGTTGCTGTCAGTTTTTCTTTATCCGTATTGCCGAATAAGGAAGCGGTCAATCCCTGTGGTCCGTTCTCATCACGGGAACCCGGAGCCTGGATCGATTTGATCGGCATTGTCCAGTGGAAGGAGTCGCCAATTAAAGTTACCATCTCGTCATAGGTAAGCTGGTCTAATAAAGTATCCCAGTCAGCATCGTCATAATCTTTGCCGATCATATCGTATAAAGTAAGACCATTTTTTGCTCCTAATGTCGGCATCTCTACCGTATCATAATCTGCTGCATCATACTGGACTACCTGCAGGTCATCGATCATAGTATCTGTCAATGAAAATACCGGAGATTCTGCTGGGAATGTTCCCTCCCAGTCATTACGTGAAAGGTAAGTTACGGAGTTATCTCCGGCACCTTCGTAAAGGTTCATATCGGAATCAGATAACTGGTTTGTCACCTCTGCACCGCTCTTAGACACTGCATAAGTAGTGGTATCTAATGTGTCATTTGTCCACTGGAATGTAAGTTCTGCATTACCTTCTGCATCCATTCCATTCTCAGTTGTAAATCCTTTTGCTGCAAGAATGTTGTTTACAGCGTTGTGTGCATCTGTTGCTGCTGTAAAATAATAATCACCTGCATCTAAGATATATGTTTTTGCACCGTATGCATCATAAGATGCGATATCTGCCCTGTCCACATTGATCGTTAATGTCTGGGACTCACCCGGAGCTAAAATATCTGTTTTGCCGAATCCGCATAACTGTACTGCAGATTTCTCTACAGAATTCTCTTTGTCATACTCTGTATATGGAGACTGTGCGTAAATCTGAACGGTCTCTTTTCCTGAATAAGTATCACCTGTATTGGTAACTGTCACATTAAAGTTATAAGAATCTGTCGCAGCATCATAAACGCCCGTCATGTCACTGTACTCGAAATCTGTATAGCTTAATCCATAACCGAATGGGAATGCCACATCATCACTGTATACATAGCTTCCTGCATTTCCGGTTCCCATAACCGTGTCTTCATAACGTGTCTCATAATATTTGTATCCAACGTAGATACCTTCCTGATATACCATGTAGCTTTTTGCTTTTTCAGGGATCAGTTCTTCTGTATAGCCTTCATAAATCATTGGCGTGAAGTTCGCCATGGCCGGTGAAGAGTAATTATCATAGCAGTAAGTATCCACAAGGCTACCGGATGGATTGACGTTACCTGCAAGGATATCAGCCACTGCATTGATACCTGTAATTCCGACATCGCCGATCCACAGACAGGCATCTACATTATAAATATTATCTTTTAAGAAATCTAACTGTAAGGTGTTTGCGGAGTTGATCAGCACGATAATTTTGCTAACAGTTCCGTCTGCTTTCATTGCTGCCACATTGGAAAGCATTTCTTTTTCATTGTCATCTAATGCAAGATAATTGACATCACCGTATGCAAGGTCAGCACCCTCACCACCTACACGGGATAATGTGACGATCGCTGCATCACCATAAGAAGTGACAGAATCTTTCACTTCGTCTGTGTACTCATTCCATGGAACCTCTGTTACAACGGCACTTTCAGTTGCGATCGTACCACCATTTCCACGTTTGTACATTCCCATCTCTTCGGATTCATAGAAGTTCCAGAGTGTTTCATTTACATTGAAACCTGTTTTTTCCATTGCAGTTTTTAATGTATCTGCTGTGGAAGCATCAATGTTACCGGATCCTGTACCACCATAAACAAGGTTTACAGATGAATTGGAAAACAGACTGACATTGGCACCTTCTGCTAAAGGAAGTGCATTGTTCTCATTCATAAGAAGCGCTGCACCCTCTGCCTCCACCTGCTGAACAAGCTGTAATCCATAGTCAACCATATCTTCTGTAGACTCAAAGTCAGAGGTAAAGTACTGTGCGCTTTGATCCTCATTCTTTAATTTCCAGAATGTTCCTCCGACGAAAATGGCCAGTGAATTATCAAAAACGTTTAATAAGCTGTACAGCGGCACGAAGATCACTGCCAGAATCGCACATACGATCGATAATCCTTTCCATGGACGGATCGCTCTGTGTTTTGCTTTACGGAAAGCCTTCTTGCGGGCTTTCACTTCTTTTTTGTTCTCTCCCATAATTTTTCTCCATTTCTTTTTTCAAATTCCGTCATTTTGACGAACTTTGTTTACTTTGTGTTTTCATTTTATTAAAATTTTGTTAAAAAATCAACAAACCCGCCCTAGTCGGTTCTTTTTATGACGTAAGTGGTCATTTGAATTCTTCCGGCACATCCTCATAAGTTTTCCATTTTTCCATGGCTTCTTCCAGTGACATTCCCTCACTTACCGCGTGTTTTCTCACAGCATTGACAGCCTGGATCTCTTTCATTCTGGCTCCTGTTAAAGTGTAGCCCTTCATGGCCCAGAGTGTTGCAAGCCATGCGATCATCGGTACGATACAGAACAGGATCAGAACAACGCCATGCATTCCGGAAGAATATGGTGTCTTGCTGTCCGGTAATGTCTGGATACCGATCATTGCAACTGCTGCACCAACGATGGTAGATCCAAGAGAACTTACTAATTTATCTACAAGTGAGAATAATGTTCCCATAATTCCCGGCACATACTGTCCGGAACGGTATGTCTCATAATCGGAACAGTCTGCAACCATCGGAATCGGCATATCTGCTGTTGCATAATATGCACCATAACCGATACCAAAGAATAACACAAATAACACCGTGTATACATTGATGGATCTCAGGCTTAAGTTAAATGCCGGAACCCCCTGATTCCATAACAACAACAACACTAAAACTCCAATGTACATGACCAGTGCAAGCATTGTATAGCGCACCAGTGAAGCTTTCTGTCCATGCTTCTGTGATGTCTTTACCGTCAAAAGGAAGAACGGAACAGAGAAAATATATCCGACGATCATCATTGGAAGATACAGTCCGCCGTAGTCTCCCATCATTGCTCCGTAAAGCATACAGAGTACTGTCATATTCGTTGCGATGGAGAAAGCAAGCTTACATCCCGCTCCTGCGACCATAAGACGCTGCAGCTCTTTGTTTGCTTTTAAAATAGCAACATATTCTTTTAATTTTACTTTTTCCTGTTTATTGCCAACACCGAAAAATTCCGGTCTGTCTTTCTCCCAGATACCGATCACTGCAAGAAGTGTCAGCACTGCAGATACCACGATGGCAAGCGGGATCATAAAATCAAAAAAGTTTGCGCTGTTATAGCCGCCAAGACGGTCACCTAAGATCGGTGCCAGAAACTGTACAAGTCCCATACCGATCAGGCTGGCGATCGTATTAAAAATAGTAAACATCGGGCGCTGTTTCGGATCGTTTGTCAGACAAGTCTGTCCGGAACGGGTACAGGCTGTCTGGAATGTGTATCCGATAACATATAATGCATAAAATAACACAAAACATGCATAGCGCAGCCACTGCATGTCCGGTGCGATGATCCTCGTTCCAAAATACAGTAAAATGGAAGAAACGATCATGATCACATTTCCGATTACCATGTATGGACGGAATTTACCGAATTTTGAATTTGTCCGGTCGATCAAAGCTCCGATGATTGGATCCGTCACGGCATCAAAAAGACGCATAACGGTTACCATTGTCGTTGCAAACATAAGCGCAAGTCCTAACACTCCGTTTGCATAATATGCGATAAAATTCATGGTGAGGATATAATAAACATTTGTCGCACCATTGTTCATCGGGAACAGCACAAGCTGATACGGTTTTGCCCGGTTCATTCCGGCTGCCTGTGCAGTGGTTTTTTCTTTTTGATTACTCATTATTTCTTCTCCTTTGGAATATCCTGCTAAAATCTATACCCAGTTTTCACTCTTTTTCGCTTCTTTTTTCAGCTTATAATCCGGATTCTCTTTTTCTGTGTGATGAAGTACCATCGCATCCTTCACACTTCCGGCTACAGCTTCGATCTTATTCTCTTTTTCCATAGGAAGCTGGAAGGTAAAAATATGATTTCCGCTCTTCTGCTCGATCAGCTCTCCGTTATTGTATAAGGATACGACCGGCTGGTTTGTGTAAACTTTAATGGTCGTTGTATCCTCAGAACGGTCACTGCGGCGTGATCCACACAGATGTACAAATGGTTCGTCACTCCAATATGCTTTATATAAGAAGAAACTGTCTTTCTTTGTCTTGCGGTCAAATGTCACAAGTCCCTTATGGTTCATGCCCGGCTCGCCGCCCTGATTTCTAGCATCTGCCGCAAAATCAAACATATTCCACACATAAGTGCTCCACATAAATGGATGACGCTCGAAACATTTGATCATATACTCATGATATTTTGCCTGATATTCCTCAGTATGGTCTCCACGTCTCGGTCTTCTGCTGTGAAGGTTTGGCATACCTTCCGCGCCATACTCGGAATAACCGATCGGGCGGTTCGGGAATACAAGGTGGAAAAATCTTAAGAACAGATCATTTAAGAAAAATCCCGGTACATACCATCCCAGATATAAATTCCATCCAACCAGATCTGTGATGTGTGCAGAACGGTTAAATGGTCCGCACATTGCATAACATGCTAACGTTGTCAGTCTTGTCGGGTCCATCTTGTGGCAAAGATCATTTAACACATGATGATTGTCCAACATATCTTTTTTGTCCTTTGTACTGATGGTAATCTCATTGGATACGCCCCATACTACAATTGACGGATGATTGTAATTCTGAACGATCAGCTCTCTCATCTGGCTGATGGTGTTCTCTCTTCCGCCCGGCATATGTTCCGAAATGTATGGAATCTCTGCCCATACGACCATACCTCTCTCATCACAGAGATCATAAAAATACTGGTCATGCTGATAGTGTGCGAGACGAATCGTATTTGCCCCAAGTTCGCAGATCATATCCATATCTTCATCATGGTTTTTTGTTGAAATCGCATTTCCTAATGCTTTAAAATCCTGATGTCTGGAAACTCCGTGAAGTGGATAATGCTCTCCGTTTAAGAAAAATCCCTTCTTTGGATCTACCGAAAAAGTACGGATACCAAAACGGTTCGTGATCTCATCCTTCACTTCCCCATTTACGGTCAGCGTTGCAACTGCCGTATAAAGGTATGGATTTTTTCTTCCATGCCAGCGGATTGGATTCTGGATATTAAGATTTACGTCACATCCGTTCCCTTCTGCAACTACTTTTCCGTCCTGATCTTTGATCTGAACGTTTACCTGTGCTTCCTCTGTATTGGTAAATGTTTCGATATGAACATTCGCTTCGTTCTCTTTTACTTCCGGTGTGATCTTAATTCCGTTACTTCCGAGGTAATCTAAGTCAAAATGCTCTTTTGACACGATCAGGAAACGGACATCGCGGTAAATTCCGCCATAGAACGTAAAATCGGCTTTCTGCGGATATACTTTTCCATTGACGGAGTTGTCCACGGTCACTTCCAGTTTATTCCGGTCTTCTAAAACCTCTGTGATATTGATGCGGAATGTGGAATATCCGCCATCATGATGTGCAAGTTCTTTTCCGTTCACAGTCACATCACTGCTTGCATTTACACCAAGAAACTCCAGATATACTTCCTCTGCCTCCGGATCAAATTCCGGTTTTTCAAATGTTTTCTCATAGTGGCAGGTTCCTCTGTAGTAATCATTTCCTCCGTCCTGTCCGTCTTTTGCATTCCATGTATGTGGCAAGTTCACCTGCTCTTGTCTGTTGTCAGGTCCAATGAAAAGCCACTGCTCCATCAGATTTTGAATTCGTCGCATATAACACATCCTTTTTATTATTTATGGTGCCTGTCACTTTGTATCGTTTCAGGCTATTTTTATATATTGTTCCAATTTCAATACATAAATAATAAATAAAATTCGTTAATTTTTCAACGAACCTGACTTAGTCGGTGCTTTTTGTGACGTAAGTGGTGTTCCTTTGTAAATACGAAACCGTCTATCCAAACTATATGTATAATTCAGACAGACGGTTGTTCTTTTACTTCACCGGGAGCAGCACTTCCAGATTGAAACAGTTCATCTCTGTGGATACTGAGATATCCCCCCCGTATTTCTCTGCAATGTGCCGGATACTCTTTAACCCAATCCCGTGATACTGCTTGTTTTTCTTCGTGGTCTTTGGCAGATCATTCTCATACTCCGGTGCTCGCTCGATTGGATTCGAAAAACGGATATATAAAAAATGCTGCTTTTCTGCGACACAGATATCGATAAACCGCATCTCTTTCTCTGAAAACTTTTCCACACACTCGATCGCATTGTCAATAGCATTTCCAAACAGTGCATAAATATCAATGGAATCCATAAAGAAAAGCTTCTTTCCATCGATCACACAGTGCATGGTAATATCTCTTGCCTCACAGATCAGGCTCTTCTCTGAGAGCAATGTATCCAGAATCTCATTTCCTGTTTTTACGATAGAGTCGTAAATGCGGATTGACTGTTCCAGTTCTTTTAAATTTTTCTCCCGCTCTGTCGGGTTTTCAATATGCCGCATTGCAGCCACCTGATACTTCAGATCGTGACATTTGCGGTCGATCACCTGCATCTGGTCTTTCGCGATCTCGTACTGCTTCTTCTGCTGGTACCACATGCGCTCCATCAGCGCATACTCCTGCTTTACTTCGCTTTTTTTGAAAAGCTCTGCCTGCAGATACAAAAAAGTCACGCAATATAACTGAACCAGAACCGCAAGATTGGATTCTCCACGGTTCTGGTAAAAATTGTAGTAAGAAAACAAGGATAAGAAAAGCACTGCTGCTGCTGAGAGTGTTCTTCTTGGTCCTGCCTGGTAAAATCCATTTCTCGGAAGCCAGCGGAACAGCGTGATGGACAATAGCAGATACACCGCTGCAAAAAACAGAAGTGAAAAGAGATATTGCAGCACCCGCGGCTGCTGCTCAATGGCAGAAACGCGATGTAGACTGTTCCAGATAATATTGATACAATGATATACAATGAGCGGCCAGACCGTACAATAAATCATTTCCCAGCTTATTTTTTTGCTGATCAGTCCAACAGCAATCATCGTGATCACAAAACGCATGAAAAACTCTGCGATCAGATGTTCCCCGATTGCCGGAATGAGCAGTCTTGCTGCAAGCATGACACACCAAGCCCCACAAAGTATCAGACCGTTTTTTATTTTTTTCTTTTCCATGACATGCAATGGCATGAGAAACAGATACACACATACCAGCAATAAAAAATCCTGAAAAATCATGATACCAAAATCACGAACCATTCTTAACTTCTCCCTACACTGCGGATGAGTGCCGTCATAAAGTTTTTCTTACTGCGGCGGCTGATCTGCAGTTCCTCTCCTTCTACGATCACCGTGTCATCCTTAATCTCTGCAACATGTGTCAGACCTACCAGACACCAGTTGCTACATTTTGCAAACAGCCCCTTTGGAAGCTCCTCTTCCACATTTTTCAAGCTTCCGCGCACCTCAAAATTGCCCTGTTTTGTGTGATAGCGCAACACATGATTCTGGATCTCCACATAAAAAATGTCTCTGGAATCAATCTTTTTGACGCCGGTTCCCGTCTGGATCATCACCGGTTTGCTTCCGCGGTTCTCCACCAGCTGCATGGCACGATCCATCTTATTGGCAAAATTCAGGTACTGGATCGGCTTTAAGACAAAGTCCAGTGCGCCCACTTCATATCCTTTGATTGCATAGTGCGCCATGTTCGTAATGAACATGATGACTACCTGGGCATCCCTTTTACGGATCTGCTCTGCCGCATCCATGCCGTTTGTTCCCGGCATCTCAATGTCCATCAGGATAATATCATAATCTCCGTTATAAACTGCCAGAAAATCATCCGCTTTCTCAAAAGGTGTCGCCTCAAATGCTGTATCACGTTCCTGTTCATATTGTTTTATATAAATAAAAAGTGTGTCACGATAACCCTGATCGTCTTCCACAATTGCTATCCTGTTCATGTCTGCTCCATCTTTATGAATCCTGCATTTTGGCAGTGTTCTTCACTACCTTCTTTTTTCCGTATCTCTTATTATAACAATTCACATTTGCAGTGTCTAGGTTTCGTATGCAAAAAGATTGATGAGCCCGCCAAAAGGTATTGGGCGACAGCAAAATCCCACCGGCAGATAGGATGTTCCTGTTCGCTTCGCTCACGAAGGAAATCATATCTGCCGGTGGGATTTTTCTATCTTGTTGTATCGTTGCTGCCATCATCTTCGAGGTCAAAATGTTTGACAAGCGCTTCGAGTGTTGCAGCCTGTGCAGCCAGCTCCTCTGATGTTGCAGAAGTCTCCTCTGCAGATGCAGAATTATCTTCCACTGCCTTGGAGATTTCTTCGATACCAAGTTTGATCTGCTCAATGTTTTGATTCTGCGTCTGGTTATTCTCTGCACTCTTCCCTATCATACCATTCACATTTTCAATCGCATCCAATACTTCCTGCATGGAGACAACCACATTCGCTGCAAGTTCTGTTCCACGCTCAATCTCCTGAATGGATACTCCAATGAGGTCTTTCGTATTATTTGCAGCCTTGGAACTTCCTTCTGCAAGCGATCCAATCTCAGAAGCAACCACTGCAAATCCCTTACCGGCTTCACCGGCTCTTGCCGCCTCAATCGAAGCATTCAGTGCCAAAAGATTCGTCTGATCTGCTATGTCTTCGATTGTCTTAATGATGCTGACAACTTCATTGGAAGTCTCTGTGATCTTGTTCATCGCATCTGTCATCTGATCCATCTGCATTCTGCTGTCCTGCATCATCTTTGTGACACGTGCCGTTTCATCTGCTGATTTTAATGCATCGTCTGTATTCTCTTTTACCTGCTCAGATACAGAAACTGAAGTTGCGACAAGTTCTTCCACAGAAGCTGCCTGTGTGCTTGCACCCTCAGCAATATTCTGGGCTGCTCTCGAAAGATCATCTGCACCAGCCGAAACCTGTGCGGAACTGTTGATGATATTCTCGATCATTCCCTGTAATGATTCTGAGATATGCATCATTCCATCTTTTACTTTTGCAAAATCACCTGCATAATCGTATTTTAATGTAAATTTCAGTTTTCCATCGGATAAACGGTTCAGGACATACGCAATCTCATCAATATAATTAATGTATTCTTTTAACCGGTTTACGGTCTTCTGGATGGAATCTGCAAGTTCTCCAATCTCGTTCTCTGAAGAAACGTCGAGCGATACATCCAGATTACCCTCTGCCAGTTCCTGTGCCACCTCATTTAATGCAACGATCGGTTTTGTGATATTGCCTGCCAGACGTCTGATTGCCATAATGATAATGACAACTCCAACAATTACAAGCAGCAGTACAATAATGATACACTGGATCAGGCTTGCTAAATATTCGCTGGAAGGCATACAGCTTAACGTATAATAATCGGTCGTTCCGATTCTTCCGACATATCCATACTTGCTGCTTCCATCTGCTTTATACTTCACAGATGTTCCGTTCTGACTCTGAATTGCTTTCATCACGGAATCCGAAACGTTCAGCTCGGAAAGATTTTTCAACTGGTTATCTGAATTAGGATGATAAATAATGGTTCCATCCGATGTTACTAAAATAACAAATCCATTGTTTCCAATCTTATAAGCCGAAAGCAGTTCATCAATATGCTCAAGTGCGATATCCGCTCCTGCAACACCAATGATATTCTTGCCATTTTCATCATAAACCGGAGCTGCTGCACTTAAGATCAGATTTCCGGTACTCGCCTCCACATAAGCACTTGTCAGGATCGTACTGTTCGTCTCCACTGCACGATACCAGGTACGCTCTGTGATTTCAAAGCTGCTGTCACTTGTAAACCCGTCTGACTGTGTCGCCACATTAGCATCAATATCTCCAAGCCAGACTGCCTGAATGTTATCACTGTCTGCTGCTGCAATTTTCTCCATCTCGTGAAATACCGTCTGATAGTCTGCCGACTCTGTGATCTTATCTCCTGCTTTTGTCTCAGTAAGCAGTGTCCGCACATCTTTGTCAAGCGCCATCTGCTCCACAATGGTCATATACTCCTGAAAAAAGATTTCAAGCTGGTAAGATGCTGCCTTCGACTGCATCTCCAGATCATTCTTCTGTGCACTTAAGCTGACATTTCCAACCATAACTGCGACCACAACCGCAACCACCATAAAAATCGCAATCACAATGGTAAGAATACGGCTCTGGATTTCCTGCGCAATCCGCTTTTTCTTTGTTTTCATATCAAATCTCCTCTTTGGTTTTTCTGACATCTTCTCGAAATGTAACAATCTATTTTTATTATAATACTCTTTCTGCCAAAAGCAAACAAATTCGGGCATTTTCAGAAATTTTTCGTCAGTTTGTTTTCTCATCACTCCATAAATGCGACAGCGGCTGGAAGGTATATCCCATGTCCTCCCATCTTGTGAGCAGCTCATCTAAAATTTTACCATTGGTGGATGATGTATTATGTAACAATACAATTGCGCCCGGATGGATGCGTCCGATCAGTTTTCCATAAGCCTCCTCCTCTGTCGGCTGTACATCCGCATTCCAGTCCACATAGGCGAGGCTCCAGAAAAAGGTCTTATACCCCAATTCTTTTGCCATCGCAAGATTCTCTGTACTGTATTTGCCCTGCGGTGGTCTGTAATACTTTGTCATCTCCTGTCCGGTCACTTCCTGAAACAAACTGCTGACTGCATCGAGCTCTTTCTGAAACGACTCTTTGTCCGAGATTGCCGACATATCCGGATGATGATAGGTGTGATTTCCCACCGTGTGTCCCTCTGTAACCATCCGTTTGACCAATTCCGGCGCACTCTCCAAAAAATGTCCCACGACAAAAAAAGTTCCCGGTGCATTGTGTTTTTTGAGTGCATCCAGAATTGCTCCTGTATTGCCATTCTCATAGCCGCAGTCAAATGTGAGATAGATCACCTTTTCCTCTTTACTTCCTATATAATAGGTATCATACTGCTTTAACTCATCCGCCGTGGCATTTCCGGTCGGCTGCAGTTCCTTTCCAGACTCGCCAAAGCCAAGTCCCCAGTTATCGACTGCCGCCTCGATGTGCATCGTCTCCTCTGTTTCCCTGTCAGACTGCCACTTTGCCACGACGGCTGCGCTTCCCCAGCCGAATAAAAACATCACTGCAAAAAGCAGCAGGCTGGAACGGTATTTTAATAAGAATGCTTTCATTTTCTGCTCCGCATATCTTCTCTTTTTATGTATACGAAGCCAGACGTTGTCCTATTCATTTTGTTTATAACCACAGCGAGGACACACACCAACGCCCTTATAGATGTAACCGCAACGGTAACAGCAAATCGTATCGTGTTTTTCCTTTGCAAGATAAGATTCTTTTCTGGAAAATGGTTTTTCCTGCAGATAGCGCACAAAATCTTCTAGCACCTTTGCAAATTTTTCCATCTCTTCATGCTCCACTGCCAGCGGAAGTTTTGTCTTACTTCCATTCTTCTGATATACATAAATGCCCCGGTTTAATAGTCCTGTAACAGCCTGGATAGACTCAATATCCATCACCGGAATGTAATAGGAAGTCATCCATGCGCTGTAGTAAAGGTTCTCTGGTGTCAGAAGAACCCCTTCTTTTCCTGACTCATCCTTTGATTTGTCTACCAGAAGCACCGGATACTCAAACTTTCCGATTCCGTTTGCAAAATTATCCACTGCTCTCTCAAAGACAGCTGTCTCCTCCGGTTCCGCCTGCTTCTGCCACACTCTTTTTGCCGGATAAAAATGACACCGTTTCGACTCTGTCACACCGGCTTCGTCAAATGCATTCAGCAATTTGCTGACTAAAAGCCCGCACTCATCCGTTTTAATCTTGGACATGCGCTGCTCCAGTTCTTTTAATGCATCAAATTTCAACTGAGGAAGGAAATCGCCATCCTCTAACTGCTTTGCTGCTTCGCTGGCATCCTCAAAATCCATCCTGCCGACATCTCCGCAGATTTCCTTTATTTTTTTCTCATCCATAGCACGAATCCTGTTCTCCACTTGTTCCGTGTACGGTCTGACAATATCCGGACTGATGCTTTCTTTTTTTATGTCATCCAGCAGAGAAACCAGTTCCTCTCTTGTTTTTCTTCCCGGCTGGTTGACAAGCCGCTGCACCTGCGTCAGACGCTTCAATTCCTCCTGGCGGGCCTGTCTGCCTCTCTCAGCATTTGTTGATGTGTCTGCACTGCCTGTTGATGCGGCATACTTTGATGCGTTTCCACTGTCTACTGATGAGCCGTATTTTGATGGAATTCTGCTGTCTGCCGGTCTTATATTTCCGGATGGATTCTTTCTTCCTGTTGTTGACGCATTTTCTGATGATTTTGTATTTTCAACCGATTCTGTCTTCTTTTGCGGGCTCCTCTCAAATGTCTGCTCTGCATTTCTTGCACGCCCTGTTTTTTCTTTTGCAGATTGCGTTTCCTCTACTGACGTACCGTTGGTTTTCTCTACCGTTTTTTTCTGTGTTTTGTCTATAACCTTTTCTGTGCTCTGCCGTGGATTTTCCTTACTGTTTTGGTTGTTTTCCCACACTGCGCCCTTATTTTCCTGCGTTTTTTCTCTTGCTTTTCCTGTAATTGCAGAGGAATCTTCTCTTAGTTTTTCCACAGTTGTTGTGGCATTTTCTTTTGCTTCTTCCAGATTTGCATGAGATATTCCACTTGATTTTCCCGCAGTTACAGGTGCGTTTTCCCTCGGTTTCTCCGAATCTCTTCCCGGCTTTCCAAATGCTCTCTCAGAGTTTCCATCCGATTTGTCTACATTTTTTTTCGTTTTGCCTGATTCTTCTGCATTACGTTCCAATTCTGTATCCGGCTCATCTTCCGCGGCTCTTTCCGTATCTGCATCCTTCTCATCATCTGCGTTGCAATCCGCATCTGTTTCCATCTCATCCTCGCCGCGGATTGCTTGCTCCAATCGTCTTACACCCTCATCCGAATAAAATCCTTCTTCCATTTTCCGCATAGTCCGGAACAGTTCCAGTTCTGACAATTCCGGCAGATGCCCGATCAGTTCTGTAATTTCCTGTTCCTCATCCTGTGCTGGAGATGAATCCGTGCATTCCGTCTCCATTGCCATTTTTTTGTCCACATACTCGTTGTATTTTGTATTCACATTCCGCCCGGCAGTGCGCCCTAAAAGCTCCTGATAATCCTCATAGGCAGTCTCATCCCGCTCAAAATCCATTTTGTACACATCCCCATCCACCAACAGACGCTTTGGTCTTGGCGTATACATGCAACAGCACTTTTTACAACTGTAAACGCGGGCAATGCGGACTGCCCCCTCTTCTGTCTCAATCTGAAATTCCCTGCCTTCCGGGTAAACTGCCATGTAAAGCTGGCTTCCACACTTCGGGCACAGATATCCGGCCAGATAAAAGTTATTTCCGATCCGGTTCCGTCTCCGCTCTGCAAGCGTGGTATCCCGCATCAAAAAACTGCTCGCCGCCTTTTTCCAGACCAGCTTATGCCACAATCCCTGCAGCTCCTCTTCCTCCGGCAGTAAAACCTCCTCGGGTTCATCTGACAGCACTGCCTCGATCACGTCCTCATAGGTCAGACGGATTTTATTTTTATAGAAGCGGAAATGTTCCGGTCCATACTGCGATTCCACCTGAAATTCCCCAAGGATCTGCGCAAACAACCGGTTCAGCTGCACATAATCTCTGTCCACACGGAGTCCCTTGATATTTCCCCACTTTCCAAACGCATAAAGCACCATATTCAAAATATCCCGCACATTTGGGTGCTGCTCCACGGCAGCGATCATCTGCTCCTCTGCTTTCAGTTCAATAATATTCGTCACCACAAGCTTCGTATCAAAGTTGAAAAAAAGTGACCGCACGCTCCCCTGCAGGATCAGATAATCCCCAATCACAAAAAACATGCCGTTCCACTCCACAGGCACATCCATCATTTTGATCAGTTTCTGAAAGGTTAAATTCAATTCTTTATCCGCTTTTAAAACTATCATGTTATCCTCCGTTCTCTTGTGGTTATTATACCATGAACTTCAATTAAGTTTATAAAGTTTTTATATATTCTGTAAACACCTTATTTTTCTGCTTTCGCCCGTTCATTGTTAGCACTCATTTAAAAAGAGTGCTAATTTTCTATTGACTTTTGCAGACAAGGGTTATAAAATCCTAGATATAAGTTGAAATGCAATGATTCAGATATTTGATAAGTGCATTTTATAACAGAGTATAAAATAATTAGTTTTACTTATGGATAGAAAAAGGAGTGTTATATTATGGCTGAGAAACATGGAAATCTTTCAATCAACAGTGATAACCTTTTCCCGATCATCAAGAAATGGTTATATTCCGATCACGATATCTTCTATCGTGAATTGATCAGTAATGGCTGCGATGCCATCACAAAATTAAAAAAACTGGATATGATGGGCGAGTACGAATTACCTGCTGATTACAAACCACAGATTCAGGTTATTGTAAACCCGGACGAAAAAACGTTAAAATTCATTGATAACGGTCTTGGTATGACAGCTGATGAAGTAGAGGAATATATCAACCAGATCGCATTTTCCGGTGCTACTGATTTCATCGAAAAATACAAAGACAAGGCAAACGACGATCAGATCATCGGTCATTTCGGACTTGGTTTCTACTCTGCATTCATGGTAGCGGATCAGGTGACGATCGATACTTTATCTTATAAAAAAAATGCCACACCTGTCCACTGGGCATGTGACGGAGGCACAGAATTCGATATGACAGACGGCACAAAAGAAGGTGTCGGTACTGAGATCACTTTATACCTGAATGAAGACTGTCTCGAATTTGCAAACGAATACCGTGCAAGAGAAGTCATCGAGAAGTACTGCTCTTTCATGCCAACCCCAATCTTCTTATCTAAGGCAAATGCTGAGACAGAATATGAAACCATCGATGCAGCAGATAAGTTAGATACTGATACCGTTGTGGAAGAAATCCACGAGGAAGCAAAAACAGAGGAAAAAGAAAATGAAAACGGTGAAAAAGAAGTCGTTGAAGTTTCCCCTGCAAAAGAAAAATTAAAAATTGTAAAACGTCCGGTTCCATTGAACGATACCAACCCATTGTGGGCAAAGAATCCAAAAGACTGCACAGACGAAGAATACAAGGAATTTTACCGCAAAGTATTCTTAGACTACAAAGAGCCTCTGTTCTGGATCCACCTGAACATGGACTATCCGTTCAACTTAAAAGGAATTTTATACTTCCCGAAGATCAATACAGAATACGATTCTATTGAGGGAACCATTAAGTTATATAACAATCAGGTGTTCATCGCAGATAACATCAAAGAAGTCATTCCTGAATTCTTAATGTTATTAAAAGGTGTAATCGACTGCCCGGATCTTCCACTGAACGTATCCCGTTCCGCTTTACAGAACGATGGATTTGTAAAGAAGATCTCCGAATATATCACCAAGAAAGTTGCGGACAAACTCATCGGCATGTGCAAGACCGAAAAGGAAAGCTATGAGAAATACTGGGATGACATCAGCCCATTTATCAAATTTGGCTGCTTAAAGGATACAAAGTTCTGTGACAAGATGAACGACTACATCCTGTTCAAAAACTTAGATGACAAGTATCTGACTCTTCCTGAATTATTAGTGAAGGAAGAAGAAAAGAAAGACGATGCGGAGGTATTAGACAAAGATGGTAATCCAATTGCAAACACTGGCGATGCTGCTGCATCTGATAATACTGCTGATGGCAGCGACACTTCTGCTGACAGCGAAAAGGATGAACGTAAAGTTATCTACTATGTTACCGATAAAGTCCAGCAGGGTCAGTACATTAAGCTCTTCAAAGAACAGAACATGCAGGCAGTGATCTTAGATCACAACATTGATACCTCTTTCATCACACAGTTAGAGCAGCGCAATGAAAAATACAAATTCATGCGTATTGATGCGGATGTGACAGAATCCTTAAAGGATGAGACTTCTGCAGAAGATCTGAAAGCTGAGACAGATGCTTTGACAGAAGTATTCAAAAAAGCTCTGAACAACGATAAACTCACTGTGAAAGTGGAGAAGCTGAAAAATGAGAACATCTCTTCTATCATCACACTTTCCGAAGAAGGAAGACGTATGCAGGATATGATGAAGATGTATGCCATGAACGGTATGGGCGGCATGGACATGAATATGTTTGCTGCTGACCAGACACTTACTTTAAATGCTAACAACGAACTTGTAAAATACATTTTCGAGCACAAAGATTCCGAGAACGTTCCGATGTTCTGCGAGCAGTTATACGATCTGGCTGTGCTCTCCAACCATCCGTTATCTGTAGATGAGATGACAAAATTCGTGGAGCGCAGCAATAAAATCATGATGCTGCTGGCAAAATAAATCGAAATATACCGGAGTTTAACGGACGTAGTGTTGCAGATTCTGCAGTGCTTTTATGGGTTGTGAGGGGCAGATATAAGCGCCCTCTCACAAGGCAAATTTATATGTAATGAAAAAGAAAAATGGTATAAACGAAATATTATGTTTCTGTTCGCCGGGCATTACGATGGGCTTCTGAACAACAATCATGTTCAGCAAAGGCTTCCATGATTGTTAGAATCCCATCTCCATGGCTCACAAAGAAAATAATATTTGTTTATACCGTTTTTCTTTCATTTACGTTATGAATGACTTGTGGGAGAACGCTTATACATGCCCAATTTACGCTGTGGCTTGCACCACAGAATCTGCAATTTACGTTATGGAACTCATGGTTATGGGAGGAATGCCTATTGGATAACGACAGAAATCAATCTGTATTCCCATCATAATTTAAGTTCAACTTCTTTGAATGAATTTTCATAGAATAAAATAGATTTTCAAATGCAATTATGGTAGGATTATGGTGTTAATGAGTTTGACAAATCATATTTACATGAACAGGTGAATGATTGAAATTACAGAGGAGAACAAATAGATGATTTCCATTGATACCAAAAGACTCCATCTTCGGAATGTATTGCAAAATGATGTGGATGTAATATTTGATTATAGAAATAATGAAATATGTGCTCGATATCAGAGAGGACAGGTAAAAGACTATGATGGAATCGTAAGTTTGATTGAACGCCGAAGAAATGATGAGATATCAATTGATTTTCCTTGTATGATAGCAGTAGCACTAAAGGATACAAATGAAATGATTGGTGAAATAGTTGTTATGCCAAAGGATCATACATTTTCTCTCGGCTATACTTTTTCTTATAAATATCATCGACAAGGATATGCTTTTGAAGCCTTAACTGTTTTGACTGAACATCTTCACAAGATGGCTCCGGAATGGGAGTTTATTAGTTTTACAGAATGTGAAAATATAGCTAGTATTGAATTGCTTAAGAAATTAGGATATAAGAATCTTGGCTATGTTCCAAGTCTGGATTCTCAAGCATTCGGCAAATGGACTACAATGGACACGGAGGAAGAATTTGCTCATCTGGGCAAATAACTTCTGGTTGCCTAAACACTTATTACCACAATACAACAGAATAACCCACACTGCGTCAGAGTATATAGAAAAAAATCAGCGGCAGATGCCTCCACGGTCACTGCTGCAGGAAAAGGATGGATAAAACTATGAAATTTATTTCCTGGAATGTAAACGGACTTCGTGCCTGCATGCAAAAAGGATTTTTAGATTTTTTCAATGAAGTGGATGCAGATTTTTTCTGTGTCCAGGAAACAAAATTACAGGAAGGGCAGATTGCCCTTGATCTCCCCGGCTACCATCAGTTCTGGAATTACGCCGAAAAAAAAGGCTATTCCGGCACTGCCATTTTTACAAAACACGAACCACTCTCTGTCTCTTATGGCATCGGCATCCCGGAGCATGACCATGAGGGGCGTGTCATCACATTGGAATACGATGCTTTTTATCTGGTTACCTGTTACACTCCGAATTCCCAGAACGAACTGGCAAGACTTCCTTACCGCATGCAGTGGGAAGAAGATTTTCTTGCCTTTCTGAAAAGGCTCGACGAGGTAAAACCTGTCATTGTCTGTGGAGATCTGAATGTTGCACATGAAGAGATCGATTTGAAAAATCCAAAAACCAACCGCAAAAATGCCGGTTTTTCCGATGAGGAACGTGCAAAGATGACCACTCTGTTAAACTCTGGATTCACAGATACTTTCCGCTATTTTTATCCGGATAAAGAGGGCATCTACTCCTGGTGGTCTTACCGGTTCAAGGCTCGTGAGAAGAACGCTGGATGGCGTATTGACTATTTTATCACTTCCAGATGTCTTGACGAAAAGCTGCAGTCTGCCGGAATCCATACGGAAGTGTACGGCTCTGACCATTGTCCGGTGGAACTTGTTGCAGACGTCTGATGCAGCGATAATATGTGTTTTAACGTCATTTCACATAAGAAAAAAAGAAAGAACGTAATCCGCTCTTTCTTTTTTTCTCTTTCAGACTTTTTCTATGATTCTTCACTACTATCTGTTTTTCCTGTATCTCTTTCCTGCTGCAAACAGCGCACCGCATCCTGCACAGAGAATGAGCGTCCATACCATCCACATGGAACTGTCTCCTGTTTTTGGCGATCTGCCTGTCAGAGTGATATTCACATCCTCATATACCAAGGCATAGGTTGAGAAACCATCTGTTGCAAATGTAAACTGATTTGTGGCTGCATCGTAAGTTCCATCGATCAGTGTTGCCACACCATCATGGATTCTGACGATCCTGTAAATGCGTTCAATACTGCTGTCATGGTTCACAAGGTTCTGCGGAATTGTGATTGCTATATACATTGGTGCGGATAAATCCGTAATCTGGCGATCCTCCCTTCCTGATATTTTGAATGTTAAATTAAGATTTAAGCATTGTCCGATCACATTGTTTCCAAGAACACTCTGAATGAGTGCAATCTCTTCTTTTGTTGGTGTCATGCCGGATGCGCTCAAAACAAACTGCGTCTTGTTTCCGGCTTTTACTGCCTTGTTCTCGTCTTCACTTAACTTTGCAAGATTCAGCAGCTGATCCGTTGCACTTGCGATATTGATTGCAGGGACTCCCTCTCCGCTTACTGACTGTGCAGTTATCGCATTATCTGTAGATCCCGCAGCCGAAGAAGCAGTTGTGGAAGATGTATTGGAACTGTTTTCCGTTTTTGCATTACCATTATCCGCTTTCTTTGCTGTTTTCACAATAAAATAAGTTGAGAACTGATTTGTCTCAAAAGTCAGCGTACCATCTTCCGACATAGACGTTGTAAGTTTTGTGAGGTTTCCGTTATGCTCCCTTACAACCTCATATCCTGCCGCCGTGTCATAATCAGCCACTTTTAGTTTCATTTTCACAGGCTGGCTGAACTGCGTGACTGGAGTCTCCCAGCTATTTCCATTTCCCTTGCTGACAATCTGGTCTAAAGTCAGGTTTACTGCTTCTGCACTTACTGCATTTGCTACCTGTGCAAGTGCATTTGTTGTATCTTCATTCGAGTCAGCCACAGTAAGACGCAGATTTCCACTTGGAGCTGCGTTTGCTCCATTTTCAAAAGAAGCAGAAGATACTTTTGTTGCTGATGTATTAATTTCATCCGATGTCTGTGTGAAGATTCCTTTAAAATGCACGTTGGTATCCGGCATTTTGAAAGTGAAGGTTGATACCTCCGTCTGTGGTGCCAACGTAACTCCATTGATGGAAGCCCCTGACAACTGATAACCATAATCCGGGATCAACTTAATGGTAACAACATCATCTCTTTTTACCGCAAGATGCCCTCCGCTTTTATCTCCCGGATTATTTGCGAAATTAGAAAATGTCATTTGCGACACATCTTGACCATTGATTTTAATAATTTCCGCTGTTCCATGTTCGATCCTGCCATCTTCCCCATAGGTATCATCATACGCCCATGTAACAGTCAGGCATTTTCGATCGATCTGGATATGCTGAGTACCATTTACCGTGATAGCAGTATCTTCACTGGTTCCTACGGCCTGCGTTGCTCCGTGAAACTGTATCTTATACTCATCCTTCTTTTCCAGCTGTGCATATATGGATACAGATGTAACCGATTCATCCAATAAGCAAACCATTCCACTCTCATCAAATGTTGCTTTATTTTGATTTAACAGATCTGTAAGCGTAACAAACCCGGTATTATCTGGATTTACATATAATTCCAGTCCTGCATATAATTTCATGTTCTGATACGAACTCCATGCATTTCCTTCAAACTGCAAGCTTCCCCCTGTTGGCTGTGGCGGATTGCCACCCTGACTTCCACCACCTGCGGAAGTGTCTGTAAACTCAATATGACCGCCTGTAATTTCAATCGGAACACCATCTTTCACTTCTACGCCGTTTGGAATTGCCGCCTTATAAGTGCTACCTTGTGCATAAGTAATTTTAATATATACATTCTCACCCTGAATGGTATATTTAGACTTTCCCTGATTATCAGACGCTGTCAGCTCCGATATTTCTTTCCACTCAGCACTTGTACTGTTATCACGATAATTTGTAGAATATTGGATTGTACCATATTTATTTTTGTAAGTATCATCATAAGTCCCATTATCCAATGTAATCTCTACAGAATTACCGCTTCCTTGTCCTCCTTCATCCTCTGCCGACACATTCATCCCCGGCAGGACACCGAATATCAGTACCAATGTCAGCAGGACACTGACTGCTTTCTTCCACGCCTTTCTCATCTGCTTTTCCTCCTATACTACTTTTTTGTGCAATTTTGTTCTCCCATTTTGGGACTCTTCTCTACACTTTTCCGCTTCCGCCACATACCGTACATTTCTTCGCTCCATGACAGAGAATACAATCATCCGTGATCACACCCTTGCCATGACAAATAGAACACGTCTTTCTTCAGAACTCTGTTCGGTCGCTGCGATCGTCTGATCACTCACTTCTTTTCCACAGGAAGTTACAGTAAACAACATCACCGCAAGACAAAAAAAGACTCCCAGATCACGCACCTTATGTCTCATTCAAGCCTCCTATCTCCATAAAAGGAATATACTTGAAAAATCTTAACATAAAATTGCACGATCCGGGAGTTTACATATGTCTCAATCGTCACGATCAGCCTTTTTTTCCAGTTTCCATGTATAATAAAACTGGATCAGGCCAATCCTTGAATTTGTATCTGTTTTTTTGTTGAGCGATGAAATATATCGATATAACATTGCCCTCGAAATATAAAGCCTATTTGCGATCTCCTGCACCTCCTCATCCGATGCCAAAAGCATTTTCAACACCTCCTGCTCCCGTTCTGTCAGCGCATAGGTATCTGCAAATGCTGAAAAATAATCCTGCTCCTCTTCCTGTTTCCGCTCCTGATCAGGCAATTCCACATCCGTCTGTCCCATCACCGTGTAAATATAAATCGCAATGCTGATCAGCACAAATAACCCGATCGATGCGATCATGATCTTCGTACTGTCGCCGGACCGGATCAGTGCTACTGAAAAACTTCCAATGAGTATGGCGCAGAGATTGTTCACTGCTCTTCCCATGCCAGCCCAAAACTGCGGCACTCTCATATACCCCGCCAGCCGCACAAAACCGGTCGAGAAAAACACAACAAAGAAGCCTGCCGACAGATAAAATACGATCAGCCCAAGCAAAAAAGAGCCGCCGGAAACGATCACAAGTATACACACCGTGGAAAGCAGCGTCACGCAGTACATGATAAGGTTCCTATATCTGCCTTTTCCATAATCAAACAATACGCCTGACACAAGTCCGCTGACCGCCAGGATCAGTCTTGGCCACTGTCCGATATCCATACTTCCACCTGCATGCCCTAATGTCACTGCATTGTCTAATGTTGCAAAAATACAGGTCATAAGGGCGATTGTGAAAATGAGCGTACCTGCCGCTGCATACGGATGTCTGATGGGATCTGACTCATATAGATTCCGCTCCATCAGGCTTTCTGCCACCTTCCTTTTCTCCACCAGAAAAAGAAGTGCCCAGAATGCCACAGTCAAAATCACTGCTTCCACCGCTGCATTATGGATCAGATTGTTTTCGAGAAACTGTAAAAAAAGTCCAGTTGCATACGATACCCCCACCGTTTCCGCCAGATGTTCTTCCATACCATAGCGGCACGCTGCCCGGTAGTGTACCAGACTTCCGGCTATTCCAAGCAGCACATATAAAATCAGTCCTGCTGCAAGTATGCTTCCATAACTCTGATGTACCTGGATCCCCCAAAGACATACAGCCGCGAGGACTCCGGCACCAGCACTGCCTGCCTTCTTTGCTCTTTCCCGCAGTTTACCATCCAGTATGCCAAACAGAAGAAAACCAACCGTACTGCTTCCGAGCACATAACTCTGTGCCAGCACCACTCCACCTGAATCCGTCTGAAATGCCATCATATTGTCAAATAAATATTCTGCTCCCAGAAACACATAATTAAATAACGCCAGAGCAATCATGATCTCAATTCGTTCTCTCTTCCAGAAAGTATTCTTCATTTGTTAATTCTGCCTTTAATTTTTATAAGATTTTTCCATAAGATTCCGTACAGAATTTCAGATGATGATTCCACCACCGGCAACATAATCGCCATCGTAAAGCACAACCGCCTGTCCCGGTGTCACTGCACGTACCGGTTCTTCAAATACACAATGGATCTGATCTTCTCCGGTACGTGTCACTTTACACATACTTCCACTGTGGGAGTAGCGGATTTTTGCCTTTAACTTCACTTCGCCTTCAATGTCTGGGATCGACATGAAGTTCACATGATCCGCATACAGTTCTGTCGTAAACACATCCTCATTCGAACCTAATACAACCTCATTTGTCTCCGGGCGGATCTCTGTCACAAACACCGGGTAACCAAGTGCAATTCCAAGACCTTTTCTCTGTCCTACCGTGTAATGTGTGATTCCTTTATGTCTGCCAAGTATTTTCCCATCTTTGGATACAAAATTTCCAGGTGGTGGTACAAGATTTCCACACTCTTTATCAATAAATCCTGCATAATCATCATCTGGAATAAAGCAAATCTCCATACTGTCCTTTTTGTGTGCAACCATCAGCCCGATTTCTTCTGCAATCTGGCGGATTTCGTCCTTATGGTAATCTCCGACCGGCATGAGTGTTCTCGATAACTGTGCCTGTGTCAGATTGTAAAGCGCATAAGTCTGGTCTTTTGCAGCTGTGACAGAATTTTTGATTGCATAGCGGCCATTTGGAAGCTGCTCAATTCTTGCGTAGTGTCCGGTCGCAATGTAATCTGCACCAATAGCAAGGCTCCGGTCTAATAATGCCTCCCACTTCACATAGCGGTTACATGCGATACATGGATTCGGCGTCCTTCCCTTCAGATATTCTGCTGTAAAATAATCCATGACATTCTTTTTGAATTCCTGCTTAAAATTCATGACGTAATACGGAATTTCCAGACGGTCTGCCACTCTTCGTGCATCATCAACAGCACTGAGTCCACAGCAGCCACCATTTTTTTCCTGTGTAAATTCATCCTCGTCCTGCCAGATCTGCATGGTTACACCGATCACATCGTACCCTTGCTTCTTTAACAAATATGCTGCAACGGAAGAATCCACGCCTCCCGACATTCCTACTACTACTTTTTTTGCCATAGTTTACCTCTTTTCCCGCCATAAAAAAATTATGAGAAACCCATTTTTCATGAGCTTCTCATAACATATCATGTCTTTATTTATTTTGCAACTGCTTAGGTTGTGGTATTATAGATTTCTCCAGTTGTATAATTGTATGTATACAAGCCTGACTTATTGTAAGTGTTGGCTTTCTCTGCCTCACTCTTCGCATAACTCTCGATCATACCTGCCTGAACCGAGGTCTGATAACCAAATCCGCCTGTCGTATGGAACAGGGATTTTACCGTGTTCATATCGGCTTTCTTAAATGCTGTCTCATCAATGGAAAGCTTATTGTCGGTTCCGATCGTGATTCCGACCATACTGAGCATGTTGGAATTTGCCTTTGTCAGATTGACCATGGACTTCGTACTTCTTAAGATGCTGTTGGTATTGGAATCCCCACCCTCTTTTAACATCTTGTTGTAGCTGTCCACAAAATCACTGACCGCCTTGTAAATCTTGTCTGTATCATACTCATAAGATACTTTTCCATCTTTATCTGTCGTCTGTTTCTTTGTAAACAGAGATTTATCTCCGTTTGTTCTCAGTGTCTCAGATGCTTTCTTCAAATCATCTGCAGCGCTCTCGATATTTGCAAGTGTCTTCGAAGAATCTTTGGAAGTCGATGTAGCAGCAGACACAGACGAAGATGACGGATCATCCGATGCCGCCTTTTTGTAATAAGCCTTCATCAGCTTTGTGTAACTTCCATTCCGGATCGTAGCATAGTCAGAATAATTAATGCCAAGTAAATCTGATGTTCCAAACATTGTACTTGTATTCGTCCTTCCTGAATTCAGGCTGGAAAACAGTACGCCGATGGAAGATGAATCGTATCCTGAAATTGTTGCCATATTTCTCACTCCTTTGATCAGCAGTCATCCGTGTAAAACAATATCACTGTGTAATCATGCATTTTCTCTCATGATTACCTTCTTTAATTATTACATCGTCATTTTAGCTTCATTTTATTAGTTTTTCAAGACCATTTCTGTAGTTTTGCACAAAAATTTATAATTATTCAACAATTGTTCATACTTTATTCACATATTACTGTTACAATGAACTCATAAATGAAACGGAAATAAGTTTTTAATACTTGATAAATTTTTTCATAATAGCCCAGATGCCTTTGGTATCTGGGCACTCCTCATTTCAGAGGTTTTTTCAGATGGCAGAACACCATCTGTTTTTTATATATTCTCAATCTGCCAGTCAATCGGTTCCACACCATTCGCCTGTAAAAACTCATTTGCCTTGCTGAAATGCCTGCATCCGAAAAATCCCCGGTACGCAGACAGTGGGCTTGGATGCGGCGCTGTCAGGATCAGATGCTTTGGATTGGTCAGCATCGGTATCTTGCTCTGTGCCGGTCTTCCCCACAGCATGTATACAATCGGTCTGTCCTGTGCATTCACAGCCTGGATGATTGCATCCGTAAACTGTTCCCAGCCATGTCCCTGATGGGAGTTTGCCTGATGTGCACGCACAGTCAATACTGTATTTAACAAAAGCACGCCCTGATCTGCCCATTTTTTCAGATATCCATTATTCGGGATATAACAGCCGAGATCATCATGCAGTTCCTTATAGATATTCTGTAAGGAAGGTGGTATTTCTTTCTGCTCCGGTAATACGGAAAAAGATAATCCGTGCGCCTGATTTACATTATGATATGGATCCTGCCCAAGCAAAAGCACTTTTACCTTGCTTAACGGCGTAAAATGCATCGCATTAAAAATATCGTCCGCTGGCGGATAAATCACCGCTTTACTGTATTCATCTCGGACAAACTGATATAACTCTTTATAATATGGCTTTTTGAATTCCCCCTGGATCTCATCCAGCCAGTCATTTGTGATCATTGACATTTTTGTTACCTTCTTAGAATTTCTCCTGCACTGCTGCATTTGTCCGGGACATCCAGTCTGCTGCCGGATGTCTCAGCGCCGCACCGGAACACCGCGGCCTGCAAGATAATCTTTCAGATCAGCGATTTCCAGCTCTTTATAATGGAACAGAGAAGCTGCTAACGCTGCGTCTGCTTTTCCTTCCGTCAGCGCATCATAAAAATGCTCTTTTGTTCCGGCTCCACCGGATGCGATTACCGGAATGGATACATTTTCAGCGATCATTCTGGTGAGTTCCAGATCATAACCGGCTTTTGTGCCATCACAGTCCATGCTGGTCAGCAAAATCTCCCCCGCACCCAGTCTGTCTGCTTTCATCGCCCATTCAACAGCATCCATGCCAACATCGATACGACCGCCATTTTTATAAATATTCCAACCGGAACCATCTTCTCTTCGTCTTGCATCAATGGCTACAACCACACACTGACTTCCAAATTTATCTGCGGCCTCACTGATCAGATTCGGGTTATTGATGGCAGATGAGTTGATGGAGATCTTATCTGCTCCCTCGCGGAGCAACGCCTTAAAATCATCTACCGTGCGGATTCCTCCACCCACGGTAAACGGGATAAATACCTTTTCTGCGACCTTCCGCACCATATCGACCACAGTCTCCCGCGCATCAGACGTTGCTGTGATATCTAAGAAAACCAATTCATCTGCTCCTGCTTTATCATACGCTGCCGCAATCTCAACCGGATCACCTGCATCCCGTAAGTTGACAAAATTAACACCTTTTACCACGCGTCCCTGATTTACATCGAGACATGGAATGATTCTTTTTGTAAACATTGACGTCCTCCTACAATTGTGCAAAGTTAGAAAGTATCTGTAATCCTACTGTTCCACTTTTTTCCGGATGGAACTGACATGCAAAAATATTATCTTTTTCCACAGACGCATGAATATGTGTGCTGTACTCGATGGTTGCTTTGACAATTGACTCTTCTCTGGCTTTTAAATAATAGGAATGAACAAAATAAACAAATGGATTGCCATTCAGATTTTCAAACAGTCGTCCATTGTTCTGCAGATCCAGCGAATTCCATCCAATATTTGGAATTTTCAGTCCTTCCTGTTCCGGGATCCGGAGGATTTCTCCATCCAACAGATGTAACCCTTCCACTCCATCAGACTCTTCACTTCCTTCAAACAAAAGCTGTAATCCCAGACAGATTCCCAAAAATGGTTTCTGTTCTGCCGCCACTTCATGAATGACCTTATCAAGTTCAAACTTCTTCAACTGACTCATGGCATCTCCGAAAGATCCAACACCCGGAAGGATCACTTTGTCTGCCTTTTTGATCTCATGAAAAGCTCTTGTGATCACGCACTCCTGCCCAAGAAACTGTAACGCCTTTTCTACGCTTTTTAAATTTCCTGCATCATAGTCAATGATTGCTATCATTCTGTCACCTCTGATAAGCCTGCCTTCTCTAATACTTTATAAATTTCTCTGGAATAAGTCTCTTTATTGGACAGTGCATACATGGTTCTTGCATCCTCTGCTGTCAATCTAAAATCCTGCTGTAATGCTGTCTCTGCTGCACTTTCAATCTTATCAAACTCGCCCCTGCATCCATAAGTCTCTGCATCCTGCAGATACTTGTCATATCGCTGCACCGTGCGGATCAGAGAATCCAGAGCCATATCGTAAACCTCTGCATCCATCATGCTCTCGTAAGCTTCATACTCTGCTGAAACCATAGCTGTAATACGATATTTCTCATAGGTATCCGTGTCTTTTTCCTTTACTTTCTCCCCTGCCACAGCCTGAAAAGCATCCGAATATCTTCCTTCTGCAAATGCCTGGTCTGCATCTGCAAAACTGTTTGAATATCCAAGTAAATGTGTGCCTGCCAGAACAAGTACCAGAATGGATGCTGCCATCACAAAAACGAGGATCACCGGCACTTTTGGCAGCGGCGGTGTGTTATCCGGTTCTGCCGGTGGCTTTGGTTTCTTCTCTTTCTTTGGTTTTACTTTTTTCTCTTTCGGCTGCTTTGGTGCTTTTTCTTTCTTCTTTTTCTCTTTTTTCTTTTTTTCTTTTTTGCCCTTCTTATCATCGTCCGAAGAACCTTCTAACTCTTTTAAGATGTCCATATCATCCATAGACATCTCAGTAACTGCAGGTTCAGCCTGCATTCCGGAAATTTCTTCCTCATCTGGTTCATCATCACCGAACAGTAATTTAGACAGCTTTGCCAGAAATCCCTGTTTCTTCGGCTTCTTTTCTTCTTTTCCCCCGTCATCCGGCTGCACTTCTGCTTTTGCATTGTCTGCCTCCGGTATTTCGGAATCTTCGCCTGTTCCACTCAGAATCCTCATTAATTCATCATCTTCATCCGATACCGCTTTTTCGTTTTCTGTTTCCGGATCATCCAGTCCAAAATCATCAATTCCGATATCATCGATTGCCAGATCATCAATTCCATCTTCACTGGCACCCTCATCATTTTTTACTTCGGCAGTATCCTCTTTCTGCTCTGCTGTTTTCTCCACTGCTGATGTTTCCATCTCTGCTGTATCATTTGCGGCTTCCTGATTCACGCTCTCCATGATCTGGTCAATATCATCAAGCATCGGCTGTGTTGCTTTTGTCACACCCTGTGAACTTTCGTCCCTGTCTAATTCTTGCTCGAACTGTTTTAAAAATTCATCGGGATCATTATCTTTCCGGAGTTCCTGTTCAAACTGATCCATAAACAGATCATTGGAATCCGGAATATCAATTGTCTCTCTTGTACTCTTCTGTGGCATTTGTTCTTTACTCTCAATTTCTTCTGGATTTACAGGATCACTGTCATTTAAATCAGATCTGCCATCGACGGCATTTAATAACTGATCCAGGTAATTTTCTGATTCATTCATGGTAATATTCTCCTGCTATTGATTTCTTTGTAACTATCATATATTTATTTTTCGATTATAGTAAATCAGGGATGTGAAAAAACTCACACCCCTTTTTCTGACTTAATCTACGCTCTTATCGATCAGATTGTCAATTGCCTCTACCAGCATACCGATCTCCGGCTTTGTCAACTGGGCATCTGCTCCTAACTGTTCTCCCTTTTTGCGCATCTCCTCATTCACAAGAGATGAAAAAATAATAAGTGGTATCTTCTTGATCTCATCATCTGATTTGCAGAGTTTTGTCAATCTGTGTCCATCCATGAGAGGCATCTCAATATCTGTGATGATACAGTGTACGTCCTGACGGACTGTTCCTTTATTCTTGAACTCAGTCAGCTTATCCCACGCCTCCTGTCCGTTCATTGTCATGATCAGATTCGTGTATCCTGATTTTTTCAGACACTCTGAGATCATTTTTCCAAGCAGTGGGGAATCCTCTGCAATGAGGATTGGAGAATCGCTTCTGTCTCTGGCTGTTCTATCCTCCACATCTGATACTTTCAGTCCGGTTTCCGGGCTGATGTCCGTAACTATCTTTTCAAAATCAAGGATCACCACTAATTTTCCTTCCAGCTTGATAACCCCTGTTGCAGCACTCTTATCTTCCGTGTTGATCGTAGAATCCGGTTTAATGATGTCCTCCCATGATACTCTGTGGATACCGATCACTTCATCTACATGGAATGCAATGTTTAATTTATTAAAGTTTGTGATAATGAATAAGCCCTTTTTCTCGGATGGTTCCATTCCCAGACACTTTTTCAGGTCAATAACCGTCATCATCGTATCACGCGGCATAAAAATTCCTTCCACACAAGGATGTGCATTTGGAACCGGTGTTACCTGCTGATAGGTAAGGATCTCCCTGATCTTTGCCACGTTGATTCCATAATAATTGTCACCTAACGTAAATTCCAGAACTTCTAATTCATTTGTACCTGACTCTAAAAGAATATTTGTATCCATTGTGTCTTCCTCCCACGTATATGTTCTCTTGTTTTTTAATTCGATTGGTTTTCATTATATATGAACCTCAGTCCGCAGTGCACGCCAGAAAAATCAGAGATTTTCCTGGCTGTCGGGCATTCGCCCTATCACTCTCGATATATACAGACCTCACCATGCAAGCATGTCCGGTCTGTATATTCTCGGTTGGCACTGCTCATTGCTTACGCACATTATATCATGAAGCAAAGCTTCATGATCGTTATCTACACTCGCTTCGCTCGGCAGTCTTTATTATATCATAACTCTTCCTATTTTTACAATTTTATTTCATAAGTTGTGTCATCTCTTGTCACATGGAGCACAATATCAGAAACTTCTGTCACGGAATCCGGTATCTCAAATAAAAGAACCGCTGATTTTGTTTCTCCCGCCGGGATCTCATCATCATAAGTTGAAAAATCCGTTGTCATGATCGTTGTATAAGCAGAAACCTGCGTACTCTCTGCTCCATCCGCAGAATAATCCGCTGTAAACTTTACCTTTGAAGTGAGATTATCCAGAGTAATACCCTCTTCTGTAGGATTGGTCATATCGATTTCAAGTGCCATAAACTGTTTTCCATTCGAGGCTCTTACATCAAGCACTTCCGACTCTGTATAGTTTCCGGCAAGGCTTACTCCTCCATAGGCAACTTCCAGTCCATCCGCTCCAAATACATCCTCCAGCGTATTTCCGGCTGGTGTCTCATCCATTATTTCTGTGCCATCCACACTCTCACTGCCTGTGACAGTTTCTTCCGGCTCTGTTTCTTCCACGCTCTGATCCACATAGACCAGACCATCCTTCTGATATGAATTATGCTTGGAAACAACGTGTACTGCATAATTGACGATCTGACTTTCCTCTGCCTCTGTGAGATCATATGCTTTCGTTCCACATCCTGTCAGCAAAAGCATACCTGTCAGACATAAGATTCCTTCTATCTTTTTTCTTCTCATACTGTATCATCCTCCGCCTGTCCGGAACCAATCCCTGTTTTTTCCGTGTCAAGTTCGAACCAGAATTCTACGCCATCTTCATGATTTAACACGCCACATTCCCTGTGAAATGACTCCATGATTGCCTTTACGATAGAAAGTCCTATTCCACTTCCACCATATTCCCTCGTTCTTGCCTTGTCCACTTTATAAAACTTGATCCAGACATTATCAAGATCTTCTTCCGGAATCTGTTTTCCGGTATTGAATACACTCACCCGGACAACACTGTCTTTTCTTGTGTACCAGATTCTGATCTTCTTATCAAATTCTGCATGGTGGATCGCATTGCTCAGATAATTTGTCACAACCTCTTCCACCTTGAATTCATCTCCCCATGCATCCATCGGTTCACTCTCATCAAATGTAACCGAAATATCGTTCTGCTCTAATAAAATAGAAGATGAATTAATAATTCCATGAATCAGTTCTGTCAGATTAAAGCGTTCCATTGGAACAACTTCATTTCCAAACTCTAACTGGTTTAAAGTCAGAAGTTTTTTGACCATCTGATTCATTTTATCCGCCTCGTCCATGATCACTTCACAGTAGAAATCACGGCTCTGTGCATCATCATTGATACACGCCTGCAATCCCTCTGCATATCCCTGGATCAACGCCAGCGGTGTCTTCAGCTCATGAGATACATTGGATAGAAACTCCTTGCGCATCTCATCGATTTCTGTTTTTTTCTCAATATCCTGTTTTAATTCGTTATTTGCACTCTTAAGTTCTGAGATTGTGCTTTCAAGCGCACATGACAACCGGTTAAAATGTTCACCGAGTTCATCTATCTCATTTTTTCTGTGTCCTTTGGAAACATACTTGGCATCAAAATCAAGTTCTGTCATTCTTTTTGATATGTCCGTGAGTTCTGAGATCGGTGTTGTTATCCTCTTAGACACAAACACTGTGACAATCGCACTGATCGCAATTGCCAGAACGCCCACGTAAACCAGAAACTGATTTGAAATTTTTGCACTCTCACGGATACTCTCCACTGCGGTACGCATCAGGATCAGATTTCCATTGGAAAGTGTTCCATAAAGAACCATGTACTCAGATGATAACCTTGTATCTGTCTGTTTCTGTATGACGTAATTGTCTGATCTCTGTAAGATCTCGGTCTGGTTTCTGTCATCACCAAACAAAATATTCATAAATTCCATCAGAATGACCTGATTGTCATTCACCGACGACCTCACGATCGCACGGTTGGAACTGATGATCATAACTGCAATATTACCATTGGCACACAGATTGTCAAAAGTGACATCAAACTCACTGGAATTCAGTTCACCTGTCTCACTGGCACCGTTGATCACATCATATCCGTCGATCAGCGAATCCTGCTTATTCAACATATAATATTTTTCCAAAAAGGAAGTATTGATAAACCAGCATAACATAATCGTCCCTGCTACAAGTCCGACTAATATCACTGCAAGTTCGCGGGTCAGTGACCCTTTTTTATCTCTTTTCATATTATGACAACCATCCTGTAATGTCAATCAGTTTTGCAAATAATCGTCAATACCCTACTCCACTATAAACTTGTAGCCAACACCCCAGATTGTCTTGATATACTCCCCTTTTTCCCCGATTTTGGCACGGAGTTTTTTGACATGTGTGTCAATTGTCCTTGCATCTCCAAAGTAATCATAATTCCACACGTTGTTCAATATCTTTTCACGGGATAGTGCAATTCCCTGATTCTCCATAAAATAGTCCAGCAGTTCAAATTCTTTAATACTTAATTCGATCGGTCTGCCATCCACGGTCACAAGATGCGCCGTCTTATCCAGTTTAATACCGCCCGCCTCAACAAATTTTTCATCATTTCCGGCAGTCAGTCCGCTTCTGCGAAGCAGTGCATTTACCCTTGCCACAAGGATTTTCGGTGAAAATGGTTTGGAAATGTATTCGTCCACTCCAAGTTCAAATCCGGTCAGTTCATCGCTCTCATCGCTTTTTGCAGTCAGCATAATGATCGGAACTTTGGATGTTTCACGCACTTCACGGCAGACATCCCATCCGTTGATCTTTGGCATCATGACGTCTAAAATAATCAGTGCGATATTCTTTTCTTTATAAAATATATCCAGTGCCTCCTCACCGTCTCCGGCCTCCAGCACCTCATAGTCTTCCCTCACCAAAAAGTCGCGGACCAGTTTACGCATCCTGCTCTCATCATCTACTACAAGAATCTTTAATCTCTCCATATCGTCCTCCGGTTACGTCTGTTCTCTGTTAAAAATATCACGATTTTATGGCTAATCTGTGAAATCTGTCTGTTCTGTATCCACCTGGATCCCAAGTTCCTGTTCTTTTTCGCTCACTGCCTTTTCCCGCTCCGTCAGTTCCTGCTCCCAGGATGCATAACGGTTTAAAAGTTTCGACTGATAGTCCACGATCGTCGGACTGTCGCTCGTCAGTGTCATGGCAAACATTGCCACAACGCACACCACAAGGATTGCATTCACACACAGGGAAATCTTCAATTTTCCGGAGGACTCTGTCTCTAATGCCTTCCTGTCGATCTTTGCAAGATTTTTTTCACGCTGTCTCGCCCTGACCGCCCGCACACGTTCCTTCTGTGCGATCTCACGCTTCTGCTTTTTTAAGCTTTCCTCAAGTCTCGGATGTGTGACCGGAATCGGCAGGATATCTTCATTTTTGATAAAAGGAATTGTCGTCAGGTATTCCTGCAGATCCTTTAAATAACTGTATCCGACTGCTGTTTCAAACAGTTTCTGTCCGATCATTTTGTTATAAACCTGCAATATGACCTCCGGATCACTCATATCGGTCTTGGTCTTGATATATCTGATCCCCTCGATTTCCTTTTTCGCCTGTTCTGCTTCATCTTTATTTTCAAAAGAAAATCCACCAACGCTCACTCTCTGCGTATTTTCCGGCATCTGTTCTTCCTCCGTTCCATTTACACTTCCTAAGCATATGTTATTTTTTATTATAAAAAATAAGATTACAGTTTGCAAGTTTTATGTTTGCGTAAATTTACCCTCGGAAATAATAGTATAGAGTCCCCACGATGTACTAATAAAGTATGAAACAACGACTTGTGGATTTAATATACATCTTTTTTGCACTCAAAACAAGCCTAGCTTTCTTTCTAGGCTGTTTTCGGCTTTTTCCTTTTTTATTTTCTGCTTACAATCCCCATATATGCGAATTGAAATAAGCTTTCTTTTTGTTTTGGATCGAGAGTGTATGTGTGATGCAATCTACATACTTGCCTAATTCCCCATGCCTGTTCTTTTCCGCTTGGAGCATATCGCTACTGCTTATAACATCGTATTCAGCACCGGCTGCTTTAGGCAATTCCCGTTTCTGATATCTTGCCAGTGCCAACATATCTCCACCCTTCATTTCATATGCCCTTAGTTTTGCCATTTTTGTAGCTCCTTGAATGCTCCATCCCATTAATCTGGAACTCATTCTGCTGGACAATACATGGCTTACATGACCTTCGGTACTGCTCCCTTTTACACCGTTTTGATGTCTCAGGCGAAGTTTAGCTGCCATCCAATTCGAGAGTATATAGTCTCTTGCTGCAGCAATTCGCTTTAATCCCGCTTCGTTCTCCAGACAGTCTTTCAAGCGGTCAACGATTTCCTCAAAATCCTGTTTTGTTTTACTCCTGATCGCTGTTCGCAGCTCATCCAGCGCATCTTCCCTGCTGTCTTTCATGTTGCTGGTCAGTTTAATCAGATATTTTTCAAGATGAAATTCATCCAGTACATATGTGATTCCTGCAATCCTTTTCATTCCGGATTTTATCCATGTTCCACCATCTGAACTTAAATATATTTTTTTCACTTTATCTAAGTCGTAATGATTGCTGATATATTCATACACCTCATCCCAAAATTCTGAGTTTTCTTCTCCGTAGCTGGTTCCACAGAAGTAGTACGGATTTACAAGTTTGTGCCGTTTACTTTTGGGTGCCTCTTTTTCAATTCCTTCATGAATATAAACAAGTTTGGTTATCAGACAGTTGTTTTTCTGATGATTTTCATTTTCAACCAGATCACCTTTCTTCTCTCTGAACTGAAGTGATGCATGATCTTCATCTGCCTCGATATAGAGATATTCAATCGCTTTTTTCTTTTCAGGTTTCTCATTGTTTTTCGGGAATTCGAGGGCATGGATTTTATTTTTTACTGTCTGCTTTTTTACATCCGTTGTAAGGTTTGTTTCTTCTCCGCCTCGTCGGTACGAAGTCTGAACCGCCTCCTTTAGCATTCTGACCTGCGCATCTTCTGTGATTCGTTCATGTTTCTCAAGTCCAATAATTCGATCCAATAAGTATTCACTTTCGCCTGTCTCTTTGTTTGTAAACAAGTTTTTTTCAAATGTGACTGTTCCCAGTGATGTAATCAGTTGCTTGGTGTCATGAGATTCAACTACCCAATGTTGCAGACGTTTCTGGCTCTTTCTAAGCATAGTGTTCATTTCTTCCAGAGATTCCTGTATCATTCAGAGTCCAAGGTTATGCAGTTCATCAGTGAGGTTTAGAATATACTCTGCCAGTTTTTGCGGTTCCTTTATGAAATCGTCCTCAAGTTTTTCAAATTTGCTAATGCATTCTTCTTCAAAATATTTTATACTGTTATACATAGAGAACACCTTTCCTTTGTTTGTATTTTGGTTGTCAGCCTTAAATACTTTATCACAAAGTTAGGTGTTCTCTAATTTTAATTTTCATTATCCGAGTAAAATTTTACGCTAGCCGGTTGTAATCGAAAAAGTCCTGACGAAGGGTATTTTGTTATACATACAGCATAAAAAATTTTTGAAATTGCCATTAATAACGAAAATCGGGAAAAATCATAACCACCGGCTTAGCCGGTGGTTTGCTCACGCCCTATAAGGGCTTATTACCGGCTCTGGAGTCTAAAGACTCATCGAATGGTTCGCCAGCCGCAACGTCATTTACCTACTAAGCCCCTTGGGCTTATTCTATCTGTTTGTTTTTACTGGCTCACCCGTGAACGGGTCAATATACTCTTTCAGAGTCATTTGATCATATTCCAAATCTTCTTTTAACTGATTTTGAATATATTCCTGTATTTTCTTTGCATTTTTGCCTACTGTATCTACGTAATATCCTCTACACCAGAAATGCCTGTTTCCATACTTATATTTTAAATTCGCATGTCTTTCAAATATCATTAGCGTACTTTTTCCTTTTAAATACCCTACGAAACTTGACACACTTATGCTTGGTGGAATCTCTACTAACATATGTATGTGATCCGGGCATACTTCTGCTTCGACAATTTTTACACCTTTTCTTTTACACAACATGCTTAATATATTAGCTATATCACGTTTTAACTGTCCATATATTATTTTTCTGCGATACTTTGGTGCAAATACAATGTGATACTTACAATTCCATTTCGTGTGTGCTAAACTATTTATCCTCCTCTGCTTGTAATGCGGTTGGCGAACCTGCATTATTATAGCATTGGAGGTTTTTTCTGTAAGCTAAAGCATTTCCAACCACTCGCATAGCAAGTGGTTTATTTGTTTCCAGCATTCCATTTTTCGGAACACGAAAAACTCCATCCTGGAAACAGGGCCTTGCCCTAACAAATCAAAACACCCAAGGAGTCAATTCTCCTCGGGCATTTGTTAGCTATTTAGAAATTCGGATACTGCAGTTGCTACAGCCTTAGCCATATTACAAGGGACAGCATTTCCAATCTGTTTATAAACACTTGTTTTTGCACCACAAAAAACATAGTCATCAGGAAAAGTTTGAATTCTTCGAGTCTCGTTTATTGTTAACCTTCGTAACCGCTCCGGTGCTTCGGCAAACTTTGGTGTAACTTCATGAGAAACTAATTTTTCATAATATTCCTGAATCCAATTATTTGCATTTGGATTATGCAAAAACTCTTCATCAACAATCAGTGTCATATTACCACCTTGTGATGCCGTGATAGTCCTTGAATAACCATCTGGATCTATCGGTCTTCCAATACCATTAAACATCAAACAATCATATGGTATTTTTCGCATGACTGGTCTTTCAGCATATGTTATTTTTGCGCTACATGTTTTTGGATTTCTTTCAGTCCCTGCTGGTCCTAGATCTTTGAAAAGTTCACGTATCGTTGGCGCCTTGCTTTTTTGCTTGTATAATAATTCAAGAAATTTATCTCCGAACTCCTCTTCCCCTTTAATTCCTATAAAGAATACTCTTTCTCGTTTTTGAGGAGTTCCATATTCTGCTGCATTAACAATAAATGGTATGCAACCATAACCCATTTCTTTTGCCTTTACAATAAATTCTTCTCTTACATCTTTCCATTTTGCAATAGCTGCTAAAGCCTTCACGTTCTCCATAACAAACGCCCGTGGCTGAATAATCTCAACAGCTTTAAGAAAGGACCATATCAACTGACTTCTTATGTCGTCTGGATCCATTTTACCAATGACAGAAAAACCCTGACATGGTGGACCTCCAAACACAATATCTACGCCCCTATATTCCTCAAGTACCGGAAAAATATTGTTTATATCATCTACAATCATCTTTGTCTCGGGATGATTTTCAATAAATGTTTTTGATGCCATTTTATCTATTTCATTAGCCATCAAAACTTTTATTCCAGCATTTTTAAACCCTACATCCATTCCTCCAGCACCTGAGAAAAGGGAAACCGCTGTAATGTTTTCACTCACTTTAGTACCTTCTTTTCATTTTAATTTTTTTATTAAGTCACTCACCCAAGCCTCACAAGGTTCATCAATAGGTGCAATGTCTAATCTTCTTTGAGCAAATGATTCAACAACTGCTAACAACCACCTTGCTGCGACTTTATCCAATTCTGATTTTGCAATTCGCTTGGTTTGATAAGCGACCCACTCATCAAATGAAAACAGTTCTATTTCAACACCTGTTTCCAAAGATATTTCTTCTGCTCTATTTATTACATCTCTCCTGCGATCCACTTCACTATCTACAATAAAACCAGCTACCTTTACCCCTGGTGATGTTAAAATTTTATCTCTTAATTCTTCAAGTTCATCTCTAAGGTATGACTTTCCGTATTTGGCATCCCAAGCCTCAACAATAACTCTTCCATCCTTCAACTCAACATCCCCGATATTGCCATGCTTCTTATTGGCAGATCTCATCTGAGACATTGGAACTAAATCTAAATCCCCAAGTAAATGTGATTCATCCATTGCTTGCATAAATCCGTGTATTACTATCTCAAAAGCACGTGCCGAATAATCTGTTTCGTTGAAGAAATCTTTCATAAACTTTGTAATTCCCTCAAATGATTTATCGCCATATTTTTCTGCCAAGGCAACAGCTTCATCTGCCATAGAATTAAAGGCATCGGACTTGTTCTTTAGCAGCGCCATTAGGTAATATAATCCTAATTCAGCAGGCATACTCTCATCCTCAATTGCATCTACGATATCAATCCATTCTGTAAAAGGTCCCCTCATTTCTGCCTTGTACAGTTTAGAATATGGATAGTTTTCTGCCAAACTTCTCGTCATGAATACTCCGAATTTATTTACATTCAAAAGCCCCTGTTCTCTAAGAAATGGCGTACTATATGTAGAGTCAATTGTTCTCATCGATATTCCATCAACCCATGAAAATGAACCTCTTCTTGTAGTCCCTTTATGCAATCTTATACTTTGATCTGGGGCAATGCTTTTGATTGTCAGCTGAAGAAATGCCACTCCTACTAATGCTCTTCCAACCTCACTGGTAATTCCATTTACCAACCGTTTCAGTAATGTTTTGTTTTCTTCGGAAAGTTCTGCAAAATCAACATCTGGAAGTTTTTTCATAACGTCATACAAGTATCTATTGGATAATGCAGTATTAATCTTCTCATATCTCTGTTGTGTAGCTGCATTCTGAAAACCTTCATAATATGTTGTAACTACGTCATTCTGATGTAGTTCATATCTATCTAAATATACATCCAAATGTGAGTTGTCACTATTTTTACTTGGCATAATATAATTCCCTCCTACTCCATAAGCATCTTTGATAAATCAATTAACCATTTGTCGCTTGGTTCTTCTATAGGTGCAAACTCTGGCCTTCTCAAGGCAAATGTTTCTACAACCGCCATTAACCATTTATCAGCAATATTATCCCTCTCTTCTTCAGAAAAACCATGCATTTGCATTTCCACCCATTCATCAAATGAGCAAAGAATAATTTCCGTTGATGTATCAGAGGAAATTTCAGCTATCTTATCCAAAATCTCATCTGTTTTGTCTACATCTCTATCAGCAACGAACCCCGCTACCTCTACACCAGGGTTGTCTATCAACTTATCTCGTAATTCATCTAATTCATCCAGAAGATATGTTTTTCCATATTTGGCATCCCAAGCCTCAACAATTATCTCATCAGACGATAATTCGATATCTCCTACATTCCCATGCTTCTTATTCGCAGAACGCATCTGCGATAATGGTACTAATTCCCAATCTCCAATTGCGTCCATCTCAGCTTTTGCCTGCATAAGACCGTGCATTACTACTTCAAATGCTCTCGCCTTACCATATGTAGAATCGTAAAATGTTTTCAGCAAGTTCTCAATATTTTCAAAAGTTCGGTTTTTATAAGCACTCGCTAACCCAATTGTATCGTTTGCCAATGTTTTGAAGGCATCTGCATTTCTTTTTAATAAAAGCATCAAATATGAAAGTGCCAACTCTGCCGGCATAGTGTTGTCTTCGATTGCATCAACTATATCTATCCATTCATCAAATGGTCCCCTTATTTCTGCCTTATATAGCTTAGAAAAAGGATAATTCTCTGCTAACGTCCTTGTCATGAATGACCCAAATTTATTTGAATTAAGAAGACCATTATCCTTTAAAAACTTACCAGTATATTTAGAATTCAAAGTTCTCATTGATATACCATCTTTCCATGAAAAGTTGCCTCTTTGATTCGAACTTTTATGTAGCCTTACGCTTTGTTCTGGAGTTATAGTTTTTATTACCAACTGAAGAAACGCAACGCCTAATAATCCTCTTCCTTTTTCACTAGAAACTCCATTTACTAGAGCCTCAAGCAACTGTCGATTTTTAACAGACAATTCAGAAAAATCCACAGAATCTAGTCCATCGAATTTTCTCTGTAAGAAGTCTGTAGATAATGTCTTTTTTATTTTTTCATATCGCTGTTTTGCTGCTGCCGACTGCATCCCTTCGTAATAAGTCTTAACCACATTACTCATATGCAATTCTTGTCGATCTAGATATACATCCAAATGTATTTCTTTTTTCTCACTATCACCCATTTATATAACCTTCTTTCTAAGTTGCACACTCTGCGGAGTCAGCGTAGGAAATGAGTATGGAATAAGCCAATTTCCTTCCTCAATTTGAGGATTAGTTCCGTGATTTCTTATTTCATATCCCAAACTTCTTAAGAACTGAGCCACTTCAATCAGTTCCCTCTCAGACGTACTCCAGCAATCAGAGAGATCTGTAGATGATACTAAATTCGCAACTAATTCTCCTGAAACTATCTTGGATAAAATATTTCCATACTTAACTTCATTATGAAACGTGCATTCACATTTTAACTTCGGGACATACTGATAATATCCATTCAACTGAACAATATCAGCTTTAATTGAATTGATAATCAGTTCATGGTCAAAAGCTTTCCATGCCACTGTAAAAGCTTTTATCTGATCAGTATAAGTCATTAAACAAACTCTACTAACCCCAAGATTCCAATTCACTCCATTGGACACAATATCTATCGAAATTACTGGGTCATTCAATATATTTTTCATTGGCTTTACAGCTATATCGAGCGTTTCTCTCCAAACTACACTAATCTCATATTCCGCCTCTGATTTCTTCACTTCTTTAAATCTGAAATTCTCAGTCATACTACAGTAATATTTGTGTGAATCTGGAAGAACAATATGATTCTCTTTGTTTGATTTGATCGCCATCTGAGCCTTCTTTCGATAAATTGCTGTCAATTGTCTTTTTCTTTTTCTAAAGGTTAATTCTTCGCTATCATCAAGTAATGAAAGCGTAAAAGGAAATTGTGTATTAAATACCTGCTGTCTTATTGCAAGAGCCATCATTCTGGCTAATTGTGGAGGTACAGAATTTCCTATTTGCTTAACAGCAATCTGCTTTGTTCCACTAATCTCATAATCATCTGGAAATGTTTGCAAGCGCTTATACTCTGGATAAGCAAAAAACCTATTATTCCAATGAAATGGACCCGTATATGCTCCACCAGAAGCTTTAATTGTTCTGACCGGAGTATTAGGATCGGCTTTGTAAAGGAAATCTGAAAATTTAGATCGCCATGCAAACACAGGATTCGGATGCCCCATTTCTTCTGTATAAAAACTATAGTTTAGTCCTGGAGGAATATCATCCAATAATGCTCCGTACCTTCCACCAATTCCTGATTTGCTTTCTTCTTCTGATAAAGTCACACCAGTGATTGCGGTTTCTGCATTATAGAACTGCTCATCATCCAAAGAATCCGGTCCATGTGTAGGTCTAGGGAATTTAAACTCTCCATCTTTAAGTCCCACAATAATAAGACGCTCCCTATGTTGCGGAACCCCATAATCTGCTGCATCAACAATACGATAATAAAGCTTATAACCAACATCAGAAAAACTTTCGAGAATTTCTTTCCAAGCTTCTCCACCCTGGGCTCCTATGATGCCGTATACATTTTCAAACAAGAATCCCACTGGTGATAATTCTTGTAACAATCTGACATATTCCCTAAATAAAACACCTCTTGCATCTGTTGTTCCAAGAACACCATTTGCTCTTCTTCCCGCTGCACTAAAGGTCTGACATGGTGGACCTCCAATAATGAAGTCAATATTTCCTAAATGTTTTCCTGTATATTCTCTAATATCTATACAATTTACTTTTGAATTATTAAATCGTTTACCTTTCCCCGAATTTAATTTTAAAGTTTGACAAAATTTTTCTTCAATTTCAACTGACTCAATAATATCAAAGCCTACATCGTGAAATCCAATATCTAAACCACCTGCACCTGAAAATAAACTTAATGTTCTTATCTTTGGAATATTATTATCCTTCAGATAATTGGTTATAGCTTTACCAAAATCATCCGGCCACGCAGGTGCATCATTTTCACATCCCAATTTTGCGCATATATCACTAAAAGTTTCATTATATCCACTCATTGTAAAAATATTTAATTGATCCATGCTACTACTACACTCCTATATCTTTATACAAATGGAATTACAATTTAATTAATTCTGTATAAGCAGTGCGATATAAATATCAAACCACTCTAGCAGAATATGATTTCATTGCTGATATAACTGTTTTTTATCTATTATCTTATACAGTCCATCATATTCGTTCCATAAAATCAGAACAACGATTTTTCTGCTCATTTTTTTCTTTACTTTACTCTCGATTACATAAAAAGTATGAGCTCTGCATTTTACCTACTTTATCGACTTAGAAACGCTTATACTTCTATCTATTTCTACATCTTTTTTTACAATTTTTAAATTTCCCAAAACATTTCTATATCATATTATTTAAAATACTTTTTTACTGCTACTCAATTATTAATTGCTACTACTCTTCTGTGCATACAAGCAATCCCTTTTTTTCTGTTGCAAAAATTCAAAATATTTTTTCACTGACGCCCTTAGTGAATGCATTCCAATATAAACATCTACATCTATATCAAATACAATTCCACACTGTGGGGATATTCCCTCTCGTGACTCTTTTCTTGAATATTTCAATTTCTGCATTAAACTATTTCCTTCATCTTTTTCATACTGCTCATCAAGATTAATTCCCATTTCATTTTCAACCCTAATACACCTCGCAGTATATGTTCTTGCTGTGTTATAGCTTTTATTTTTTTCCATCCATAATCTAAATTTTTTTTCATCCATATCTATTCCCTCATAATCAAAACAGCTAGACATCAAGTATTATATCACAAAAGTGTGCACACTTCTATAATTCATTTTTTGTTTTATCCGTGCAGATAAAGAATACTCTCCTCCGGGATAGCGAGATACTGCGGCATTTTTTCCTGATATTCTTTCTGCCAGCTTTCTTTCGGGATTTTCCACCAGACATCATGTTCGAAAACAACCACCAGTTCAAAAGGATCGTCGAGGATCTTTCCGTTTTGGCACTCCACCAGATTTTCACGCTGTCCATTCTCCGGCAGTCTTAAATAATGTGCGCGGATGCCGATATGTGTCGTATTTTCCGGGATCATGCCCTTTACGCAGACCGTTGTATTCCAGTTTGGCAGAACCATCGTATGGTCGTCCACTCTCTCGATTTTTTCAATATTTTTGCAGCCTGTCAGCTTCGCTGCCGCCGGTGTGCCGGGATTTTTAAAAATCTCTTTTGTGATACCAAATCCCGCCTGTCTGCCATCCTCCACGATCAGCATATGCTCACAGAAACGGTAGATCTCATCGCGGCTGTGCGTCACCATCAGAATGTCTTTGTCATAACCGGACAAAAGTTCCAGCAGTTCCAACTGCAGTTTTTCTTTCAAAAATGCGTCCAGCGCAGAGAAAGGCTCATCCAGCATCAAAACCTCCGGGTCTGACGCAAGGATTCTTGCCAGCGCCACACGCTGCTGCTGCCCGCCGGATAATTTTCCCGGATAAGAGGATTTTAACTCTGTCACATGCAGCAGTTCCATATAATCTGCCGTCTGCCTTTTTATCTCCTCCGCAGTCATTTTCTGACCGGGACGATATTTGAAACCAGCCTCAATATTCTCCTCCACCGTCATGTTCGGAAACAGTGCATAATTCTGGAATAAATAACCGACATGTCTGTCCTGCACGCGCAGATTGATCTTTTTGCTGGAATCAAACAATACCCTGCCATTCAAAACAATTTTTCCACGATCCGGTGTCTCAATGCCGGCAATGCATTTTAACGTCATGCTCTTGCCACAGCCGGACGCACCGAGGATTCCGGTGATTCCCTGTTTTCCTTCGGTATCAAAAGAAACAGACAGCACTTTGTCATTTAGTTTTTTTTCGATCTCCACCTGTAAACTCATCTTTTTTCTCTCCACGCAGATTCATTCCTGCCACGATGAGCAGGGAAAAAGCAACAATGATCAACACGTATTTTCCTGCGGTATCCATATCCCCGGCCGCCACCTCAGAATAAATGGCGAGTGGCAGTGTCCTTGTTTTTCCTGCAATATTTCCGGCGATCATCGCAGTCGCTCCGAATTCGCCGAGCCCTCTTGTGAATGCGAGCACGCCGCCGGAGAGGATTCCCGGTCTTGCCTGTGGCAGAATAATTTTCCAGAAAATGGTGCGTTCACTCATGCCAAGCGTCCTGCCCGCATAGATCAGATTTGCATCGACCTGCTCGATCGCGCCTCTCGCCGAGCGGTACATCAGTGGAAACGAGATCACGACAGCCGCCAGAACGGTTGCCTGCCAGCTGAACACGATTTTATAATGAAATACTTTTTCTAAAAAGATACCGGCCGGTCTTTTTGCTCCAAACAGATAAAGCAAGAAAAAGCCCGCTACGGTCGGAGGCAGTACGAGCGGCAGTGTCAGCAATCCATCCAGCCATGCTTTTGCTTTTGGGGAACGGACAGACACAACGCCCCGTGCTGCCCAAAGCCCCAGAAAAAATGTGATGATGATCGATACGACCGATGTTTTTAACGAGATCCATACCGGAGAAAGATCCATTTTTTATGCCTCCTGAACTACTATCCTGTCTTATTGCTGTGAATTGACAGTGAATCCTGCTACCTTGAATACGTCAAGCGCTTCATCGGACTGTAAAAACTCCATGAATGCATCTGCTGCGTCTTTGTTCTTTGTCTCTTTTAACTCTGCCACCGGATAAATGACTTTGGAAACACTTCCCTCCGGTGCTTCTGCCACAACCGAAACCTTGTCAGTCATGGAAGCTGCGTCTGTTGCGTAAACGATCCCGGCGTCTGCGCTTCCCTCAGCCACCCAGTTTAATACCTCTGTCACGTTAGTTCCAAGACTTAATTTACCTTCCACACTGCTCCAGAGATCCAGATTCTCCAATGCCTCTTTGCCGTACTGTCCTGCCGGAACACTCTCCGGATCACCGATTGCGATCATATCTGCATTCACAATGTCCTCAAAAGAAGTGTAGCCGTTCTCTTTTCCTGCCGGAACGATCAGAACGATTTTATTTTCCAGAAGGTCCACCGATGCATCCTCTGCGATATAGCCCTCCTCCTGCAATGCCTCCATCTGTTTTAACGCTGCGGAAAAGAAGATGTCCACATCTGCGCCAGCCTCGATCTGTGACTGTAATTTTCCGGAACTGTCATAAGTCCCTTCAATGGATACTTCCGGGTACTGTTCCTCAAACATTGGAATCAGATGCTCTGTAAAAGATTTTTCCAGACTTGCGGCTGCCGCCAGTGTGATCGTTCCCTGAATGTCTGCATTCTGTGCTGCACCAGATGTTTCTGTTGTCACCGTTTCCTCTGTGCTTTCATTCTGTGCCGGAGCATCTGTGTTTGTATCTGCTCCTTTATTGCTGCCACAGGCTACAAGTCCTGCGGTCATAGCTGTCAGTAATAGAACTACTGTCAACTTTTTCATCATTTTTCCACATCTTTCTTCTGATTGTTTTTATATAAAACTGCAAATTGTCTGCAAATTTATGATTCTTTTATTTTCCCGCACAATTTCCGGTATTTCCCTTTAAAATATCAATTCCATGCGTCAGTGCACCGATCGCATATTCCAGACACTCTCTTACCGCCTTCGGGCTTCCCGGAAGGTTGACGATCAACGCCTCTTTCCTGATTCCCGACACGCCCCTGGAGAGCATTGCCCTCGGCGTGATCTGCAGGGAATAACAGCGCATGGCTTCCGAGATTCCCGGTGTTTCGCGCTCAACTGCACGCATGGTTGCCTCCGGCGTATTGTCTCTTTTGGAAAAACCTGTTCCACCTGTCGTTAAGATCAGATCCGCTTTATCTTCATCCGAAAGTTCACACAACAGTGCGGTCAGCGAGTCTCCATCATCCGGGATGATCTTTTTGAAAACTACCTCATAGCCCTCTTTTCTCACAATTTCTTCAGCCACCGCTCCGCTCGCATCCTCCCGCTCCCCCTTAGAAGCGGTATCGCTTAACGTGATGACTGCCGCCCGGTACTGCACATGAAATTCATCCCCGACACTGATTTTTCCGCCGTGAAGCACTTTCGCAAACACGCCGTTTGTCGGCATGATGCACTCTCCCATTTTCTGAAAAATCTCACAGCCGTGATGACATTCTTTTCCGATCTGCGTTAATTCCAGCACCACATCTTTGCACGTAAACCTTGTCCCGACCGGGAACTTTGTAAAATCATAGCCGCTCACGACGAGATTTTCTCCGAAAGCCCCATCTGTAACCTCTGCACCACGCGCCTTAAATGCGGCGATCGTTTCCTCTGATAATAAGGAAATCTGCCTGTGCCAGTTTCCTGCATGGGCATCTCCCTCAATGCCCCAGTTTTCCACAAATACTGCGGATTCTATATTTTTCTTCTGTGTGCCGCGCTTTTCACTGATGCACACAGCCCTTACTTTTCCCATTTAAAAACCCAGCCTTTCCCACAACCTGCAAAGATTGTGTCTCTGTACTAGCCTCCAATTTCCGACATTCCTCTGTGTTCTGTCCACTCCGGCTCATTGATTTCCCCAAAATGATGGCACTTCGGTTTTTGTGTGATAATCGTTTCAATCTGCGCTTTTAACTCCGCATCCGAAACGCCGTCCCTTAACAGTGTCCGCAGATCCATTCCTGTCTCATATTGCAGACACGGCTTTAAAAAGCCGTCTGCCGTCATACGAACACGGTTGCATCCACTGCAGAATTTATGTGAAATCGCACTGATAAATCCAATTTTTCCTTCAAATCCATCAATTTCCCTATAATGTGCCGGTCCGCTTCCAAGTTTTTCCCCGCACGGTCTGATCGTCCCATAAGTTTCACTGAGTATGTGCTTCACCTCTGCCTCTTTTAATGTATGTTTTTCTTTTCCCTGACCGATCGGCATCAGTTCGATAAAACGGACATTTACGCCGTCTTTTGCAAGTTCTGCCAGCGCAAGCAGCTCCTCTCTGGTCTGGTGCATCAGCACACAATTCACTTTTACAGAGATCCCCGCCTGTTTTTGCGCTTTTCGCATGCCCCACAACACAGCTTCCAGATTGCTGTCAGAAGGTTTCTTTCCCGTATTACAGTCTCCTGTGAGGCGATTATAATGCTCTGGGTTTAATGTATCCAGACTGATATTCACACCATCGAGTCCCGCTTTTACAAGACCATCCAGCTGTTGTTCCAAAAGGATTCCGTTCGTCGTCAGTGTCACTTTTTCCATGCCGCATTCTTCTTTCAGCCGGAAAATAAGTTCATCGACATGTTCCCTCACCAGAGGCTCACCCCCGGTCAGCTTTACATTTTTGATCCCGAGACTCCGGTAAATTCCCGCCAGTTTTACGATCTCGTCATAAGTCAGAAGTTCTTCCTGTCTCAGATACGTCTTACTCGTCTGCGGCATACAATAGGTACAGCACAGATTACAGCGGTCTGTGACCGAAATGCGGATATAGTCGATATTGCGGCTGTATTGATCTAACATTGTTCTCTTTCCTTACTTCGCTCAAAAAGTCCGGATTTTCCACCGTCTTTTTTTTCTAAATGAACGTCAAAAATTTCCATTGCGCGGTCCATTGCCTTGCACATGTCATAAATCGTCAGAAGCGCCACATTCACGCCCATCAGTGCCTCCATCTCCACTCCGGTCTTCCCGGAAACTTTGACCGTGCACAGTGCCTTTATAATGTTTTCCGTTTCCTTTACCTCAAAATCAACGGTACATTTATTCAGGCAGAGCGGATGACACATCGGGATCAGATTTGACGTCTGTTTTGTTCCCATAATGCCTGCCACACGCGCTACGGTCAGCACGTCACCTTTTTTTGCCGTGTGGTTGACGATCGCAGACATCACTGCGTCATTCACACGGATCTTGCCGCTCGCCACCGCAATGCGCTCTGTGATCTCTTTTTCGGAGACATCCACCATCACGGCATTGCCATTCTCATCAAAATGATTCCATTCCATACCTCTTTAAACCTTTCCAAAAGAACAGTCCGGGAATCTGCACTCTGCACATCCGAGGCATAAGCCCCCATGTCCCAGCACATAAAAATCTTCCGCTTTCACCGGGATCCCGGCTGCGATCCTCGGCAGCATAATGTCGAAAATAGTGCTCTTTGCGTACATCACGCAGCCCGGCAGTCCCATGACCGGCGTTCCGTCCTCAAAATATCCGAGCAGAAACATAGCTCCCGGCAGCACCGGCGCACCGTAGGTGACAATCTGCGCTCCCGAACGTTTAATTGCTCCCGGCGTGCGGTCGTCCGGATCAACGCTCATGCCTCCGGTACATAAGATCATATCCACACCTTTTGCTTTGTACTCTGCTATTTTTTCCGTGATAAGCGCCTCGTCATCCCCCGGATAACAATGCTCTACCGTCTCAATGCCATAGGCTTTCAGCTTCTCAATGACCACATCGGAAAAGGTGTCCCGGATCAGTCCTTTTGCCACTTCACCGCCCGTCGTGATGAGCGCCGCCGACTTTAATTTATAAGGAAGCACATTGACAAGCGGCTCTTTGCCCGCACACCGTTTTGCTGCTTCCATTTTTTCTTTTTCAATGATCAGTGGGATGATTCTGGTTGCCGCAAGCTTCGCCCCCTTTTTCACCGGAGTGTAGGAATGCCTCGTTGCGATCATCATCTGTTCAAGTGAATTGACTGCCAGAAGTTTTTCCACATTGATTGTTAAAATTCCGTCAATGTCCGAGGTCAGCTCGATTTTCCCCTCTTTCGGCTGGGAGGCATGCATATGTTCTCCCTGACAGATCTCACGCAGGATCTCTGCCGCCTCATCCTCATGAAGCATGTTTTCGTTTTTCTCCCACACATAGAGATTTTCTTTTCCCATGGATAATAACACCGGGATATCCTCTTCTGTCACGATATGCCCCTTGCGGAATCTCGCATCTTTCGTGACACCCTTTATGATCTGCGTCATGTCATGACATAAAACATGACCGACGGCTTCCTCTGTTTTGATTAATTTCATTGTTTTTCCTCTTATTTTGTCTTGGCGTTCGGGTAAATGCGCGTCATCTTTGCGTCATCATAATGCTCATCCATGTACACCTGCCAGTTCTGCGTCGCTTCCACCTGTCTGCCTCTCTCATCATAGCGTATTAGCGCCATGCAGGACACCACAACATTGCAGCACATAAATACGATCAGCATCCATGTCACTGTCTTACCGATCACGACAGGAATTTTTTCTATCCATCCTGAAATTTTCGGATACAGAATCTTAAACCACACAACGGCTGCGATTCCCCAGAAAAAGCAGTACAACAGGTTAATCCTTCCGCCGAGGTTAAACGGCATCCAGCTGTAATCCCAGAATACTTTTCCAAATACCAGCTCCGTGAACACACTGCACAGATACTCGTAAGCACCGCCTAAAAAAGTGCCTGTCCAGAACAGAAATCCATCACTTCTGTCCTTATATTTATATAACATTGCCGTCACCATTGCAATCGCAAGTCCCCACACGATACTGAATGGTCCCCACACCACACTGCTGCGGCTCATCCATACCCCTGCTGTGATGCGGCAGAAAATCGTCTCCGTGATATCTCCCAGGAATGCTCCCACAAAAAATAACATCACGATTTTATAAAAATCACAGCCCTTTGCAAAAACGGTTTTATCCTTTGTGACCTTTTCCACAAAGCTTGCCTTCGGGTAGGCTTTTGTCATTCGTTTTTCAATCGATCCTGCAATCTTATTGCCAAGCCTGATGCGGAAACGATCGATTTTGTTATTTGCTTCCAGCCACTTCTCCGGGTGTCTGCTCTTTCCTGTCACAAGCAGATAGGCGGCGAGTACATCCACCACAAGCACACCGATCAGCACCAGCAGAACAATATGTACCAAAAGCTGTGGCAGTATTGCAAGCAATCGGAATACCCACCGGTTGGCATACTTCACCACAACATAACCCAATGCACCTTTTATCAGTGAAACCGGGAGACAGATGTAACCGTCTAAGTTCCATTTACTCTTACTATAATCCCACCAGCGTTTATGATAAAACCTCTCAATTAACTTTCCAGCGACGAACTCTGTAACTGCTGCATACAGGGATGCAAATAAAAAGAGCCATAGCCCGGTCAGTTCCTGCAAGCCCACAGACATTGCAACAGCTCCCACACCGTACAGGATACATAACGGGCCATTTACCAGCCCACGGTTGGAAAATTTCCGGTGCATAAATGTTGCCGCGGCTGTCTCTAACACCCAGCCCGCAAAAGAATATATAAAAAATAGCCACAATAAATCATATCCGGTAAACTGTATCATTCGTATGTCCTCTTCCTGTTTTTTCTTCTATATAAACATAGATATTTTTCTCGAATACACTCTTAGATTATATAGAAGCCGCCACTTTTCTTCAAGTAAATTTAAAAAGCCTTTGCAGAAAATTCTTTCCACAAAGGCTTTTCAATCACTTAAATCAAGAAAAAAATAGAGCGGGTGATGGGAATCGAACCCACGTATCCAGCTTGGAAGGCTGGTGTTCTA
>OGSS01000335.1_pt1 | contig 54634 bp, 45 predicted proteins | sample 1553591 | NCBI WGS metagenome assembly OGSS01 (sample SAMEA2580061, study PRJEB22360) | human gut metagenome | biome: human gut; feature: human-associated habitat; material: faeces | place: Denmark | collected 2008/2010
GCTGCCAGACTATGCGTATCTCTGCAAAGACCTGCTGAACGGAAAAATGTAATCTGTCAAACGAGGTGTCAGGAGCCATACGGTGCTTCTGGCACCTTTTTTGTGGATTTTTTGTGAATTTGATGAAAAAGTCCTTGACAATTTGTCTCTGGAAAAACGGCAAAGTCGATTTTGATCAGCTGTGGTGCCAGACTTGCTCCGTTTGATATTGCGGAACTTAGGGAACTGACTTCTTATGATGAAATGGAACTGGATATGATTGGAGATCAGAGAACGGCACTGTTTATTGTAATTTCGGATACAGACGATACTTTTAACTTTGTGGTTGCTATGATGTACAGTCAGCTTTTCAATCTGTTATGCGACAGAGCCGATGATGTTCATCATGGAAGACTGCCTTATCATGTGAGAATCCTTTGTGACGAGTTCGCAAATATTGGTCAGATTCCGAAGTTTGACAAGCTGATTGCAACGATCCGAAGCAGGGAAATTTCTGCTTCCATTATACTCCAGTCCCAGTCGCAGCTCAAGACAATTTACAAGGATGCAGCCGAAACCATTACGGGAAATTGTGACACAATGTTGTTCCTGGGAGGTAAGGAAAGTACCACTCTGAAAGAAATTTCAGAAACACTGGGTAAGGAAACCATTGACTTATATAACACTTCTGATACAAGAGGACAGAGCAGATCTTACGGTTTGAACTATCAGAAAACAGGAAAAGAATTGATGAGTCGGGATGAACTGGCAGTCATGGACGGTAACAAGTGTATTTTACAGCTTCGTGGTGTCCGTCCGTTTTACAGTGATAAATTTGACATTACAAAACATAAACGGTATAAGCAGTTATCCGATTATGATAAAAAGAATGAGTTCCATGTGGAAGAATACATGAAACATCAGATGGAAGTCCGGTTAGATCCGGAAGAACAGTTTGACCTTTATATGTATGAAGGCAGTGAACTGGAAGAACAATCAAATAATGAAAATGAAGGCACAGGGCATGTAACGTAAAACATACATAGCTCTTTTTTTATGCCCTTTTGGGAGGTAGCGATATGCATAAGCATGAAAGACCGCCCATCAGGGCGGAACCCTCCGAGTAGTAACCAGTAAAAAATCACAATGAAAAACAGGAGTTACGAAAGGAGAACATAGATTATGGCGTTTTTTACATCAGCAATTAATATTTTACAGACACTCGTTGTCGCAATCGGAGCAGGACTTGCAGTTTGGGGAGTTATCAATCTTCTGGAAGGTTATGGTAATGATAATCCGGGTGCGAAGTCACAGGGAATCAAGCAGCTTATGGCAGGTGGAGGTGTCGTTCTGATCGGTACACAGCTTGTACCATTACTGGCGAATTTATTTTAGCCGGGGCAGTAAGAAAGGAGAACACGCATGGATAAGATTTTTGAGTCCATAGAAGAATGGATGCGTAACCTCCTTACAGGCATGGTCAGCTCAAACCTGACGAACATGTTTACCGATGTAAATGAAAAAACCGGTGATATTGCAAGTCAGGTTGGGCAAACGCCCCAGGGATGGAATGGCAGTATATTTAGTCTGATTCAGAATCTGTCAGATTCTGTGATCGTGCCGATTGCCGGGATGATTATAACCTTTGTGTTGTGTTATGAGCTGATTTCCATGCTCACAGAGAAGAACAACATGCATGACATTGATACATGGATGTTCTTCAAATATTTTTTTAAAATGTGGGTTGCAGTCTGGTTCGTAAGTAATGCATTCACAATTACTATGGCGATTTTTGATGTGGGACAGAATGTAGTGAACCGGGCATCAGGAGTGATCAATCATCAGACAGCAATTAATATTGATTCGGTGGTCACTTCAATGGAAACGGCAATGGAATCAATGGAAGTAGGGGAACTGGTTATACTGGCACTGGAAACATTTCTGGCAAGCCTGTGTTTAAAGGTTATTTCCGTTTTTATAACGGTCATTTTATATGGACGTATGATTGAAATTTACTTATATTCGTCAATCGGTGCAATTCCGTTCGCAACGATGAGCAACCGGGAATGGGGACAGATTGGCAGTAACTATTTAAGAGGATTGTTCGCATTGGCATTCCAAGGATTTTTTATCATGGTGTGTGTGGGAATCTATTCTGTATTGGTTGCTAATATACAGATATCAGATAACGTGCATACAGCATTGCTCAGTGTGATGGCATATACGGTTGTACTGTGCTTCAGTCTTATGAAAACGGCTAATTTCTCAAAGAGTGTGTTTAACACACATTAAATATAAAAAAGGAGATGATAGAAAATGGCTTTTGTATCAGTACCCAAAGATCTGACGAAAGTTAAAAATAAGATTATTCTGAACCTCACAAAACGTCAGCTTATTTGTCTTGGCATTGCAGCTGCAGTAGGGCTTCCGTTTTATTTCCTGGCAAGAGGATTGATTGGTTCAAGTAATGCGGCAACCGGAATGTGTTTGTTGATGCTTCCGGCTTTTTTGTTTGCCATGTATGAGAAAGACGGACTTCCTTTAGAAAAAGTCCTGAAAAATATGATTACAGTAAAATTTATCCGTCCTCCGTTGCGGAAGTATGAGGTGGAAAATATGTATGAGAAAAGAAAAATTATAACAAAATCGAAGGGAGGTACAGTTCGTGGAAAGAAGAGAAAATGATAAATTGCTGCCCGAACATGCCAAAGATGCTTCTTATCCAGAGGACTGGTGGTTAGATGAAGCAGATTCTGCTGATGGTTTACCAGTGTTTGCCATGGATGAAGCAGAAGATTTTGTCAAGGACAGACAGCGTTTGAAGGGAGTACCTATGGTTACAGGGTATGAAGCACTGGAGCGACATCGGGGTATCCGCAGACCAAGACGTAAATTAAGCAGACGAGAGCAGCGAGCCTGGGAAAAAGCACAGAAGTATGAAGCGAAACTTCATAAGGCACAGGAAAAGGAAGATAAAAAACGTGCAAAACAGGAAGCAAAGCTGGCTGCTCGTGAAGAAAAAGCAGCACAGAAGCAGGCGAAAAAAGAGAAAAAGTATAAAAAGAAAACGAAACCGACAGCTTCCTCTTACGCAAAATCCAGTGGGAAAAAGTGTGCTGCAAAAAAAGTGAGCAGCAATAAGAAGGGTGGAAATAAGGAAAAGAAGATTACCGCACAGCAGTCTATCCCATACAGAGAAATGGGAAAAGATGGTATCTGTCGTGTGGAAGATGGTTACTATTCCAAAACAATCCGTTTTTATGATATTAACTACCAGTTAGCACAGAATGAGGATAAAAATGCGATTTTTGAAAACTGGTGTGATTTTCTGAACTATTTTGACAGTACGATTCATTTCCAGTTGTCCTTTATCAATCATCACAGCAATATGGCAGAATATGAAGATGTGATTCGCATTAAGAAGCAGAATGACAGTTTTGATGATCTGCGTATGGAGTTTGCTCAGATGCTCAGAAACCAGTTGGCAAAGGGAAATAATGGTCTTGTCAGAACAAAGTATCTTACATTTGGAATCGAAGCAGACAATATCCGGGAAGCAAAACCGAAACTGGAGCGTATCGAAACGGATATTCTCAATAACTTTAAGGTATTAGGGGTGTCTGCTTATCCGTTGAATGGCGTGGAGCGTTTGCAGATTATGTATGAAACGTTCAACCAGGATAATAAAGTTCCGTTCCGGTTCAACTATGAAGATGTGTTGCGTACCGGACTGAATACCAAGGACTATATTGCACCATCCAGTTTTGTATTTAAAAATGGAAAAGATTTTCAGATGGGAGATACTATCGGGGCAGTATCCTACCTGCAGATTCTGGCACCGGAGCTGACTGATAAAATGCTTGCGGAATTTCTGGAAATGGACTGCAATCTGCTTGTGAATCTTCATATCCAGTCCATCGACCAGATGAAAGCGATTAAGCTGGTAAAAGCAAAGGTTACAGATATTAACAGGATGAAAATCGAGGAGCAGAAAAAAGCAGTTCGTTCCGGATATGATATGGATATTATCCCGTCTGATTTGAATACTTACGGAGGGGAAGCAAAGAGGCTTCTGGAAGATTTGCAATCCAGGAATGAGAGAATGTTTCTTGTGACGGTGGTGTTTTTAAATACTGCAAAAAATAAACAGGAACTGGAAAATGTGGTATTTCAGACCGCAGGTATTGCACAGAAATATAATTGTGCATTAAAGAGGCTTGATTATCAGCAGGAACCGGGACTTATGAGCAGTCTGCCACTTGGAAAAAACTGGATTCCTATTAAAAGAGCATTAACGACAACTTCAACAGCGATTTTTGTTCCGTTCACGACACAGGAATTATTTATGGGTGGAGAATCCATTTACTACGGTCTGAATGCCTTGTCTAACAACCTGATTATGGCTGACAGGAAGAAACTGAAAAACCCGAATGGCTTGATCGTGGGTACTCCGGGAGCTGGTAAGTCCTTTGCGGCAAAACGTGAAATTACCAATGTTTTTATCGTGACAAAGGACGATATTATTATCTGTGATCCAGAAGGCGAGTATTTTCCCATAGTCCGGGCATTCAATGGACAGGTTGTTCGTATTTCGCCAACTAGTCATGATTATATCAATCCGATGGATATTAACACCAATTATGCGGATGATGACGATCCGTTATCTTTGAAATCAGATTTTATTCTTTCACTTTGTGAACTGGTAGTAGGTGGGAAGAATGGCTTGGAGCCAGTAGAAAAGACGATTATTGACCGTTGTGTCCGCTTGGTATATCAGGACTATCTTGCAGATCCGGTTCCAGAGAAGATGCCGATACTGGAGGATTTATACAATCTGCTTCGCAAGCAGGAAGAACCAGAGGCACAGCGTCTGGCAACGGCACTGGAAATCTATGTTAATGGTTCTCTTAAAGTATTCAACCATCGCACGAATGTTGAGTTGAATAACCGTCTGGTATGTTTCGACATTAAAGACCTTGGTAAGCAACTTAAAAAACTTGGTATGCTGATTGTTCAGGATCAGGTCTGGAACAGGGTAACAGTCAATCGTGCTGCACATAAATCTACCAGATATTACATTGATGAGTTTCACTTGCTGCTGAAAGAAGAACAGACAGCAGCATATAGCGTGGAAATCTGGAAGAGGTTCCGTAAGTGGGGCGGTATTCCGACTGGTATCACACAGAATGTAAAAGACCTGCTTGCTTCAAGAGAAATCGAGAACATCTTTGAAAACTCTGATTTTATTCTGATGCTTAACCAGGCATCCGGGGACAGACAGATTCTTGCCAAACAGCTTAACATCTCTCCGCATCAGCTTTCCTATGTGACAAACAGTGGAGCAGGAGAAGGCTTGATTTTTTATGGAAATACAATTATTCCGTTTAAGGACAGATTTGATAATTCTCTTATGCTGTATGCGTTAATGTCATCGAAACCGGAAGATGTGGAAAAACGTGAAAAACTTGGCATCAAAGACAGGGACGATTAACAGGAGGAGTGGCAGAGTGAGGCGGTTTATAGCAGGAATATTGATGATTGTTTCGATTATTTTGCTTACTATCAGTATTTACTTTCTGATGGGAATGTTCATACAGGAAAGACAGGACAATCAGTTACAGCAAGAGTTGCAGGAACTTATGCAGGAGAAAGAGGACGAGCCGGGAGAAAATTCTTCCGGCGATTCTTTTATAGAAGTAGATGCTGGAATACTGGCATTGCATGAGGAAAATCCAGATTGTATTGGGTGGCTTACGATTGAGGGAACAAAGATAGACTACCCAGTTATGTACAGGCCCGGAGATAAGAATTATTATCTGCATCGGGATTTTAATGGGGACTACTCAGCAAATGGCTGTCTGTTTCTTGCTGAGGAATGTGTGCCGGGAGATTCAGACAACCTGATTATCTATGGGCATCATATGAACAGTGGGAAGATGTTTGCTGATCTTGAAAAATATAAAGACAAGGGATTTTATGAGGAGCATCCAACAATCCTGTTCCGTACCATATGGGGAAATGAACAGTATCAGATATTATCAGCATTTACAACACCGGTTTATACCGGAAATGACTTTAACTATTACAGTTTTATAAAAGCACAGAAAGGGGCAGATTATGAGTACTTTATTAGAGAAATTAAGCGAAAAGCAATCTATGAAACCGGAATCACAGCAGAATATGGGGACAAGCTGCTTACATTGTCCACATGCGAATATTCACAGCGGAATGGGCGTATGGTCGTGGTTGCAAAAAAAATTCAGCAAAATGAAAGCTGAGAAAGAACCGGAAGAATTTGAATTTGGCTGCGAAGATCTGACGAAGGACTGGTTTGATGAGATAAGTGATATGGAAGAACCGGAAGAGAAAATTAAGTGCGATGAAAATGATTTTTTTGATAATGAGCAGGACAGTGTAGAGCCGGATTCTAAACCAGATAAAGCAAGAACAGGAGGTATCTGGGACTGGGACAGCGAAGACTACTGGGCTTATGGGGAATCTGAAAGATCACTTTTAGAAATGGCGCATAAGGATATGCTTTGCATTGCTGGTCTGTTAGAAGTAATGGATTCATTGGCTCTGCTTGCAGATACGCAGGGGCGAGAGTTACAGAGTGGTCTTTCTGATGTTTCAGTGAAATTAAAGGATAAGGCGATTGCCATTGAAAACAGATGGAACACGTTTCTGAACAAAAATTATGAAATCAGGAGATGATGACCATGCAGGAGCATGAATATAAAGCAAGGGATAAAACTGTCCAGAAGATGAGCCGGGATGGACTTCGGGAAGAAAATCTTCGCAGTAAAAAGGAGAAGCGAATTACCAGACGTGAGGCAGATGAGAAGAAAACAGCCGGACACAGGGAACAGGAGCTGGATTTTGGAAAGGCAAGAAAAGCTCATACTGCAGAAGAACCAGTAGAGGAAGGAACAGAGGGAAAACACAGGTTACAGTCAAGACACGCTTTTCTGGAACAGGAAAAAATTGCGGAAGCGGATGAAATGGAAAACTCAGAAATGAGTGAGGATAAGGCAGACGGGGAGAAATCTCCGTCTGTTTCACGTTCCAGACTTCGTAAAGAAAGTATCCGGGGACATCCGGGACAGGATGCCGAACGTGATTCTGAAACACCGGAACCAGACAGGCAGAGCCGAAAGAAAAAGATGGTCACAGCCTATGCAGCAAAAGAGCAGAAACGCTACCATGAAAAGTCAGAAGTTGATGAAAAATCAATGGAAGATTTTCGGGAAGAGATCAAAGGCAAGACGAAAAGGGAACAGACGCTAAAAGAACAGAAGAAATCAAAATCCCGTCTTTCCTTTGAAGATGAAGGCAAAGGTATGATTCCAGGCAGTGGAATGGCAAGAAAGGGTGCAACCGTTGTTTCTGAAACGGCATCTGCCTATGGTCAGAAAAAGATCAGAGAGGATACCGACGATAATGCGGCTCTTGATGCAGCAGAGCAAATGGAACTTGCGGGAGAAAGTCTTGCAAGAAAGTCAATTTACGTCCGGGAACGGTTAAAAGAGAACCGGCAGAGAAATAACCGGTTAAGGGAATCTGTGCTGGAAGAAATGGAAAAATCCCGCTTGCAGTTTGGAACTAGTGCTTCCAATGAGGCAAAAAAGGCGGTTCAGAAAGAAGCAGAGCAGAAAAAACAGTCTGCCTTAAAGAAATTACTGCAGAAAAAGCGTTACCAGAAACAGTATCAGGCTGCGAAACAGGGAAAGGCTGCGAAAGATGCAGTGTTTGTAAATGCACAGCGATTTACGGAGAAAGCCAAGGCAGCAGTCAAGGAGATTGTGGCGCAGAACCGGAATATCCTTCTGACGATAGGAGTTATGGTTCTGCTTTTTGCATTGATGGCAACAAGTCTGTCAAGTTGCGCTGCATTATTCCAGGGAGGTTCCAATGCCATTATTTCTACCAGTTATTCCAGTGAAGATGAAGATATTTATGCTGCAGAAAATGCGTATGTAGCATTGGAAAATGCATTGAATGAACAGATTAATCAGATGAAAGCGAATCATTCAGACTATGACGAGTTCCAGTTCCAGATTGATGAGATCGGGCACAATCCGTATCAGCTTATTTCTTATCTGACAGTTAAATATGGTGGTTTTACCTATGCCGAAGTCGCAGATGAGATTCAGGAGATTTTTAAAGAGCAGTATGGCTTATATACGGATTCAACACGAGAAACTGTAACAGAAAAGAAAAAGGTCAGGGTTGGGGAATCACTGGGACAGGTGGTGACCAGCGGATATTGTAACTGTTCAATCTGTTGTGGGCAGTGGAGTGGTGGTCCGACCGCAAGTGGCGCATATCCACAGGCTAATCATACGATTGCAGTAGATGCTTCCAATCCATTTGTGCCAATGGGAACCCATGTCATTATGAATGGAGTGGAATATGTAGTAGAAGATACGGGAGCATTTGCAAGATATGGTGTTCAGTTTGATGTATATTATGGCGATCATGCTTCTGCATCAGCACATGGGCATCAGACCTGGGAAGCATACATAGCAGACAGCAACGGAAGTCAGGAAGTGGAAGTAACAACGACAAGAGAAGTGAACCGTCTGGATGTAACACTCACGAACCATAATCTGGATGCAGTTTTAAGAAACCGTATGACAGATAAGGAACAGGAGCAGTATGACGCTTACAACAAATACTATGGAAATCGTGATTATCTGTTTGACCTTAACTCAATTCCGACAGGCGGGGCAGGCTTTGGATATGATATTCCGGCAGAAGCACTTTCTGATCCGCAGTTTGCCAAGATGATTCGGGAAGCAGAAAAATATCTGGGTTATCCGTATGTGTGGGGCGGTGCATCTCCATCTACCAGTTTTGATTGTTCCGGTTTCGTATGTTGGGTAATCAATAACTGCGGAAATGGCTGGAATGTAGGAAGAACAACGGCAGATGGGCTTCGGTCTTATTGTTCCTATGTATCTCCATCTGATGCAAAGCCAGGAGATCTGATCTTTTTCCAGGGAACTTATGATACGCCGGGAGCGAGCCATGTTGGAATTTATGTAGGAAATAATATGATGATCCATTGTGGAAACCCGATTCAGTATACGAGCATTGCAAGCTCTTACTGGCAGCAACACTTTATGGCATTTGGAAGGCTTCATTAGAAGGGAGTGATGGAATATGAACATGCGATTAAAAAAGGTTCTGGATGATATTCAGAAAACTGAAGATAAGATTCTGGAATTACAGGAATATGTAAAGAAACTAAAAATCCAGAAAAAGCAGATGGAGGATGCAGAAATCATCAAGGCGATCCGTTCCATGAAAATGGACAGCCGAGAGATGCTGACTTTTCTGGATGGGATTCAGAACGGAACAGTTACCATGCAGTTTGATGAGGAGGGCAATCTCTCTATGGACAGTTCCGAAACAGACGCAAAGAAAGAAGAAAGTCTGGAGAGAAATGTGGCAACCGGACAGGTAGAAGAAAGTGAGGATTTGGAAGATGAAGAATAAGGTAATGAAAAAAATTTTGATGGTCATGCTGTCAGCTACGATGCTGATTGGTTCTGCCAGTGTGACTGCTTTTGCACAGGCAAATGAAAATGCAGAGCAGACCGAAGCAACAGAGCAGGTCATAGAAGAACAGCCTGCAGAGCAGCCTGCCACAGAAGGAACACCGTTTTCTACACCGGGAAACGGACAGCTTGTGGATGATAAGGAGAATGACAATACCAAGCAGTTTCTGACTGTACAGACAAAGAATGGAAATACCTTTTATATGGTCATTGACCGTTCCGGTACTTCTGAAAATGTGTACATGATGTCACTTGTGGATGAAAATGACCTGGCAGAGTTCTTAGATGAAACCAAAGAAACGGAAAAGAAAGAGGAATCTGCGGTTGTTCTTCCAGAAACGACTACAACACCAGAACCGGAAACTACAGCACAGCCGGAAACAGAGGTAAAGCAGGAATCTGGCATTAACAAGATGATTGGATGGATTGCTTTGGGAGCAGTTGCAACGCTGGCATTGGGTGGTCTTGGCATGTTCGCTTTTGGAAAATTGAGAAAGAAAAAAGAGGACGGCATTGTAGAGGAAGGTCTGGAATTTGCTGATGACAGTTACATCAATGAAGATGAAGAAAATGCAGAGAATCAGCAGAAATAACAAAAAATCATAAGGTATGGAGAAAGGGCAGTTCTTTTGGGACTGCCTTTTTGACAGGAACAGGAGGAAAATATGGCAAAATTTTTAGTGATTGCAGAGAAACCAAGTGTAGCACAGAGCCTTGCAAAGAATTTATCTGCATATCAGAGAGAGGACGGCTATCTGGAGGGGAACAGTTGCATTGTCAGTTGGTGCCTGGGACATCTGGCAGAATATGCACCACCAGAAATTTATGATGAAAAATATGAAAAATGGCAGTTTGAGGATTTACCGATCATCCCGGAAGTATGGAAAGTGCAGGTATCAGAGGATAAAAAGAAGCAGTTTGAAGTATTGTGCAGCTTAATGAATCGGGAAGATGTGGCGTATCTGGTCAATGGCTGTGACGCCGGGCGAGAGGGAGAACTGATTTTTAAAAGAGTTTATGATCTGGCAGGCTGTCAAAAACCAGTGAAGCGTCTGTGGATCAGTTCAATGGAAGATGAAGCAATTCAGAAAGGCTTCCAGACCTTAAAGGACGGGAAAGAATACGCAGGTCTTTGTAATGCTGCGGTGTGCAGAGCGCAGGCAGACTGGCTGATCGGAATGAACGCAACGAGAGCCTATACAACCAGATATTTTAAACGCCTGGTGGTCGGCAGGGTACAGACACCAACGCTTTCCATGCTGACAGAAAGAAAAGAGAAAATCGAGCATTTCAAGAAAGAAGCCTATTATAAGGTTTCTCTGTCAGATGGGAAACTTACAGTAACATCAGAAAATATCCAGTCTGAAGCAGAAGCAGACGAATTAAGAAAACTTTGTGATGGGGAAGAAGCAATGGTTACAAAAGTAAAAAAGGCGCAGAAACGAATTTCACCGCCGAAACTTTATGATCTGACCAGTCTGCAGAGAGAGGCGAACCGTTATTTTGGATACACCGCTCAAAAAACACTGGATATGCTGCAGGAACTGTATGAGGAAAAGATGGTTACATATCCGAGAACGGATAGCCAGTATGTAACGGAAGATATGAAAGAAACGGTAGAAACACTTGCAGATGAAATGACAGATTTTCTCCCATTTTTGAAATCTGAACAGTCTGGAGGAAATGCAGAGCGTGTAATCAATAATACAAAAGTATCAGACCACCATGCAATCCTGCTGACAAAAGAGGCAGTAGAAAAAGGTATGGGAGGACTTTCAGATGGAAAGAAAAATCTTATGATGCTGATTGGACAGCAGCTTGTACAGGCAACCGGAGAAGATTACCTTTATGAGCAGACTGAAATTTCTGTACAGTGCAAAGAACATGAATTTGCTACGAAAGGAAAGCTGCCTGTGCAGATGGGATTTAAAGAAGTGGAAGAAGCCTTTCGGAAATATTGTGTGAAGGATAAGAAATCTGATGAACAAGATAATAAGACAGGACTTCCAGAAGTGTATGAGGAGGGAATGATTCTTGTTTCTGTGAAAGCAGAGAAGAGTACCCATTACACTTCCCCACCGAAGATGTTTACCGAAGATACTCTGCTTGCTGCGATGGAAACAGCAGGAAATAAGGAATTTGATTCTGAAACAGAGAAAAAGGGACTTGGGACACCGGCAACCAGAGCTAATATTATTGAGAAACTGGTATCTTCCGGGTATGCAGAACGTAAAGGAAAACAGATTCTTCCTACGGCGGCAGGCTGTGAGCTGATTCATGTAATGCCGGAGAATCTGAAATCTGCAAGCCTGACAGCAGAATGGGAGAATCAGCTTCTGATGATGGAAAAGGGAAAAATTCGGGATGATGAATTTATGGATGGGATTGTATCTATGATTACTGAGATTCTTTCTGTATGCAGGGCGATTCCGGAAGAAGAACGAAGTCGTTTTCAGACTGCAAGGGAAGTAATCGGGAAATGTCCAATATGCGGTTCCGATGTATATGAGGGTAAGAGCAATTATTACTGTTCTGACAGAAGCTGTCCGTTTGCTTTATGGAAGTCAAATAGGTTTCTGGAAAGTATGAAAAAATCAATGGATAAAAAGATGGCTGTGGAGCTTCTGAAAAGGGGACGTACTCATGTCAAAGGACTGTATTCCAAGAAAAAAGACAGCAAATTTGATGCTGACCTTGTACTTGGGGTGGAAGATGGAAAAGCCAGATTCAGTCTGGAATTTCCTAAAAAGAAAACAAACAGCAACAAACAAAAATAATAAAGAACTGACGGAAGGAGGAATAAGATTATGGCTCGATTGGAAGATATAAGAGGTCTTGCAGAAGCTCATGCATCCAGTATCAGCAGTTCGCCCAAGGACTGGATGAACTATCTGGATACCGCAGCCAGATTATACCGATACCCATTTATGGATCAGCTTCTGATTCATGCACAGCGTCCACAGGCAACTGCCTGTGCGTCGCTGGAATTATGGAATCAAAAAATGTTCCGGTGGGTAAACAGAGGGGCAAAAGGAATTGCCCTTATAGATGAAACCACGCAGAAAACAAGACTTCGATATGTATTCGATGTTCAGGATACCCATATGGTAAATGGTGGAAGAATACCGTATCTGTGGAAACTACAGGAAGAACAGCAGGAAGAGGTATTGCTTCACCTGGAAGAAGTTTATGGATTGGAAGCGAAAGATACGAAAAATCTTTCTGACGCTTTGATGGCAACCGCTAGGTATATGGTGGAGGAAAATCTGGAGGAGTATCTGGATGGTCTGTTGTATGTGACAGAGGGAACCTATCTGGAAGAACTGGAGGAAGATACCATCAGCAGTGAGTTCCGAAGTCTGTTGACGGACAGCATTTATTATACACTTGCTTCCAGATGCGGACTTGATCCAATGGAACGGCAGGAGGAAATGGATTTTGTACATATTACAGATTACAATCGCCTCTCTGTGCTGACATTCATTGGAAATGCCACAAGCAGAGCGAGTGAATCAGTTCTGGTGGATATTGGAAGATATGTACATCGCATTTCATTAGAAGAAATGAAAAAAGGTATTGAAAATTCAGAAGAAAGGAATTATAATAACTTTAACACGTTAATTCGTGAAAACAAAGAAAACAACGATACTATTACAGAAAAAGAATATTCACAGGAAAATGAAGGAGGAAATGAGAATGGCACTGACATATTATCGAAAAGGGGATTATCTGTTTCCAAACCTGACAATTCAGGAAACAGAAGCACAGATCGGGAAATACGGAATGCTGCGGAGGACATTTCTGAAGGAGTACAAGAACAGCCTGTACCAGAGCCTGTTGCTGACCGGGAAATTGAACAGCCATCTGGAGGAGATCGAGAAAGCGGCACAGGAGAGATTGGAAGTACTGATGGAGAAACTGTTGGAGAAGAATCCGGCACCGTCGAAAGAGGAGAACCCGATGGCGTGGACAGCACATATGAACAGTCTGACGGCAACAGCGGAAGAGAGCATCTTGACGGAATTGGTATACAGTTAATTGAAGATACAAGTGAAGATCAGTTAAGTAAAGCAGAGGAAGAAATTGCCTCTGCTTTATCTTTGCCAGAACTTCCGTCTGTAAATGAACAGAAACGAGAAATTGAAAACAGAGTAGCTGCCCTTTATGCAGGAGAGATTGCCATTCCAAGTGAAGTGGTCGATGAGGTTTTAAGAACCGGAGGAAACCGAAGCAAGAGCCAGCTTCGTATTATCTATAATTTTATGAGCGAACAGACACCGGAGGAATATACGGAGTTTGTGAAGCGGGAGTATGGGACTGGTGGAAAAGGCTTTGAAATCAATGGTATGGAGTATTCGGTCTGGTTTGATGAAACCGGATTGCAGATTGCAGTAGGACATACGGTTACGGATCAGATTCTGGATAAGGTGTTTTTATCCTGGGAAGATGTGAGTGGACGTATCCATCAGCTTTTGAAACAGGGTGAATATGCACCGCAGTCTGTACTCGATGTTGCAAGGGAGAACGCAGTAAAGGAACATGCCCAGGCACTTGCCTATATGAAAGCGGATATGGCAGAGGGTGTAGCGGAACTTGTTTTTGATGAAGAAGATTTACCATATCTTCGCAGTATTTATCCGGAAATAACAGATTATCTGGAAGAAAAGTTGTCAGATTCGCAGTGGCTGTCAGATATGAATGAGCGTCTGGAAGGACTGGCAATGGCTTATGAGGAAGATAGAAGCATTATGCGGTTCCGTACCTATAACCCAGTCAGAATATCCAGTCAGTTCCAGAAATTTGCAGCAGAAGTGGTTCCATACAGTGCCAGGGAGGAATTTGCATGGCAGGAACATAAGGTGTTTATTACTCAGGATGAAATAGACTCTTTTCTTGCCGGTGGAGGTCCTTATTCTGATGGCAGGCTTTCTACCTATTCGTTTTATCTTCTGAATGAAGATGATAAAGCGAGAACAGATTTTATTAAGGAAAAATACGGTACAGGTGGTTGTAGCCACGCTTTATGTGGTGCAGATAATTCCCATGCAGATTATGACGGAAAAGGGTTGAAACTGGAGAGAGGAACCTATGGGAATCCAGATACTTCGGTGTTGCTTCCCTGGGCAAAAGTGGCGAAAAGAGTCGGTTATCTGATTGATAATCAACAGTTTTTACATTCTGCTGATTATTCCCGTATGCCAGATTATGAAAGGGAACGAATTGCAGGGAAAGTGATCAGCTTTTATGCAAGACTGCCAGAAGAAATTGAGCGTCCATTTAAACAGGATTTCTTCAATGAAGAAGCAAAAAAAGAATTACCTACTATGCTGAATGATTCGGAACAGGCACAGAAACTGTTACAGGCGATGGACGATGCACTGGCAATGCTGCCATTGGATTTTGAATCAGTAAATGAAACTTATGAGAAGAAATTACAGCTTTTAACAGAAGTACATCAGTATGTGGAGGGCAGCTATACGATTTTCCCGGCACAGGAAGTAGCAGAGCAGACGGAAGGCTTGACAGGATACCAGATGTCTTTATTTGACATTATGAGTAATTCTGAACCAGAGGAAATTACGGAAGAACTGGAAGTAGAAGAATCGGCGGCAGAAGTGGAAGAGATACAGAATGAAGAACCAGAGGCAGATCCGCATATGTCCTTTGAAGAAGCAAAAGAATTGTGGGAAGATGGCTTTTATGAGGATGATTATGTATTAAAAAGTCGTGTAGGCGAACTGATCTATGACAGTATGGATACAGTTGGAAAATCTGTAGAGGATTTTTCCGAGGAACAGATGGCGGTTATCCGAAAGCTGGCTGAACAGGAGCGTATGTTAGAACCAGTATTGAATCCAGACTTTTCACCGGAACAGATGCAGTTGGTTTCTGACATTTCGGAAAAACTCTGGAATGATAATGGCAGATGGCAGGAGGATATGATCGAGCCATATACAGATCATGTCATGAATCCAGAAGAAATTACCAGAGTACGACAAGAACTGGATTTACAAGAATCAGAGTCTGAGCCAGAAGATGTAGTTGTACAGGAACAGTGGGACGAGAATGTATTTGAATATCAGGGGTATCATTTTGAACCAGTGGGGATTCTTCCGCAAGGTCTGGAAGGGAAAGAACTGGTAAACCAGACAAGAGGAAATACAGAATTACATTTGACTACCTACGAGCGAGAAGATGATATTTTATATTCCTATGCAGGATTTTACGAAGCAAGTGGTTCATCAAAAGCTGATATTTTCCGGTGTATGAAAACTGGACGAAATTATATTCCAGGGGAGAACGAACTGTTTGGCTATGAGGGAGAATTTTTGCCATATCTGCAGAATGAACAGGTGCAGGAACAGGAACCTCATAACTTCCATATTACGGACGATGACCTTGGTGCTGGCGGTCCGAAGGCAAAGTTTAAAGCAAATATGGAAGCTATCCGGCTACTGAAAGAACTGGAACAGGATCAGAGATTAGCAACACCGGAAGAACAGGAAGTGTTGTCGAGGTATGTTGGATGGGGCGGTATTCCCCAGGCTTTTGAAGAAAGAAACAGTGCCTGGGCAGAGGAATATACACAGTTAAAAGGAGTCCTTACGCCAGAAGAATACAGTGCAGCAAGGGCATCAACGCTGAACGCTTTTTATACTTCTCCAACAGTCATCAAGGCAATGTATGAAGCACTTGGAAACATGGGACTGAAACAGGGAAATATCCTGGAACCGTCCTGTGGAGTAGGAAACTTTATGGGACTTTTACCGGAAAGTATGAGTACCACAAATATGTATGGTGTAGAGCTTGATCCGATTTCCGGGCAGATTGCAAAGCAGCTTTACCAGAAGAACAGGATTGCAGTACAGGGATTTGAGGAAACCAGTTACCCGGACAGCTTTTTTGACTGCGTAATCGGAAATGTACCGTTTGGGGCATACCAGGTCAGTGATCGCAAGTATGACCGATACCATTTTATGATCCATGACTATTTTATTGCAAAATCTTTAGACCTGCTACGTCCCGGAGGAGTGGTGGCAGTTGTCACATCAAGCGGTACGATGGATAAACAGAATCTGGAAGTCCGACAGTATTTTGCAAATCGGGCAGACCTGCTTGGGGCGATTCGCTTACCGAACAATGCTTTCCAGAGAAATGCCAATACCAGTGTGGTTGCGGATATTCTGTTTTTCCAGAAAAGGGACAGGGCTGCGATCACAGAGCCAGACTGGGTACAGTTAAAAACCACACCAGAAGGATATACGGTCAATTCTTATTTTGCTGACCATCCGGAAATGGTGCTTGGGGATTTTACAACAGAAAGTACCCAGTACGGAAAACAGGAAGTAACGGTAAAGGCAAAAGAGGGAGCAGATCTGGCTGAGCAGTTAAAAGAAGCGGTGAAGCATATCCAGGGAACCATCACAGAGCAGGAGATTTCGGATACGGAACTGGAAGAACAGGTGGTATCCATACCGGCAGATCCGGACATTAAGAACTTCAGCTTTGCACTTGTCGGAGAGGATATTTATTACAGGGAAAATTCTGTTATGAATAAGATGGAACTTCCCGTTGTGACAGGCGAACGTGTCAGAGGGATGGTTGCGATCCGGGATGCAACAAACAGACTTCTGGAACGGCAGTTGGAAGAATGCAGTGATGAAGAGGTTGCCAGCTTACAGGCTGAGTTGAATCAGGTTTATGACAGTTTTACTGCCAAGTATGGACTACTCAGCAGCAATGCAAATAAAAGAGCGTTCAGCATGGACAGCAGCTATTGCCTTTTGACTTCCCTTGAATTTCTGGATGAAAAGGGCGAGTTGAAGCGGAAAGCAGACATATTTACGAAAAGGACGATCCGCAGGGCAGAGCCGGTAACATCGGTAGATACTGCAAGTGAGGCACTGGCGGTATCTATCGGGGAAAAGGCGAAAGTGGATATTCCTTATATGATGGAGCTTACAGGGAAAACAGAGGAAGAGGTCACAGAGGAGCTTACAGGTGTTATCTTCAAAAATCCGCTTACAGATAAATGGGAGCCATCCGACGAGTATCTTTCCGGGAATGTCAGGGAGAAGCTGAACGTTGCAAGGCAGTTTGCAGAAAACCATCCGGAATATATGGTCAATGTGCAGGCACTGGAACGGGTACAGCCGAAAGACCTGGATGCTTCCGAGATTGAAGCAAGGCTTGGTGCAACATGGATTTCTCCGGACTATATTACAGAGTTCATGGCAGAAACATTCCATACACCACGACACCATATCAATTATGAGCGTATTAAAGTGCAGTATGCGGAAGTGACTGGACAGTGGAATGTAAAGGGAAAGAATGTGGATAGCAGCAATAATCCACTTTCCACATCAACTTATGGAACACAAAGGGCAAATGCTTATAGATTGTTGGAGGATGCGTTGAATCTGCATGATACAAAAATTTATGACACAATACATGATGCGGATGGGGAACACCGGGTACTGAACCGAAAGGAAACTACTCTGGCGCAGCAGAAGCAGGAACTGATCCGGGAGGAATTTAAAGAGTGGATCTTTAAGGATATGAGCCGACGGGAAACGCTCTGCAAGATTTATAATGAACGGTTTAACAGTGTAAGACCAAGAGAATATGATGGCAGTCATATCCAGTTTGTCGGAATGAATCCGGAAATTAAGCTGATGGAGCATCAGAAAAATGCGGTGGCACATATTCTTTATGGAAATAATACCCTGCTCGCACACTGTGTAGGTGCAGGCAAGACATTCCAGATGATCGCAGCTGGTATGGAGAGCAAGCGTCTGGGACTGGCACAAAAGAGCCTTTATGTGGTTCCAAACCATTTGCTGGAACAGTGGGGAAGCGATTTTTTACGCTTGTATCCGGGAGCAAATGTTCTGGTGGCAACAAAGAAAGATTTTGAACCGGCAAACAGAAAACGGTTCTGTTCCAGAATCGCAACAGGGGATTATGATGCGGTTATTATTGGACACAGCCAGTTCGAAAAAATCCCGCTTTCTAGGGAAAGACAGATTGCATTGCTTGAAGATCAGATTGCAGATATTACATTTTCTATTGAATCAGCAAAGACGCAGGTTGGAGAGCAGTATACCGTTAAACAGATGGAAAAGACGAAGAAAACCCTGAAAGCAAAACTGGAAAAATTAAATGATCAGACACGAAAAGATGATGTTGTGACTTTTGAGCAGTTAGGCGTGGACAGGCTGTTTGTGGACGAGTCACATTATTACAAAAATCTTTTTTTATACACTAAAATGCGGAATGTGGCAGGCATTTCACAGACCGATGCACAGAAAAGTTCAGATATGTTTATGAAATGCAGGTACATGGATGAGATTACCGGGGGAAAAGGAATCACGTTTGCAACGGGAACACCCGTATCAAACAGTATGACCGAATTATACACCATTATGAGATACCTCCAGTATGATACTTTAATGAATATGGGAATGGGGCATTTTGATTCGTGGGCAGCTACTTTTGGAGAAACTGTTACGGCAATCGAATTGTCACCGGAAGGGACGGGCTATCGTGCAAAAACACGATTTGCCCGTTTCTTTAATCTTCCGGAACTGATTTCCATATTTAAGGAAACAGCAGATATTCAGACTGCGGACATGTTGAATCTTCCTGTACCGGAAGCAGAATATATCAATGAAGTATTAAAACCGAGCGATGAGCAGAAAGAAATGGTGGAAGCATTTTCAGAACGTGCAGAGCAGGTTAGGGGAGGTGCGGTAGATCCAAGGGTAGATAACATGCTCAAAATTACCAATGATGGAAGAAAATGTGCATTAGACCAGAGGCTTTTAAATGATATGTTGCCAGACGCAGGGAAAAGCAAGGTAAATGCCTGTGTGGAGAATGCTTTCCAGGTATGGGAGGACGGAAAAGATACACAGGCTACCCAGTTAATCTTCTGTGACCTCAGTACACCGAAAACTGACGGAACGTTCAATGTTTATGATGATGTAAGAAACAAGCTGGTGGAACGGGGAATCCCGAAAGAGCAGATCGCATTTATTCATGAATACAATACGGAAGTAAAAAAAGCGGAGTTGTTTGCAAAGGTGCGGGCCGGGCAGGTAAGAATCCTGATGGGTTCCACTCCGAAACTCGGCGCTGGTACCAACGTCCAGGACAGACTACTTGCACTGCATCATCTGGACTGCCCCTGGAAACCGTCCGACTTGGAACAGCAGGAGGGACGTATTCTCAGGCAGGGAAACCAGAATGACAAGGTAAAAATCTTCCGGTATGTAACGGAAAATACGTTTGATTCGTACATGTGGCAGATTCTGGAAAACAAGCAGAAGTTTATTTCACAGATCATGACCAGTAAATCCCCGGTGCGTGCCTGTGAAGATGTAGATGATACAGCTCTGTCCTATGCAGAAATCAAAGCACTGGCAACAGGAAACGAGTACATCAAAGAAAAAATGGATCTGGATGTGCAGGTAAGTAAACTGAAACTTTTGAAAGCAAACCACACCAGTCAGATCTATCGTCTGGAATCGGATATTGCAAAGCGGTATCCGGTACAGATTACAGCATTAAAAGAGAAGATTGCCGGTATGCGTGTGGATGCAGATGTAGTAAAAGGAATAGATTTGCAGGATAATGACCACTTTGCAATGACAGTTGGTGGAAAGCTGTATACCGATAAAAAAGAAGCGGGAGTTGCACTCATTTCAGCAGCATCCGGCTTGAAGTCCGTAAAATCAGCAGGGCAGATCGGAGAATATCATGGTTTTGCACTTTCTTCAGAATACAATTTCCTGTCGAATACTTATACCCTGACGATCAAGGGAAAATGTTCTTATAAGATTGAGTTCGGAAAGGATACTCTGGGCAATATCCAGAGGATTCATAATGCACTTTCTGCAATCGAGAAAAAGCTGGCAGATACCGAGCAGAATCTGGAAACGGTACAACAGCAGTTAAAGACCGCACAGGAAGAGGTGCAGAAGCCATTCCCGAAAGAAGCGGAACTGAGTGAAAAAATGGAACGTCTGGCAGAACTAAATGCCATGCTGAACATGGATGAGAAAGGGGGAGAAAATCTTCTGGCAGATGAGGGCATTGGGGAAAATCCGGAAGTAAACGTGACAGAGGAACGACAGGACAGAATTGCTGACAGTGTTCATAAAACATCTATTCTGGAAAGACTGAAAGAACAGAAACAGCAGGAGCAGACAGGCGAAATACAGCAGAAACCAAAAAAGAAACACGAACAGGAGTTATAAAGGGTATCCCGTCAGAGTGACCATAGCTTTGGCGGGATTTTTCTATGGAGGATTTGATTATGGCAAACAGAGAAGAACAGTTAAAGCAGATTACAGAGCAGTTGGAACAGGGTGTTGCAGAAATATTCACATCAGAAAAATATACGGAATATCTGAATACAATGGCAAAGTTCCATAATTACAGTTTTAATAATACATTGTTGATCGCTATGCAGAAACCGGAAGCAACACTGGTAGCGGGGTATCAGGCATGGCAGAAGAAATTCAACCGACAGGTAAAAAGAGGGGAAAAAGGCATCCAGATTATTGCCCCGGCTCCGTTTAAAGAGAAACAGGAGATTGAAAAAACTGATCCGGAAACAGGCGAGATTGTGATTGGGAAAGATGGACAGCCGGAAACAGAAGTAGTAGAGCGTGTTATTACAAAATTCCGGGTTACGACAGTATTTGATGTCAGCCAGACCACAGGAGAACCGATTCCAGAGTTTGAGGTATCAGAACTGGATGGAGATGTTTTGATCTACCATGATTTTATGGAATCATTAAAAATGGTTGCCCCGGTTCCTATCCGTTTTATTGAGATTGATGGGGAGGCGAAAGGCTTTTATCAGCTTGTCGATAAATATATTGCTATCCAGCCTGGCATGAGTGAGGCACAAACCATGAAAACAGCGGTGCATGAAACCGCACATGCAGTATTGCATGATCGTGATCAGATGGAAGTAGAGGGCATCGTAAAAGATCAGCTTACAAGGGAAGTAGAAGCAGAAAGTGTTGCCTATGTGGTATGTAACCATTTCGGACTGGACACATCGGAGTATTCTTTTTCCTATATTGCAAGCTGGTCTTCCGGTAAAAATATGAAAGAGCTTCGTGCTTCTATGGACACCATCCGTAAGACTTCTGCTGATATGATCGGACAGATTGAGGAAAAACTCAAAGAACTTCAGATAGAAAGAGCAGAGCAGGAAGCAGATGTTGTGGAGCAGACAGAAGAAATGAGTGCCATGCAGTATGCAGAACAGACTATTAATCGTCTGGAGCAGGAACGGACGATTTTCAGCAATGACCAGAGAAATCTTATCGTGAATTTTGCTTATAAACTGGATGATAGGGAAGCAATGGAAAAACTGGCAGAGAATCTTGCAGAATCTATTCTGGATGGAAACAGAGAAGCGGTACAAAAATTGATTGGAGAAGCGGAGGAACAGATTGAAAGTCTGCCGGATTCGATGATTGGTTTATCAGAATTGCATGAAGTCGGATTTTATTCAGAAAGTATGCTTCCGCTTACCAGGGAACGGGCAGTGGAATTGCACCATGAGGGAGTAACGGTTTATGGACTGACCGGAGCAGTTGGTGGTCAGGAACAGTCGCAAAGAATTATGAATCTGGAATTGGATATTTTACAGCATGACGGGTTATTCGGAGTGACGAAATTTGAATGGGAAAATTACCGGAGAAGTCAGGAAACGATTATGACACCGGAAGAAAAAGCAAAGATCAAAGAAACGCTTCTTCTGGAAAGTGATGGAAAACGTTATGGTATTTATCAGATTAACAGTGGACAGGAAGAAAGAGGGTATCAGTTTTTAAGTCTGGAAACGGCAAAAGAAATGGGATTTACCGTAGATGGCAAAGACTATCAGATGGTTTACAGTGAAAGACTGAGAGATGCTACGACACTGGACAATCTCTTTGAGCGATTTAATATAGAGCGTCCAAACGATTTTACCGGACATTCCATGTCAGTCAGTGACGTGATCATTATGAACCGGGGTGGAAGATTAGCCGCATACTATGTAGATTCCTTTGGATTTACAGAATTGCCGGACTTTGTGGCACAGAGAGTTGAAATGTTAAATGATAATCCGGTAAAAGCATATCCAGAAGTTTATATGGGAACTTTGGAAAAAGCTATGCAGGAGAGAAATGTAGATGCTTATCTGGATTCCAGAAAACTGAACATTGATTGTAAAAATGCTATCGAACAGGCAATCGCAGAGGGATTCAACGGTATGCGTTTAAATCCAGATGTTGCAGTAGGTGTGATTGAAAAATACGGGGAAGAACGGGTTGCATTTGTTCTGGCAAATACATTGAAACAGCTTTCTTATGATGGTAGATTTTCTGATGGCAATAAACGGTGGGCAGATGGCATTGATATTCCGGAAAATATCAGCCGGGGAATGGATCTGAACAGGGACTATATTGTGGGCAGCCATCCTGCAGTCCTGAATGGATTTATTGATATGGCAAGAAAAGAAATCCGTACCCGGAAACTGGAAGAGGTGCTTGGTGTGAAAAATCAGCATATCACTGAAACTACAAGAGGGTATGAAGCAGAAGGACATACAGGCACCTGGTATGCGATGGATATGAAAACATATCATGGGGAGCGATTCTTCCAGATGCGAAATGAGGAATACGGTCAGGATGTGGCAGATATTATCGTATCGGAAAATGGGACACTGGTGGCAGAGGACATCTGGCATGGATTTGATGAAGGAGCCAGGGAAGCTATTTCAGAATATCTGGAAGAAAATGGTGCAACGGTGTATGACCTGATAGATCTTCCAGACCAGGCAACAGTCATCTTAGCAGACGGAACAGTTATGAAAATCATGGAACAGCAGCCAATCAGTACAGATACATGGGAGCCGACACTGACCGGACAGAATCTGCGGGGTGAAGAACAGAAATTCAGCTTTTTCGAGATACATAAAGTCAGAGAAAATAATGGCATTGACCTGAAAATGCCAGAAAATCATTATATTGACCAATATTATGTGATCGAAGATCTGGCAGCAAAAGGTGGGATGAAGATCGAGAGATATAAGGATTTGGGAGCTGCCCTTGGAGCATATTACTCTCTGCCTAATCATAAAATGAAAGCTCTTGGAATTGAAAATACAGCACCGTTGCGAGGTAGTCTTGATTTTATTCAGTGTAAGAATGGAATAGATACATTGATTTATGATTGCCAGGAAGTGGAAGGATGGCTGAATCCGCAGATATACAATACTTTTAAAGAGATAGGAAACAGTCTGGCAGTGCATGATACAGAGATAGCATACCAGATTGGAGATCAGTATTTTACAATTCAGACGGTAGAAGATGGTTATGATTATACATTCTATGATAAAGATTATCTGGAACTGGATGGCGGCGTTTATGATGATCCGACTATTTCTATTACTGAAGCAATGGAGAATATTTTGGAAGATGAAGGACTTTCGATAGAAGATGCAAGCGTGATGGATTATGAAGAAATGTATGCAGAAATTGAATATGCAGAAGAAGAGAGACTGGAGAAGATACAATTTGAACGTACTTGCCCAAAGGCTTTTTTTGATGGTTATGACAGGGAAGCGGCATTAAAAAGTTATGAGGGAATAACCGTACAATTTAAAATGTCTGGTATGTATTTAACAGTGCAACCGACGGAGGATGGCTATAAATACCTGGTTTATGATCAGGAACTTCATGAAATTTCAGGAGATGCCTGTGGAAATCCAGAAGATTCTATTCAGAAAGCAATGTATGCCAGCTTGAAAAATGAAGGATTGGAAGATGTTGAATGTGTAAAAGTTGATGACAGGGAGTTTCGGGATAAGGTAATCAGTCATTCTAAAGAAGTGCTGGCCAGTGGAGATGTTCGATTCACTTCGGAACTTGGCAGATGTGAAACAGCATTGAATGGGATGGACAGGGCAGAAATTGAATATGAAGTTTTATTTCATGCAAGAGCTGTTCTGGAAGAAATGGGACTGGAAAATGAAGTTACATTGATTGGGGCGAGAGTACATGGTTCCAGAAGCAGAGATGACCTGTATCGTGCAGATTCTGATCTTGATGTGGTGCTTTCTTATCGAGGAAATATTCGAGAGGATAGTTTTTTTAACGAATTGAATTCGTATGGTATGGCAATAGCAGGCATTAAAGTAGACATTAACCCAATCTTAGAAGAAAGAATTACTTTGGCAGAGTATATAAAGGAATCGGAAGCCTATCTTGATCAGCAGGAAATCAGGAAACTCGCAGTGGACTTGGATAATTTTAGTTATGAATATGATACTTATGAATATAAAGATACCGTTGAAAATAGGGAAGAACAGGTTGAGAAACTCACAGAGGATATTTTGAACAAGGAGACAGCAGGTTTAAAAGACTGGCTGACTGAGGTGACAGAAGAATCGGATATAGACAGCGATGTAGTCACTGCCCAGTCATTACTTTCACGTCTGAAAAATGCAGAAACACTTTCTGTTTTTACCAGACAGCCAGAGCAGAAACAGCCGGAAGACACGATCACTTTTTATGTTGCGGAGTGTATGGAATTTCCTGTTATGGGTGAGTACCACGAAAATCTTACTTTGGAAGAAGCCTTACACATTTATGAAACCATTCCCGCTGAACGTATGAATGGGATAAAAGGTGTTGGATTTGAACTGCATGATGGAAGCGATTATGACGGACCGTATGATCTTATGCGACTGGGAAAAGTAGACCGGGAAGGTGTGGAGATGATTAAACACTATAAGGAAAGTCCATTAGTTCAGAAAGCAATGGATGATGTGGAAAAATATTTTGCCAGGAAGCAGGAACTTACAAAAAGAACAGAACAGGTAGTTGGAGATAAGCCTATACAGAAAGAAAATGTTTCACATCCAAAGAGCAGAAAAGAATCTGTTCTTCAGGCACTCCGGGAACGTCAGGCAAAAATAAAAGAGCAGGAACAGACTGCAACGAAAGAAAAATCCAGAACACATAAGAAGGGAGAGGTGTCATTATGATGGTAAGATTTGAGGAAGATGAATATATTGCTGTTGCGATTTTTGATGCGGGTGACAGGATTCAGACAATGAATGCTATGGATGAAATTTTTTCCTATCTGGATGAAGATATGAAGTATCTGATATTTACAACAATTCAGAAGCTGTATTATCTTAGCGATGAAGGATACAAAGAGCTGGAAAGAACCGTAGAGATTTATAAAGCAGACTTGGAGGTGGATGGAGAATGAGTAGAAGTCAGTTTGCAGTTTATCAGTTAAAAAAGAAGCCGGAATTGAGAAACCTTCTTTTCCGTACCTATGAAGAACTTGCACAGGATCAGATTCCTGTGCAGGTGAAAAATTATGAACAGGTGTATCTTGGAACAATGAAACCGGGAGAAACGCCAGAGCAGATAAAAAAGGAGCTGGAGAAGAAACAACCACATAATTATAAAGGTCATGCAATCAGTACCAGTGACGTGATGATCTTGAATGATAATGGTATCACGACTGTTTACTATGTAAATAAAGATGCTTTTATAGAGATTTCTGATTTTATGAAAGTTGCATCTTCGGAAAACGGTGGACTTACGAAGGATACGGTTGGCTATGAAATAGAGGGAAAAGACGGATCATGGGAAGTAATAGATTATCTGCTAGTAGAAGGCAAGAATTATTTCCTTATGGAACATGAGCAGTATGGGAAAGATGTTGCGTATGTAGTTTTGAACCAGGACGGCAAAGTGATTGTAGATAGCACATATAATGGATTTGATGATGCGGTAAAACAGAAAATTCTTGATTCTCTGCATCCGCCAGTGCAGGAACAGACAGAAAATAGTAAACCGAAACTGGATAACTGGCAGAAGTATCTGGAAAATGGGGAATACCTGAGAAGTGCGGAAATTACAGAGGAAGCAAATTATAATATGATTGACGGACTTAGAAATAATTCTGCACCGAAAGATAAAAAGAAGCGTCCAAAAGAATCCGTTCTTGCGAAGCTGAATGAGAAAAAGGAAGAAGTTGCCAAGCGTAGTGGACAGAAAGCAATGCAGCAGATAATGGGACAAGACGTGGAGCGTACAAAAAAATAAAAATGAGAGGCTGGTCACAGTTGTGGCTGGCTTCTTTTTTTGCATAGAAAAAGACTGGCCAGTGCCGAATAATCAGTTAGGGCTAGTCTTTATAGTGTGTTGCAATATCTTCAATTTTACAATCCAGAATATTACAGAGAGTGTTGATGGTGTTCATACTGACACCTTCATTATTCTGCAAACGATGTATCAGGGACTTACTGAAATGATATTCTTTGTGAAGAGTGTATTTTGTGATACCTCTTTCCTGCATGGTAAGCCACAATTTATCATATTTAATCAACGGCTATCTCCACCTTTTTCTTGTCTTTCCCTCATTATAGGGTTAAGATAGAAAGTAACAAAGGTTCTGTTTTCGGAACCCATATCAATGAGGAGGAGATGGATTGAAAAAGCAGAGGATAAAAGGAATTGTACTGGTAGTTGTTTGTTTCATATGTGTATTGTGTATATGTAGTGGGTTTTATAGAGTGCAGTCGAAGGAACTTTCGGAAATTCCTGATGCAGTCAATAGTACGAGATTTAACACTACGGAACATTTAACAGTTGTAGCAAATCAGGAGGAAATTGCTGATAAAAAGGAACTGGCAAAACAGATTATAAAAATGTGCAGGGAAAATTCTTTTCAGTCTATAAAGTTTTCTTATGATATGGTATGCCCGACAGAATTACAGATCAATGTATATAAGACGGAAAACGACTTTAACGATAATAAGCAATTCTGTGAGATAGCGTATTTATCAGATGAAGAAAATGGGGAATATGATATTATCCACAACCCTGAAAAATTTATATTGTATGTAGATGGAGAAAAGGTAGAATAGAGAAATAGAGGTTTGCTTCCCTGGATTTAAGGAAGAACCTCTATTTTTATGAAAAAAAGTCGGTTATGATTTTTCTTGTGTATGTTCATGCTGGCGATTTTGAACTTGTGAGGTTCCAAGAATAATATCTACATTGGAACACACTGTACGGAGTTCCCGTTCATGTTCCCGTCGGGCATTAAAGTCTTCACGTTGCATCGTCTGTAATTCTGTTAAGCGATTCTTTTCCTCACGCAGCATTTTTAATGTAGGAAGTTTATTGCCCTGTGATTTTTCTTTGAGTATTCGGAGGGCAGATTCATAGAGTGTAAGTTCTGCCCGGTGATCATCATAAAATTTTTCTTTGTGCCGACTTTTGCGGTAATCAGAATATATAGATTTATTGGCAAGATACTGTCCGGTATAATGAATCTGTTCATTGACATTCTTCAAAGTATTCTCTGTGGATTTTAGTGTATTTCTTGCATCAGTGCTTTGAGCAGAGGCATCGGAAAGAGCTGCATCTAAATCTGCCTTGGATTGAAAGCCATGTTCCTGTACATAGGCAACTGTCTGAGCCATCATTTTCAGGTTAGACAGTTTTACTTTTTGAGCATACGCCTGACTTTGCTGTGCTTTAATACAATGCTGCAAATCTGTTACCAACCGTAAATCAGATTTTATAAAGAGGAAAGTATGTGGAGCTTCTGTAGTTGTAGCAGTGTAGGCAGAAACTGTTGGAGTTGAAGAATTAACAACTTGAGAAATATCAGGAACCGGATTTTCAGTAATCTGTGAGGTAGAATTTTCTTGAAATATTTGCAGAAGATGTTTTTCCTCATAAAGCGTACCAAGGCTTCTTCCAGTAATGTATTTACTGCGATTGGGATGCAGGTAGCTGTATCTGCCACGCCTGACTTTGAATGTAATATTATATTTTTCAGACAGCAATCTGGAAAAATCTTCTTGTGATATTGCCTGTGAAGCAACTGTATCAATCGCATCACGAAGATATTGCTTCTCGGTTTGAAAAGTAGTCTGCCTTGGAGTCAGCCCTTTCTTTTCAAGCTGTGCATTGTGTTTATCAAGTTTTTTTTGTCCTCTGCGTTTTGCCCAGTACTCTTTTTCAGATATTTTCCTTTCAGCAGGTGTTAGAAGGTCTACCTGGTTCAACCCATTGGCGGTACACATATCCATGACTTTTTGCTTTAAATAGATTCGGTATCTATCGGAAAGATGATGTTTATATCCAGCTTTTGAATCCCGGTCAAATTCCATATAGGGCTGAGGCTTAGTGTCATATTTGCGGATACTGTTGATTACAATATGCACATGAATATTGCCACTACCATTGTGACCGTCAGTGTGAGTACAGACAAGTGCCTGGTGTCCGGGAAAATTCTCTTTGGCATATTCTACGCCAAGTTGCTGCGCCAGTTCTCCAGTCAATCCATGCTCGTCCCGGTCTTTAGGATCGAAGCTGATGATATAGTGGTGTGACTTGATATCATTGTAAGATTGGTTCTTATGAAAATAAGCATTTGTTTCCTGACATTCCGCTGCAAAGGTAAATGGGTCGCAGTTTATTCCATCAAGATAGTATTCCTCACGAATAAGCATATGACCGTTTTCATCAAGGATAGGTTTCTGTGTATATTCGTCATGTTGAAAGATCAGATAACGTTCAGCTTCTCCATAATCTGCATTTTTACTTGCTATATGTTTCAGTATTGCCATGAAAGTCACCTGCCATTTCCATTACCTTATATTTCATTTCGTATAAATCTCGAAGTCGCTTATTTATTTCTCCTCGCATTTCCTGAGAAAGAATCCCACCCTGATTAAAATATTTTGCAATCTGATTGAGGTTGCTGCCTATCTTTCCAAACTCTGCGAGCAGTTTCTTTATTTCTGGAACATCAGCAACTATTTCAATTTTGGTCTGTACTTTTCCTTTTAAAACTTGTGTTCGCACATAAGAAGCCAATGACATATTAGCTTGTTTGGCGGCAGTTTCGATAATTGAAAATTCTGTCTCAGTGAAACGAACGGTAATACGATGGTTACGATACATTTCTTCTTTTTTAGGTCTTGTCATAACTTTAATCCTCCAGTTTTTTTTGTAAGTAAAATTCACAGTCTGCTGTGAAAGTTAAGTAATAAAAAATTATTACGCTGTGACCATGCAAATGGGAACCAATGAAACAATCATTGATTGTGCTTGAGGGTATGGGGAGCAAAATCCCCATCAAGTTGCCTGCTGTCAAAATCCGGAAACCGGGTTTCTGGCAGCCAGGGCGAAACTTGCTCTAAGAAAGAAATCCCTCTACTAATAAGGCTTTGGAAGGCCTGTTTACCAACCCTCAAAATGAAAAAAATAAAAAAACAGGAAATGCAGGTTGGTAAATAGCCTCTGCCGAGCTTTATAGGTAGAAGTAGTTTTTTCCGGGAGGTGTAAAAATGGCAGAGAAAGAATTACCAACACCAGAAGAAATGCAGGAGATGGCAGAGATAGATATTAGAACGGTAGACACAAGCAGTCTGGTAGATATAGAGCAGGTGCAGATACAAACAGAACTGCCACAGGAAGAACGGATTGCAGATTATATCAGGCAGATTAAAAATCCGTATTGCTATATCTCTCATGGAGTAGCGGTAAAAATAAGTTTTACTGGAAAATGTACACTGGAAGAAAGCCTGAACAGGTGTATCTCGTTGTGAAAATGAAGAAAAACAGGATGGAAAGAAATTTAAAAAGAATGAAAAAAGGTATAGCAGTGAGCCAGAAGTTATGTTAATATGGTGTTGGGTCAAAATTTAAAAGCATTCAAGAAGCCATGAATTTCTTGGTTTACACTGCCGGACGGCATAGTAAATTAGGAGGTTGATGGCTTTATGTATTTCAATCAAAAGTCTATATTAGCAGCGGACTATCTCAGACTCTCCAGAGAAGACGGAGATAAATTGGAAAGTGATAGTATCCGCAATCAAAGAAGTCTGATTAACGATTTTGTAAAACAGCACCCAGAGATCACATTGGTCGATGAATATGTTGACGATGGTTACAGTGGAACAAATTTTGAACGTCCTGCATTTAAGCGATTGATTGAGGATGTGAAGAAAAAGAAAATCAACTGTATTATCGTCAAGGACTTATCCAGACTGGGAAGAAACTATATTGAAACAGGAAGATACCTGGAAAAGATATTCCCGTTTCTTGGAGTAAGGTTTATTGCAGTTACAGACCATTATGACAGTGCAGCAGAATCGGATGATGCAGACCAGATCATTGTTCCTTTTAAGAATCTGATAAATGATGCTTATTGCAGGGACATCTCAATTAAAATCCGAAGTCAGTTAGATGTAAAAAGAAAAAATGGACAGTTTATTGGCAGCTTTGCTGGGTATGGCTATCAGAAAGATCCAGAGAATAAAAATCATCTCATTATAGATGAATATGCAGCAGATATAGTCCGATATATTTTCAATCTGAAAATGGACGGTTACAGTTCTCAAAGGATTGCAGAGAAGCTGAATGAAATGGGAGTGCTTCCACCAATGGAATATAAACGAAGCTGTGGTATGAATTATAATAGTGGATTTCGTTCAGGAGCCAAGCCTAAATGGGCGGTCACAACTGTAAATCGCATTTTGACAAATGAGTTATATACAGGAACAATGGTTCAGGGAAAGAATCGTAAAATCAACTATAAAGTAAAAGAGTGCAGACCAGTAGCAGAAGAAAACTGGATTCGTGTAGAGAAAACGCATGAAGCGATTATTGCAGAGGAAATATTTCAGTATGTACAGTCATTGATGGAACTGGATACCCGCACAGCACCAGAGGAAGAATCCGTATATATTTTTTCGGGATTTTTGCGATGTGGAGATTGCGGGCAGAACATGGTGAAGAGAAGCACAACAAAAAATGGAAAGCGGTATTATTACTACCATTGTTCTACATATAAAAACGGAGATGGATGTAGTTCACATCTGATTAGTGAAAAGACGGTTCATAAAGTTGTTTTGGATGCTATACAAAGGCAGATTGCCTTATTGGTAAATGCGGAGAATATCATTCAGAACAGTGGAATGAAAAATTATAAAAAAACAGAACTGGATTCACTGGAAAAGCAGTTGGTGGTTCTGCATGAGGAAGTAGAGAAGTATAAAGATTTAAAAACCCGGTTGTATCAGGATATGTTAGATAACATTGTGACGAGAGAAGAATACCATGAGTATAACCGGAGATTTACAGACAAGCTACATAATGCGGAAAAGGCAGAACGTGAATTAGAGCAGAGGAAAGAAAAGGCATCTGCGGAGGGAAAACGGGAACACCCTTGGATTGAGGATTTCAAGTGCTATCAGAATATTACACAGCTTGATCGTAAAGCGGTAGTTACTCTAATTGATAAAGTCATTGTGTATGGAAAAGACCGTCTGGAAATTTGCTTTAAGTATGCAGACGAAATACAGGAAATGACAGAAGCAGCTCAGAATATTCGGGAAATGGAAGAAAGGGAAGGTAGATTTAAATGCGGTGCGTAAGTTATACAAGGACTACATCGTGCAAAAATACAAAGAAAATTCCATCAGATATTATCCAACAGCAGAATGAACATATTCAGAACTATATACAATCACATGGTTGGAAGCTGGTAGCAAAATACAGTGACCGGAAAAAGGACGAAAATGAAAATACAGCTTTTGAAGAAATGACGGCAGATGGGATTAACCGTAAATTTGATATGGTGGTAGTAGATAGTGTTGACCGTTGCGGAAAATATATTTCCTGTGCGGAAGATGTACTGGTTAAAACATTCTTTCCGGCGGGACTTCACTTTGCGATAGTACAGAGCGATTTTTGCAGTATTGGAAAAAGCAGGGAAGAAATAGACGAGTATTTCAGAAAAGAGAAAATTGCGGTACAGGTAAAGAGTATGCGTGAATATGCGATTCGTGAACAGGTAGAGGGATATTATACAGTTCACGATGAAAAATATGGATACATACTTTCAGAAGATAGAAAAGAATTAATTGTCGAGGAAGAGGCTGCGAAGATTGTACGGGAGATATTTCAAATGACATTGGCAGAAATCTCTATAAAAAAGATAGTAGCCATTCTGAATGAGCGAGGAGAAGAATCTCCAATGGTACATAATGCGAGAGTGGGGCATAAGCACTGGCCGCATTATGAAAATAGGTGGAGCGAGGGCGCTTTGCGGAGGATTTTAGAATGTACAGCATATGATGGCTATTGGCAGAAAACAATCAACGGAGAAGTTTGTACGCTTTCAATAACACCAATACTAGATGAAGGAGTTTTTGATCAGGCTAGAAGACTTATTAAAAGTCGAACAACTACAGATAATATCATAGGTGGGAAGCCGGGGCCATATGTAAGAAAAATCTATGATGAAGCAACTGGAAAGCCGTTGTACCTGAGAAATTTCCGAAGTGGTGACGTTGCTTTTGTGTTCAATCCGCAGATGGGTGAATTACCAAAGAAAAGAAAAATTTATATAGAAGAAGCTAAGGTTACAGAGGCAGTAAAAAATGCAATTTCTCTGGAAATGGATATGGCTGAAAAAATGAAAGCATATTTGCAGACAGAAAAAATGCAACAGCTATTACAGAAAGAGACTCAACAATATTCAGAAAAGGCATGGATGATATTTCAGGAAATGGAGCAGGTAGAGAAAGACCGTATTCCTTTATATGAAAAATTCCGGGACTATGAGATTGGTCAGACAGAATATCAGGAGAAAAAAGAAGAAATACAGGCGCAGTTGCAAATGTATGAAAACGATTTTGAAGGACTGATGGACAGGCTTGCAAATATGAAAAAGGCTTATAGCGAGGAAAATGAATGGATAAAAACATTTCAAAGGGAAGAGTTACCGGAGAAGTTGGAAAGTCAACATGTTAAAAAATGGGTAGATAAAATAATTGTTTCAGATTTAAGAGATGTGCATGTATACCTGACAATGCAGAACTGGAAGAATTATTTCCCAGAAGAATGGATGGAGGAATAGCAATGGCAAGGAAAAGCAGAAGAAATAAAAATGTTGAGGCTGTTAGTAATCAGATTATAGAAAACTGTGAGAATCTGATAGATACCGGAGCGTATATTCGATTATCTGTTGAAAATGGTGGAAATGAAACGGACGAAACTTTAGTTGTACAACAAATGCTGGTTGAAAAGTTCATAGAGGAGCATCCAGATTTAAAATTGGCAGGTACATATATAGACAATGGATTTAGCGGAACTAATTTTGAACGACCAGGCTTCTTGAAACTCATGGAAGATGTCCGGTCAGGAAAGATTCAGTGTATTGTTGTAAAAGACTTATCACGTTTTGGCAGGGACTATCTGGAAACAGGATATTATCTGGAAACGATTTTACCAAGGTTAAATGTAAGGTTTATCGCAATTACAGATGATTATGACAGTTCCAGAAAAGAGGACAGGGAAAACATCAGTGTTCCATTAAAAAATATGGTTAATGCCATGTATGCAAAAGATATGTCAAAAAAGATTCTGGCTGCAAAAGATGCACAGCGAAAAAAGGGAAATATTACTTTATCAAAAGTAGCATTTGGATATGTCCGTTCAGAGGATAGGCACAGACAGATTGTTGATGAAGAGGTTGCACCATTTGTAAGGATGATATTTCAGTGGTATATGATGGGAGTCAGCAAAAAGAAAATTGCAGATAGATTAAATCTCATGGGAATTGCAACACCTGGACAAAGAGAAAAAACTGGTGTATTGACTGTTCCGTTAGAACAGACAAAGTGGAGAACGGATACAGTAGATAAGATTGTGAATAACCCTACATATGTTGGAGATATTGTAACCGGAAAGTTGAAGCAGTCATTGTATAAAGGGATAAAGCAGTATAGAACTTCGCCGGAGGACTGGAATGTTCAGAGAGATATGCATACGCCGATGATCGCAAGGGATGATTATGAAGAACTGCAGGAAAGGTCAAATAAAATAAAAAAGGTCACAAGAAACTGGCATTTAAAATATATGGAGGACAGAGAAAAATACAAAGACTGTTTTCCCGGTATGGTTCGATGTGGAGATTGTGGACGTCCAATGTATTGTGTCCGCTATACCCATAATTATAAGACAATGGAGAAAGTAGGAATTTATTATACCTGTTCTGCTCAAAATTATGCGAATAATTATTGCGGTCAGAAGATAGAAGAAAATCTGCTGAAGATACTTGTGATGGATCAAATTCAGATTCTTATAAGAAGTATGTGTGACAGAAAAAAGCTGTTACAAAAATTGAAAAGTGATTCCAGTGAGAAAAATGCTTTTTATGAAGCAGCTGCAAAAGTGCGGATGTTGGAAAGAAAAATAGCGCAGGCAGAAGAAAAGAACACTGTATTGTATGAGGACTATGTAGGTGGGATTGTAGAAAAAGAGGACTTCGATATGATGAAAGAGCGTTATATCCGGGAGTTACAAAATCTGAGGGATGATTTGCAAATTGCAAAACAGAATCAAAGAATGTTGGAGAAAAAAACTGACAGATATATGAATATGGTCAGCAACTTGGAGCAGTATCTTTCTGACAGGAGCTTCAATGAAGCACTGGTACAGGAACTTGTAGAATATGTGGAGATATATAAAAACGGAAGCATTCATGTGCGCTTCAAGTGTGATGATAAATTTAAACAGATAACAGAATTGATAGAGGGTGTTAAAAGTGCGTAAGAATGGATTGTATCTGAGGTTATCTATTGCAGATGGAGATTTGGGAAAAGACAATAAGGATGAAAGTAACAGTATTGATAACCAGAGAACGCTTCTTGTAAATTTTGTTCAGGACAGGGATGACCTGTCAGATGAATATATAGAGTATGTGGATGACGGTTATTCAGGAACTAATTTTGAGCGTCCGGCGTTTAAACGCATGATAGAGGATGCGAAAACTGGGAAAATAGATACGATTATTGTAAAAGATTTTTCACGATTTGGCAGAGATTATATTGGTGTAGGAGATTACCTGGAGCAAGTACTTCCAATACTGGAAATCCGTTTTATCTCATTAAACAATAATTATGACAGCAATGATTATTTAGGAAAAACTATGGGAATGGATATGGCAATTCATAACTTGGTCAACAACCTTTATAGCAAAGACATTTCTAAAAAGCTGAAAAGTGCATTAAGAGTGAAATGGAAAAATGGTCAATGGACTGGGGGAAAACCGCCTTTTGGTTATTTACGAGATAGTAAAACAGGGGAATGGTTGATAGATCCGGTAGCAGGGAAATATGTGCGAACGATTTTTGATAAGGCAATCGAGGGATGCAGTACTTCTCAGATTTCTTATTATATGAATGAACAGAGAATACCTACACCGGGAAGATATAATAAAGAGAATGGTCTTACGCATTATGGATATAATCAAAAAATGCCAGAGTCGGAAATTCTGTGGGATTGTGGCATGGTTCGAGCCATTCTTGGAAGATATGAATATACAGGAGCTTTAGTGCAGGGAAAACGACAAAGTATTGCGGTTGGCAGTAAAGTAACCAGAAAATCGAGGGATAAAGATGTGGTTATTACAAAAAATGTTCATCCGGCAATCGTGTCAGAGGAAGAATATGAAATAGCAAAGGCAACTATCGCATTTATGAAAAAACCAGATTACCGGGGTACAAGAAAGTTTGCATTGAAAGGAAAAGTCAGATGTGGGAATTGCAGACGATCAATGGTATTGATGGAATCCGGTGCTAATGACAGGGTATATTGTCCACATAAAAAGATGACAGGAAAATTTGCCAAGTGTTCAGACGAAATGGTTTCTGTTTCAATTATAGAAGGGCATGTATGGTATGCTTTAAAACGTGTCCTTTATGTATTGGATGCTATACAGTTGGATTTTGAGGAAAAGACAACTAATTTGGATAGTGTCAGAAGAAAAAAGATAAAACAGCTAGAGGCTGAGAGTAATGTGTTAAAAAGTGAGAGAATACGTCAGTATGAATCGTATGCGGAAGGTATTATAACGAAAGAAAAGTATATGATGAAAAAAATGCTGATTACGGATCGAATGAATGGCATACAGGCAGAGATAGAAACACTCACACGTTTATCGGCGGAGGAAGAAGCATATAAAAGTAAAGTGGCATCTGCTGTTGAATTACTGGAAGGGGAAATGCAGCATGAGAAGATTACAAAAGAACTTGTAAATGCCACGATTGATACAGTTTATGTATATGATAAAAAGAGGATAGAGATAGTATTCAGTTTTGATGATGTTCTGATGAAAGCAATAGAAAAATACCAGAAAGGGGTAAAGGAAGCATGACATTTAAAAATTTTGTATGTAAAGGAATCTTAGTATTTGCAGGGTTGCTTCTGCTTGGATGGATTGGAAAATATATTTATATGGTGGATGGGGAAATTGACTGGTTCAGATTTATGCTGGTATACGGAGTGCCAGTGGGAATCCCACATATGTTTATTATAATTCCCTGGCATTGGGATTTATCCGGTATCCTTGGAATGGCTGCTCTGTGTGTGATAGTAGGCGGTGTATTTGGCTGTTTGATTGCAGCTTGGTTTGGAATCCGGGCGGTATGGTATATGGTGGGATTCCCAATCAGCAAGATTGTGGCAATACATAAAAGGGCTTATTAAAAATAATAGTATGAAATGTGACCACAGGTGTAAAGTGATATGCCTGTGGTTTTATTTTCCATTTATAGTTGAAACAAGATGTGATAAAATATGTATCAAAATATAGTGAAAAACGAGGGATGAAATGAGAAAATATATATTTGAAGCAGGTTTGAATGTTTTTACATCTTTTAAAACACTTATACCAGTTGAAGGTTTAGAAGATTTAAGCAAAAAAGACAAACATCGTTATCACATTTATGGAATATTATCGTATGATCAGGCTTTTTTTGATACTGAAAAAACAAAAACAACAGAAAAGGGAATACAGGTCGGATTGTTTACTATGAGTGGTGGGAAAAAAGAGTATGAATTACCCTTATGGACAATCTTACCGGATTTAGATCATAGTAAGGTTGAATTGAATATTTCTTTTCCACCAACCAAAATGAATGTTTGTATAAAGGATGAAGATTTTTTGAAGCGGCATCCAGAATTTGTTCATACAGAATTGGATATTATGGCGCAAGAACTTTTCCAATGTGCAGCAGAATGTTTTATGCAGAAGCAGGAATTTGAGGTATTATATATTGGGCAGGCATATGGAAAAGATGGAAATAGGACTGCATTTGACCGATTAGAACAACATGCTACATTACAAAAAATTTTGACGGAGTACCGAAATGACCATCCAGATAAACATATATACATATTGTTACTCGAAATTCAAAAACAATTGGCTATGTCTTTTGATGGACGCTCAAAAGAGTATATGAAAACAGAAGAGGAAAGTGATAAGCATATGAAACAAGTATGCTGTAACTTGCCAGAAGAAGATCAGGTTATAAATATTACGGAAGCTGCATTAATTAACTATTTTAAACCTGAATATAATATCAATTTTGTAGATAATTTTCCGAATGAAAATCATAAAGGGTATAGGCAGTATTATGATTTGGATTATAATTCACTTTTAGTAGAATTAGATTTGGAATTTGATCATGCACCGCTTATACAGCTATACACATCAACAAATAGAATTAATAGTTCGTTTGATTTTATACGCTATCAATTATTTAATGATAATGAACGTAGCAATATGTATGAGATTTTTGCGAAAGAGTAAATGACATAAAAATAGCGGAGATACAGTGCTGAATGTGCCGTATCTCCGTTATTTTTTATAGGTAACAGGCAAGTTCTCTCCAGAAATCGTTGGTTTCGTTCAAGGGTGCTTCGTCTGGATGGGCAGCAGAGAAAATCTGAGAAGCAACCTCAAAAGCTCTGCAAGCATCTTCTTTTGTATTGAAAAATTCATTCCAGGTAAAGAATACGCATTGAAGTTGTATCATGCTTTCATAGCCTGTCTTAGCTATGTCAATCATTTTTTCGATAAAATCATTTTCAGTAATAGTCATAAGGAATCTTCCCGAAAATTATTTAGTGTCACGCAGACAATCTTTTATGAGTTGAACAGATTTTAAAATCCATTCCATTTCCTGCGGTGTGCAATCAGATAACAGGTTTTGTATTTTCTGATATGACGGATCTGAAAAAGTGGAATCCGGTATGTTATTAGTGGAATTACTCGCAGGAGCAGTCTTGTGAATTTCTGTATTGTCATCAAGAAGCTGATTCTCTAATTCCTGAAGCGTTTGAGTATATTGGTCCCTTTCAGAGCCGGTCATTTTGTTTAAGAAAGAAACGTAAGTGCTGAGCTTCTGATTGATTATTGGATTTTTGAATGAAAGAGTAAGGGTGTCAGGAATGATATTTCCGCTTGTATCTTTCTGAGAATCAAAGTTTAAATCCAGTTGCTCGTTCATTTTAAATATAAGTGAGAGCAGATCGGAAACTGTATGAATATCAAAATCCATAAAAATATTGATACTAATGCCCAGAGCCTGTGATATTTTCAAGAGTTGCTCCGGCTTGGGCTTGCGTTCATCAGACTCGTATTTTTGCAAAGTGCTTATGCTTAAACCAGTAGCCTGTACAAGTTGTTCCTGAGTGAACCCATGCATAGTTCTAAAGTATTTGATTTTTTCGCCAACGGTCATTATCGCTACCTCCATAAAGGGATTATAACATATTTTTTACTGCTAAATACACAAAAATATATAAAAATGTATTGACACATACAAATGTATGGTATATATTTAAAACACATACAAAAGTAATATTTAAGTAGAACAAGGCGTACAAAAGTGATAGTAAGAATAAGCTAAGTGATACTTAAATAGAAGCAATTTTGGAACAAAAATATATGTTAGTGCAACTTAAAGTATAGTTAAAAAACAGGAGGAAAAAGCGATGGCAGAAATCATTTTTGGAATTGATCATGGAAATGGAAATATGAAGGGAGAGAATGTATGCTTCCCATGTGGACTTGTCAGATATGTGTCTGAACCGGGACGCTTTATGAATGAAGATATTTTGGAGTATCAGGGAACATATTATACACTGTCAGATACAAAAATGCCGTTTAAAGCTGATAAGACAGTAGATGATGATTACTTTATTCTCACATTATATGCCCTTGCAATGGAAGCTCGTAATAAAGGAATTACATTAACGGGAAAAGATGTAGTGCTTGGCGTGGGATTGCCACCTGCAGATTACGGTCAGCAGGCAGCTTCATTTAAGAAATATTTCTTAGATCATGCAAAACATGGAATCAGTTTTAAGATGAATGGAAAATCCGTTAATTTCTATTTAAAAGATGTATTTGTCAGCCCACAGAATTTTGCAGCAGTCATGTGTTTTAAGGCAAGTCTTTTGAAGAAATATAGAACGGTAAACTGCATTGATATTGGGGATGGAACAGTTGACCTTTTGGTGATCAGAAATGGAAAACCAGATTTATCAGTTCGTGTCAGTGATCGTTCCGGTATGGCTGTTCTCCGGTCTGAAATATCCAATGCGATTCAACAGAACTATGGCATTCATTTGGATTCGTCAGATGTAGAACAGGTTTTAATGCAGGAAGAAACCATATTAGATGAAGAAATCATACTGGAAATTCAGCGAATGGCAGAAAACTGGTTACAGAGAATTATCAATAAACTACATACCCATGTAACAGACTTTAGAACAAATCCGGCGGTCTTTCTTGGTGGAGGAAGTCTTTTACTCAGAAAACAGATTGAAAATTCCCCGGAATTTAAATATGTGGAATTTATTGATGAAGTCCGGGCGAATGCGATTGGATATGAAAAACTGACAACAGCACGTCTGCGGAGAGGGTAGGAGGTGCTGGTCATGGGACAGATCAAGGTTGTATTGATATTTAATGAAGATGATGAACGTCAGAGAGAAGCAGGAGAATACTTAAAAACCAAGAAAAGATGCAAGACAGCACTTGTAACAGAATTGGTTCAGACGTGGATGAAGAATGGAGAAACAGGAGCAGGAACATCCACAGGTGCAATGAGCATAGATGCTATCAAAAAGCAGTTGCTTCAAGACAAGGAGTTTTTGTCAGAAATAGAGAAATCAATGGGCGGAACAAGTTGTCGAGAAGTCGAGGAAACAGAGCCGGAAGTTAGTGATAATCTGGATATGGATGAAGATATGATGTTGGCAGGGTTGTCGATGTTTGATTCGGAAATTTAAAATTTGAAGTATGGTATAGGGAAGTTGTGCTGAAAAAGATGGGCACTAACTTCCCTATATGTTGTATATTTGTAAATAATATGTTAGCATATTTAGTATGAATATTGACGGGAGGCGGTAAAATGCGATGGGATAAGAAAGACATTCCACACAAAGGATGGACGGAAATAGGAATGGAAGATTTGGGAGAAGAAGCGGAATTTGGAGAAGATATAGAATACGAACGATGTGAAATGTGTGGTAACGAGAAAATACGATATGTGCATATTATGACACATCCAGAATTCCCAGGAGAATTGAGAGTAGGTTGTATTTGTGCTTGCCATATGACGGATGATTACGAAAATCCGGAAGCAAGGGAAAGAAATTTGAAAAATCGAGTACAACGAAAAAAGAATTTTATGAAAAAAGAATGGCGTCAAGTATTTAGAACTGGGAATTTTACATTAAAGTATAAAGGCGAAAACATTACAATCATGCGTAGCAAATACAATACGGGGTGGGGTGTTATATACGCAGGAAAATGGCGTTGGGATTATCATGGAAGAAAGATTTCAGATTTTGATACAGCAAGATTAGTAGCGTTTAATTTGTTTGATGAAATGTATAATTCCAGAAGCGAAGCACAGCCATATTGGGATGGTGATCGTTGGCTGTATTGTGAGTAAATATATACTGCTGATATGCGATGATCGTATATCAGCAGTAATTCTGTTAAAAGTTAAAAACAGCATGTATTTGATTTCCACAAATAGGGTCGTATTTTACATATTCGCCAATAAGATTTCTAGCTTTTGTTCCCAATTGTTTTTTTACAGAAGAATCGGTGATAAAAGCGGAGCCGATGGTTATGGATGAAATATTTTGGGCATTTTCAAGCATTACAGAACCGTTTGTTACTGTCTTGCGGTCTGAATTTTTGGAGAGATTGCTCTTTACTAGGAGGATATAATTATCAGGCAAGTTGGTGGTTATTATGATAGAATTGTCATATTTTTGAATGTCAAAGGTGACATATAATTCTTTTCCAATTTCAGGAGCTTCGGGTTGCATACTTGCTGGTAATGGTGGGATTTCTCCCATACGGATTTGGCGTCCATTATAATACCAAGTATGATTTTCATCACATGTAAAATATTCTTTACCACGGAATAATCCGCGAAAGGTGACAAATTTTGATTCGTCTTCTGGAAGGAGGGGGATTTTTGCACCTCTATCAGTATATACCTTATTATCTACTTTCCTAAATTTCCATACGGCATCTAAAAAACTGATATTGAAATATTGAGCAGCGTCTATAAAAATCAGATCATCACCATGAAAGTATCCATATTTATTGTTGTAATCGTCCGCATATTTTTTTACAAATTTGTACACTTCTTCATCGAAATTCGTATAACTTAGCTGTTTATGTAAAACAATTCTATTGAGAAGGGCATTAACACTGGCAGGGATTTGAATTTGATATTTGGAATACACATTTCTGCGTACTCGTGTAAATAACTCATCTACATCAATGTTTGGTTCTAATATTTCATCACAGATAGCCTGGGTAAATGGACTCATTTGATTGGCAATACCGATAGAAGTATATTGAAACTGAGTTCCGTAAGCAATATATACATCTTCAGCAGCAGTTATCTCAGAATAATACCCTTTAGATAAGCCAAAATCTGAACGACAGGCATCCAGAATGAGGATAAGCCGTCCTTTTCCTTTATATATAGAGATAATATCTTGAATATTCATTGCGGATGCTTCAATATCTTTGCTTTTCTCAAACTTGGATGCAAAATCAACTGGATAAATATAATTATTACCGTTATTATGTCCGCCGTGCCCGGTAAAGTATACGATATGGATAGCATCACAAGGTGAGTGGGAAGCATTATCTTCTAAAGCAGGAATGATTTGATTTTTTGAAATGTTTTCTATTTGTTTGACTTCAAATCCAATTTGGGTAAGTCGTTTATGCATTGCTTGAATGTCATATTTTACACCAGGCAGATCGTCAATTTGGATCAGAGGTGACTTTGTATAATTGCTTGCTGAAAAAAGTATAGCGTTTTTCTTCATATGAATCCTCCGTATTTAATACAAGATTGCAAGGAAGCAAGACCGCAAAAGGATAAAAGAAGGATGCAGAAATAAAGGAGTTTCTGCATCCTTGAATTATTTGATGGGCTTGTAGTTGCGTAATGCAGTTTTTGTTGATTTTATAATTTCCAGTAAAAATTCTTTTTCCTGATTGCTGCAATCAGAAGTAAGTTCTTTTATATCCGCATCGAACTTGGAAACCAACACAGGGGTATTATCGTATAAGAGCTGATCCACGGTTGTATCAAGGCTCTGTGCAATCCCTAACAGAGTAGCCAGACTTAACTTGGTATGTCCGTTTTCGATACTGCTGACATAGGTAGGGGCAACGTCAATCATATTTGAAAGTGTTTCCTGAGTCATTTTTTTTGACAGACGTGCAGTGCGGATTCTCTTTCCAATAGCAAGATAATCAATTTCTACTTCCAAACCTGTCACCTCCTAGACTTTGACTATTAGTTAATGTTTACGATGAAACTCCACACACATTTGATATTCCTTATTGTATTCCTAAAAGAGATATATTATAATTAAATATAAGTAGAACTTTAGTGCAATTATTCACATGTAGTAGAAAAATACATGAAACACCGGGGGTATCAAATTTGGAAGATACAATTACAGGTGTTGAATTTTATTCCAACGTGAAAACCTCGGAGGTGGAATGGATATGGTATCCATATATTCCCTGTGGAAAAATTACAATGTTACAGGGTGATCCGGGAGAAGGAAAATCAACATTAATTATTCATATTGCAGCTATATTGACAAAAGGCGGATATTTACCGGACGGTCAAAAGATAAAAAAACCGGAGATTGTGATATATCAATGTTCAGAAGATGGAAAAGGCGACACGATAAAACCAAGACTTGAACAGGCAGGGGCAGATTGTAATAGAGTTGCATTTATAAAAGACGATAATGGAGAATTGACACTGGAAGATGAACGCATAAAGAATGCAATTAACCAAATTGGTGCAAAAATGGTTGTGTTTGATCCGATACAGGCATTTATTGGGCATAATGGAAATATGACCAATGCCGTAAAAATGCGGGAAACACTGTCAAAACTATCCAAGGTTGCAGAAGAAACAAACTGTGCGATTGTTCTGGTGGGACACATGACAAAGAGTAGCGGTGGAAAGCAGATTTATAGAGGATTAGGAAGTATTGATATTGCCGCAACAGTGAGAAGTATTCTTATGGTATCAAGAGACAAAGAAGAACCATGGAAAAGATATATGTTTCCGGTGAAATCGAGCCTTGCACCAGAAGGAGAACCAATCGGATTTGAACTGGATAAAGAAAAAGGTTTTCACTGGATGGGAAAATGTCAGATAAATATAGAGGAATTGCTGGCTGTGGAGAAAAGTACCGCCAAAAAAGATGTTGCGGTTGAATATCTTCAAACGTTGTTGGCGGTGGAAGATCTGCCAAGTACATATATCTATGAAAAAATGAAAGAATATGGTATTGCCAAGCGAACGGTGCAGGAAGCAAAGAAAATTGCGGAGATTAGTGCATATAAAAAAGGTAAGATATGGTACTGGCATATGGAAGTGGGGGACAGCATATGAATGAACAAGAAAAACATGCTGTAAGCCAGGAAGAACGAAAAGAGAAGATTCGTGCAAGGTACAAGGGCGTAGATCGTAGTGAATTGGAGTTCATTCCAGCGAAACAGAAAGAAAAACTATTTGAGGATGCAGGCACAAAAAGAGTGTGTGCATATTGTCGTGTGTCCACGGATGACGCTAATCAGACATCTTCATATGAACTGCAGAAAAATCATTATGAAGATATGATAAAAGAACATGCAGGGTGGAGTCTTGTTGGCATATATGCTGATGAAGGTATTTCAGGAACATCTTTATTGCATAGGGATGAATTTAACCGTATGATTGCAGACTGCCAAGCTGGGAAAATAGATTTGATAGTTACCAAAAGCGTATCCAGATTTGCCAGAAATATTGTTGATTGTATTGCTAAAGTCCGTGAACTGGCAAATATGAAGCCACAGGTGGGCGTATTTTTTGAGACAGAGCACATTTATACGCTTGATAATACAAGTGAAATGATGCTTGCGGTGTTGTCCGCAGCAGCACAGGAAGAATCGCACACAAAAAGTGAAATTATGAACATTTCTATTGAACAACGGTTTTCAAGGGGAATTTTTTTGACACCAAAACTTTTAGGATATGATAAAGATGAGGATGGAAATCTTGTTATCAACGAAACAGAAGCGGATACAGTCAGACTGTGTTATTATCTGTTTTTAAGTGGTTTTCCGACCTCTGAAATAGCTGAGATATTAATGGATTTGGGGCGGAAAACAAAACTGGGAAATACAAGGTGGACAGGAAGTACAGTTGTAAATATTCTTCGCAATGAAAGGCATTGTGGCGATGTTTTGTCCAGAAAAACATTTACACCAAATTATCTGGATCATAAGTCAAAGAAAAATAACCATGACAGAAATCAATACAGGCAAGCAGATCACCATGAAGCAATAGTAAGCAGGGAAATTTATAATGCGGCACAAAAACTGTTAGAAGCAGGAAAGTATAGTAGAAAAGGGTATCCTCTGCCTACATTGCAAGTAGTTGACCAGGGAGCATTAAAGGGATTTGTGCCGGTAAACCGGGCATGGAATGGATTTTCAACAGATGATTATAAAAAAGCATCATTAAGTGCATATGATGAAGATACGAAGCATGAAGATACGAACGAGTTCCATGCAGAGCAAACGAACAAAAGTGCGTTCGATTTGAGCGGATATGAGATTGTAAGAGCACAGTTTTTTTCAACAAGGTTTGATCCGGCAGTCACAATATCTTCTGGGAAGATTACGTTTAATACTGCGTGTATGAAAAAATTTGAAAATGTAGAATATGTGGAGTTGTTATTTAATTCGGTGGAAAAATGTATTGCTGTTCGTCCATGCGAAAAAAGTAACGTAAATGCGATAAAATGGGGAACTATACGAAATGGACGTTGGGCAGTTTTGCCAAAGAGCTGCAAAGGCTTCTCGGGGCCGTTATTTGAACTTATGAATTGGGACAGCGATTGCAAATATAAATTACGAGGACAATTTTGCGGCAATTCAGACGAACAGCTATTAATATTTGAATTGGAAGAACCAGAGGTGTTCGTACAAGAATATATTGACGAACAACATATAGACTCAGCGGTAGAAGCTCCATCTGAAAAAACGAAGACTGCCAAGAAAGTACTTTATCCCAAAGCATGGATTCATAATTTTGGAGAAACAACAAACAGAACAGTTTTTCTTCAACGAATAGCATATAAAGGAAATTGGGAAATACTACGCCCGGCAAAGACGGTTGAAGGCATGGAAATTATAACCAGAGAAGTATTGGATGATTTGATAGATGAAGCTGAGAAACTGATAGATAGAATGAGGTGTGCTACATATGAGTGATACAACAAATTACACAGATGAGCAGGAGATTGTTGATCAAAAAGCGATAGAGCTGGCAGAGGATTTCAGTTATGACGGTTATCAGGTTGTCAGACGTGAGTTGTTTGCACATTTAAGGGAGCCTGCTGTTGTGATCCGGAGAGACAGCGTAACATTTAATACAGCCTGTATTGCCGGATTGGAGGATGCAGTTTATATACAGATACTTGTAAACCAGGAAAATAAAAGAATGGTTGTCCGAAAGTGCGAAGAAAATGATAAAGACGCACTTCGCTGGTGCGTGGCAAAACCAGATAAAAGAAAAAGCAGGAAAATGACAAACAAAATCTTTTCTGTCATGATGTATGAAATGATGGGATGGAATCTGGATTGCCGTTATAAGATTTTAGGACATAAGATTTCGTTTGAAGGTGAGACAATATATGTATTTGATCTTATGGAGACAGAAATATACCTGGATACTAAGGGAAAACGTCAGAAGAAAAATGCAGAAAATCAGGAAAGTGCAGAGAGTAGCAATAATAATATAGAAAGAACGTCATTATCGAATGCATCAGAGGATAATACTTCTGCTGAAGAAATAAATAAAAAGACTCGTACACCTTTTTATCCGAAAGAATGGAAAGATTCTTTTGGATTGCCAGTAGAGGAACATAGGAAAGCCTTGGAAATAAATATGCTGAAGGGATATGCGGAATTTACAACACCAAAATAGATGAAGACAGGGAAAAGTCTGCTCTGAGATTGGAGGTATCAATATGCAGGAAAACAATATGATGATACCAGGGATTTCTTTGTGCCAAAAATGGGGAAAGATAAGAATTTTTCATTCAACAATAGTGGCACTGGGAGAGCCGAGGTACATACGGTTCCTTTTTAACCCTGATAAGAAAGGCTTAGTGGTACAGGCATGTGCCAGAAAGGAAGCAGAATGTTTTCGTGTGCCTAAATACAATCCGGAGAATTGGGAATTTAAGATCAGTAGTGTGCCAATGTTACGGATGATCTGGAATACGTGTAATTGGGATAAGGAAAAGACATACCGATTGACTGGAATGTGCCATATAGAGCATAATCTGGTCGAATTTGATATGAAGCAGGCAACAGTGCAGACAGCAGATGAATTTTAAAGAAATGGCGTAAAATAAGGACTTCTGAGAAATCGGAGGTTCTTTTTTTGTGCGATTTTTTGAGGGTAATTGCATGGTTCTGTGATGAAAAATTTTCTTTGAAAAAAAGTTGTTTCTACCTTTACATCAGGAGGAAACATGAGTATAATAGGACCAAGACCAGGACTCTGGAATCAGGATGTTTTGACAGCAGAACGTGATAAATATGGTGCCAATGATGTAAAACCGGGATTAACTGGTTGGGCGCAGATCAATGGCCGTGATGAACTGGAAATTCCTGAGAAAGCAAAACTGGATGGATACTATGTTCAGAATATGGGATTTAAAATGGATGCGAAAGTTTTTAAGAACTTTAGGAGATACTTGGCATGTTACTTTGGTGCAGATATTTATAGGTATATTGGTATATATTATCGTATTACTGTTAGCAAAAGACGAAATATTAATGAAAATTATTTTTACATTAGTGAAAAAGGAAACAAAACATGAATAAAAGTGTTATTAAAGTAACTATTATTGGAGATAGTATAAGTCAGGGGTTAGGAAAGAAAAAAATTAATTATTGTGAAAGTTTAAAAAATAAAATAGAAAATTTAGCAGGTGTAACATGTAATTTAGAAAATTTAGCAGTGACTGGAAAAACTATAATATATGCTAATGAAATTATCGAAGACATTATTAAAAGTGATCCAGATATTATACTTCTTTTTATGGGAAGTGTAGATGCTTTGATAAGACCGAAACCAGAAGGGATTTTTTGGAAGTGTTTACCTAAGCGATATAAGTTGAATGGTATGCTAGATCCACGACCTTTTTATTCAAAAAAATGGTGGAGATATATACCAGAACATATTGATTCTTGGATTAGATGGCATTTAAAAAAAGTTTTAATGAAATTATCTAAAGTTTATTCTTGGGAAACCTTGTCCGGATTATGTTGATGAAACAGTATCTATGAAGGTTGTTCGTATTATTCAGGGATATGTGAATGTAGTTAACAAGATGGTTTGGAGAAAAGATCAGTAAAATACAATAGAGGTAGTGCTATTATGAATATACTTGTTACCGGTGCGAAAGGAATGGTAGGAACTGCACTTGTAAATAACTTAAAAAACATCAGAGATGGTAAGAACAGAACCAGGAATATCCAGATCAATGAGATTTATGAATATGACCTGAATAATACAGAGACTGAATTAGACGAGTATTGTACAAAAGCAGATTTTGTATTTAATCTTGCCGGAGTTAACCGTCCGGAAAATCCGGAAGATTTTATGAAGGGGAATTTTGGCTTTGCGTCACAGCTCCTTGACACATTGAAAAAACATAATAATAAAGCTGGTATCATGCTTTCTTCTTCTGTCCAGGCTACATTAGCAGGGCGCTTTGGAAATAGTGAATACGGAAGGAGCAAAAAGGCAGGGGAAGAGTTATTTTTTACATACGGAGAAGAGACAGGTGCTCCTGTATATGTGTACAGATTTGTGAATCTTATGGGACACAGCCGCCCGAAATACAATTCTGCGATTTCGACCTTCTGCTGGGCAGTTGCGAATGATGAAGAGTTTACTGTAAATGACAGGAGCACAGAGCTGGAAGTTCTTTATATTGATGACCTTGTTGAGGGAATGTTTGATCTTCTGGAGGGGAAAGAGCAGCACTGTGAATTTGACGGAGTAGAGACCGTATTAAGTGAGAATGGCCGTTATTGCTGCGTATCGGTTACACATAAGGTTACATTAGGTGAGATTGTAGATTTATTAGAAGAGTTTAAGGCACAGCCGGTTTCCCTGATGATGCCCAAATGCCCGGAAGGTTCCTTTGCAAAGAAGCTTTTTAGCCTTTACCTGACTTATTTACCGGCTGACAAATTTAAATATGCCATGAAAATGAATTGTGATGATCGTGGTTCTTTTACAGAGCTGGTTCATACTGTAGATTGTGGTCAGGTTAGCATTAACATCAGTAAGCCTGGGATTACAAAAGGACAGCACTGGCACAACAGCAAATGGGAACAGTTTATTGTTGTACACGGTCATGGCCTTATCCAGGAACGTAATATTAATACAGGGGAAACTGTAGAATTTGAGGTTTCAGGAGATAAGATAGAAGCAATCTATATGATCCCGGGATGGACTCATAATATTATCAACCTGTCAGAGACAGATGATCTGGTAACTGTCATGACCTGTAATGAGATCTTTGATCCGGGACATCCGGATACGTTTTTTGAACCGGTATAAAAAAATAGAGGGAGAGTACTTGATTGACTCTCCCTGTAATGCTTTTATAATAAACAAAGCACAAAAAGGATTGATAACAAATCAGGTGACTTTTATAAAATGCCGATATATGGATACCTGCTTACCTTTCTTTGAGAGGAATTTACATATCTTTCGTTGCTTGTATGATATTATCCCACACATAAGTATAAAATAAATGATTATTATCCTTATGCGATTTGGATATTTCCATAAATGGAGTATCATTTCGTATGTCTACAAATTTCCACAAAGTTTCATTTTTGAGAGAAAAACGAAAAGTACTGATTCCGATTTTTCGCATATAAATACTGTTAGAGTCTGGTATGTTCATCAGGTATGCCAGACAACCCTGTAATTTTTTTTGCGTGGAAGAATCTATCTTGTGTAATAGAATAAAACCGCTGTATCCTCGTTCAGGATGTTGCAGATCGATTCGGATATGAGTTTTGTAGACTTTGAATGTGCCGGTATAAATTTCACATCGACCAGCAGAGTATCTGTGGTTGGAAATTTCGTGTGCCTTGTAGGAATTGAGCGCCTGACAGGTTTCGGAAGGCTTCAACTCGAGAATATGATTCAACTGCTTATCATCCAAAAGAGAGTCATCAGAAATTCGCAATATCAGTTTGGCTTTTAAGGCTTTTCCATCAGTATAGATCTTTAGTTTACCACCGCGAAGCGTGTTTTCGGAATCAGAAGCAGCATAATAGCAATAATAATTCCCGCAGTAGAATTCCCTCATCCGGTCATCGAGTGCACCTGTTTCAGCTTGTTCTGCAATAATAACTTCCGTATGAGTTCCGGCACAGAGTCTTTCGACAGCTTTCTGCTGTTGATCTAATTTTTCTTTGAAATCTTTATCTGTAAAAATAATCTCTTCTCTATTTATAGACTTGTCTAATACTATATCAAGAAGCTCTAACCATGAATTTATTTTTTCTTTTCTTAATAATTCAGAATCATCTCCCCAGAAAACAAAGCAGCTGGTATCAATTTTTATGTATTCTTTAAAAAAAGAGTTAAGTTTTTCAGATGTCGCCAGATCAGAAATGTCAGTCATGTTTGAGAGAACATGGCTGTAAATTTGTTTAAGGACTGTTTTAACTCTGTCAATAATAGGAGTTTTTTGTCGGAGACGATTGTAAAAATAGGTACTGCCTATATTTAAGTCAGGAACATTGGAATCATTTTTTGAATAATAGCGAGAATCATCTGTAAACTTGCTGGTGCCTACAATAGACAAAAGTTGTCTTAAAATTTCACTGGATTGCATGAACATTCCTCCTTACAAGATAGTGTTTAAAAACTAAAAAGTTCTAATAATAATAATGTAATAAATAATAAATAGTATAATAATAATCCAAAATACTTATTTTATAGTAACTAATTTTATGATACCATATGATAAAAGTAAAAACAATATAATTTGATCGCGAAAATAATATGAAAAAGTAAAAAATGATATTAAAAACGTGATATATGTAAAAAAAGAGGTGAATGAATTATGTACAGCTAAAATATAGCTACCGAATAATACCGAATAAAACGTTGATAACAAAAAATAGTGATGATATACTAAATGAAAGGGAGAGTGGATTATGGTAAATAATAAACGTTTGGTGAAATGGTTTAACTGTAAAGCATCGGCAATTCAGAAAATAAAACGCCATGGTTTTTGTGATGAAATGGATCTGGCAAGTGTAGTGGAAGATACCACAGGGCAATATTATTCCAGTCTGAGAGAAAGTTTACCAATATTGTTTGAAGAAAATGGCCAGATCCACAATTTACGTCTCAGTGAAATGGATGATTCCTTTTTTAGTAGCCTTAAAAAGGTTATTTCTGAAGATGACATTTATTTATTACATTTACTTGTGTATTGCATGGATCGAGCTATCATACAATGCTATAACACACTGGAAACTTTTGAAGAGGAATATGAAGAAATTGAAGGACTAAATGATAATTGGAAAGAGACCGGTATTAGTATATTAAAGCGTGTGTCATGTGCCTGGCAGGTTTGTAATATTGGCAGTTGTGAAGAGAGTTTGTTTTATAATTTTTATTATATTGAGATGCAGGAAGATATTAAAATTTCAAATCATGTATTACAGAGGCCTAGTGTTTTAAAGAGTGGAAAGTTAAATTTGAGAGTGGCAATCAGCCCGTTGACAAAAGAAGAGGTAGTAGTTTTCAGTGAGCCATATGAGCGTGTAAATATACATACAAAGCAAAAACAACATTATTTTAGGGTTGAAACGATAAAAAATACAGAATGGCTGGAACAGGAAATTATTAGAAACATGGAATATTCAGGAACACATGATGTTGACATATTAGTTTTTCCGGAAATGTTGGGAAGTCAGGAAATGCTGAATAATGTGTTGGATTTTTTTCAACAGAATCGGGATAAGAAAGTGCCTCCGCTGGTAGTATTTCCATCTATATGGGAAAAAACAGAAGATGACAGAAACAACACAAATGTAAGTTGTTTATTGCTGGATGGAAGACAAATTATGTTTAGACAGAATAAAAGAATCTGTTTTTATTATAAGGATAAAGATGGAACAAAGGTTTTTGAAGATATAAATCGTGACCCGAATGTGCCAGATATATTAAATGTATTACACGTTGATGGTATAGGAAGAATATGCATAATAATATGCTATGATTATTTGCATAATGAAAACAGAGAAATGATTAGGAAGCTTATAAAGCCAACTTTGATCTGCTGTCCTTCTTTTTCTACAGGAAGTTTTAATTTTCAGATTCTGCAGGAAAGCGGATATTATGCAGGGTGTAACAGTATTTGGTGTAATACTTGTTCAGCAGCTAATGCAGCTGGATCGGATAAGAATTTTGAAATAGTGGGTGGGATTGGCACTTTAAGTAAAAAGTGTGATCAAATGGATGCTGAAACTTTTAAAAAAGTCTTTGAAGGCAGAAAAATGTGTAAGAAAGAAATATGCAGTCAATGTGTATACTATAGTGATATTCCGCTGAAAAAATGAAAGGGGCGCATACAGATGGAAGAATATAAATTATATATTACAGCTTTAAAGAAAAAAGAATCAAGTGGTGAAATTGAGCCTGTGATGATAGAGCAGTTCAGGGAGCTGCTTGCAGAGCAATTTGATATGTATTATCAGGCTTGGATTGAACATAATGTGGAATTACTCGAAAAGATTTTATATGACCAGAAATATTTAAGAAAGTCTTTTTCAGATGAACTGAAAAATATACCTGACCAAATAGAAATAATGGCGGGACAGTTTGTGCAGACATATAATATTTTCAATAAGATTTATCAAAACGAAGCTGCAAGAAAGAATATTTCAGATGACATAAGAGGCATAGAAAAAAGTAGCAAATATGCAACAACAGTATTGTCTTATTTATATAAGCATGCAAATGCACAGCATAAAGATATTGCAGAATACTGTGGAATCCCTTTAAGTACATTGTCTGATCTGCTAAAAAAATTTGAAGAAATTAATTGTGTAGAGCGTTGGAATACCAGTAAATATTCATTCTTTAAGCTTACTGGTCAGGGAAGAAATTATGTGAGAGAATTGATTCCGGATATAGATGTGGAAACCTATATAGATATAGAAGATTTTGAAAATGAGTCAATGAAAGTTTCCAGACAAATGGAAAAAAAGGAAAAAATAGAATGTATTTTAGGAAAAGATCAGCCTGAAAAAATACTGTACGATGACAGAAATCCGAAATGGAAATGGGGAAAAATCAACAAAGTTAGTTATTAAATATGGTGGTATTGTAAGAAAAATATGTTTGTTTAGGAGATAAAAATAATGGAAGAGTTAAGAAGTCTGATTCAAAATTTGTGTGACGTGGATAAAGAATGGAACAATACGATACAAAATTGTATCAAAAAGGATATAGAACCTCAGAATAAAGATATTTTAAAAGCTTTTGATGCTTTTATGAATTGTGCTTGCGAAAAATACAAAACAAATCCTGAAGAACTGGAAGATGAATTAAACGGATGTCTGGATGAAAACGCAGAATGGATTGTAAAATTAATTAAAAATACTTTATATGCTTATATTAGGCTGCAGGAGTACAGACAGCTTATAAATGAAGATGAAGAAAAGGGAAAGCAATTGCTTAAGTATGTGTTTGATAATGCGATTGTCCGTTATGATCCTGAGTTTTATCTGCAATATAAAAAATGGGGACTTAGTTCTCCAAAACAATTATTAAAAATAGCAAGTATATTCAGAGGGTTAACAAGATATTACATTGAGCGCCGTTGGGCTATTCAGGCAATTAAGAAAGATTTGCTGGATGAAACTGGGATAAGCGATACAGTATGTGATTATTATGTTGAACTATATGAACAGAATTATATGACATTGCAGTTGAATTATATTATTATGCAGATGAGGGAAGCGGGAGAGAAAGAAGAATAGAATCGTTATTATAATTCCAGAAAAAATAATCAGCAGAAACTGTGAGCAGTATGACCGTCTGGCAGCAGAACCGGAAGAATTGTATAAAGAAAAAAAGCAATTCAGAATAAAGAAATTTTATATCGTATAGAGTGTTAGGACTAAAAAATAGTGGAAGAGGGCTGTAGAATGTATACAAACGATGAAATTAGAAAAGAATTATCTCGATTTTATGAAAATTTGCAGACATACGCTGAATGGCTTGATGCAGCAGAAAGTGAGCTAAAGAATTATTTTTTTCAAACATATGGTAGTTGCTACTTGGATGAATATAATATTATGTGTAATGATGTTGGATTTAAAAAACTTATTTTTCTAAACAAAGAGTATGTAAAAAAACAGTGTGATTTTATCAAAAAACTTCAGTCATTAGATATAATAATAAAAGAAAATGGATTTAGTAGGCAAATTGGTACATTGATTTCTGATTGTGAACTTCCAGTAATTTTTCCACCTAAAGAAAAAAGAACGAAATAAAATCA
>OGSS01000341.1_pt1 | contig 54054 bp, 88 predicted proteins | sample 1553591 | NCBI WGS metagenome assembly OGSS01 (sample SAMEA2580061, study PRJEB22360) | human gut metagenome | biome: human gut; feature: human-associated habitat; material: faeces | place: Denmark | collected 2008/2010
ATACAAAGTGGTACCACGGAATGTTCCGCCTTTGTTATCCAATTGGAAATTGGATAACAGGGGCGTTTTTTTATATATAAATATAAAAGAAAGAAAGAAAAACAGTTCTAAATCATGCCGGGCGCACATAACACGACTAATTGCGCATAACCCTCAAAGCTACGCCACAACGAATACAATCTGTACCGTTACACGGTACGATCTGGCGAACTTTGTTCGCCAGCATGGTTACATTTCGTTGTGTGAAACACAACAGAATGGGTCTAGGAGACGTTTTATTATTCAAGTAATGAATTTATATTCCTTACAGCTAAAACGCTTTCTAGGCCTATTGTAGCTTGTACCACGGTACATCATAGTAATTTGCATGGGGGTGTTGACATTTAGTTTGAGATGTGGTATAATGTGTTTACAACACACAAACAACCAATCTCACACCCTATAAAATCTAATTTCCGCACTTATCTCTATCGCAAGACGACGCCTGGCAAAATATTCAAGCTCATTGAAGAATATTTTATCCCCAGCAAATACACCCTTGTTTACATCAGCACATCGCTCAATCACCATCGAAAGGTTGTCACTATCTAAAATTTGAGTAAGTAGTTTATGATATCCTATTGTTGTTCCCCATATTTCGCCGCTAATAACATAGTCTACTCTCACATGAGACAATCTATCAGAAATATCGTAAAGGAATTTTAAATCCTCCGGCAATTTTCTGTGTATTACATGTTTAATATATCTTGGGCTAACAATGGGGACAAAAAAGTTTCCAGTATCCTGCCTATTCCAGATATATTCTACAATGTCTCCACCGCGAGGAGTTATAGACTGACTAAGTATAACTCCATAATGATTATACTCGTTGTTATATATGATATCTCCACATTTGAACTTAATCACATTATTCACCACACTTTATACAAAAGTAAAACTTGATTTCGGGGGAAGGAACACAATGTCCGTATTCTTTATCAAAGAAGTGATTGAACAAATTAAAGAAGCATTTACTGCTAAATGAACTGACGTAACCATCATCGTTATACATCAAAGAGCCTCGAAGTGCTTCCAAAATACAATTACTTCTTAGAGGAGTTAAAAGACTCTCGTTATATCTTGATACTGTTTTCCCATTCTCTGTAATAGAATAGTCAATTCTTACATGTGCGAATATTTTTGAAATGTCTGACAAAAAGCAAAGTTCACTTGGCAAAGACTCTTGTTCCACACGAATAAAAGAAGGTTCATCGTCTGTCCATGTGTAAAAGTTCATTGCTTCTTCTCTATACATAAAAGAGATAACATATCTGTTTCCCAGAAAAATAAGAGTGTCAGCAACAACTCCATATTGACATATACCCTTATCGTCATTGTATCGCTTTACAATGTCACCACGTTTCAACGTAGTATTCATACTTTCACCCCTTTGTTTTAACAGCAAGCCTCGTAGATATATTCTACCATGTCCCCGGGTTTGAAATCACGATTCATCATCATCATCACCCCATGGATTCAGCTCATACTTGAACAAAATATCATCATTTGGGTTTGTGTATTCAGTCATAACTTCACATGAATAACAACCATTGCTTTCTCCATACCACCGAATGGTTACATATCCTTTGACTGTTGCAAACTTGTAAAATGTCCAAGTCCAATATGGGTTACTGTGCTTAAATCCACATACAGCATCGTCATATGACATTGTTGTTTCAGAGCATACCTCAGCCTGCGTAATAGGTGAACCAATTAGACATTTAACATCACCACAAACATCTTCAACGCATACATCCTCACAGCACATTTGGTCGTGATACATATGAAACTTACTTCCGTCGTTCATATAGAACCAAATTTGTCTGTTCTCATGTACTATATCGTTGATTTCTGATAGTTCATCTGAATAAACCTCATTTGATGTTTCAATTCTCGTGATTGTTTTTCCAATTAGCATATCAAATTTTTTGAACATTTATGAACACCCTTTCTTTTGGTTGTTTTACCAATAAGCAATATTAAGTTACCCCTTTTGAACACGATGTTTCTCATGTTTTTAAACATTGAACATGTGAGTAATATAAAATCATTACCGAGATGTTTCAATGTCAAAATCATAAGGCTGGCATTGATTATAAACACCTAAGAACGCACGATAATGATTATGTACAGTTTCCAACCGTATAAACATGAATATCCACATCATCATCATCATAGTACATATCTTCAAGTAATCCCAACACTTCATCGAGAAATTTTTGTTTGTTAAAACAAAGTTGGACAGATTTAGAAGAAAGTCTTACCCTTAACAATGAAACATTTATCATATCTACAATACGAGATACATGAAATGATGTTAAATCATCTTGATAGATACTATATACTGGGTCGTCTTTGTTTATTACATCAATTCTAACCCTCTTGAGAAAATCTCCAACTTCTTTTAGTAGTTTATATTCATATACGGGTATGGAAGAACTCTCAATTGGTTGAATCCGTGCTACTCTTGGGGTTGAAAGCGCTACAAATCTGCCTGAAGCATCAAGTTGGATAAGAGAATAAAAACAAGCACCACAGTACACGAGTATATATGGTTCGTTTTCGACTTTGTACTCTACAATGTCACCAAGTTTTAGATTTTTCATGTTGTCACCTTTGTCTGTCGTGTTCCACACGACGATTCGTACCGCATAGCGGTACAGAATTAGTACAAACTCACATTATAGTTATATCCGAAATAATTCCTGCTGTGTAACCATAAATAGTGTCGGTAATCATCTTCTGGATTGTTAAGCAAGTCAACAATTTTATAAACGCTGTTTTCCTCAACAAAAGAAACATTGTATGTCATGCGATTTGAAGTCAATTCTCTCTTGTCATATCTTATACTTGCTAACTTCTGGAATGTTTCAGCACCAGCAGGAACTTCTCCTGTATAGTCAGATAAATCTTCTTCTTCACAATAGCTTGTATACCATTTGTTCCGTTCTTCTACATAGATAAAAACAACATAGTATGTGCGATGGTTTCTATATACCACAAATGCTGGACGTCCCTTTTTGTAAATCAATTGCCTTTTATATTTGGCAATATCACCTGTTTTGTACTTCAATCTATCAACTCCAATAATACCAGAGGGCGTATGCCCTCTGGTATGTTTTACTGTTACTCACATTTAATCTCTGCGTTGTAGCAAAGAGCAACGTTGTATTCATCGGAAAAATGCGCTAAACATCCCGTGCCAAGTCGAACGGCGTTCATCGTGGTTTGCTCTCCGTCATAATTCGTATGATGTGCTTCGGCCATTTTCATATAAATCCTTTGCTGTGGGCCACCAATGAAGATATCTCCGTTCTTCAGCTCTTTGAACGAAATGGTTGTTGTGGATTCAGCGTTTGTGGAAAATTTCTTGTTAGTCATAGTTATGTACTCCTTTGTGTTTTATCGTTATTCGCATAAGATTCTTACATCATTAAAAACATACACTTTTAGTCTTTCATCTAAGTATACAGGACGTCCAGTGTTAATACAAAAAGCATTTTGTTCAAAAGGCATCCCTTTATTAACCGAAAAAGTAGAGTCGGCAAACTTGATATAAACGCGATTGCCGTCGTAGTGATTCGCCACAACAAATATATCTCCCTCTTTAAGAGATTTAAACTCAACTGTTTCAGCTTTTAAAGAGCTAAAAGAAAGATATTTCTGTTGTGTAATGACTGTTGCGTCGTCATAAAATTCTACTTCGACTGCCATAATTATGCTCTCCTTTGTTATTGTTTTGTTAGAATACGTTTTTAGCGTAATCACCAAATATTGATTTAGAGTTTTTTGTTAGATATGTTATGTAATCACTCCCCGAATAATTCATCATGTGTTCCAACTGTGAAGTTGACATACAATCAACGATATTTGTGGAGTAGCCACGATAAGCATCGGACAATAAATCATAGTCAGCAAGATTTATTTTGCATACTTTCTTTGCTTTCCAGCCCCACTCTGGTTCATCACAATTGGCATTGCTTAAGTCCTTATCGTGGCACAGCTTTATAATCCATCTATCATATTCTTCAAGATATGTAAAAAATTTGTAAAAATCACAAACACTTTGTTTATAGTGTCTTCTGGCAACGAAACCAATTCGTCCTTTCTTGTACATTATTTGATTACGATACTTTACCATGTCGCCTGTGTTATAGTTTAGGAAAAACTTGTCGTCATACATAATTATGTCCCCACCCTTTTTGCTATTATTTTATTAAAATGCGTTTTTAGGTGTTGAAACGCATTATCTACAATAGATTTACAACATTCAAATGTTCAAGTAATGATTCTATATTCCTCAACCATTTAATGTTTAAAACCCTTATAGTTCTGTGATAAAATTGGTGTTAATATATAATCTTTTAACGCGGATTACTTCATCATCGTCGTCGGTGAACATAGTGTACGCCTGACCAATCCCAATGGTATTGTTAGACATATTAAGTTCATCGGTAGATTCGCAAATCTTAATATATAGGTTATCGTTGTTGTCTTTGCTAACAAATACATCGCCTATGTTTAGCTCGCTAAACGGGATTACTGCTCCAAAATTACGTTCGGTTTTAATCTTTGTCATTAGGTTCACCCCTCAAATCTCATAGTTGAAAGCGCATGTATCAAATACAAACACAAAGTCGTTATCGTCAAAATAGCGAGTAGCTCTCGTCGTTAGCTCGATAGCGTTGAAGCATTTGCGTTTGGGGTCTTTCTTCCACAACTTTTGAACTTTCATATACAGGTAACCGTCAGTAGCCATAAAGATGCTACCACACTCAACTCCCGGAAATGTCCTTGCTGTGGCGTTCGTTTCTAAATGAACTTCTGCACTGCCAATGTTTGAATTATCACTCATTATTTGTCACTCCTTTATGTTGTTTGAGGTGTGAATATCCCCACATATATTATACCATGAAATGGTATAATGCGTCAAGTTGTCCATGCTTTTAGGTCAATGTTTGCGGCTTCTACATTAGCAGCCATATATTCATATGAGCGCATTATCTTGTCGCTTCTTTTAGTGGCAATAATACGTTGTACGAATCTCCCGCAAGAACAAAACATATTGTATTCGTTCACATGATTTCGTTGAAAATCAATAATATCTTGTTCGGTAACGCTGGGGTCAAACTCAATCCAAAACATCGACATATATGGATTGTCTTTGTGTCCAGAACACGACATATATGTTTTTAACCCTACTGAATTGAAATATTCAACCATAGGAATCACATCGACATCATAATCAGACATAGAACTATGTTTCATATTATTACTCCTTTGTAGTTGAATAATACGCCCGCTCAGGAGTGTCATTTCTATCTCTTAACCACTCAAGAACATCGTCGGGTTTTTGTTCAAATATAATCTCCGTTTCACTTCTAAGCCCAACATATATAGGACTATGGTATATAGCACCAACACTATCTTCATCGGGTTCATAAATTTCATCGAAGTATATTGTACTAACTGTTTTGGCGAGTTCCAAATCTCTATCGTCAAGAAGTTCCTGTTTGGTCTTTATTATGTCCTTTGGGTATACCCACCAATCGTCATAGTCGCGTCGTGTTTTTGCTATCACGCATATATACTTTTCGTATCTCCCAACAACAACTGCTTCGGAGAAATTAACACCACAGCTTTGTCTTATGGTTTTTACAATGTCGCCAACTTTGAACTCGTCCAATTTTGTTCATCTCCGTTTATGTTTATAGCACGCGCTACAATACGCATAGAATGCGTTTTATACATTAGCAATGATTTTATATTACTAAGTATACAAAATAGATTGTAGCCCCATTGTAGCGCGTGTGAGGGTATTGTACGTTTATGCCTGATAGTTTAGCATCGTATCAAGTGCGCAAATCGTTTCATAAACCATCTTCCTTGTTCCACTTACCAGCAAACCATCAACGCAATGCTTTTCAATGTCAGCTTTTGAACAGTAGTACAGACTACATCCTCCGTACACATATGCCACGGCTAAATAGCCGTATTTGTATCCTTTAAGTTCGCACAGTTTGTTGTAGTATTGGATACGCATGTCAATGTTTTCTTCTATGGTTCTCACCTTACACACCCTCCTTAATGATTTCTACCTTACAACGTACAAGCATGTTTTGCTTAACGCCGCGAAACTCCGAATGTTCTTTGATTGTGCCAACGAGATTGACTTCTGCACCGGAATCATCAATTCCAAGATATTTACTCGTTTTCCATACGAAAATAGCAGAGTTATAAATCATCTTATAGATATACATAATACCAAACTGCGTAGAATAAGAAGTCACACACGCAAGTTTACCATTCAGCGTAACCTTTTCACCGACTTCTCCATAATACCGATACATTTCGTTGTCTTTTTCTTTTTGTTTGCGCGTTTTCTCATACTCAAGATGCCGTTTGTACAAATCCATAAGACATGCCGCAAAGCCAACATCGCTCACTTTGATATGTGAACCGGAACAAATAACACGAAGATTTTCCATGAAGTCATTCGGCTCGTTATAAGACTTAATCCATTCAAGAGCATCCTCTACAAATGCTTCTGTGTCTTTGCTTTTATAGATATTATGCCACTTGTTTGACATTTCATTCGGTTTTTCATTATTCGTCATAAGATGAACAGCTTTAGTACATGTTGCTTCAACTCGTTTGACGTTTTTATTATATCGCACTTCTTCGTTTATCTCTGCGGCTTTCTTCTTGCTCATAAAACCATACAGAGACATTGTAGCAACAACTGCGCTCAAATAGTCTTTGGTTTCAATGAAGAATTTACTGCTACCACTCACTCCGAGAAATTCTTCGGGCGATTTTATAGCCTCTTCAAAAGCGGCGATTGCTTCGGCATCAATACCGCCTGTATATTCGCGCAGACACGTTGTACCGACCTGTTTGAACTGCTTCGTCTGTGTGTTATAAATCACAACAGTTTTGTTTCTGCTACGCATTGTATTACAATGTTCACAGAAAGATTTTGCTGTTCTAAATCTACTGGGGAGCGCGAGTTCAGCGCTGGGCCTCCATTCACCCTCTACCAAATGAATAACATTGCCAACTTCGTGATGGTCAAGCACAGCAATAACAATCCAGTTTTCATAGTGAATCTTACATTCTACCATTACAGGCACACATTCAACTGTTACGCCGGGCAAATCCGTTTCTTTTTGGATTGGTTCAAGCCGTTTGTACGAGAAATCGACTTTAGCCCGCTCCGCTTTGCGACGGATACGGGCAATCTTCTTCTCGAACGATTCCATGTTCTCTATGGGAATTAAATACATCATAATTAGCACTCCTTGTTATTGGTAAAGCTCGTTGCGCTCTACCTTTTTTTATTTTAGTGGTTTAAACTCTGGCACTAAACACTGGGCCGTAAGCACAGTTTGGAAAGTCTGTATAGTCCCGACCACGCCAAATGCGATATTTCCCGTTGTAGAAATATACCCGGTATTCCACACCGCGCAAACCTTGGTGACGCTTTCCGCAACGTTGATAAGCAACACAGGCGTTGCGGGCAGTCTGATAGTCGTCAAAAATATTAATCAACATAACACTCTTTCCTCCTTTCCGTTTTTATTATCGCCCTTTCCACTATATATATTATACCACACATTCGTGTGGTACGTCAATTTGTGCCCCTATTTATTGTGCCATCAAAGTAAAAAACGTCTTTAAAGTTTGATATTTTGACAGCATCTGCTATTTTTCCCATGAACTCTTCTTCTTTGCCTCTGTATGTATCTTCCCAAAAGCAATTCTGCTTAATGTAATCTTTGTTGAATATACGTTCGAGTCTTTCTGGATAACACCGTAGAGTTAGAAGCATATTTTCGTGAAATTGGTGAATATCTGTTTTGAGACGTAGTAGATACTGTATATTTGCCACGTTATACATACCAATATAGTTGATACATTCAATTTGGTCCGTAGAGACAACGTTCTTGAGATTTACAATATCCATGTCTTTGTATGGAACCTTTTTTATTTTGCTATATAAGTATCCACAGGCCATGACTATAAAATCGCCACGAATCTTTTTAGATACAACAACACCGTATTCTATTTTCCATCTTTTTGAACAATTATACTTTACACACATTCCGGGTTTTATAAACATGGTATATCAATCTCCAATACGTTAGTTTTATAAATTACAAAAGTGTCTTGCTCCTTTACATCATTCCACCTGCGTATTGCCAGTTCAAGGCGCTCTTTGTAATTTTCAAAGTTTCTCCATTCGTCGTCTTTAAGATAGAAATATACTGTCTTTAATGGCTCAAGCTCTGTTACCAGCCTTTGGTTATAGTAGTAATCAATATCGCTATCTTCCTCGTCGTCATAATGAAATATAAGGTCAAAATTATATCCCATTACATCAGTTATGAATTTTACAAACTTCTCATATCCATTATCAATGATGGAACGTTCAGAGACTGGCTTATACCACTTGTCCATTTGTTCTTTATAGATAACTATGTAATCTAATGTATCTCCTTTCACATAAAGGACGTAATAAATCTCGTCAATCAAATATGATATAACAAAGCAATATGTAAACGAGCTTTTCGGGTCTGTGTTTTGATAGAAGCCGCAGAGCATATTGGAGAGCATAATTATTCACTCCCAGCGAATTAAAATACAACTTTTATGGACAAGTTTTAGGCATCCAACCACTTATTATCAAGCACATAGAATCCAAAAACAAGTCCACCAGTCAGAACAATCCAGAAAAACCAGAATATAAAGATTGAAAAGTTTGAGTCATTAATCAATCGCTCCCTCAATTCTTCTGGTTCTATTTCAGAATAAAGTGTCACATAAAGATTTTGAATTTCATCATCCTTTAAAGTGATAAATACAGAACCGTTTATTTCAACCGGAATCACCTTGAAATAATAACGAACTTTTGAGTTCTCATACGCATATTGTCCACTGATTCTTCTGTATTCTTTATCCAAATATTCGCTCCCGACATCCGACAAACGAGCGATGGTTATGTCGTAATTGTCGAATTTGTCGAACGGATATATGTCTCCATTGAACACTACATCGTTAGATTTTATTTTTGTTGAATCGCTATAATCCCAAGTATAATATGTTTGAACACTCGTCGAAACGCGACCTTTCGCGTCGGTGCTTGTAACAGTTCTTGTATGCATAGTATATTTTTCTTTGATTTTCTCAATGTATAAATATTCACCATTGAGTTCTGGAATTGTTTGAGGTTCAACTGCTTTCAGTTCAAATATTGTGAAAACATCACCAATGCCAGTTTCTTTGACATAATCATACATATCCATCGAAGTGACAATTGGTGACTTCATATATCGTTCGTTTGTTTCCATTGTACTGTCGTGGATTTTTCCGTGAATGAAAAACCCAAAAGTAATCATCAAGAAAACAATAGCTAAACTGGCCAAAAGCTCACGCAAGGTGAGCTTAAAATGGCCATCATATATAACAATATTGTTCATATCAATCACCAAACATATTGTCAATTAGTTCCAATTCTTCGGCATCGAAAGTAAGATAATCAACGTTCATCGGTTCATAACCTTGCGCAGAAAGAATCTGTTTATGCGGGAAAATTTTGATATATTTTTTATATTCTTTTACCTGCGCATTGTAATTGTTACGATACTGAGAAATTGTATTTTCACAGATTGAAATTTCATTCATCAAATTCTCATAAACAGTATCGGATTTGATTTCTGGATAGTTTTCAACTACAACGTTCAGACTTCTCATGGCTTCCGCTACATCACCATTCTGAAGTGCGGCACGAGCATTTGTGACAGAATCCACAACATCTTGTTCGTGGCTTGTGAAATTTTCTATAACTTGAACAAGCTGTGTAATGCTGTCGTTCCGATGCTTTTGCTGAATCTCAATCCCAGAATAAGATTCGTTGATTTGTTCTTCCATACGAGCCACGGTGTTGGATACAGAAACCGTATATCCAAGCAACAAAATCAGTAGGCTCAAAATTACAACGCCGATAATAGCGAAAAGTTTCCAGTCAAAGTTCTTCATTGTTTGTCTCCTTTTTTAATAAGTTTGTAATGCCAATGTGCTCCTCTGTATTTCATATTTTTATTTCGTAGCTTATCCCTTGGTATTTTCTTGAACCCCATACTTTCCGGCAAATCACATCCGTCCAATACTTCTACAAACACATAAAAATTGTCATATAAATCCGAAAGAGCCTTTATGGCATCTATAAAATACATTCTTTCGTTTTTATTAAATACAACAAAGTTTTTGCTTTCCATATATTTGTATAACATTGGCGTGTTGCCTTTAGGGAGAACAACTTTGGAGTCAAATTCGATGTAGTTATATTTTGGGTATTCAATATTTTTGAACGTTTTGTCTGTTTTCATAAAAAGTCCATCGTAATTATAGGTATAACGAATGAACTGATACCCACATTTGATGGCAACCTTTTCTGACCTTATATTGTCAGTTCCAATGAATAGGGCTGCTTTTTCATAAAACATAAAAATACAGTTTGTTATGTAGCTAACAAACTCAGTCATAATACCTTTATTGCGGTATTGTTCCTCAGTATGATACGCAAAAACAAAATAATATTTATACCTGTTGAGTCTGACATTCATTAGATAGTTGTCGTCATTGTCTACTCCGCCAAAATAAATAGTAGCCACATGCTCGTTCTGACAATTAAACAGGTATAAACAGTATTCCTGTCCGCCAGCACAAAAAAAGTTTTCTCTCGTAAATAATCGTATGTAGTATACTTCATTGTTAAGTGGGAAAAAGTCCATATTATATTCTTTTATTTTTTGGTATAGTTCGTAAATCCCTATTTTCTCTGCTTTCATTATGAACACCCTCACTTTTTAGTATTAGCACTCTGTGAAATGTTTTTCAAGCTCGCATTTACGCAGTGGAAACTTTGTTGACTTTGGATTGTTTGCTTTTTGTAGGATACAGCAAGTCTCGTTTTTGTGTTGAGTGAATCCGACTACGGCGTATTCGTCGTTCAGAGACAGCGAAATCTTCAAACCATATCTGGGAAATACATATGTTCCCTCTTTGGCAACCTTATATTTGCGGTATGTTTTTGTGTTCATTTTATAATCCCTCTTTTCATTTGTTATTCGGCCAACTTTGCCGTTGTGATATAGGCGATTCCCGACCATAGACTACGCGCAATATGAAACGCTTCGTCCATATCTTTTGCCAGCACAAAACCTATAAATTCAAGTCTGTGTGTATCGTTCCGCCATCCGCCCATTGCCCACCTTTTCAACTTCAACTCTTTCATATTGTCCTCCTTAGCTATCAATCCGTATAACTCGGCAAACACATCCATACACGTTTATAATGCGACATGCCATTTTTGATGCGTCGTCTGATGAATAATATCGCTTTGCTTCTGCCTCATATCGTGTTGTAGCAATGGAATGATTTCCATTATCAAAATCATCATGGATGTAATATAACGTTTTTCTCCCAAAGAAATCAACTTCTTCTTTTTGAAGAATATATACACTCATACCATTGCATCTCCATTCAAACACATGACTTCATCGAAACCCTCGTCGGTTGTTGGGATTTCAAACTGTCTTGCCATTCTTTCGATTACTTCATCTGGAACTTTTCTTTCTCTCGTTGCGTTCCTTTCCTTACAAAGCTCAACGTCTGGCCTATAATAAAGCGCAATCTTTCTTACGCCCACAGGACAAATATCGAAAGCATACCTCCGCAAACTCTTTTTGAGATTTGTTGCGTCAATAACAATGCTGATATTGGCCTTTAACAAAAGCTCTGCTCGTTCATAAAGTGTGTTGAATACTCTGTTGTTGTCGCCCTGAAAAGATTCGTCTCCGAAAAGCTCTTTGCGAATTTCATCCGAAGAAAGTCTAATCACGTTACCATTCCTACAAAGAATATCAGCAAACGTAGATTTGCCACAGCCGGGGATACCCACAAGAACTATCATATTTACCACTTGTCGTTTACCCCCTCTACGACCACCACTTCGTTTGAATTGATATAGCAGAGTTCTCCGCTGATAATGTCGGCACACCACGTTGAAGAACGTCCTGTTAAGTACAACATATCGCGTGTCGGCGCAACAACAAGATACTTGTGTGCGCCGTATCTAAATTTTTTTCCGGGCGAAAGTGTTAGCAGTTTGGCAAGATTATTGTTCATTTTTATTCCCTCCTTTATTATACAATTACGGATACACACATACAATCTTGATTGTATATGCGTCAACGGCCTCTACACGACAAACGATGAAATCTCCATACTTCCGAATCGTTTCTGTAAATTCGTCGGCGCGTTTTGATGCGTCATTTGCGGTGAAACCAGATTTCAACCGCATAATGTTGATTGTTTCGCTATCGCAATCTCTATTGATTGCTTTGATTTTCAACGTGGTTTCTCCGCATGTAACACTTAGCATGTTCTTTAATGTCATTTTTCATCCCTCCAAATTGTTTTATCATGTGTAACCTGACCCACTATATATATTATAACACAAAAAGCCCTATACCGTCAAATCGGTATGGGCTTTTTAGCGCTTTTCGTCAAAATATACTCCAATTATCACTTTTTGATAGTGCTTGCATGAAACATTCATCAACTTTGTATGTCGGAAGCGTTATAAGAGAAAAAATGCTGATAATATTAAATATTGGAATACAGCATATAAGGTATCCGCCAATTGTACCGACTACCTTTTTGAAAGGCGTCAGCTCAACAATTCTATGAACCCTTGGGTTTCTAGCAAGAAATCCGCTAAGTCCAACCTGAATAATTGAATATAGACACAATCCTATACAAAAGTTGATAAGGAGAAGATTCATCATTCGACATCGCTCTTTTCTTTGAGATATTGGCCAAGGGTTTTGGTGTCTTTCTTTCTGTTGTACTTCTTTTTGCTTTCTTTGATTCGTGTGACAGGCGACATTGGCCAAAAGTTATGGCGTTTCTTGTCCTCTGCCTTTTTCTTGTTCTTTTCTGTCATGGCGTCTCCTCAAAAGTTCAATCCTTATGCTAATCTCATAAGGTATATTTTTTATAATATCGGGCAATCTATTTCTAATGAGAAATCCCGGTGAACGATAATAGTTGTATCTGCCTGTTTTCCGATAATATGGAAGGTCAATGCCATATCCAAATATCACCTTATATTTATCACCGTTATATGTCATTTTAAATGTATAGCATCTGTCTTGTCGTGGCGTTACTACAAACTCTATCAGCCCGTCATAGTTGTCAGAAACATATAGAGCCTCATACTTCTTCCAACCCATATATCTGTCGTTAAAATATATTGTTTCAGTTTTACCATCACAGCATACAACCATATGCTCTTTGAAAAACCCAACGGTAAAGTTTTTGTCTCCTACATAGGAAAAGCACCATCCTTTTAGGATGTGTTCTTCTTCATCTTCCCATCCAACCATTTCTAGCATATCGCCAAAATAGTCGTTTTGGATACACTTACCATTTTTAAATGCGATTGCTCCATAATCAATAAATGCTATCGTAATCCTCCCCCATATCTCCATAGAATCTCAAACGAAGTTTGGTTATATCTTCTCCAAGAACTTCTACATTGTTACGACACCATTCACAGAAATCTTTCATAATCTGTGAAGATAATGCCTGCTCTTTTATGTATTTGCCTGTGCGTACTCTTTCAGATATTGTGCGAAGATATTTCCAAGTGCGGTAGTAATTGGTTTTTACTTTCAACATATAGCCGTTAGAATCAACCAATACATAGCCCTCAACTTGTCGAATTGAATTGTGTGTTTCGTTTACGAAATCTTCAAATTCTTTCCATGTGTTCAGTGTTTTTCTGAGTTTCTTACATGGTAGTCCAAAGGTGAAACAGAATAGTTGCGTCACTCGATATGGCATGATTTCGGTTTCAATGGTGTTTCTTACCAAGTCAAGAACAACGATTTTCTGCTTTGGTTGGTCTATAATATGTGGGTTGTGAACAGGGTCGAGAACCTCGAAAACAGCCGAAACATTATGTTGTTCAAGAAAGAACTTAATTCCCTCTCTTGTTTTTGCGTTCGTAGTTGAATAGAAAATGTCTTTGAACCACTCAGCATATTCACTATCCATTGCTGACTTTGAAGTAATAATGAAGTCCTTAGTCTCTTTGTCATACGCCATGATTCCAAGAAATCCATTTTCTTTCTCATACGCTTGTACAGGGAACTCGATTGTGTTTTTCAGCGCATCCATTTGCGTTTCTGGACGTTCTCCAATGTTGAAGAACTTGTCATAGCTTCTTGCTACAACTTCACCCGTTTTGGTATTGATATACAACCCACGAGCTTTAACTGTTTGTTCGTCCCATATTTTGTTGAAGAAAGCACCAGCCGAGAAATTGAAAGAAGAAATATCTCCATATTTTCTTTCAACGATATTTTTATTTGCTCGCAAGTCGTCAATAATCATTTTAAATGTCACCTACCATTAAAGTTAATAAAAGCAAATCATCGGATGGACAAATACTGGACAAATATTCTGGAATAAGTTCATAAACTTTTTGCCATTCTTTTTTGCTGTATTCAAACTGCGTTATATAGTCAGCACAGCCATTTAAATCTGCTGTATCATCGGAGTAGCCCTCTACATAGATTCTACGAAGTGAATTGTCATAGTAAAAATACAACGTACCAAGTTCTCCATTGTATACGCCGAACATCATTGAAAGATGCACATAGTTCTGTACTTCCAAGAATCCGCGCTGTCCGGCTTCTATTGTAGTTCTGTTCATAGTTTACCCTCTCCACATACCAATATACTCTACTGCTGTTTTATATGAGAACGACAACTTTCTTGGATGCTGAGGAATCAGTCCGTATATCTCCGGCCATTCATCAGCGTCATAACGAAGCTCTATGATTTTATCCGACAAATCATCGCTGTCAGCTTCGGCGAAGTCAAGATATATTTTTCTTTCAGTGTATGAATACCGGAAGAAAATTGTTGTGCTTCCACAACTATACCATCCAAAAAGTGGATAATCCATTATTTGGTCACACAACAAAATATAACTCATTGTGTTTCCCTCTTTGCCAAAGTCATAAACTTTCTTTACCATACAGCCCACCAAATTTCATATAAAATGTATAAAATGCAACCAGCGGTTGCGGCCCCTTTTTACATATATATTATACCACAAATCCCCGCACCTGTCAACTTAGATGCGGGGATAGTGTTATACATAGAATCGTTTGTTGGTTTCGGTGACTACATCATTATAGAAATACCGTTTCATAATATTTCTTGATGGATTCATTTTTCTGTTTCTGGTTCGCATAATACTATGCGCAACCAATTTGCCCCATTCGGTATCGTCATACGAAAGTATCGTTACTTTCGCAATGCGATACAGAGACTTGCTTCTATATGTGATATAAACTTGCTTTGCGCTTACATCTGGATAGATAGCAATTGTGGCGTCGATGTAGTCAAATTCGCCAAATTTAGGCAGTACAATCGTTCTTGTAATGGCCCTTTGGTAATCTGTGGTATCTCTTAGGTTATACCACAACTCTTTAGTTGTCATGTTTGGCCCTTTCAGCTTTGAACTTTTCTTCGGTTTCTATATAGTTTCTCAAATGTTCACACTGTACATTCAAAATATCATATTCTTCTTTGAGTTTGGCATATTCTTTTTTGAAACGCTCAAATTCCTCTTGGACAGCCGGAAATTTATCTTTTATAGCATTATAGTCGGCAACGGCTTTTGTGTATTCTTGTGTCTGCTTTGTAAGGTCGGGATGCTTTTTCGTCCAGTAAGACGCATAATATGCCATGAACACGACTACAATCGCACATAGCAATATAGCAACAACCACCAGAACAAGAATGCCAATCCAAACATTAACCATAATTACACCTCTTATTATAACATAATAGCAACCGCTATAACCATATATATCAATATCGCTATGATTGCTAATAGTATTGCTGTTAAAATAATGTTAATCATGTTTATCGTATCTTGAGCTTACTACAAGGCAAGCATATACAATGAGCGTAATCACACCCATAAGACTGAGAATAGTTATCATCATATTTTCACACCGTCCTAACAATAAACAAAACACAGCCATCCATAGAGTCAATCAGAGCAATCTTTTTGTCCATGAGAGTGCTGTATGTTTTGACATCCTCTTGATTATTTAAAAGATAAAAATTCTTACGCTCTTGAATATAGAAAGGGAAACGAATCAATTGTTTATCCATATAGGAACGAATTGTATCATCTTTGATGATTGGCCTTGCGCTTTGTTTTGCTTTGACTTTAACAGCGGTCGGTTTCATTGATTCATCGTATGTTTTTGCTGTTGTTGCGGCATATTGAGCAAGTTTTGGAATCCATTCACCACGTTTTGGTTTTTCTTCTTTTACACTTGGAGTGCGTGAAATCAGAGAAATCACTACAATAAAAACAACGAAAGCAACAGCAAACCAAACCCCCATCACAATAAACACCCCTCTACATTTTCATAGTTATATCTCGCTTGGCAATATTAGAACAGCCAATAGCGTACAGTCCAGCGTCATATTCATTCTTGAAAATATGTTCGCCAGTCGTTACAAGGTACTGCGTGTCATATCCTCTGTTTACTTCCAGCATATATGCCAAGCCAATGACAGCGCCATTGTCAACCTTTGCGGCAACCTGATATACATTCGCCGCATAAACCTCAAAGTTCTTGAGATTTATAGTTTTCATGGCAGGAGTTGGTACAAAGTATACTTTGTCTCCCTGTTTGAATTTGGCGTATTTTGGACTCATAACTACGTTCATTTTAAGCACTCCCTTTTATTTTTAGCCCAATCTTGAGCTTCTTTGTAAGATGTGAAAACTTCATCATTGCTCGCCACTACATTTGTTTCATCGCTGTCGAAGATAAGGGATAGGACAAATTCTATATCAAACATAGAACTTTTGACACGCTTGTTGATTCTTGCGCGATATATTTTGTACTGATTTAGTCCATATATTTTTGCGCTATATTCATAGGGTACATAGTATACAACATCCATAATTCCCCACCTTAATATTGTTGGAGATTGTGAGCCGTCAAGAAAACCTGACGGCTCTGTCTACTCCATGAATTTTCAGATTTCAAGACATGCGTCGAATGGGTCGAACTCGACAACTGAGGTTTTTGCTTTGGGTTTCGACGGTTCAACGTATGTTCTAAATTCGATACCCGGCAACATACTCTGTGACGGAGCATTAAAAGAGGTTGTCCTAACAGACGGTGTCGCAGCTTTGGGTTTATTGTTTGCTCTGAAAGTATAGACAGCGAAATCTCCTACGCTTTCAACAACCTTGGCCTCTTCTGTGCCGCCGTACTTGCCGAAGTCGCACTTTAGCATGATTTCATAATCGTCTGTGCCATACATAAGAGGAACACCGACTTTCGTTTTCGCGGCGCTCATTCTCTCCGAGAGAGGGATGCCATATCGGGCAATAAGCCTGTCGATGGTGTTTTTGTTCCGCACAATGAAACCCGGCACTTCGCTTTCAGAAACGCCAAGATAATCACGGCAGAACGAATTGTAGTTTGTGATTTTACGCATTAGTAACCCTCCAATGTTTATTTTGTTGTGAACACCGCGTTGCCTTTTACTATACATATATTATACCATATTATATTATATGGTGTCAAACATAGATTGGTTATTTATCACATGGAAGTTTAACTTTGTACATACCCTTTGAGATATTTCTATAACATACGCATACTTTAGGGAGGAACTTCGACTTGTATTTTGTGTCTGGGTATGTTCCACTTTTTATACATTCGTTTATAAAAACCATCAGTTTACGAGCGTCGCAAACACACGAATTGTATATGTTGGCATGTGGTAAATCACGTCTCCAACGAAGTGCGTCCCGAATAAGCTTGTATGCCTCTTTTATTCCATCGTCAATTTCATCTATATTAACGTTGGCATATTCGACCCTTGTTATATGCCGCATATAGCATTGTGTTGTTCTATCTTGACGTACTCCCACGGTGAGAACACCGTGGGATTCTGCTTCCACGGGACTACTGGCTAACCCAGTCTTACTGTCCCTCCACAGTGGGTGACGCCCCACCCACATAGTCTCGCTCTCAGGCGGAAATGCCCAAGAGAGCTAAGCCTATTCTTTTAATGTTAATTGCTGCATTCACATCTCTATCCAATGTAGTGTGGCAGCAATCACATGTCCAGCATTGCTGTTTTAGTGTGAGCTTAGGGTTAATTGTTCCACATACATGACATGCTTTGCTGGACGGAGCCCATCGGTCAACTTTTACGACAGTGGTTCCAGCATTGCTTGCCACCCAGCTCAAAATGGATACGAACTCTGCGAAAGCAAGGTCGGAAATTTTCCGCCCCCACAAGCGTTTCATCCCATCGATATTAAGGTCTTCAATACAGATGATGGCATATTCTCCGACAAGTTGATTCGCAAGTTTGAAAAACCAATCTCTCCTGCGATTACTGATTCGCTGATAGATGCGTTCCAAATTACGAATTGCTCGTTGCCGATTTCGGCTCCCCTTTTGGCAACGGGATACTGCGCGATGAGCAGCTCTCAATTCATTGAGGGAAGATTTATACCACAGAGGGGAATCTATCACGGTGCCATCGTCCAAAGTAAGGAAGTGCTTTAAGCCAAAATCTATCCCGACAGCTTTACCTGCTCGCGGATAGATATTGTTACACTCTTGTTTGGTAACGACGACAAGATAGATGTCTCCCAATGTATTGCGCTTCACTGTAAGAGTTTTTATTTCTCCTTCAATGGGACGTGATTTGCAATATTTGTACTCTCGCCCCATGATAGTGACGCGATTACTTTCGCCATGGAAAGCGTACCCCGCTTGTTTGAGTGTGAAACTGGAATACCGGCTCCGCCTCTTAAACGAGGGTGGAGACTTTTTGCCATGCCGTTTTTGTTTTACATGGTCAAAGAACGCTTTGTACGAACGGTCAACCCGTTCAACAACATCTTGTATAGCTTGGCTTCCTAAAGCCTGCCATTCTGGATTCAGCGTTTTCTTGACCTTTGTAATATGCTTTTTGAGTTTGTTGGCAGAAAGGTGTTTCCCGTACAGGCGATAGTACCGTCGATGCATTGCAATGCAGTAATTCCAGATGGAGGCGGCAATGTCGATGCCGTCATTCAGATGTTTGTTCTTTTTGCTTTTGTACAGTTTGAATTTGTACGTTTTAATTACGGTGCGCATATTGCCCACCTCCTTTCTGAAGTGTTTTACTGTCGGCCTATCATCCCACGGTCAAAGACCGTGGGTTTCTCGGCCGTCTATCATAAATGCTTGGCCCTACATATATAACTCTAATAGAGGTACTGTGTATACCACATATTATATGGGGATAGCCACCTATTGAAACGATTTGTCCAATATACACTATATCACCTAATTTTATATATATATTTTTTATATTTTTTTAACAAATTACATCTGTTAATATTAAGCATGATGTCGGATATTTCTCCGCTTGAGATTATGTTTGTTACCGGCTTATGATAAGCGTTTTCGTAGGGAACATCGCATCTATATTCCAGAAGTAATTTCTGAAACATTAGTTCGCGTCTGGTTGGTTTGTATGAGGTGGTTACATTATCAAAAAGATATGGTATTACTTTATACGTTCTACCAATATACACTAGCCTATCATGTTTTATGACGACTATATCCACATATTCAACATCATCTAGTCTACAATCGTATATATAAGATACAATCCCCAAAGTCATACTTTCATTGGTGACAGAATAGCGTCCATCTGCTTCTCTTGTTCCTTTTACGAAATCTCCTATTTTTAACATATTACACCCCGAAAAGAAAAAGGGCGTATGATTTTACATACGCCCTTAAAGTATTTGTCAATCCTTTGAAGCCATGGGCACATATTGGAAAGATTCAATTGGAGAGAACTCAAGCCCCATCTTGTCAGACGGGCACATCTTGACAACTCCAACTTCTTCCAACGGATACTCCGAACCGTCCATCAGATTGATGATGCTTTTGTGGTCGGTTACGATGCCCCATGTGGTTTTAGCAAAGTTCCCATCAATAGCGAACCGGGCGAAGTCACCTTTTTCAAGTTTTGTACAAATTTCCATTTTGCTCACCTTTCTTACTCAAAATCATACTTGAATTTTTCTTTGTATATCTCCATGTTTTTGACGTATTTGTCATATGCTTCGTCTACGTCAAAAGCACCGAAATACTCGTTCATCATTAGCCTATAACAGCGCGTATTAGGAGCATACATATAGTTGTTCCATATAGGCCAATCGTCACCGTTTAGATATTTCATCGTTGCGGCGGCAACACCCGCACTACGAGAAATTCCTGCATCACAATGGACAAATATATGTTCTACTTTATCTTTGTTATATTTCACAGCGTCAGCAAAATGCTTTGCATGTTCTTCTGACATTCCCATGACGTTTTCTTCATCATAGAAGAATTCAGTAACTATAATTGCGTGTGGGTTTTTAAAGAATGGTTTTCTGTCGAGAGGAGTTACTATTGACAGAATTAAAAACGGCTCTTTAATGTCATGTTGAAGCAAATATGTCAGCAAGTTTGCTCTGGAAAATATTCTTATATCCACTCAAATCAACACCTTCAAATCAACACCTCGTTTATTTTTTTAACCCATTGCTCATAATAACCCTTTTTCTTACCATCTTCCTGATACACATGAGGTTGCCTATGGCTTGGATAAAAGACAACATAATCGGTTATTCCCCATCCTCTGCCTTTAATAGTAACTACTTTGCGGTCTATAAACTCTAGACGATGTGCCATTAGTTCATCTATACTAAATTCTGGGCTTTTACAATGTCGTATCTTTCTGTCGGCAATAATAAAATTGCGTGAACTGATGTCGTATAAAAATCCTCCATAGTATGGTTCTTCGTCATATGATGTATCAATATCATATTCATTGATTATGATTTTGATGATGTTCGCTAAATCTTTTGTCAGAATCAAAGTCCTTGCAACTCCCTTTGCGCTTCCTCAATTGTATCGGCTGAGAAAACAAATTTCCCGTTATAATATACCTCTATATGTCCATAGACATTTCTGAAATCGTACATCACATTACCTCCACAATCATATTGATATGATATTCTTCATCCTTTTCGTTGTATTTGATTTTATATCCGTTTTCTTTTAACTTGAATCCCCACGGATATTTTTCACATGCCAATGCGACAGAAATCATCTCAATTTGTGAAATTGTCCATTCTCTTTCGTGTTTTATTCTAAGCTCATTGTATTTTTTCAAATACTTGAGCCAATCGAACTTTTGTCGCATATAAATCTGTGTACCTTTCGGCAAAGAAACAGAATATTTTTTAGACTTGTCATATGCGTAAAGTTTACCACTTGTAATTACAAGTTCTACGTTTTTGCCATTGTGTACCATATTGTCCCTCACTTATTGAATATTTCTTCTATCGTCGGAAACGTTTTGGACTTCCCTGTATAACTGAGACTTAACATTCGACTTGAAAGTCTGCCATCTTCAAATCGTTCTGCTATTTGGATTTCGATGAAATCATCTACGTCTATTCCAGCACGATGAAGAAATTTGGCTAGTGCTATCAAAGCATTCTCACCACGAGAATTACCTATTACAAATTGTCCTTTAACCGTCAATACTGATATTGCGAAATTAGGATTCATTTTACCACTCCAGAAGCGAAGATGTTGTTCCATGTATTAACAAAAGCTGTTACAGTATATGCTATATGGTTGCTCTTATCAACTAATAGTCTAAACGCACCAAAATCAGTTTCATAAAAGAAGTAATAATAATACTCTCTTTCGTCTTTAGACGCAATTTTGCCACGAGTGATAATTTCTTTTATAAGATTCTGATATGCTTTCTTGTCTGTGTGCGCATAGTACAATGTTTTTGTTTCCATCGACACTACATCCCCTTTCATTGTATATATTATACCACGAAAACATATCATGTGTCAAATCAAATGCGTATAAATACACAAAAAGAGCCATGGAATTAGTATCCATAACTCTTTTTGTGTAGATAGTGGACATTCTGATTTGCCGTTCTAAAAAAGAGATTCAAGCGAATCAAGCGGAAATCAGGTGGTCGGAGTAGAGAGACTTGAACTCCCGGCATCCTGCTCCCAAAGCAGGCGCGCTACCAACTGCGCTATACCCCGATGTTTCACACATAAAAAGATAACTATTCATGTGTGATTTTGAAATGGCGCAGATAGTAGGATTTGAACCCACGCGGACAATATGCCCCTAACGGTTTAGCAAACCGTCCTCTTAACCAGACTTGAGTATATCTGCATTTATACCCCAAGACCAAAAACTTGGGGACTTTTGCGAACATAAAAACTGATACGGAATAAAAGGAACCAAAATGACACTTTGTCTAAAATTGTTCGCTTGGTTTTGGTGTACTTGGCGCTGTGCTGAGGAATTGAACCCCCGTCCTTTCAGACGTATCCTAGATTTCAAGTCTAGTTGCCAACCATTGGCAAGCACAGCATATTATTCGATTTTGTAGAACCAGTGAAGCACATACGAATCATCATAGTACATAATGGTGTCAAGAAATGTATATCCGCCAAGGCTTTCATCTTTTATGTAAGCTCCGGTTTCAATCGGGCGAAACGTAACAGTGCGACTTCTTGGCATCGTATCACGCATTAAACAATACACAACAGTGGTTTCGTTTTGTTTCTTGAGGCTCAATACCTTTTCGATTGGGCCTTTGATAACGGGTTCTTTTAAAGGGTTAAACTTGTATATGTATCTCATGCTTTACACCACCTAATTTAAGAATCGTGCCACTACAAAACCCTCTCAGGAGGAAGAGGGAACATCGTGGCTATGTTTTTAGGAGAAAGAATAACAAACAATGCCAGAAAGATTCTGGTGGTACGCCCACAAGGAATCGAACCTCGAATCGCTGGATATAAGCCAGGTGCAACGAACCACATCACCTTGGGCGCATATATTCATGTTAAACATTATAGTAGAGCGGGCCTATTTAACGTTGCTCCTCAATTAGCTTTTGAATTTGAGTATCTGCAAGATATTCATTTGCGAATGTAACTTTTTTATGTTGATTGTTTTTTGGAGGTATAAAACGCATCACCTTTTCTCGCTTTGATGTTTCTTCGATAGGAATTAAATAACATTTACTTTCAATGAATGTACAGAAAAAATCTATATCATCTTTTGTATAAAATGTTGTATAATTTCCTTGCGAATTGATACGGGTGCTTTTGCATTGGAATTTATAAATTCCTTCTTCTTTCTTTAAAGAAGTTTTACATTGAATTTTATATAGCTTATGTTTTACATCCAATATGAAATCATACCTCGCATTATCGCCCCACGGGATACTAATGTTATATCCTAATCCATGAAGATATGTAATACATTCTAATTCCGTCTGAGCGCCCTTTGCTTTTGTTGTAAGCATATCTAAGCTAGTTAAATAAGGTCGCCGCTCTAACCAACTGAGCTAAGTTCCCAAATTTTGGGGCTTATCGCCCCATGTTCATCCGGTCATAGCGCACATCGCTCATGCCAGTTGCTTCAACCGCGCTTCGTAACGCCAGAGCAAGACTCTCGATAAACGAAAGTTTTCTCATTCTACTGATTCCTCCTTCCACTCTATACTGTTACATGCCACTTAGGAGTGCTTAGAATGAAATTTGTCGAATTTCACAACAAAAGAAGTTCTGCGAAGAATATATCATTGGTAATGAAATTGTACGCAATCATCATGGAAAAGCTGATACATAAAGGAGATACCTAAGTGACATGTAACAGTACAGAAATATTAAATTTTGATGTTTATATTATAACATAAAATCGTCATTTTGTCAACGCCATAACGACAGGTTTTACAAAAATTTCACAAAATAATTGCCGACTTCATGCCCAATTTGGCATAACTTATGCGAGAGGGTAACGCATAAGAATCCTTAGTCGGCGGATTTTTGGGACAAAGAAAAGAGAAAGAAAGGGGTTTACCTCTTTGCAGAGGTTGATGTTGATGGATGGATTTGAACCAACGGCCTGTCGTTTAATCGCTCGACTGCTCTACCAGACTGAGCTACATCAACACACAAAGTTATACTACACGCCATCAGGGGAAAAGCTATGGCTCCTTTGCGCTCCCAATATTGCGCCCCACCCAAACCCTCGTATAACCTGTCAGAGATTTTAATAATAATAGGCTAGACCTCTGAAACTAGAGCCATTTTGAGATTGGCCAAATCTACCGCAAGCAAATGGCGGTTGGTTGCGGTGTCGAGACTCGAACTCGAAAGGCATGGGGTATGAACCCAGCCGTTTCCCTTACTTTCACACCGCGTCGTTTTCATTGTCTATATTATATCATATTATCAACAGTCTGTCAAATAGAATACAAACTCATTCCCGGAACTTGTAGAGATAAACAACCCATTCCCCTTGTATTTCATTCTAAACGGGCAAAACTGTTTTTCTCCAATATAGATATCACAAATATCTTGATTCATTTTTTGATTGTAAAAGCATTCTCCACCAATAAGGTGTATATCACAATATGCTTTTGGGAATAAACGGTATACATCTTTATAGGTGTATGTTTGTCCTACATTGAATTTTCCATCTAACTTACTCATTCTTTGAACCCCTTTGTTAAACTCTTGACTAGCCGCCTTGTTTAAAAGCAAATTGAAATAATTTCAGCCAATTTGTTTATCCTAACATACTTCGCAAATTCCACTTGCGTGTTCATCGCTAATATATTATTCAAAACCAGAAATTCTTCTAAGAAATGTAATTCCAATACATTATAAAAAACTGGCGAAATGTCTGGTGGTTGTATTGAAGTATGAGATAACACGATGATGAATAATCGAAGTCGTGATGTAACGATGCTCGAAACTTTTGCTTGCCTAGAAGTGTTAGTAAAGTCAACACAAAACTATCATCACAATTTGATTATCAGTCAAACTTTTAATAAGATTTTCGCTCAAAGAGCAAAATTTTTACGCAGCCTCATAGTTCATCTGCGTCTGAACCGGTTTACTCATATCCCAATTTGCTTTTAAACAGGGCGGTTAGCCCTGTGGCGGGAGTTACTTCTCAGCGCCCATAGCGGTTGAAAAGTAAGTCTCTACCGCATCAGAAAGAGAACCATCAAAGTCGAAAATCGACTCATAGGTTACATCCGTTGTTACCATCGCCTTGTCCACATAATTGGATGTGGAATTTGCTTCCGTAATAAGGGTACGCTGAACTTTGCGGAAGTAGTTGCGGTCAAAGTCGATGGTTTTTACACATTCTATGGGATAACGATAGGACGTTTGTTTACCGTCATTGTCCATTTTATAGCCAATCCCCTCTGCTTTTGTAGCAAAGGATTTGATTGAGGCGATGTTGGCCACATGCTCAGAAAGAGAACGTTTGACGTTTGCCATATTAATGGCGTTGTCCAAATCGAACGGGATAGTGCGTTTAGCATCTCGAATTGCGTCAGAAAGGCGGCATTTTTCATCCACGAGCTGAAGCGCGAATCCAAGAAGCTCAGACGCCGAAACTGCAGAGCCATCAGCTTTGAGCAAACGATAGCTCTCTTTGACGCACAGGACTTCGATTTCTTCGTCCTCTGCTTCTGAATATGCCTTGGATTTCAGATGTTTCTCTTTGGTTTTCACAAAGAGGTCGGTCATAGCCATACGACGCTCAACGTCTGTAAGCCACTTGGTAAGTACGTTCTGTGCGTGAAATGCTTCTTTCAGTACCATAATTATTGCTCTCCTTTAACGAATTTGTAAAATTTTCATAATGGTGTCGGTGCTGGGACTCGAACCCAGTCAACTCGCGTTAATAGTGAGTGCGCTTCCTATGCGCTACACCAACACAATGGGGCGAGTATTCCCACCCCAAAGATAAGGGGAAAATTAAGAGGAAAAATTATGCCCAACTGGTGACCCCGGCGGGGATTGAACCCGCAAATTCAGCCTTGAAAGGGCTGTGACTTTATCCGATTCGTCTACGGGGCCATGCCAAGCCAGCGTTTATTAGACGCTGGCAAAAGGCATCCATGTATCCAGCGCAGAGCGACTGCACCGTTTGTGTTCAAATGCCCTGTGAAAACGTGAGGAACTTCCCCACCAAACTTCCGGGCTACAAGTTTCTTCCTTTTTTTTGTGCTGGGCCGGAAACAAACAACCAAGCCTCTTGTGAGTTTTCCAGTCTCACTCAACCCACCACTACTGCTCAGTTGGAAAACGCCGAACAGCCGACCCACTTGCGTGAATGGTAAGGATTTTACACAGTGCACTTTGTGTAATGGGTAAATGGTGATTGCTGGTGGCATACGAGCCACCGCCTCCCGCCTGAGAAGCGGGCGACTTTCCCTTGTCCAAGCAACCATAAATGGTGACCTCTGGTGGTATGCGAACCACCGCTTTCTATCGGAGAGATAGACGACTTTCCCTTGTCCAAGAGGCCATATTGGTGACAGGTATGTGATTCGGACACATGTTTCCGCCTTGAGAGGGCGGCGACCTAGACCGCTAGTCGAACCTGCCATATAAAACTCCATAGAATCCACCGCGTTCACGATGCTATTGTTCGCCCGTCCGCTATGCTCAATCGTGTATAGTGGAGTTGCCGTCAATCCTATGGAGTTTGAAACACTGAAACAAGTTAGCATAAAAGGTGAGAAATTTATTTTTGATTTGCTTCCCTGTTCCAGTGTTATTATTATAACATACTAAACCAAACGCTGTCAAATAAAAACGATGTTTTATTTGGTGTTCCTCAGTATCTATATTATATCACTTCAACGTGATATGTGTCAAATAAAAATACATGTTTTTCTATGCGTAAACACCAATGACTTCTACTTCTTCATCCATACTTCCACCAATCGAATACATCTTTTCGATTTTGCGTGGAGTGGTCGGCCATGAATATAGAATACACAAGTCTCCGTTTGACTGCCTAGAGAATCCGCGAAGGATAACACGAACAAAATTGCCCTTTTCACCGAACTCAACTTTTGCTACTGAATACGGCAGAACCTCTCGATATGGGACAACTTTTGATTTTTCAAACTCCCTTACTTCTTTTCTTCCCATCTTTAGAACTTCCCTTTTTCCTGAATACACTGTATTCGGGTTTTATATTTACCCATGCTGTAATGACATAAATACATGGATATCTATATCTTGGATGATTAAACCCTATAACAACGATTAGGTTTTTAGTATCACCATAAGGAACTCTAAGAACCGCCTTATCTATTCTCCCCTGTCTTACTTCGACACGAACTATTTCGCCGCAAAGCAACAGTTCTTTGTCGATGTCAGTCAAATTATATCTGCGTTTAAAACAATTCTTGTGTTCCAAATAGTTTTCTACTATTTTTTCAGAACAGTGTCTAGAATGAAATATTTGACGATTCTTTTCGCCAATCATTTCCATGGTTTTATCACAAATAAAATGCGGGAGATATGTGCCTTGATAAATTCCATCTTGGAACATTTAGTAATCACTCCCTTATCATGTTTATATTATATCACTATTATGTGGTTCTGTCAAGCAGAACCGGGGGTTTAGTAATAGACTTTCCAAAGCTCCTCGATTCTGCTCAACTCCACCGGGGCCATCCCCCAACGCTCAACGCATACACAGACACTTCTCTTTGTAAGCGTCTTATACATTTCACTACCATGGACGTGTCCATAAGCAAAATAGTATGGTGTAGCGTCGCTCATATAATCGGGCGGTTCATGTCCAAGGATAAGGAATCCATTATACATGATGGGATAACGGTACACTTCGTCGAATCCTTTATCCATCCACCACGAAATAGAGCGTCCTCTGTCATGGTTGCCCATGATAAGGATTTTCTTTCCATGTAATTGACTTACACACTCTTTGGTCATTTCTGCGCCGCCAAAAGAAACATCTCCAAGGCAGAATACCATATCATCATTTGAAACAACCTTGTTCCAGTTTTTGATGATACCAGCGTTCATATCTTCGATATTCCTAAACGGACGCTTCTCATATTCGATGATGTTTTTGTGCCCAAAGTGTAAATCAGACGTCAAAAATACTCTCATTTTGTTCTCCTTTCTATACAAATATGATTCTTCCATTGCTATCTATTCGCACGTTTAAAGTGGTGCCAGTTGTGGTTATTGTATCAACATGGTACAGTATTCCTGTGCTACGCAAAGAAGAAATATATGTTAGATATGGACTAGACGATAGTCCTCCTGTTATGACTGATGTATCAACAGTAAAAGGAGACGTGTCCCCAAGTCCCGAAAAAACACCTTTCACTTTGCCATCTTTAGGCGGGCGCTTACGAGCCTTATAAAACTCAAAAATCCAATCATAAGTCTCAACAATTATTTTATCTTTATTCTCTTTTATTTCGGCGTTACTTATATCAATCCAGTTCCTAATTTTAGGTACTAATAGTTCGCCACTATCAAGAAACATAGTCGTATGCACGCCAATATTATACAAAACACATCCGTCAGAATCAATTGGAAACGCATCAAACTCGTGCGTTTCTCTAAATGTTATATCGTCTAACAGCAATTTAAACTCGTCATAAGACATATTTCTCACCACAACTTTGAACTTCGATGTATAACGCTCCCGTTCAAAGGATTTTTAAGCTCAGGCACTCCCATTTTGATTTCAATAGTATCTCTGTCAACGTCGTTTGGAATAAGAATATGTTGAGCATCGTCGTGTACATGGCCATATCTTGACTCTTTCGGCGTATAGTGCCAAGAATTGTTTTGATAGTAAGTGCTTGAATATCTGTCGATTTTGGTATACTCAACATCAGTACCACCTATAATTTCCTTTGCTACGGCATCGACAGCATCATAATATGAGCTATCGGGACTACCCTGTCCTCTAAAGCCCATAATGCTCTTACTGGCTTCGTCGAAACAAACAGCGCTACGACACTGTTTGCTGTTCCATTGAAATTGAAAATTACCGCCCCTAACCTTAAGCGTATAATCATGTTTTTTGTCGTTATGTTTAAACGCAATCGCTGTAAAGGCATCTTGCATTATAGAAAATGCGCAGTTTGAAAAACTACCTTTCCCAATATCAAAACATGACACCCATTTGTGTTTTGTGATTGACATTGTAAAATAGTCCATTGGGTCAATGGAAATTTCAATAACAGCATCAATCTTGGTGTTCTGCATGATTTTAGACAAAGCGATATCAAACATATCGTCATTCAAGAGCTGTGAAAAGAACTTTGATACTTTCATTCCGGTTCGACATATATCACAATACTTAGAGTAAAGGCGGGGAACTCTATAAATCTTGTTATCAAGAATTTCCCTAGTCGAAAACTGTCTTACATGAAATCCATATACTGGAAACTCACTGACAAAATTATCAATCAAAGCCTCCATTTCACGTTCTGTTTTGTTGACTTGGAATGTTTTCTTAACTGACAGATTGCGCCCCATTAAGAGATAAAGCCATTTCTTGTTGATTGCCCAATTCGTCAACAGCTTTTTTACATAGTCCATTGGGATTTCCTCTGGCGAAGCATTCTCCCATGTACCATGAGCAATCATTTTTCTTGCCATGTCAAAATCAACTTTTGACAGCATTTCTTCAATAATTGCTTTGTCAAAATCCCCGACACCATTAATAACAATGGTGTCCTCCACACGTTCGCACAGCTCTTTTTTATTTGGTTTCAACATTGCCGCAGAAAAACCAAACCCGTCTTTTTGGAAAAGATGAATTGAGATACCATCGTTTGTTTTTACGATTTTATCTTTTACTTCTGGTGTTACACGAAATTTGTGTCCACAATATATGCGCATCGCTGTGGTAAAACCACCGGGCACTCCATCTAAACTACCGAACTCTTTCGTAAGTTCATCAATAGTTTTTACAGTCAAAACCATGCCACTACGCAATGCGCCGGGCAACTGCCATTTATACAATATCATCAATCCTGCCCTTCTCTTAGTATACTTATATTATATCACATTTATGATTGTTTTGTCAAATGCGACATAATACAATATTCTTCATAGTTTATCTTTGTGCGCTCTTTGCCTTTGAGATAGAAATAGAGAACATTATCTTTTTCAATATATCCTCTATTAGCAATAGCATCACACTTCTGCCAGTCTTTAGAGGCATTAAATGCTTCAACGAATTTCTCTCTTGAACCCAAAGAATATTTATCCTTTGTCAAAATAACCATCCTCCATAAGCGCGTCTACTATGCTCGAAATAGCCGATTCTTTTGTATCGTCTTTTTCGTCATAACAGTCGATTGGCCATACAGCATATCCGTCGTCATTATAAAAATATTCGAGCGGATTATCTTGTTCCATATAGATTGCAAATTGTTCATCTCCAAAGTACAACCTATTAAGTACAAGACAAAGTTCATTTGCCCAATCTTCATTAGGCATAATAAACTCAATTTGAACCATCCCGTCATAGACTTGGCCTACGCCATACTTAGTAGTCATAGTGCCCTCTCAGACAAAAGTCTTTTACTTTACCGTTGTTAAATCGGATATAATCACCATATGGCGTGATTTCTTCATCGTCAACGATAATATATCCACCATCAAACAGGCAATATAAATCTCCGTCATGCATGTGGCTCCAATCGACAAAATCTCCTAGGTTCTTAATCCATGAACCAAAGTGCGGCTTCATGTTAAAGTCTACAAGGCCAATTCCATCGGTATTGCTAGAGCCTACGATGTCTTGGTCAGCAAACCGCGCAATTTCAACGGTTTTAGACATCATAATACTGCCAGCACTTTCGCCGATAAGAATACCGCCATTAGACACAAACCTGTTCAATATATTGAGCATATCATGTGTGCGCAACAGCCACTGAAAAAGGAATGTATTGCCACCACCAAGGATGATAACGTCGTTTTCCATCAGTGAATCAACTTTTGTTTCATCCCATAAATAGCCAACGTCAAACATAGACATGTTTTCGTGATTGAATCCCATTTTCACAAGAGCGCGATATTCTCCTGTGGATGTGACACCATAAAAATTTGTAAATGATGGAATTACACAAATTTTAGGGTCACGATTTTTAGACTTTTCCAAGATGAAATCATGTACTTTTTTATCCTCAAAGAAACTGCTAAACAGTATGAGGTTCATAAGAACGCCCCCTTTATTATTATCAAAAATTGAAGCTGGGGCGGAGATTCCGCCCCAGCTTGTGATTCGGTTATAGCTTCGATTAGCTATAACGTGCGATTTCTGCGCGTGCCGCCGCCAGAGCCTTTTCGGCTTCTGCGGCCTTTGCCTTTGCGGCAGTCAGACGCGGGTCCTCGGCAACCCAAACCGTAGAAAGATACTCGGTGAAGCAACGTCCCGTCATGTACTTGAGAGCTTCGGACAGGCGGTTACGGGTGGGAACAGCCTCAAACTCCTCAATCTTTACAACGTCACGGCTACCCTTGGTGCCGCCGCACACGGCAATCTTGTCCGTACCAACTTCGATGCCGTTGGACTTGCCGTTCATAAGATTGATAACGTCGTGATGGCCGTTATCGTCTGCCACGACAACATACTTGTCGCCGTTCTTGACGGTCAGAATCATAGCCACCTTGAGGTCGTTGTTCGTCTTAATCGTCTTTGCCATAAATGTTTGTCTCCTTGTTTAATAAAATTTATGTGAATATAACGGACACTAATTTGTGTTTCCCCATCCACTACATATATTATACCATAATGTCGGGAAACTTGTCAAGTGAACTACCACGAATCTAAAGACTTCGTGGATTCCTACTTCATCGACTCTGCTTATTTCTAAGTCTTACTTAATCTCCATAGGCGTTAATTCCCGTAGTTCCTACGGTATTTAAATAAAAACGATGTTATTTTTTATCTCCAAACATGGCAATCAGCAGAGCATCATCCGTATTAGGAGTATCAGGAAACGTACCATCAGGAAACGAATCCGAATCTTCATCGTCTGTGAGGAGCTTCGACACGTTACTTTTTGCGCCGACGCCCTTTTCTTCTTTTGTTTTTGTGGCAGATTTTACCACGAAAGGGAAATGTTTCTTATTACCCTCGTCGTCCAGAATTTTTTCAATCATGTTGATTGTCTGGAACATATCTTTGACGTTTACAATCTCTTTATCAGTATGGTTATGGATATATCCACAAGAGAAATTCACGCCAGCAATGTCCCATTCTGGACAAATTTCGCAAATATCAGTCCGAGAACCCGGGGTTTCTTTGTATCCAAACGAGCAGATATAGTCGATGAACTCACGGTTCTTACACTGATAGAAAACCGCATCAGTAGAACCCTGTCTGTCGATTTGGATTGCGAAATTGATTTCTCCAACCTTTGCTTTTAAAGGTTTCGCCGCTTTTCTTGCACCAATACAACCTTTTTCTTCCTGTGTCGTAAACAACACAGACGGAAGTTTATCTTTTTCACGTCCAGAAATGATTTTCAGAATAGTATAAATACCATTCCTATCATCTCCGCCAATACCCTCTGGCGACCAAATAAGCTCCTGCTTTGGGTCGTACAGAACAGTTTCGGGCGGTCTGTTGAATACTGTGTCCATGTGAGCACACAGAATAACGGGAACTGTGCCTTTTGCGAAAATATAGTCCTGTGTTACAATACAGTTATCTTCGCCATAAATCTTTGGAATCTGACGTCCAAGATATTCAACGAGGTCGCTTTCACGACATTCTACAATGAGCCTATACCCATCGAAGTTAAAACCTTTCATTTTTGCTCTCCTTTATCTCCTGCGGCCATTTCTTCTACGCCAAAGTCAACGCCACGAATATACTTCTCGAAAGTATCGTTCTTGATTTCACCGAGTGCGTCTCGATATTCGGTGTATTTGCTCATAAGCATATCAAGTTGTGGAGTTTTGGTGAAGAAGTAAATGAAACGATGTGGCTTTACGAGGTCTTTTCGAGTATGGTTCAGCTTACACCCGTTCAAGAGCAGAAAAGCCGCCATTTTCATGCTCAAAATTTCCTTTTCGGGGCCATAATATGCTTCAAAATTCTTCTTACCCATATCATTTCCCTCTCTTAAACGATTTTGGAAATGTCGGGGTCGTCTTTGTTGAGCTTGCTTTTGGCCGGAGGAGTTGCCGGAGTCGAATAACTATGCGACGAATAACCACTTGTACCGTAGTACGTCGTGCCGCCGTATGTCGATGTTTTGGTTTTACAAAATCGTTTAACCTCAGACTCAATTTCTTTCTGGTCGTAATAACCATAAGAACTACGTTTCCATTGCCCGTCAAATCCGTCTACGGATTTTATGCCGGGGTCAGAATACCCATATGCGATTCTGTTTTCCAAATCCATGTACCAAAGATGCAACGACGCTTCGCTTCCATCAGACGGTTTTGTGATTTCACCAACCAACAACCAGTCTGTAACTTCACACAACTTTTCAAAGTATGTAAAGTCCTTTTCTTCGAAAGCATCATGTGTCGCGCCCAATGTATTGCGAATCATACACTGAGCAAATATCGTACCGTAGTTTTTATCCTCACGGTATCCGATATACTGATTGATTTCCTCATACTTCGAGGAGTTTTTGAGGTAATCCACTGTCTGTTCGACAATATTTGCCTCGATAACTTGAACTGTACCCGCAACATCATCCACGATACAATCGCAAACGATAGTTGCTCTCTGTGTAAGTGCCAAAGCATATTTCGACAACTTATCGAAAACGGTATCGTCTACATAAACTGCTGGGTGGCTTGCGCCAGATAAAATTTTCATATTGAACTCCTATCTAAGTCTTACAAAACCGAAGAATCGAAAACGACTCTATTGGAATTTGTAAGGAGCTTTCCAGAAATCGGACATGCTGGGCAGGAGCCAATTACGATAGGCCCAGAAATGTCCATATTCATCTTGTGACGAATCAGAACCGTCTGATTTCTCGGGATATCATCGTAATGCTTCGCATTCTTAGCATTCGTATAGATAGTCCCCATGCTGTTCTTTGCGCCGTTGTTCTTCTTCACCCAAACGCTCGGAATATCACAGAACTCAGCAATAGTATGCTCAAGCATCGTGCGAACCTCAGTTGTAATTGCGTCGTTCTGATAATGCTGAGGATATTCTCGGCTAAAGATGAACATGTTATCCTTGATAGAACCATACACCATCTGACGCCAAGATTTACTATTCCAAGCGAACGGTTTACCCTTACCATCGAGGTCGTATGTGTATTCACGGTCAGACGCCATGAACGCAATCAAACTTCCCTCGTCGAACATATAACTCAGACTTCCAAGAGCGTATTCTCCATCATGCAGAGCATGACAAGAGTGCCAATCGTGTTTTGTTACACTGGCAGTCATAAAGTCCATGGGGTTGATGCTGATATGAGCGACAGAATGAACTTCTTTATTCTGGATGAACTTTGAAAGTTCAACATCAAACTCTTTATCATCGAAGAAACTGGAAAGATACCTAGATAGTTTCTCTCCGCTCTTTACCGGCCTATACTTTGTAAGCTGGTCGTGCGAACGGACAGTGTTACTCAAAAACTCTTGCGTGCTGAACATGTCGAGAATCGGAGCATACTTGATGAACTTGCGCTTGAAGTCACCAAGCATAGATTGGATAAGAACTTCATCCTTATCGGGACGCAGAGCGATGTGTATATCGTGAGAAATTGAGAACTGATGGCCGAACATAACATAATACGGCCACTTCTTTTCTGCCCAAGGCAGAAGCCACTTTCTTACCTGCTCTTTTGTCACAAAGATTACCTTACTGCTACGCCGTGCGTTTTGAGTGTTCTTACAGTTGGCAACCTGATTCAAGAACAACGTAATTTCTTTTACAGGAGCTTTGTCAATCATTTCCTCAATGACTGCTTTTTCTCCATCTTTTCCAACAACCTGTCGCGCCTTGTCAGAAATTGAAGTAAACGTTCTGCCAACAAGACGTTTATCCTGTTTGCCCTCTAACACCATTTCACCATACTTTTCGAGGAAAACTCCTGCCGCGAACTGGTTGATGGCGAACGGAAGAATTTCCTTTTTCCATTCAGAAACAGCTGAATCTGAAGTTACATGGAAAGCATCCCACAGAAAATACAGAACTGAATAACCCTTGTCTGTGATTCTCCATGTTGCCAACGTAATACCGTTCTTGTTTTTGAACGCATACTCGTTGGGTTTCAAATCCTTTCCAGAGAATGCGACGGCATCGCTATTACACAGACGCAATGCGTCCATGTAGGAACGAATGTTAGCGCCTCCATCATTCCTGTGATGCCAGCCCCAGTTGACGATAAACACCTTGTTTCGGTTTTCATCCACATTGGCCGAAATAAAATCCCTGAAACACACTTCGAGCGTTTCGTCCGTGACTTCCATCTCAGGAAGATGATGGTTGTAAAGCACAACCAACGTATCGTCCTTGAAGAACTCACGACACACTGGCTCTAAGAGTTTTTCAGAGAATCGGTCATATTTTTCCGGTGCACCGTCCCATTCTCCTACGAGTCTTAAATCCATTTTTTGACCTCCAATAAGTTTCTCACCACATATATTATAACACAATCTACTCTACCGTGTCAAACAATTTCGCATGTTCAGCTACACGATTATCAGCGATAGAATAAATAGTATTATCCATCTCAATGCCAATAAAATGCCTATTAGTATTTAGACAAGCTACTGGTGTTGTACCACTCCCCATAAATGTATCTAATACAACCATTTCTGGATTTGTGTACAACTTAATTATATACTCAAATAATGCCACTGGTTTCTGTGTTGGATGAAGTCCTCTCTCTTGTTTAAACTCAAACACATTTGTTGGATAACGTTGCCCTGTGTTTATGATTTCTTTGTCCTGTTTATAAGCTATTTGTGTAGCTTCTCCGCCACTACGCTTGCTTTTCCAAACGTATGGTTTACCCTCAGACATTACAGGATTGTAGATGTTCTTCTTCTTATAAAAGACCATGATGTCCTCATACCTACGCATAGGTTGAGTTTTAGCTAGGTTAGGCGATGTTGCGTTCGGTTTTACCCAAACGCAACTATACCTATAAATATCTTGGTTCCTCACAATTACATTTGCGGAGAAAGGATTGTTTCCAAACATGACTATTGTGCCATTATCTTTTATAATCCTTTTGTAATGTGTGAATAAACCGTCAATATCAATTTCGCACTCCCACTCACAATTTGTTGTATTGTAAGGCGGGTCAGTAAGAATCAAATCAATGCTACAATCCTCAATGTCTGGCAAAACTTTGAAACAATCTCCATTTACCAGACAATCGAGGAATCGTTCATTCATACATGTTTACCGTCCTTGACTTGATGAATCTATTATATCACAAAACCAAGAACTTGTCAAACATTTTTGACTGTCTCAACACACTTCAATTTATACACACTATTCAGTGTTGTAACAATGATATACCATCCATCAGCCGTTGAAACAATTTCAGTAACAGTAGACGTATATAAAAACCTAGTATATTCTGGCACATATGGCAAAACAGCTCGTTTTCCAACTTCCAGCTCACCGATAATTACTTTGCGTCCAATTCTTGCCAATGCTCTTTCATCTGTTTTCGCTGTGCCGTCTACATTTGTGATTTCTACAATCTCATAGATGTCGTCTACAATAGGAAAAGTGTTGCCACAGTTTTCGCAGTATGCTTTATACTCTGGGCCGCCAGCAACTGCTCCAATGAGATTCATAACGTTTAAAACTTCTTCATTTCTTTCGGTTCCTTGGGTATGATACCCACATACAGGGCAAATAAATTCTTTCATCGCATTACCGTCCTATTTCTTTTGTTATATTTGCCCTCCTCGTTTTTATACAACGAAACAGAAATAGGCTTAGAATAAGACTAAGCCTAATATTTGAACATCCTTTTCGTCTTTACTCAACAACCACACAACCCCACGAGGACTCGAACCTCGTTCGACGATGGCATCTACCCCAAATGCTTTACGGCTGTGCTACGTTGAGTGTGGAGCATCAGACGGGACTTGAACCCGCAATATCCTGCTTGGAGGGCAGGTGCCCTACCAATTGAGCTACTGATGCATACCTATATTATACCACAATGTATCAGCTTTGTCAAATTCCCTTTGATTTTGACGGAGCAGTATACATCACAAAAGCACGTCCGTCACATGAAATCGTTAGAGGTTCTTTATTCTTTATATGAACAGTATGGAGATACCATATAGGCATACTTCTCTCTTTATCTATGGGCTTTGTAACTACAAATCTGCTTTCATCTTTGTCCAAATGACAATTATACTCTCCATAATTCTTCTTGTCAACATCATCCAAAAGGATTTTGTTTAAATCATTATATTTCTCTATTAAATCAGCAAATTCTGAACCATAATATTCGTCTTTTTTACCACAAAATAATACCGACATATAAATCACTCCTTAAAATGGTGCGGGTGGCGGGATTTGAACCCGCACGACGTTTCCATCAAGAGGGCTTAAACCTCTTGTGTCTGCCAATTTCACCACACCCGCATAAAAATTTAAGATTATGGTGTGCTGTTACGCCGAAGAAATATTGGTCATTTATGTCCAGCCCCGCCCTTGCAACCATCCCTGTACCAGATTCATCGCTTCTCCGTTGTACCTTATTTAACTGGCTTATCGGTACGCGGTTCTTGACTATCCGGCTTAAGATGCGCTTTTTCCCAACTCGGCTCTCCCTGTCGGTTCTGGCAGTTAGCGCGCATGAACTTGCCATGGTCACATGCGGAATATCATCACTCTTTAAACGATGGCTGCTTCTAAGCCTACGTCCCATAATCCTAAATGGCGTGCCAAGAGGGACTCGAACCCCCACTCTACTGCTTAGAAGGCAGTTGCATTATCCGATTATGCTATTGGCACAAGTTTGCGCCATTATTTTGGCGCATTTTTGATTCTACTATGACGTTTTACAAAGTAACCAGCAAATGTTATACCATCTTGTCCGATGGTAAGCGGTTCTAAACTTATAAGACTTGGATGGCCGATGGCCCAAAAGCCTCTACGGTCGTATCTAGAAGTTATTTTTGAAAAGAATTGTTTGTCGTTTATTATTGAACCAAATGGTTTCGCGTCAAATTCTGGATGGTCAGTGTCTTTATAATAAAACTCAAAACGCAAATCAGACATTGCCATCCTATTTGCCCTACAATATTCTCTTACAATGTAATCAAATGTATATCTGCGCCCTACTACTAGATTCATTTTACCCTCTCCAAATATGGTATAAACTTCATCCTATCGGCTATGAAAATGAATGGTTTTGTGCTAATAATTTGAAAATCATATAAACACCACTCAAAACCATCTTCGCCATCTTCGTCGTTGGCAAAAGCGGATTCAAAATTATTCCCGAAATGTCCATGATATTGATGTATATCTACTGTATCACTATCCATATCAACGCAGATTTTGTATCCATCTGCGATATATGTATCAAAAATTTCTTCCAATAAACAGCCTGTCTGCTCACTATACTCACGCGACAACCCGTTATATTTTTTATCAATATCTAACATTCCATATTTTCTACCCATTGTTCACACCCTCAGCTTACGAATATTTACAAGATGGTGTTCCCGGTGGGATTTGAACCCACAAAACTACGGTTCTTAGCCGCATATGTCTGCCAATTCCATCACGGGAACAAAATGTGGGCAGAGTTACCGCCCACGATTTATACTCATATTTTACAATAAAATGCGGATTTTATCAAGTGACAAAAACATCACTTTTGCCATATTCTGGCATTCCTACCAACTCAGTAGGAAATAGATACACCAAACAAGAAAATTTAGTAATCACATCCCCAAAAATATTGTAACCAAATTGTAATAATTGTGTCTAAAATCACACACCTGTTTTCGAACCTTTTTTGTGTAAAAAACGATGTTTTCGAGCTGTTTTTGTGTAAATTTTGCCTGTTTTGAGCTGTTTTTACGTCAAATTTTGCCACTTATTTTTGATGCTAAAAACCATGGTAAAAACGAGAAATTTTGTGTAACATAATCCAACAGGTGTGTGATTTTTATTAGACACTTTCGTTTTCCACTGTATATATTATAACACAACAAACAGTGAATTGTCAAATAAAACTGTTATTTTATGTATAGTCTAAAAACACCAAATCATTGGCATATGGCAGAATTTTTACCCAATTGATGAACCTTTCCCATTCAACTAACTTGTGGCCTTTCCGCTGGCGCACAATTGAATAAAGATTCTCATAATTCATAGTTACAGTGCGTCTCTGAATCCATGATTCGGGAAGAATGCGAATCAGTTCTTTCCAATATCGCATATCTTTGGTTTTGAGGTATTTGTCCCTTAACTTATTACAGGCCGTCAGAATATCATCCCAAACATCATTTATAGTAAACGACGATTCTCCTCCATGCGTAATATTTGTGGTGCTAAGTTCCAAATAATTGTTAAAATCGTCAAATTCAAAACACGACAAAGTGATTGGTTTTGACATAATACGATGCATAGTGCTGGTGCTATTGGCTGTTGTGCCAATTTTGTAAGTGTCAAATTCCTTCCATATGTACAACGGCGCACTTATATCAACACTCACCATGATTTGACGCATAAATTTTCTATGCTCAGAACCGCCGCGAATAAGACGTTTCATCAAATCCAAGTCGTTATCCCCAATAACAACTTTTCCGTCTGTATCAAGCCAGCTATCGCTTTTAACGTGTGATTCAAGAGGATTTCTCATTCCACGAATTGCGTGTTCAAAACCCCAAACATCTGTATTGCTAAAATCCATTACCAAACTACCTCGTCTATATCGTTATCTCGCAAAAACTGATTTGCTAGCCTAAAATGATTACATCCAAAGAATCCATTATATGCTGAAAATGGGCTTGGATGCGCCGCTTCAAGCACTAAATGACGCTCATTTGTTATGAGATTCCGCTTATCTTTTGCGTTTCTTCCCCATAACATAAACACTTTTGGAACGTTGTCGGCATTTAAAAGTGAAATCACTTCGTTTGTGAACCTTTCCCAACCTCTACCAAAGTGAGAAGCTGGTTTCCCCTGTCTTACCGTTAAAGTAGTATTGAGCAGAAAAACACCTTGTTGCGCCCACGGTGTTAAATCACCGTTCTTTAGACAATGTTCACCATATTCATTATCAATTTCTTGATAAATATTCCGCAAAGATGGCGGTATTACGCAATGCGGTTTCACAGAAAACGCCAAACCCATTGCGGTATTTGGCGTGTGGTAAGGGTCTTGCCCCAAGACAACAACCTTTATTTTCTCAAAAGGTGTTATCTTAAAAGCATTAAATATTTCCTCTGGCGGTGGATATATTGTTTGTGTTTTGTACTCCTGTGACAAAAATCTTCTAAGATTCTGATAATACTCTTTCTCAGTTTCAGAATCAAAAAATCCTTGCCAACTGTTTCCAACATCAACCAACGTCTCCACCAGTTACCGTGTATGTCTCTACGCCAGACGCTTCAAGTGCTTCTTCGATATTGTCCAAAACATCATCCACGTCAATATCTTCTTCAATTTCAACAACAAAACGATACATATACTTTAATCCCTTTCGCGCCTCATAAGCACTATAAAAATTTCAAAAATAAAAAGTATAATTGTTACTCCCCAAAACGGAAGTGGAGAAAACGCTGGTACGAAGAAAGCATTCCAAGCAAGGCATATAAGCCAAGAGAAAAACGCCGATACCCCAAAATAAAATGCCAATACAAGTGCTATAATAAATAACACAGCAAAAAATATTAGTATAGATTCCATTAGCTCACCCTTCTAAATCTTTTGGATTTCTGCTTTTACCTTTATCTTTTACGAGTTTCCCATCTACTATATTATACCGCCAATACCAAGTTGTGTCAAGTATGTGGGTAGCTATGACATACTGTACTTCCCCACCAATATGGTAGGTTAGTACAGCACGTTCACCACGAGGAAGTTTTACATCTTCAATTTTCATCAATCAATAATAAAATCTTTCAGTGGCTCATACAACGACGGGTCACACTTAATCCACTTCTCCGGCCACTCGCACAACGCCAGAGTAAAACCGAGTAGACTCTTTGCGTTTACACGGAACTCCGTTCCATCTTCGTTGGCCTGATTCAGCAGAAACACATCGCCGTCAGATTTATCAATGACACCCATGATTCCTGTGATGTCGCTTTTTGTGTCTACACGAACTTTATACTTTGTCATATTATACCTCATTTAGTTCAAACATAATGTAAAATGGATACTTGATATATTTCTTTTCAAACTCGTCCATAGAGCGAGTCTCAACCTTGCTCTCTACGTTATGGAAAACAAAATTAAACCCGTTGTTTTCAAACATAACATAATGGAATGAATGTCCAGTAAAATAATAAATGATTCCGAACCTTGGAATATTTGCCGAACGGTATCTCCGCATGACCCTCATTTTACAGTCCACATATTTAGAGTTATACTTCTCTTTTAAATGACGTAACATGTCAAAAATAGAAGTGCCAAGGACACCTTTAATGTCAACTGTTTTCTCAAACGAGTTTAAAGTTTCAGATGCTACTTTTACAAAATCCTTGTCATTGAAAATCAGTCGCGTCAAGTTGTAAAAAGCAATCCACCCGCATCCATTGTATGAAGATGGAAACTTTCCGTACTTCCAATCGCATCTTGACTGATATTCAATGAACCCTGTCGTTTCTATAAAGTTCACGAGCTTACACCCCATCCATCTACTGGCCCGAACGTCAACTGTTCAGAAATCGTCTCAAAGTGCCTTTCGCGCACTCTTTGGCCACAAAAAGGACAATAAAATTGGACTTTTATGATGTGTTCACAACTAGGACATTTTTGCCATTTTTGGGGCAAAAACGCGCATTTTTTGGGCTTTTCGGGCTGATTTTTCGCAAAAAGTGCCTTTAAAAACACCTTAATTTTCACCAGTTCATTTTCGTCCAATTTTTCATCTGAATTTGCGTTCAGTTGTTCAATTTTCTGAAAATAGTCGTCCAACTCAAATTCTGTTACCACTCAACCACTCCTATCTTTTAAAAAGTATAAAACAGAGCCAATGGCATATATTGGCAGTATAACAAGAGAAATTTCTGGACATCTGTCTAGTCCAACAAGGATACAACCAAACATGAGTATCCCAGAAAATGCCATAAGAAAATATTTCATAGATAACACACCAATATATTTCTATCAGTATCCTTGAAGTTCTCCTCAAGAATTATTCTAACTTTATCCCATTCCAATTTGTCTAGCCCGCACCCAATCTTTGGGATTGCCAACGGCAACAAACATTCTGGGTCGAACACGTCTAAATTTTGTTTGAGAAACTCTATTCCACCATTGAGCGTCATATATGTTGGTTTCTCAAAATATCTTTTCTTAGTTACAATGTTGTGTATAATTCTCTTATCTTCTAACACAAGAGACATACAAGCAGGAACTTCTGTTTTAGAACCATCGAGGCGCGACTTGATATGATACCGACGTTCAAACTCTTTTGCTATGCCAGCATCAAGAGTAAAATCAGCACTTACACAGTGAGCAAGCATAAAACGATTAGGTGTATCAAACAAATTCATTTTCTTTTCTACGATTTTCATATCAGACGCGCCCCCTATATAATAATGTATTGTATATATTATAACACAAATCATATAGTATGTCAACTAGGGACACACAATTATTTAGTGTTTATAATCAGTTATAATATCGAAAAACTTGAAAGCGACATAAGCAAACAACGCGAAACATATACCAAAACAAACTATCAACATAATACTATCACCTAAATATCAAGAGGCAAGAAACTATGATATAAAAATTCTACACCCCTATATTCCTCGTCAATGTGATAATGCCCACAATACCACTTTTTGAATTGAAGCCCATCGTTACATAATGATTCAAACCACATTTCTGTCGATTTGTCCACTGTGTTTTGGTCGATTCCGGGAAGAAATGTATATTCTGGTATAGCAAAATATGGACATGTATGCGTTAAAACAATATCTACTTTATAATTATTGTTTCGTAGATTACGATACGCATTTTTCTTATTGCTATCCGTTGGTTGTTCATCCTCGAACCATATATAACGATGTCTCAAGCGATAGAATTTGTCTACTGAATATGCTCCACCACAACAAAACATCTTTTTGTCATTGATTGTATATACTTCTCCATCTTTTACAAAGAATATGTTCGGATATTTTTCCTCACAATACATATCTCCGCCCCACATCTTTTTGACGGTATATACGTCCGTGAGATTCTCATGGTTTGCGTCATGGTTCCCACGCAAACAAACAATTTTAGCATTGAGTTTTGAAAGATATTTCTTTTTCTCGTCGTCTAATCCATATCTTAGATGCCAGTTCAAACCAACATCACCAAGTATAAATATATAAAGTTCATCATCTGGATTTTGCTGTGAAATGAAAAACTTTATTTTGTCATACTGCCCGTGACAGTCGCCAGTAACAAAATACTTTGTCATAACTACCTCATATACTCAGGCTTCCAAACCATTCCTGTACCTAAATAACTTTTCTATCTTTTTGGGACGATTTTGTAAGTTTTTATCTAGGGTTCTAACAACTTCTTTTTGCCATACACACTCAAAATCATCTGGCGCGTGTTCTTCGCTAATAAATACGATGTTATTTTTACTGATTTCTCTCATGTAATCCCAAAAATCATCGTAATCAATCTTGAACTCGCTCCCATATGCTGTCGTATTGGCATACGGTGGGTCGGCATATACTACGCTCCCGTTTGGGATAATAACATCCTTATAATCCATACTTATAAATGTGGCGTTTTGTAAACCAGCCATCTTTTTTATAAGTCCACGCTTTCCTGTTTGCGTATAGTTTCTGCCCCTCTTATCGTCTCGTGCGTATCCGCCAAACCACTTTCCTCCGAAAGAGCAAGCAAATCCAACGAAACCAGACAGTGCCTTATCTTCGTCTAAGTTGTTTCTAATGTATTCGTATTGTTCTTTTGTAATCTCGTCAGGCAATTCATAACCATTTTGTAGCGCTTTAAACATTTCTATAAGATACTCATGTTTATCATTTAATATCTTTGTATCTGCTTTTATTTTGCTCTCAATTGAACATGCTCCACAAAATAAGCTGACGAATGTCGCCCCCCCCCTAATTCTGCTAATTTCGTGATTAATTACTTCAGAAATTCGGGTACTTATCAATTGCTTACCGCCCATATACTGCATTTTTACGTCACCCTTAAAATCAGTCTTTTAAAGTCGTATACTTATTTCTATAACCCATACAGTCCCCGTTACCATTCCCTTTAACATTCTTTTTACAAACCATATACCACATCTTTGGATTTGTGAATTTGTCGTCGAAATGTATACATCTAGTACATAATCCATCAAATTCGTATTCTGGACACTTAGAGATGGCAAAACTTTCAATTCCGTTTGGTAAAACTGTATTTTCAGCTATCCATCCATCGACTGGAATAAGTTGTGAACTCCAAGAGCAGTTTCCACACGCTTTAGCGCAACTGAAACAGAGTTGGTCATTACTATACATATATGTCTCCCGCTCTCACCTTGCTACTATTATACCACAGAACAAAGAATTTGTCAAGTAGGAGACATATTCAACGATTACATGATTATTTGTTCATATTTATTGAGATACCAACTTTTTCTGCCATTATATTCCTTTACAGACAGTGAACGTGGGTTTACTTTTATAACATTATTTTTCACGACACGACAGGATTCGTAAACGTTTGGATAAACAAGAATTTCTGCTTTCTTTCCAGTCCCGATAGATAATGTTTCAAATGAATATGCCCACACTTTACCAGTCTTTTTGCTGTTCAATTGCCTAACATCTAAGAGCAATAGTTTAGTTCTATCGGCTTCTTCATTCGTTCTGAAGTCGATATATCCAACATATTCTTGTTGCCACACGATTTTTTCAATGATAGAGAAATCGCTGTTGTGTATAACTTGTAGATATTCTTCAACTTCTTTTAGTATTGCTTTCATATCTAAGTCAACATACTTTTTAGCTGTTTCACGGCTGTGTCTTTTGAATATCCCCTCAAATACGTCGGCACCATCGAACTTGTCTTTACCAATCATTTTTGATTTTCCAAATTGCTCATAGAATCTATATACGTTTAATAAATATCTGGAATTTCCAAATTCTTTGAAGAAATCAAGTTTGATAAGAATTTCTATTTGTCTAGAGTTTATATACTTGCTATCAAGCGAAGCCAATAAATCTATGAACCCATCATACTTTTCGTTTCTTAGACTAAACAGATATTCTGCTGTATCTGGACTAAGATATTTAATAGATGCTATTCCTTTATATATGGCAAAATGTTCTTTATCCATATAATAGTTTGAACGAGAATGTCTAAATTGCGGCTGAAATATCCTTACTCCACGACGTTTTGCCATCTCATATACTACTTTGGTTTTATCTTCTTTATCTGACCACACGTTAAAACATGTTGCTATAAACTCTAGTGGATAATAATGTCTAAGCCACCCACAAGCATAACCTATGAAAGAGTAACTATCAGAATGGTTCCAAGAGAACGCATAACGAGTGGCATCTAAGATGCATTGTAGTATTGGTTCTATGATTCTCTGACAATCACTATCAGTAAGATGATATTTGTCTTTCGATGTTTTTATGAAACCATTTCTGATTTCTGGGAGTAACTGCTCAGTACCCTTTTTCTTTGCTATTGCTTTTCTCGCTTTATCAGCCATGTTAAGATTGTATCCGCAAAACTTCATCAAGAACTTCATAATATCTTCTTGAATGATACAATAACCAAGTTCTGGTGCTAATAATCTATCTATCGCCTCAACGCCAGTCTCATTAAAAATTCCTGCGGATGCGTTTTCTCTGATAGATGCTCCACATGGACGAATTAGTGCGTTTCCAAAACTAAACAGCTTCAAATACGAAATGGATGGCATTTTTTCTTTTATAATTTTTATTGTTTCATCAGAAAATAATTGACGCAACAACTGTCCACCAAAATCTGATTCGTACTGGAATATACAAGAATTATCATCTCGAATATCTTTCCATACAGCCCAATCATCCAAATCTATATTATCTGGATTAACTCTTTCTATTCCAGCTAACTTACATGTCTCATTTATAATACCGACGTTATCCAAACCCAAACAGTCCAGCTTCGTCCACCATCCGGCATCAAGCCCATACATGTCCAAAGATGAAACAGGATGGTCAGTTGTAGAAAGGGTAAACAATCCTATTTCTTCTTCTATATTTCTTGTTGCGCAAAGTACGCCAGCGGGATGCGTACCAACTGATACAATCGTCCCAGCTATCAAGTCAACATATTCAAATATATCTGGATAATCTTTTTTTAGTTTGTCGTCAGCAAATTCTTCTTTTTTATCATTTATAGAAAGTCTCTTTTTGATGTCCCTCGCATCATCCAAAGAATAACCAAGCGCTTTACATACATAATCAATAGCACCACGAACAGCCACTGTACCAAAGGCGGCAATCTCTGATGATTTAATCAAGTCATTTGTCAATAAAAAATTTCTTGTTTTTGCTCTGTCGGGGTCATAATAGTCCGAATCTATCCTATATACCCTCGGTTTCCCGATATTTATAAGGGGAGTAGACTATACCTTCATCCTCAACTCTACTTGTAGGAGCCGTATTATAGTCGTTGAACGTCCCTCTCTCTCTCTCTCTTTGAGAGGTTTCGCTGCGTTTGATTGCCCAATCATTAACGATTTTACCATACCGAATCCGTTACTATTCGCCGCTATAATGTCGCCATTATAGTTTGGTTGTTAATGCTCTAAGGGTTTCCCCGCAATTTAACGGTTTTTTATATACCATTACTGGTATAGCTGACTGAATTTGATTGTAGCTTTTATATACCTTTCATATTTTCTATCAAGATATATATTACTATTATTATATAAATATTTTATTACCCTATAACAATCTTCGCCAAAATATTTAATAGAAACGACTGAATCTTTTTCATGTCTTTTCTCTAGTTTCTTATATTGAACACCAATTTCATTGTTTATCACTTCGTTTATCCAATAAACAAACTCCTGTGTGCCAATAAAAGTTGAATAATAAGAATTTCCGTTTCTAATTATACCGCCATCACCGTCGAAATATCCTCTTATAAAGTGCCTAATCAAATCATGCGGTATATTTTCAGGCGGTTTCAATATATTGCTTTTTCTTCTGAACACTCCATTTTTTATTAGAGTATCAACCAAGTGTTCACTTGTTACTAGTAATCTACAATATTTATTATGTGACCATTCTGAATTACTTTTATAAACGTGTATTGGATAATCCGATTCTAAATCATTTCTTAACTTTTCTAAATGACTTGAGTCGGAATCTTTAAGAGCAATACCAAACTTGTTTGATGTTACATATCCATCAGCATATATAAACCCCAACCAATATGCCTTATTTTCAGTATTTATATCATCAAAAAACAATTCATTAACTTTATATTTCCTTGAATTGTTTTTATTACTTCTAAGCGTAACATTATTTCTTATTAGTATTGTTCTAACACTTGAATAGTGAAGCCCCAACATTTTACCAATCTTAACTGTTGATAAGCCATCCAAGTACATTTTTATTATTTGTTCTTCCAATAAATACCTTATAAAAGCTACAATCACTCTTAGTTAATCAGCGTTGCTTTGTCTATCTGGGTTAGCAAATCTAAAGAAATTCAGATTGAATTTGATGCTGTCCATTTCGGTTATCCCAAGAAGATACGCTATCATACTTCCAGAAACAGAACCTCGTCCCGGACCAACAAACACTCCATTTTCATGTTCCCAGTTTCTAACATATGTTTGGAACAACATAAAATCTTCCATGTTTGTCTTATGATAGACTTCAAGCTCGGCATCCACCCTTTTCAAAAGTTCCTCTTTTGAATGATTTTTAAGAGCATATGGATGTGTTTCGACTGCCTTATAAACAGTTTCTTTAAAGGCTTTTTCAGAATCTTTATATAATTTTGGATATTTGGGCGAAGTATCCAACGCGAACTCTTCAACACTATCTCTGACAACACATGTGTTCGCTATTGCTTCTTTTACTACTTCTTCATCTAATACGCCCTGTTTCCTATATGCCTCCAAAAGTTCGTCATATGTCTTAAAGGTTAAATCCCAACCATCTTCACCCTCGAAATAAACCTTTTTAGACTTTTGTAAAATAACTCTTGCTTTTGCCAGTTTTTCATTGAGTGAATGTGTATCAGTTCCAGCAATCAGTCTTACGCCAGTCTTATTCGATAAATCTTGTAAATATAAATTATATCTACACTGGTCGTCTACACAATGGTGTTGAATCTCAAAAAAGCATCTATCTCTATGTTTTGTGAAATATTCTATTACTCTTTGTTTTACTTCATCGGTTCCATCATTTAATGGGCCACCTAAACAGGCGCTTGTCAAGATTATATTTTCACTCAACGACTCCATTTCATCAAGCGTAATTCTTGGAGAGTAATAAAAATGGCCATCTTTTCTATTATTGGATATTGTAACCATACGATTTATTTCTTTAACGCCGTCCCAATTCTTGGCAATTGCTATCATATGGTAGTTATCTCGAACCTTATTATCTTTGTTTTCTGTCATATAAAGCTCAATGGCATGAACATATTTCATGCCAGCGGCTTCAATCAAAGACTTTTTAGTTGCCCAATTAAGTATATTGCCATGTTCGCTAAACGCCAGAGCCGACATTCCACACTTTTTCGCCATGTCAACATACATTTCTATTTTAGTTACAGAGTCAATATTCGTTGTACAGCTACTATAATCGCTATGTAGGTGATATATAAAGATATCTTTCATCATTTTTTAATTTCTCCAAGCACTTCTACCGTCTTATCTGGATACTTTATATTGCTCACCAGCCTACTCCTAACATCCTCTGGATATGTGATTGTACTTCTTCGTTCCCATTCATAAGTATAATCATGTTCTTTGGAATCTGAATACACTCGATAACTCTTTTTGTCGAAATACAGTTTAACTTCTTTATCAATAAGTCCTGTTTCTCTGTCTTTGATACATCTTATTAATGTATTATACCCATCTGGGTCGTCCCACAGAATTTCAACGCTAAAAGCTCTATTACAACATTTAAGAATATCACTTGAACCAGCAATATCGTCGCCACCAATTTCCTTTACGCCAGCGGCAAGTTTTCTACTGTGGGCAACCAAAGCAACTCTAACGGGAAAATTATTTGTAAATGTTTTTAGATTTATTACGAAATTCTTCTGCTTTTCGTATTTATCATCACCATATTCCTGCGAACAATCAACAGTCAGGAGAGAGTCAACAATGAAGTTCTTTACACCATATCGTTTGTAAGAATACTCCATTGCTTGTAAGATTGACTTCGAGTTTGTGTCAAATTCATTATTGTCGTTATACACATATACAGAGTCTCTATAAAACTCTTTAATTGCTTTAGCAGCTTGTTTTGATACGGCATATCCATTTGGACGTCCTTCGTTACTGTTGTCAAACTCCACTATATGTCTGCTAGATGCCAACGGCTTAATCACATTTCCGAGAAGAATACCGCTTGGTATTTCACCACTATATATGAACACCTTTTCTCCTGCTTCTAATGGAGCGGCAACAAACATTGTGTTAAGAATACTTGATTTACCATTACCAGATTTACCTGTTAATATCGTAAGCGAGTTTTCAAAACTTCCAGAAAACACTTTGTCCATAGCAGAAAATCCACTTGATATTCTTGGCATATCTTGTAGTTGTACTTCTTCAACGTCCATCAAACGTTTAACTTGTGGGTTATCCTCAAGTTTAGCACTGGCAATCATGTCAATGACCGCCGATGGACCACATGCTACAAGCACATTATTGGCATCTACTTTTTTATAGTCTTTATTTTCGTCTAAATCTATATTTTTTACTACTTTTCTAAAGTAAGCCTCTACTTCTGCCTGTACTACATCATTTTTTGGTACTACTTTTGTTCTATAAACCCCAAGCCTTTGTACGCACTCTTTTATTGCGTCTTGTCCGGCTTTATCATCATCAAACCAAAGTATTATTTCTTTACATTTTTCAAGAACATCAAAATTGAAGTCAATCCAGTTTTTATCTCCCGCACCACCTGGAATTGAAACTGTATTTATATATCCTGCTTCTACACAAGCAAGTCTATCATTTAAACCCTCGACTATAACAAGCGGTGTATCGTAGTTTATCCTATTTACACCATACAGCAAAGCACATACGCCAGCGTTTTGTTGCCAGAACCATTTTGCGCCTTTATCAGAGTTTCTGTGTGCGCTAGATACCCTATATTTAGTCTGTATAAGTTTACCTGTCGTATTATAAAACTGATAAGCGATATTACCATGAGAATCCTGTTTTACGTTACAAAGGTCTAATGTACTTTCTGATATTCCTCTTGATTTTAGATATTTTTCGGCAATACTTCTGTCGGTATTTACTTCATCTTTAGAGCATTTAAAGTCTTTGAAAACATCTTTATCTTCTTCGTCAAATTCAAAGTCACTTGGGTCATATTTCATACCGGCGACCATAAATAATTCTTCAACTGCTTCTAAAAATGATTTATTTTTATACTTCATACTGAAATCTATGTAATCCATAGTTAATCCAGTAGCGAAACATTTTAGACAATTTCCCTCTTTGAACCAATGAGCCGATGCTGTTCTTTCCTGTTTGAACGGCGATTTACACACCAATTTTTCTTTATCGACATCTTCAAGAGGAATCTCGTCGGCCATTAGTTCAAACGCGGTTGTGCCTAACATTTCCTTTGCTTGTTCTATTTTCTCTCTGCTTATCATACTTCATCCGTCCTTATTATATCACAAAGGTTGAAAAATGTCAAATTGTATCAGTAATACATGTATCTCTCGCTGAACACAAATACGAACAAAAGAAATCGTTTTGTGTTTTTGGAAAATCTATTTCGTCATATATAAGTCTTATTGTATTTCTAATCCAATCATATGTTTCCTCTAAATCTTTTTCATTGAAACATATTTCTTGTGTTATATTCTCTTTGAATTGCTCAAAAACAAGTTTATAAGGATACTCTCCATACATTTCTTTCAATGCTATGGCATAGATGTATAATTGTCTTGTGTAATCGTGTAATTCTTCCTTGTTTTTGAATTTGCCCTTAGATTTATAATCAGTAACTATAAATCCGTTCTTATCTCTTGATACTTTATCAATAAATCCAATAAACTTTCTAGGTTTATCCATAACGTCGATTGTAAATTCAAACTTTACCTCTGCCCCAATTATTTCTTCATCGGGATTATCTTTGATATTTACGAAATAATCGTATCCTTTATTGAAATATGATTCATTTAAGTCAACATATTTATTTGGTGGCGCTTCTTCAGTTACATTCGCGTAATAGTTGTCGTTATAATAACTTGCTAATTCATATATTTCTAGCTCTCCTTTGTTATACTTCTCAAACACTGAATGAGCAAATGTACCATACTGTGAAAAAAAGTTCTCTCGTTCACTCCTTTTCATTATATATGTGTAATACCACGCTCTCTTACATGTATAAAATCCATTTAGCCTTGAAAACGACCAAACCATATCATCTATAATATCATGTCTTATTTCTTGTTCAAGTAGAATCACTTAATCACTCCTTGTGAAGGAGGCCGAGAAGCTGTGAAACCTCTCGGCCATATATTATCAACACATCTTAGAACGGCAAATCCGGCTGTTCACTGTCTAAATTATCACCTGTCGGCTTTGATGCCGCCGTAGTAGCGCTTGCCACAGTTTCAAAATCAAATACGGTTACGTTGTAGAAATATCTCGCGTTACCATTAGCATCAGTCTTATCACTTTTTTCATGTGTGATAGTACCAGAAACAATTTTGATTCTGTCTTTTTCCTTCAACGCTTTAGCACCAGCAAGAGCGTTTCCAACAAAAGTGGCTCTCCAAGAAGAATTAGCATACTTAGGACGTCCGTAATCGTCTACTTCTTTGAGCTTTCTACCTGTACTCAAATTACATGCTACAAACTTTTCATGGACTTCCGGCTCGAAAATTGTTGCGTAACTATCTTTAATCTGCAGACTCATAAATTATTTAACCTCTTTCAGTTCATTAATAATCGTATTTGCCACATCAACATCTTTTATTGATGTAAAGTTCTTACTTGTATGGTGCTTAGAAACAATAGCGTACAGGAGTTCCTTATCTACACCAGCTTCAATTTTATTCGCAAAGATTGAGTTAATTTCTCTAAGGGCTGAATCAATATCTGATTTTGGAGTTTCAACATGAGTTGGTGCCTTTACGGGTTCTTTTGGCATTTCTCCCTCGCCAGTGTTAGCCCAATCAATTAATCTTTCTCCGTCTTTTTCATTAAGTACATCATATCTGCCCTCAAAAATGTGGGTGTTGTCTTTTGCCACAGTAGCGACATGAGTTTCTTGGTCGATGTTGAAAGTCGCGGTGTAGTTGTATTCAATATCCTTTTCCTGCTGTGAACCAACTCCAACCTTTTTTGGAATTTGCTTACCATTCTTATCTTCCATTACATAATCATCTTTACCACGAGAAGTAGCAATGATATGAATTGGAGACTGAAGAATCTTTTCCATCAGCGCCGCATGTCTTGGCTTTAACTTTCCCCAATTAGTGAATGAGTTGCCAGGCATCTTATCATGTACCTCATTCAGCCACTTCCATTCATGGCTAAGACTGTCGATGATAAGAATTTTGAAACCATTATCAACTGCCGCACTAATTGCCTCAATATAAGATTCTGATGTATAAGGCTCCGATAACTGTAAGTCGAAGAAATCAAATTCGTTAGCGTAATAACGAATACGTCCGTTCTCTGTGTCGATTGCCGCAATTCCCGCTCCACCAGCCTTGGTAAACATACCTGTTGCCAATTTCAAAGCTGTATACGTTTTACCGCTACCAGATGGGCCATTAAGAAGAACTTTTACCCAAATTTTTTCTCGTTTTGCTTTTTGAAAACTAAATCCTACTGCCATTATTATTACCTCGTGTTATAAAATAAATTACTTACTCAAAAACTTATTAAGTTCCTCTTGCGCTTCTTCAAGCGCGGATACTGCTGACTTATATTTTTCAATCGCCTCTGCTTCCTTACGTCTTTGAGAGAATAATCTTGCTGTATCAATATCCTTTACAAGTCTTTCGACACGTTTCATTTTTACACATGCGTTCTTGTACCACTGTTTGATAGCTGAATCTTTTGCTCGATAGTATTTTTCCATACAACGTGCTTTCGCTATCTTCTTGCCCTCGTCAATAGAAAATTCATCACGAGGGTCACACTTTGCTTTTCCCACGAAACAATCGGGAATCAGCGTCGTCCAGTTGCTGTTAAATCCGAAAAAACTTTCATCTGCTTCTCCAACCTGCCGGACAATAGCTTTATGAGCATCAAGCTCTGTGCCCTTTAGGATGGCAACAACAGTCCGCTTTTCGGAATTAACAATGTACTCTACTGCCATTCGTTTTGTCTCCTTGTTTTAGTCGTTTTTATATGTCAAGCGTTTTGACTGTGAAACTATTATACCACACTTCTTTCCGTTTGTCAACACCCTATTTGTGAACTTTCAGTGAACAATTTGTTAATATTTGTTCATAATTCACTGTATCTCTCTTGCTCTGAACGTATTATAACATATCCGAATCCAAATGTCAACACCCCCCTATATATTATATAATTATATTAATATATTATAATATATTAATTTATATA
>OGSS01000391.1_pt1 | contig 48237 bp, 44 predicted proteins | sample 1553591 | NCBI WGS metagenome assembly OGSS01 (sample SAMEA2580061, study PRJEB22360) | human gut metagenome | biome: human gut; feature: human-associated habitat; material: faeces | place: Denmark | collected 2008/2010
ACTCATTCGAGTTACCTGCCTCCTTGTTCATGACTGTCTATTAACCGACAGCCCCTTTTTTCTCGCATTATAAATACAACTGTCTATTCAACAATTTCAATTCCATCAATATTCGGAACACACATCATAGAATAGTTTGTATGATAAATGACAAATCCAGGTTTTGCCTTTGGCGGCTTTCTTAGTTCTTTTCTCTGAACATAATCAATCTCAACCTTCGGTGCCTGACGCCCCTTGGAATAATAAGCTGCAAGGCGGCCAGCTTCTTCAAAGGTAGCATCTGGAAGAGTCTCCGCTTGTTCCTTTCGTACAATAACATGGGACCCAGCCATATTCTTTGCATGGAACCACCAATCCCCGCCATTTGCAAACTTAAAACTTAATTCATCATTCTGATAGTTATTTTTTCCAACATACATATGGAAACCATCAGAAGAGACAAAATGTAATGGTTTGGATTTTGCCTGTTTCTTTCCTTTTTTCTTTCCGTGGCTCTTAATATAACCATAATCAGAAAGTTCATCTTTGATCAGCTGCAGGTCTTTCTCATCTTCGGATAAAGAAAGAGCAGTAGAGATCGAATCGAGATGATCAAGATCAGCTTTTGTCTCCACGACAAGCTCAGAAAGAGCTTCATAAGTACGTTTTAGCTTATTATATTTTGCAAAAAACTTTTTGGAATTCTCCAAAGGAGTCTTTGTTGGATCAAGAGGGATCGTAATCTCTTCGTTTGTGTAATAATTCATGCAAGTTAAAGATTTTGCATTTGGCTCTAGTCCATATCCATATGTCTGTGTAAGTTCTCCATAAACTTTGAATTTCTCACGTTTCTCGGTATCCTTTAACTGACGAAGCTGCAGATCATATTTCTTGCTCGTCCTCTCAAGAGCAGTCTGCACGATCTTACGAAGGTCAGAAGATTTCTGCTTCATTCTTGTATATTTTTCCTTCTCAGAATAATACCCGATCAGCACGTCAAAAATAGAATTATATGTTTTCTCTGTACAGTCAGGATAAGAAGTTAAAGGAATACAAGAAAATTCCTTAGGTTCTTCCCCAGAATAAATGATATTTGGCTGATATGCCTCATCTTCTACAAGAGCATTTAATTTTACAAGCTGGCCATATAATCCAGCAGCACTATCATCGGTCAAAGAATCAGTAGATGCATTCCCATCTAGCCCTGCACGATAACAAAGTTCATTTGCGATCAAAGGACTCATACCTGTGATGGAAGTATAAAGTGCTTTACAAAGATTCAGTGGTTTGGTGATGATATGCTGATAAAAATTCTCCGCAGTCAGACTTGCTAAAGGATGTTTCCCTTTAGACGGTGGAAATGTGTAAGTACGTCCAGGTAAAACCTCTCTGACAGAACTGATATTTGCAGAGATATGCTTGATACTATCTAAAATCACATCATCATTGTTTACAAAAATGATATTACTGTGTTTTCCCATGATCTCAACGATCAGACGTTTCTGGCAGACATCTCCAAGTTCATCCAGATGCTCAATCTTAATTTCGATAATACGCTCAAAATCAGGCTGTGTGATCGAAATGATCCTTCCACTACTAATATGTTTACGAAGCAGCATGCAGAAGTTTGGAGCCTGCATAGGATTGGCTTTTCCTTCTTTCGATAAATAGACAAGAGGAAGAGAAGCACTGGCTGAGAGATGAAGTCTTGTTGTCAATCTCTCTTTTTTGATCACAAGCGTGATCTCGTCGGCCTCTGGCTGATAAATCTTATAGATTCTGCCACCGATGATCTGTTTATTAAGTTCTGATATAATATTTGAAATGACAAATCCGTCGAATGCCATGATAAATACCTCCTGGTAATAAAATCAGTTATCTAATTTAAAATAATAAGATAAATCCGTCAAACAATTATATCAGAAATTCGAAAAAGTATAAAGAAAAAACGATCAAATTCACAAATCATAGAAAGATAGTCGGGATTTTGTTGTAATTAAAATCATTTCTTATTATAATGAATATTAAGTGTACAATAAAATAATCTATGGAGGACAAGTCATTGAGAAAAGAAGCGTCAAAGAATGCATGGAAGCAGTTATACGACATTACATTAAAACTAGACAAATTAGAGCCTTGGAATTACCTTGGTGACACACAACTTGTAACCATTCAGCTAAAAGACAGAGAAGAACCTGTATTTTGCAGTGTGATGGGAAAATTCAGCGGAGAAAGAGGAATTGCAGTCTTTGATGGAGTTGAAGGCTTAGGAGATTTCTATATGATCCTTGGAAGTGAAGAAGGGGATCTTCCAGCACAGTATCTGATGGATGAACATACAAGTCTTACATGCTTCTGGGGAAGCATGATGAATGTGCCAGATGAACAAAGAAAAGTTATCGATGAATTAGATATTCGTTTTAAGACGATCAGTGACTGGATTTACTTTGTTTCTTATAAGAAAGGTTACAAACCATATCAGTTAGATGAAGATGAAGTTGCACTTCTTATAGAAACTTATGAGAACCTATATATGGCAGTGGAAGCAGTCAGACAGGGAGAATTAAATCCAGAGATCGAACAGGCAGAAGGAATCGTTCGCCGTTATAATACTGAAAATGATACTTGGGAAATGTTTGTAAAAGAGATACCAGAAGCTGAAAAAGAATTTCCGTCAGTGATGTTAGAAGATCAGGAATTAAAAGATGAATTAAAGAATCAAAAACAAATCGATCTTGAAGTGATTTTAGATTTTACTTATCTTCCAGTTATGGTAGAAGGGGAAGAAGAAGGGGAGCGTCCAAAGAATCCACTTTTATTTATGGCATATGATAATACCGATGGCGGTGTGATCACAATGGATATTTTAGAAGAGGGTGATGATGAGATCAGCAGAACATTAGGATTCTTTATCAGTTTTGTGCAGCAGAATGGAAGAATGAAGACGATCAAAGCAAGAAATCCATGGATTTTTGGAGCATTAGAGGATATTTGTGAATATTGCAGTGTGGACCTTGTATATGATCCGGTAGAGATCATGGATCAGGTGATCGAAGAAGTTGTTTCTCAGTTGTAGGAATTTCATGTAACATATCAAAAGATGAATTAGAGTGAACGAGGTTGACAAATAAGTTAAGGATTGGTAAAATACAGATAATTTGATGTGCTACCTAAGTAGCACTTTAATTCGATAAAGTATCAAGGAGCGGCAAAAATATGAATAAAAAGAGAGTCCACACACCAGAAGGTGTCAGAGATGTATATGGAACAGAATATGGACAGCGAAGTAAGTTGAAGGCAAAATTAAACAAAGTTTTTGCATCTTACGGATATGAAGGGATCAGAACTCCAGGATTTGAATTCTTTGATGTATTTAACAGTGAAAAAGGAACCGTATCCGCAAGGGAAATGTTTAAATTCTTCGATAGAGAAGGAAATACCTTAGTTCTTCGTCCGGATGTCACACCATCCATTGCACGGTGTATCGCAAAGTATTTTAATGAAGAGAATATGGGAATCCGTTTATCTTATGCAGGAAATGTATTTTTAAATAACTCAAGCTATCAGTTGAAGTTAAAAGAAACATGCCAGTTAGGTGCAGAATTAGTCAATGATGCGTCTGTACAGGCAGATACAGAATCTATTGCAATGGCAATTGATTGTTTTCTGGCAGCTGGATTGACTGATTTCAGACTTTCTATCGGAGAAGTTGAATTCTTCAACGGATTGACACAGACGATCAAAGATGAAGAAGTCAAAACACAGCTTCGAGAGCTGATCTTAAATAAGAATTATTTTGGATTAATGGAATATGTAGAGACATTAGATCTGTCTGATAAGATTAAAGATGTATTTTTACATTTTAACGAACTGAATGGAGATGTAGCGATCTTAGATCAGGCAGAAGCAATGGTTGAGAATGAACAGTCTAAGAAAGCGATCAAAAGACTTCGCGATGTATATGATATCTTAAAATTATACGGTAAAGAGCAGTATGTAAGTTTTGATCTTGGAATGTTAAATAAGCATAATTATTACACAGGAATCATTTTCAAAGGTTATACTTATGGAACAGGAGATGCAGTTCTAAAAGGTGGACGATATGATAATCTGATCGAACAGTTCGGAAAGAATGCCCCATCAGTTGGATTTGCGATCGTATTAGATGAGCTGATGATGGCATTAAGCCGTCAGGGAATTCATATGGAAGCAGATCATATGGATACAATGATCATTTATAAAGAAGCAACAATGAAAGATGCGATCCTTCGAGCAGAAGAATTAAGAAAAGAAGGAAAGAAAGTCATCTTAGAGAGAAAGAATGATCTGTGCAGCAAATCAGACTATGAAAGATTTGCTAAAGAGCATCGCCTCGGTGGAATTCTTTATTTCATCTAATCAACAAATCGAGCAAAAGAAGGGAAACAAAAGACCATGAGATATATTACATTTGCCCTGGCGAAAGGGCGCCTTGCAAAGAAAGCGATGGCTTTATTAGAAGAGATCGGGATCACATGCGAGGAAATGAAAGACGAGAAAACAAGAAAATTAATCTTCGTAAACGAAGAATTAAAATTAAAATTTTTCTTATCCAAAGCAAGTGACGTGCCAACTTACGTGGAATATGGAGCAGCTGATATCGGTGTTGTTGGAAAAGATACGATCCTTGAAGAAGGAAGAAATCTATACGAAGTATTAGACTTGAAATTTGGAGCTTGCAAGATGTGTGTGTGTGGACCAAAAGAAGCGAAGAAATATTTAAACAGTAATGAGATCATCCGTGTGGCATCCAAATACCCACATATCGCCAAAGAATATTTCAATAATCAGAAATTACAGACAGTAGAGATCGTTAAGTTAAACGGATCTGTTGAACTTGCACCGATCGTTGGATTATCAGAGGTGATCGTCGATATCGTTGAGACAGGAACAACCTTAAAAGAAAATGGATTGGAAGTCTTAGAAGAAGTTTGCCCATTATCAGCAAGAATGGTAGTGAATCAGGTAAGCCAGAAGATGGAACAAGAACGAATCAGCAAGATCATCGTTGCACTAAAGAAGATCTTGGATGAAAAAGAATAGGCAGGAGGAGAGAAATATGAGAATAGTAAAAGTTAACAAAGATTCCATTGCAAATATTTTATCAGATTTATTAAAGAGAAGTCCTACAAACTATGGGGATTTTCAGGATAAAGTCGATGCGATCATCAAAAATGTCAGAGATAATGGAGATAAAGCTGTCTTTGATTATACAGCACAGTTTGATAAAGCAGAGATCAACGCAGAGAATATTTTAGTTACAGAAGAAGAAATTAAGGAAGCTTACGAAGAAGTGGACGATGAATTGATCAAAGTTATCCGCAAAGCGATCAAGAATATTCGTGATTTCCATGAAAAACAGATTCAGAAGAGCTGGTTTGAGACAAGAGAAGACGGAGTAATGCTTGGACAGAAAGTAACACCAATGGAAACTTGTGGTGTCTATGTACCAGGTGGAAAAGCAGTTTATCCATCTTCTGTTTTAATGAACATTGTTCCAGCACACGTTGCAGGAGTGAAAAATATCATCATGACAACACCTCCTGGAAAAGACGGAAAAGTTACAGCAAATACATTAGTTGCAGCGAAAGAAGCTGGAGCAACAAAAGTATATAAAGTCGGTGGAGCACAGGCAATTGCAGCGATGGCATTTGGAACAGAGTCTATTCCAAAAGTAGACAAGATCGTAGGACCTGGTAACATTTTTGTGGCTCTTGCCAAGAAAGCAGTTTATGGAAACGTAAGTATCGATTCCATTGCAGGACCAAGTGAGATCTTAGTGTTAGCTGATGAAACAGCGAATCCAAGATATGTGGCAGCAGACTTACTTTCCCAGGCAGAACATGATGAGATGGCAAGTGCGATCCTTGTTACAACAAGCGAAGAATTAGCACATAAAGTATCTGATGAGATTGACGGATTCTTAAATCAGTTATCAAGAAAAGAGATCATGGAGAAATCTTTAGATTCCTTCGGATATATTCTTGTTGCAAGCGATATGAAAGAAGCAATTGATACGGCAAACGCTATTGCGTCTGAACATATGGAGATCATGACAGCAAATCCATTTGATGTTATGACAAGGATCAAGAATGCAGGAGCGATCTTTATCGGAGCATACAGCTGTGAACCTTTAGGAGATTATTTTGCAGGACCAAACCACGTACTTCCAACAAATGGAACAGCGAAATTCTTCTCTCCATTAAGTGTTGATGATTTCATCAAGAAATCAAGTGTCATCTACTATTCAAGAGAAGCCTTAGAGCCAGTACACAAAGACATCGAATTCTTTGCGAATCAGGAACAGCTGACAGCACATGCTAATTCCATGAAAGTAAGATTTGAAGATAACCAGGAAGGATAAAAATATGAGTAGAAGTGCATCAATTGAGAGAAATACAAGTGAGACAAAGATCAAACTTTCCATTGATCTTGATGGAAATGGAAATGGAAATATCCATACAGGAATCGGTTTTTTTGACCATATGTTAAATGCATTTGCACGTCACGGATTTTTTGATCTTGATGTGGAAGTTGAGGGAGATCTCTATGTAGACTGCCATCATACGATCGAAGATGTCGGAATCGTACTTGGAGAAGCAATCAGACAGGCCGTTGGAGATAAGAAAGGGATCAAACGTTATGGATCATTTATGCTTCCAATGGATGAGACATTAATGTTATGTGCGATCGATCTGTCTGGAAGACCATATTTTGTGATGGATTGTGATTTTACGGTTGATCGCGTTGGAGAATTTGACACAGAGATGGTAAGAGAATTCTTTTATGCAGTATCTTACGGCAGCATGATGAATCTTCATTTGAAGAAATTACATGGAGAGAATAATCATCATATGATCGAAGCGGCATTTAAAGCATTTGCAAAAGCTTTGGATGAAGCAACCAGCATGGATCCAAGGATCACAGATGTACTTTCCACGAAAGGAGCCTTATAAGATGAGTAATGAGGCAAAACCATTAAACAGCAAGATGAGTTTTGATGAATTTAAATTAAACAGCGACGGAATGTTAACCGTTGTTGTACAGGATCATAAGACAAATGAAGTTTTGATGGTCGCATATATGACAAAAGAAGCATATGATAAGACGATCGAGACAGGGATTATGACTTATTACAGCCGAAGCCGTGATGAATTATGGATCAAAGGGGAGACATCCGGACATTATCAGTATGTCAAAGATTTATATATTGACTGCGACAGAGACACCTTACTTGCTAAGGTAAAACAGATCGGGGCTGCCTGCCATACAGGAAATTATTCTTGCTTCTACACAGATTTATTAGAAAAAGAAGATTAAGAACGTAATCTTTGTGAGAAAATATTTGTGTTTCTAAGTTCGATTTGGTATAATCGACTTTATAAGATAAGGAGGCAAGATTATGACAGCATTTTTATCAGAATTAGTCTCTTATGTATTGAAGTTTGCGATTCTTTTTGCATGCTCTGCGGCAGGAATTTATTTCGGAGTCGGTCGTGCGAAGGCAAAGAAGAAAGAATCATAAGATCATACATGATTAAGAGAAGATCATTTAGCTGCATGAGAATACAGGCTCATGCAGCTAAAAAGCCGTAAAGGCAAGGTCTTCTTAAATATAATGAAACGACACTAGGAGGATGAAACGTTGAGAGCATATGGAGTCAACGAACTCAGGAAGATGTATCTTGAGTTTTTCGAAAGTAAAGGACATTTAGCATTAAAGAGTTTTTCACTCGTGCCAAAGAACGATAACAGTTTATTACTGATCAACGCTGGTATGGCACCACTGAAACCTTATTTCACAGGACAGGAAGTACCACCAAGAACAAGAGTGACAACATGTCAGAAGTGTATCCGTACAGGAGATATTGAGAATGTTGGTAAGACAGCAAGACATGGTACATTCTTTGAGATGTTAGGAAACTTCTCTTTTGGAGATTACTTCAAACATGAAGCAATCGCATGGTCTTGGGAATTTTTAACAGAAGTGATCGGATTAGATCCTGACAGATTATATCCATCTGTATACGAAGATGATGATGAAGCATTCGAGATCTGGGAGAAAGAGATCGGAATCGCACCAGAGAGAATCTTCCGTTTTGGAAAAGAAGACAACTTCTGGGAGCATGGGGCAGGACCTTGTGGACCATGTTCAGAGATCTACTATGACCGTGGAGAGAAATATGGATGTGGAAGCCCAGACTGTACGGTAGGATGTGACTGCGACCGTTATATGGAAGTATGGAACAACGTATTTACACAGTTTGAGAATGATGGACACAACCATTATACAGAATTAGAGAATAAGAACATTGATACAGGTATGGGACTGGAACGTCTTGCAGTCGTTGTACAGGAAGTAGATTCTATCTTCGACGTAGATTCTATCAAAGCGATCCGCGATGAGATCTGTAAAGTTGCAGGAGTTACTTATGGTACAGACCACGAGACAGACGTATCGATCCGTGTGATTACAGACCATATTCGTTCTGCTACATTTATGTTATCTGATGGTATCACACCATCTAACGAAGGACGTGGATATGTACTTCGCCGTCTGATCCGCCGCGCAGCAAGACATGGAAGATTATTAGGGATCGATCATCTGTTCTTAACAGATATCAGTAAAGTCGTGATCCGTGAATCTAAAGATGGATATCCAGAATTAGAAGAGAAAGCAGAATTTATCTTCAATCATTTATCTCAGGAAGAAAAACAGTTCAACAAGACGATCGATCAGGGACTGTCTATCTTAGCAGATATGGAAAAAGCTATGAACGAGAAAGGCAGCAAAGAACTTGCTGGTGCAGATGCGTTCAAATTATATGACACATATGGATTCCCATTAGATCTGACGATCGAGATCTTAGAAGAAAAGGGATTTACTGTAGATAAAGAAGGTTTTGAAAAAGAAATGCAGGTTCAGAGAGAGACTGCCAGAGCTGCAAGAAAGACAACAAACTACATGGGTGCAGATGCAACTGTATACGAACAGTTAGATCCAGCCATGACAACAAAATTCGTTGGATATGATGAACTTACTTGTGAAGGTGAGATCACAGCTATGACAACAGAGACAGAAGTTGTTTCAACTCTGAACAAAGGAGACAAAGGAACGATCGTCGCTGACCAGACAGCATTCTATGCTACAAGCGGTGGTCAGGAAGCAGATAAAGGTGTGATCATCAGCGGAGATGCATCTTTTGAAGTAGAAGATGTCATTAAATTATCCGGTGGTAAGTTTGGACATGTTGGACATGTAGTCGAAGGAACATTCAACGTAGGAGACAAAGCGGTCTTTACAGTGAATGAGAAGAACAGAGCATTAGGTGCAAAGAACCATAGTGCAACTCATTTATTACAGAAAGCATTAAGAGAAGTGCTTGGAACGCATGTAGAGCAGGCAGGATCTTTAAATAATGCAGAACATTTAAGATTCGACTTTACACATTTCTCACCATTATCTGATGATGAGATCGCAAGAGTTGAGAAGATCGTCAATGAAAAGATCGCTCAGGATCTTCCAGTTGTGACAAAAGTTATGTCTATGGAAGAAGCTAAGAAAACAGGAGCTATGGCACTGTTTGGAGAGAAATACGGAGACGAAGTACGCGTTGTATCCATGGGAGATTTCTCTGTAGAATTATGTGGTGGTACTCATGTGAAGAATACAGGAGCGATCACAGCATTCAAGATTTTATCTGAAACTGGTGTTGCATCAGGAGTTCGAAGAATCGAAGCAGTGACAGATCAGGGAGTATTTAACTACTACCATAAGCAGGAAGAAGAATTAAAAGAAGCAGCCAAAGCATTAAAAGCTACACCAGCAACACTGCTGACAAGAATTGAATCACTTCTTGCAGAAGTAAAAGAATTAAAGAGCGAAAACGAATCCTTAAAGAGCAAACTTGCAAAAGACGCTCTGGGAGATGTTATGGATCAGGTAGAAGAAGTAAAAGGAGTGAAACTTCTTGCAACTTCTATAGAAGACGTTGATATGAATGGACTTCGTGAACTTGGAGATAACTTAAAAAAGAAATTAGGAGAAGGTGTCATTGTCCTTGCTTCCCAGAAAGACGGAAAAGTATTCTTAGTTGCCATGGTAACAGACGAGGCACAGAAAGCAGGAGCACACGCTGGAAACCTGATCAAAGCGATCGCCGGATGCGTTGGAGGCGGCGGTGGAGGACGTCCAAATATGGCTCAGGCCGGAGGAAAGAATCCAGCCGGAATTCCAGAAGCAGTAGCAAAAGTAAAAGAAATTTTAGAAAGTCAAATTTCATAGTTGACAAAAATCTAAAATGTGATATACTAATCTAGTGCAAAAAATTAAAACCCAAACAGTCCTATGCACAAGTACAAGACTGGAGGGGAGGTCGGGAATAGAATGTCAAACGTAATCGTTAAAGAAAATGAATCTTTAGATAGCGCTCTTCGCAGATTCAAGAGAAACTGTGCAAAAGCAGGAATTCAGCAGGAGATTCGTAAAAGAGAACATTACGAAAAGCCAAGCGTAAGACGTAAGAAAAAGTCTGAAGCGGCTCGTAAGAGAAAATCTAAATAATTTTTACTTGATTGAAAAGATAAGCATCATTTACTTGGGAACAGGTATATGGTGCTTTTTTTCGGCATATATTAAACCAAATGCCACAAAAGGAGTTTTGCATGAAGAAGAAACCAAAAGAAGTGATTGCTAAAGGACTTTCTCTTCCAAGAGATGTGGTGTTTGGAGATTTCATTATAACCTTGACAGGAAACTGTGAAGCATACATAGAAAATTACAAGGGGATCGTATCATATGATGAGAATAAGATCTCAATTCAGGGGAATCATGTCGTATTAAATATCTGTGGATGTGATCTGGAGGTTGATTTTTACTCACAGGAATCAATGAAGATCAAAGGAAAGATCAAAAGGCTGGAATATGTATGATATTCTTTGAAAGGAGCATGAGAAATGCTTAAAATTCTGCACTTTATATTTGGAAGGCTGTATTTTCAAGTCAAAGGATATCAGACAGAGCGTTTTTTGAATCTCTGTGCAAAAAATCATCTTGTATTGTGGGAATTAAAACCAGTATCAGACGGCTATGTGTTTTTTATCAGACGAAGTTCTTATCAAATGTTGGAAGCATTAGCAGAGAAAGCAAATGTTGATCTTGCGTTACAAGGGCAAAAAGGACTGCCATATTTCTTAAAAGAACATAAAAAACGTAAAATATTATTTTTTTCCATGTGTTTGTGCGGTTTCATGATCCTTTCGCTGAGTCAGTTTTTATGGGAGATTACAGTTTCTGGAGGAGAAGTATATTCAGAAAGTGATATATTAAAGTATGTTACGGATAACTACTACCATATTGGAACATTAAAATACCAGATTGACTGTGATGCATTGGAAGATCATCTGAGGGAAGATTATGCTGAGATCGCGTGGGCATCCTGTTCGATTCAGGGAACAAGACTGCATATTGAGATAAAAGAGACCTTAGATCGCAAAACAAAGCAGAATCCAAAGAAACCATGTGATATCGTGGCAAATAAATCAGGGATCATTACAAAAATGGCGGTCAAAAGTGGAACGCCGCTTGTAAGTGTTGGGGACAGTGTCAAAAGCGGAACAACTTTAATTTCTGGATTGATCTATTACTACAGTGATGATTTTACCGTGACACAGACGGATAAGATCAAAGCGGACGGAGAGATCGTGATGCGCACTAAAGAGGTGTACAACAATTCAATTCCCATGGAATATTACGAAAAGCTGATCACAGGCAAGAAAAAGAGCATCAAAAATATATATTTTGGACAGTATCAATTCGATTTTCCCGAAAAGAAAAGACAGGATCATACAAATGTTATGACAAAGAGAAGATCATTAAAGATAGGGAAATCTTTTTATCTGCCCATTGGGATCACGATGCAGATAACTGAAAGATACAGGCCAAAGAAGAAAATCTTGACAAAAAAAGAAGCACAGTTAAAATTAAAAAAACAGCTGGAACGATATCTTATGAAGAAAGCAAAAGCAGGAGCAAAGATCGTTCACTGTGAAGGAAATTATAAAAAAAAGAACAACCGATATGAAGTTAAGGCATCGATCATCAAAGAAGAAAGTGTCGGAAAGATCCGAAATATCAAGAAATTAACAAAGAAACAAGAAGAAATAATCACACCAACAACAGCGCAGCAATAAATAAAAGTTATGAATCAGGCCATATGGATTTTGCCACTCAGGTTGAAAAACTTTGTAACAGATGGTAGAATACATAAGGAATATACACAAAGAAGGAGACTGAGAATTAGATGAATCCAGTTGAAATAGAAATGAATTTTCCGGCAGAACATGGCGGGAATGTATTCGGGCAGTTTGATGCCTATATGAAGAAAATCGAAAAAACACTGCATGTGAGTCTGATCCTGAGAGGTGACCATTTAAAATGTATTGGAACACAGCAGGCAGTCAATCATGCGATCTCCGTGATCGATGAACTACTCGAATTATCCAAACGAGGAAATGTGATCACAGAGCAGAATGTAAACTATGCGTTATCGTTATCAATGGAAGAGAAATCTCCAAGTCTTTTGGAGCTTGATAAAGATGTTATCTGTCATACGATCCAGGGCAAAGCAGTCAAACCAAAGACTTTAGGACAGCAAAAATACGTCGATGCGATCAAGAATAAGATGATCACATTTGGAGTCGGTCCTGCAGGAACTGGTAAGACATATCTTGCAATGGCAATGGCAATCACAGCATTTAAGAATGATGAAGTCAGCCGTATCATTTTAACAAGACCAGCAATTGAGGCAGGAGAGAAGCTAGGTTTCTTGCCTGGAGATCTACAGAGTAAAGTTGATCCATATTTAAGACCATTATATGATGCATTATATGAGATCCTTGGGGCTGACGCATTTATGAAGAATATGGAGAAAGGCTTGATCGAAGTCGCTCCATTGGCTTACATGAGAGGACGTACACTGGATAATGCATACATTATCTTAGATGAGGCACAGAATACGACACCTGCTCAGATGAAGATGTTCTTAACACGTATTGGATTTGGGTCCAAAGCGATCATCACGGGTGACTTAACACAGAAAGACTTGCCATTTGACAGTATTTCAGGATTAGAAGAATCTCTAAGAGTGTTAAGAAAAGTTAAGGAGATTGGGGTCTGTGAGCTTACCAATAAGGACGTTGTCAGACATCCATTAGTACAGAAGATCGTTGCAGCATATGATCAATATGAAGCAGCCAGATCTGCGAAAAAGAATAAGAATAACAATAACAAAAAGAACAGAAGATAGGAATGTTATGAGTATTATAATCGAGAATGAATACGAAGGGGAGATCAATATCCCTTATGAGAAGATTGCACATGAAGTGATCGAGGCAGCGATTGATTATGTGGACTGCCCTTATGAGTGCGAAGTGAATTTAATGCTAACCGATAATGAAACGATTCATGCGATCAACAAAGAACAAAGAGAAATCGACCGGCCAACAGACGTACTGTCTTTTCCAATGGCAGAATACGAAGAACCAGCGGATTTCTCAAAGATTGAAGAAGATCCGATGGCATTTGATCCGGAGAGCGGTGAATTTCTACTTGGAGATATCGTGATCTCCATGGACAAGGTATGGGAACAGGCTGAGAATTATGGCCACAGCCGAGAGAGAGAATATGCCTTTTTGATCGCTCACAGTATGTTACATCTGTTTGGATATGACCATATGGAAGAGGAAGAACGAAAAGATATGGAAAAACGTCAGGAAGAGATTTTGACAAAGACGAAATATACAAGAGATGAAAGAGGTTTAGTATGAGTAAAAGCAGCAAAAACTCATTTTTAATGCAAGGAATGATCTTAGCCGCAGCATCCATTGTCTGCCGTGTGATCGGATTATTATATCGTAGTCCACTGTTTGGGATCATCGGCAAAGAAGGTATGGGGTACTATTCTTATGCATATAATATCTACAATATTATTCTGCTGATCGCATCCTTTAGTATTCCACTTGCGGTATCCAAATCAATTTCTGCAAGACTTGCGAAGAAAGAATATATCAATGCTCAGAGAATCTTCTATGGAGCATTAGTTTATGCAGTTGTCGTTGGTGGTATCGCGTCCATGATCGCATATTTTGGAGCACCAACCTTTGTCGGACATCAAAAAGGTGCAGCACTTGCCCTTCAGGTCATTTCCCCAACGATCTTTTTCTCTGGGATTCTTGGAGTACTTAGAGGATATTTTCAAGGACATAATACAATGGTGCCAACATCCATTTCCCAGATCATTGAGCAGATCTTGAATGCGATCTTTAGTATTTTGATGGCATATGTACTGATCTTACCATATCTGCCATCTAACAAGATCACATATGAGATCGCAAGACATGGGGCAGCAGGTAGTGCGATTGGTACAGGAGTCGGTGTTTTAACAGGATTGATCTTCTGCTCTATCATTTATCGTGCATACCAGCCAAAGGTCAAGATTCAGATGAAACATGACCGTACAAAATATATTGAATCTTATGGGAATATCTTAAAGATTTTATTATTAACGATCACACCGGTTATCTTTAGTACAGCGATCTATAACTGTAGTGCAACGATCGACCAGACGATCTTTAGTAATATCTTAGTAGGAAAAGGAATTACGGCGAAAGTAGTTTCAGAATTTTATGGTTTGTTCAGCGGTCAGTATAACGTGCTGATCAACGTTCCAGTTGCGATGGCATCTGCACTTTCTAATGCGATCGTGCCAAATGTTTCTGCAGCTTATGCGTTAGGCAAGAAGGACGATATGAACGACAGTATCCAGATGGCGATACGTTTTACGATGATGATCGCGATCCCATGTGCGGTTGGACTAGGTGTGTTGAATAGTTCGATCAATGGATTGATCTTCGGTGCAACATATGCTAAGGGATTAGGAGCTGCCATGCTTCGGATCGGTGCAGTTTCCGTTATTTTCTACTGCCTGTCAACGTTGACAAATGGTATCTTACAGGGAATGGGAAAGATGAGAGTGCCAGTCAGACATTCTGCGATTTCCGTTGTGGTCAATATCGTTGTATTATGGCTTTTATTAACATACACAGATTGTAAAACATATGGATTGGTATTTGCGACTATGGCATTTTCCCTTGTGATGTGTCTGTTAAATGCACACTCCATCAAGAAATACACAGGTTTTCATCAGGAGATCACAAAGACATTTATCAAGCCTGCATTAAGTGCAGCAGTGATGGGTGTTGTCTGTTTTCTGATTCAGTATGCGGTTCAAAGCGTTCTTCCATTCGGACGAGTATGCTTTGCGGTCTGCGTGATCATTGCAGTGCCAGTTGGAGCACTGATCTATTTTGCAGCGATCATTAAGTTAAGAGTATTTACAGAAGAAGAACTTACTAAGATTCCAAAAGGAAATCTGATCGTCAGATTAGCAAAGAAATTACATTTGCTGTAAGGATCGTAAGGGCTTCCATTTATAAAAGGAAGAAAAAGTCCAGATCTGCTATGATTTGGGCTTTTTGTATAAATTCCCTTATCTTTGGTAACAATATAGCCAAAGGAGGGTTGCATTATGAAGAAGATCAATCGATTTTTGATGATATATATGGTTGTGATCACAGTTTTGTGCATCTGTATGTGTTATCTTGCATTCTCAGCAAATGAAAAGAAGGACAACCTCAAGGAAGTTCGTTCTCAGATAACAACAACAGCTGAAAAAAAACAGACCAAAGCAGTCAAGAAGGTTAAGGCAACGTACAGTCTGAAGATTCTTGATGGAAGTCTGGCTGTGATTAATAATAAGACCAAAGAAGTTTTTGAATATACAGATATGAAGAAAGAGAATCTGCCAGCAGACATCAAAAATATGCTGAAAGAGAATTTTATCTTTGAAAACAGAGAAGAAGTATATCATTTTCTGGAATCATACAGTAGTTAAAATAAAAATTTGGAGAAAAATAACGAATGAAATATGATGTGATCATCGTTGGAGCAGGGGCTTCTGGTATGATGGCAGCGATCACAGCAGCTAGTCATCATAAGAAAGTTCTCTTGCTTGAACGGATGGATAAATTAGGAAAGAAAATATTAGCAACGGGAAATGGAAGATGCAATCTGTCAAATGCTTACATGGACGAGAATTGCTACAGAGGGCAGAGACCTTCCTTTGCCTATCCGATGATCGAGGAATTTGGATTAGAAGATCTCATTCAGTTCTTTGAATCTCTCGGAATGCTTGTGACAGAGCAAAATGGATATTATTATCCTGCATCTTTGCAGGCAGCAACTGTTGTTGATACATTGACACAGAAATTAAAGCATCTGCACGTGGATATTCTGACAGAATTTGAAGTCACGAAAGCAGAGAAACGTAAGTCCACATTTTATGTCTATGGAAATGACAAATGTTTTCAGTCAAGCAATCTGATCCTTGCAACTGGTGGATGTGCACAGCCAAATTTAGGAAGCAACGGAAGTGGATACAAGCTTGCCAAAGACTTTCATCATAAGATCACGGATACATTCCCGTCTTTGGTAGGATTAGAAGCAGAAGGAAAATATTTAAAAGACACCTCGGGAGTTCGAAATGTCAGTAATGTCAGCGTCTACGCGAATAATGAATTGATCGCCAAAGAACATGGAGAAGTTCAGTTTACAAAATATGGGGTTTCAGGGATCCCGATTTTCCAGATCAGTCATTTTGCGATCGAAGCATTAAGAAGAAAGAAAAAAGTAAAAATCTATTTAAATCTCATGCCACAGATGGTAACCTTAGAAGAAACAACAGAAGTATTCTTAAAGAGCTGCAATTATAAGACAGTCGAAGAATTCTTCCAGGGATTTTTAAATAAAAAACTGGTATATGCAATCTTACTGAGATTAAAGATTGATCCAAGAAAACCAGTTGCTCAGATATCCAGGAAAGATCTTAACAGGATCTTAGATATGATCCAACACTTTGAAGTTGAGATCAAAGGATATAAAGGATATGATATGGCACAGGTAACAGCCGGAGGCGTATCCACAAAAGAAATCATACAAGGAACATTAGAATCAAAGTTATTAGAAGGGCTTTATGTTGTTGGTGAATTACTAGATGTCGATGGAACATGCGGAGGGTACAACCTTCAGTGGGCATTTACATCCGGATACATCGCTGCAAGCCAGATAGGAAGACAATGATAAGAATCAACCAGATCAAGCTGCCGATCGATCACAAAGAGGCAGCACTTGAGAAGAAGATAAAAAAAGCATTACATAATACAGAATATAAACAATACAAGATCGTAAAACGGTCTATTGATGCGAGGAAAAAAGAAGAATTATCTTATGTGTATGCAGTTGATGTGACATTAGGTAAGGGTCAAGAAGAGAAATTCCTCAAAAAGAACAAGAATCGTAATATCATGGCAGTAAAAGAAAAGAAGTTTGAATTTCCAGAAAATCAGCGGGAATTTAAATATCCACCGGTTGTGATCGGAATGGGACCGGCAGGTCTGTTTGCAGCACTGATGCTTGCAAGAGCTGGATTACATCCGATCGTCTTAGAACGAGGGAAAGATGTCACAAACCGTATGAAAGATGTAGAACATTTCTGGGAGAGTGGCGAACTGAATTCTGAATCCAATGTACAATTTGGAGAAGGAGGAGCAGGAACATTTTCAGACGGAAAACTAAATACCTTAGTAAAAGACAAATTCGGAAGGAATAGATTCGTTTTAGAAACTTTTGTAGAACATGGTGCACCAGAAGAGATCTTATATGAAAATAAACCACATATCGGAACGGATCTTTTAAGAAATGTCGTTGCAGGGATCAGAGAAGAGATTAGATCTCTTGGCGGAGATGTCCGCTTTGAGGCGAAAGTGACAGATTTCGTGATCCAGGATGGAAAATTAACAGGGCTGATCATCAATGATAAAGAAGAAATTAAAACAGAAGCAGCGATCTTAGCACCGGGACACAGTGCTAGAGATACATTTAAGGTCTTATCAGATCGTGATCTGGAAATGAATCCTAAAGCTTTTGCGATCGGACTTCGTGTGGAACACCCGCGTGAGATGATCGATCATTCGCAGTATGGAAAGGGAGCAGATCAATATGATCTTCCAGCTGCATCATACAAACTAACATATCATGCAAACAATGGAAGAAGTGTGTATTCTTTCTGTATGTGTCCGGGAGGTTTCGTGGTCAACGCGTCTTCAGAGCCAGAACGATTGACGGTCAATGGAATGAGCAATCACGATCGAGCAGCAAAGAATTCCAACAGTGCGATCATCGCAAGTGTTACACCAGAGGATTTTGATGGAAATGACGCATTAGCAGGCGTAAGATTTCAGCAGAAATGGGAAGAAAAAGCTTTTAGTGAAGGAAAAGGAAGAATCCCGGTTCAGACATTAAAAGATTTCAGAGAAGGAAAGATTACAGAATCCTTTGGCGAGATCACACCGAATACCAAAGGATTGACAAGTTTTGGAAACTTAAGAAACTGTCTTCCAGAACTGGTCAGTGAAGCGATTTCGGAAGGAATGCAATATTTTGATACAAAGATCAAAGGATTTAATCGAGAAGATACGATTTTGTGCGGAATTGAAGCAAGAACATCTTCTCCGTTAAGAATCGAGAGAAATCAAGGATTTGAGAGCAATATCAAAGGAATCTACCCATGCGGAGAGGGAGCAGGTTTTGCTGGCGGCATCACTTCTGCGGCAATGGATGGAATTAAGGTTGCACAAGCCCTCGTTACAGTGTAAAATACCTTTCAAGGAGTGAATGTAAAATGAATAATCGTGAAAAACTAAAAGATAAACAAAGAATTGTCGTCAAAGTAGGTACATCTTCTTTGATCCATAAAGCAACAGGAAACATCAATTTATTCCGATTAGAGAAATTAGTCCGTGTTTTAACAGACTTACATAACAGCGGAAAAGACGTGATCCTGGTATCTTCAGGAGCGATCGGTGTAGGATTTAAAGCCCTGGGATTAGAAAACCGTCCGACATCCCTTCCAATGAAGCAGGCATGTTCTGCTGTAGGACAGGGACAGTTAATGATGATCTACCAGAAACTGTTTGCTGAATACAATCAGGGATCTGCACAGATTCTGATCACAAAAGAGACGATGCTCAATGACGAGAGAAGATATAACGCCAAGAATACATTTGAAGAATTACTAAAACTCGGCGTGATCCCGATCGTAAATGAAAACGATACGGTATCTACAGAAGAGATCGAGTTTGGTGACAATGATACCTTATCTGCTGTCGTAACAGCGGTTGTACAAGGTGATCTATTGATCCTCCTGACAGATATTGACGGACTTTATACGGATGATCCACACAAGAATCCACTGGCCAAACTGATTCCTGAAGTGCCGGTCTTAGATGAAAAGATCGGAAGAATGGCAAAAGGAGCTGTAACTAAGGTCGGAACTGGTGGAATGGAAACGAAGATCGCAGCAGCCAATATCGTAACAGATGCTGGAGCAGATATGGTGATCGTAAACAGCAATAATTTAAATAATGTCAATAAAGTTGTTGCAGGAGAAGAGATCGGAACATTATTCTTAGCACACAAACGACCAGACTTTGATTTCAAGAAATATTTAACAGAACGCCCATATTTTAAGGCATAATAAGATAAAACAATGTATTATATAGAAAGGAAATATTACAGATGAAAGAAAAAGATATTCAAAGAATTAATGAATTATACAATCTGGATAAATCCATTGGGTTAACACCAGAACAGAAAGAAGAACAGAGAAAGTTAAGACATGAATACATCCAGTCTGTTCGTGCAAACTTAAGAGCACAGCTTAATAATGTAAGTATCAAAAATGAAGATGGATCGATCACTCCATTAAAACCAAAAGGATTAAACTAGAGCAGATAAAACAGATGGAGATAGATGCAAACCGCACCGAAAAGGAGGCATTCGTAATGTTAGAACAACTAGGAAAACAGGCAAAAGAAGCATCGATAATTCTTGGAAAAGCAGGGATTGAAGATAAGAATGAAGTATTAAGAGAAGCAGCCAAATGTCTGGTACAGAATCAGGAATATATCTTAAGTGAGAATTATAAAGATGTAGAGAATGCAAAAAGCAATGATATGAGCGAGGCGTTGATCGATCGTTTATCCCTGAATCCTGACCGTATCGAAGCAATGGCAGAAGGACTTCGTCAGGTAGCTGAACTACATGATCCAATTGGTTCTGTAGAACATATGCAGAAAACACCGAATGGACTTTTGATCGGTAAGAAAACAGTACCATTAGGAGTTGTCGGTATCATCTACGAATCAAGACCAAACGTAACAGCAGATGCATTTGCACTATGTTTTAAGACAGGAAATGCATGCCTTCTTCGTGGTGGAAGTGATGCGATCAATTCAAATCTTGCGATCACAAATGTGATCCAGAGCGCACTAGAATCCTGCAATATGCCAAAATACAGCATTCAGCTGCTGACAGATACAAGCCGTGAGACAGCTACAAAGATGATGCAGTTAAATGAATACTTAGATGTTCTGATTCCAAGAGGTGGTGCAGGACTCATTCAAAGTGTTGTAAAGAATTCTACAGTGCCAGTGATCGAGACAGGAACAGGAAATTGTCATGTATACGTAGATGAATTTGCCCAGAAAGACATGGCAGTTAACATCATTATCAATGCAAAGACACAGAGACTTGGAACATGTAATACATGTGAATCTTTAGTATTACATAAGAACATCTTGGAGAGTCACGGTCCAGCGATCATCGATGCTTTATTAGAAAAAGGAGTACAGGTACGTGGAGATGAGAGAGTTTGTGCTTTAAATGACCAGGTCATCCCTGCAACAGAAGAAGACTGGGGAACAGAATACTTAGATTCTATCATTTCTGTGAAAACTGTCGACAGCTTTGACGAAGCAGTGGCACATATCAATCATTACAATACGGGGCATTCGGAAGCGATCGTCACAGATTCTTACCAGAATGCACAGGAATTCTTAAATCAGATCGATGCAGCAGCCGTTTATGTTAATGCATCCACAAGATTTACTGATGGATTTGAATTTGGATTTGGAGCAGAGATCGGAATCAGTACCCAGAAGATTCATGCCAGAGGACCAATGGGATTAGATGCACTGACAACCAGCAAATTTATTATTTATGGAAATGGACAGATCCGTAAATGATAGAATATAAAAGCCAGAATTGTAAATTATTTCAGAATCTTAAGAAAATCTGAAGAAAAACATAGAATTTTGTATGCAAATGCAAAGAAATTGTTAAAAAAACATTGAAAAATAAAAGAGACTATGATATTATAAGTCTTGTGTTCAAAGGAGTTTTCATTTTATGAGAACTCTTTTTTTTCGCAATGGAAAAAAATGTAAAGAAGAAAGGAAGGCTTAAAATGGCATTGTTTACATTTAGCGGCGGTGTTCATCCGGCAGATGGTAAAGAATTTGCAAAGAATTCACCAATCACCGAATACCTGCCAAAAGGAGATGTTGTTTTACCTTTAGGTCAGCACATCGGTGCTCCTGCACAGCCAATCGTTAGCAAGGGAGACCAGGTGTTAGTAGGCCAGAAGGTGGCAGAAGCTGGAGGATTTGTATCCGCGAATATTTTCAGCTCTGTTTCAGGAACTGTAAAGGCGATCGAGCCAAGAATGACTCCAGCAGGAGCAAAAGTTAACTCTATCGTAATTGAGAATGATGGAGAATTCAAAGAGGCTGCCTTTGAGGCAAAACCTTATGATCAGATGTCTAAAGATGATGTTTTAGCAGCGATCAAAGAAGCTGGAATCGTAGGACTTGGTGGAGCCGGATTCCCAACACATGTGAAATTAGCGCCAAAAGATCCAGATGCGATTGAATATATCATCGTAAATGGAGCTGAGTGTGAACCTTATATCACAGGTGACTACCGCATCTTAATGGAGACACCAGAACTTTTAATTGAAGGATTAAATATCGTACTTGATATGTTCCCAAAAGCAAAAGGTATCATTGGTATTGAAGATAATAAAAAAGATGCAATTGCTAAAGTAGAAGCATTAGTAAAAGGTGATGCAAGAATCAGTGTTGCTACATTAAAGACAAAATACCCACAGGGTGCAGAACGTTCTTTGATTTATGCAACAACAGGAAGAAGCATCAACTCCAGCATGTTACCAGCAGATGCAGGATGCATCGTAGATAACGTAGCTACGATCGTAGCGATCAAAGAAGCTGTCAAAGATGGTAAACCATTATACGAACGTGTTGTGACAGTTACTGGAGATGCGATCAAGAATCCAAGTAACTTTAAAGTACGTACAGGAACAAACGTACAGGAACTGATCGAAGCAGCCGGTGGATTTAAAACACAGCCTGAGAAGATCATTTCTGGTGGACCTATGATGGGTATGGCAATGTTTACAACAGATGTACCAGCTGTCAAAACATTCTCATGCTTCTTAGCATTCACAAAAGATGAAGTTGCTGCGAACCAACCAAGCAATTGTATTCGTTGTGGAAGATGTGTGAGCGTCTGTCCACAGAAGCTGATGCCAGCGAAATTATCTGTATTAGCAGATCATAATCAGTTTGACGAGTTTGAGAAACTTTATGGAGCAGAATGCGTTGAGTGTGGATCTTGTTCATTTGTATGTCCAGCAAAACGTAACCTTGCACAGTCCATGAAGACAGGTCGTAAACAGGTATTAGCTAACCGTAGAAAGAAATAAAGGAGAGATACATATGAGCGAAACATTATATCATGTGTCAGCCAACCCTCATGTCAGAGATAATGGCTCAACACAAAAGATTATGTTAGATGTTATCATCGCATTACTACCCGCTACAATTTTTGGTATCTATATCTTTGGAGCATCTGCGGCACTGACAGTTGCAATTTCTGTTGCTACCTGTGTTGTCGTTGAGTATATTTACCAGAAACTTATGAAACAGCCAATCACTGTAGGTGACTTAAGTGCGGCATTAACCGGACTGTTACTTGCATTAAACTTACCATCAGGAGCACCATTCTGGATGCCGATCCTTGGTGGAATTTTCGCGATCATCGTTGTAAAACAGGTATTCGGTGGATTGGGACAGAACTTTATGAACCCAGCCCTTGGTGCAAGATGTTTCTTAATGATCTCATTTGCAGCAAGAATGACAACATTTACATATGATGGTGTGACAACAGCAACACCACTTGCTGTTATGGAACAGGGAAAAAGCGTGGATGTTATGAAATCATTCTTAGGATTCGTTCCTGGAACAATTGGTGAAACATCTGCATTATTACTGATCATCGGTGGAGTATACTTAGTATTTAAGAAAGTCATCTCTCCGATCATCCCATGTGTTTACGTTGCAGTTGTAGCAATCTTCGTACTGATCTTCGGTGGTCATGGATTTGATCTATCTTACATGGCAGCACAGATCTTCAGTGGTGGATTAATGTTAGGTGCGATCTTCATGGCAACAGACTACGTAACATCTCCAATTACAAAGAACGGAAAGATCATCTATGCGATCGTTCTTGGTATTTTAACTGGATTATTCCGTCTGTTCGGACCAATGGCAGAAGGTGTATCTTACTCAATCATCATTGCAAACTTATTAGTTCCACTGATCGAGAGAGTGACAGTACCAACTCCATTTGGAATCGTAAAAAAAGGAGGTAAGAGCAATGAATAAGAATCTCGTAATGGATTGTATCAAATTATGTGTGATCACATTAATTGCAGGACTCCTTTTAGGTATCGTATATAATGTAACAAAAGCACCGATCGCCGCACAGGAAGAAAAGACAAAACAGGAAGCTTACAAAGCCGTATTCAAAGATGCAGCGAAATTCGATACAGTAAAATTAGACCAGAAAGACGTAGCAGCTGTCTTAAAGAAAAATGATCTTGGACAGAACACGATTTCTGAAGTTGTAAAAGCAGTTGACAAAAACGGAAAAGAACTTGGATACGTATTCTCTGTAACAAACCCAGAAGGATACGGTGGAGATGTATCTTTATCTGTAGGTGTTAGAGATGATGGAACAGTCAATGGTTATGAAACATTATCCATCAGCGAAACAGCTGGTTTAGGTATGAAAGCCAAAGAACCAGAATTCAAGAGTAACTTTAAAAACAAAAAAGCAGACAAATTTGAAGTTGTAAAAGATGGATCTGGTAAGAACGATGATTCTAAAGTAGATGCCATCAGTGGTGCAACGATCACAAGCCGTGCTGTCACAAGTGCAGTTAACAGCTGTGTTGCATATTCAAAGAGCCTGAAGGGAGGTAATTAAACATGAAACCAAATCCAATGGAACGATTGATTAATGGTATCGTAAAAGAAAACCCTACCTTCGTATTAATGTTAGGTATGTGTCCTACATTAGCAGTAACAACATCTGCGATCAACGGTGCAGGAATGGGACTTTCAACAACAGCCGTATTAATGTTTTCTAACATGATCATTTCAGCATTAAGAAATGTCATCCCTGATCGTGTACGTATTCCAGGATATATCGTAGTTATCGCATCTCTGGTAACAATCGTACAGTTCCTATTACAGGGATATGTTCCAGCAGTTAACGACGCATTAGGATTATATATCCCACTGATCGTAGTAAACTGTATCATCCTTGGACGTGCAGAATCCTTTGCAGCAAAGAACGGACCGATCAACTCCTTCTTTGACGGACTTGGAATGGGACTTGGATTTACTGTAGCCTTAACAATTTTAGGAGCATTCCGTGAATTATTAGGAGCAGGTCAGATCTTCGGAATGCAGGTAATGCCATCTGCATACGAACCAATCACAATCTTTATCCTGGCACCTGGAGCATTCTTCGTATTAGCATGCTTAGTAGCGATCCAGAATAAAGTTAAGAGCAAAAAACCTAAAAAAGCCGGAGAAGTACAGAGCGGTGGATGCGGAGATTGTGCTCACTGCGGAAACAGCGCTTGCGGTTCCAGAAGCTTTTTTGATACAACTGTAGATGACAAATAAGGAGGATTAAGATGAAAAGTTTACTGTTAATTGCCATCGGTTCAGCGCTGGTAAATAACGTCGTATTAAGCCAGTTCCTTGGTTTATGTCCTTTCCTTGGAGTTTCTAAGAAAGTTGAGACAGCAGCCGGAATGGGTGCAGCCGTTCTCTTCGTTATTACTATCGCATCAGCAGTTACAAATTTAATTTATACATTTTTATTAGTACCAACAGATTTAACATACTTAAATACGATCGTATTTATCTTGGTAATCGCAGCATTAGTACAGTTCGTAGAAATGGTATTAAAGAAATCTATGCCAGCATTATATGAATCTCTGGGAGTATTCCTTCCACTGATCACAACAAACTGTGCAGTTCTTGGTACAGCATTAACAAACGTACAGAACGACTATAGTTTCATCGCCAGCGTAGTCAATGGTATCGGTATCTCTTTAGGATTCCTGATCGCTATTGTTATCCTTGCTGGTATCCGTGAAAAGATGGAATACAACAACATCCCAGAATCTTTCAAAGGAATGCCTATCACACTGTTAACAGCAGGATTAATGGCAATCGCATTCTTCGGATTCTCAGGACTTATTTAGGAGGTAAAGAAGATGAATATATCAGCAATTTTACTTGCCATGGTTGTTGTCGGAGGAACCGGTCTGCTTATCGCAATCTTACTGGGAATTGCCTCAGAGAAATTTAAAGTTCCTGTAGACGAGAAGGAAGTAGCCATCCGTGCAGAACTTCCAGGAAATAACTGTGGTGGTTGTGGATACGCAGGTTGTGATGGACTTGCAAAAGCAATCGCAAATGGAGAAGCACCAGTGAACGGCTGTCCAGTTGGTGGAGCAGCTGCAGCTGAGAAGATCAGTGCGATCATGGGTGTAGAAGCAGGAGAATTCGTGAAGAAAGTCGCATTCGTAAAATGTGCCGGAACTTGCGAAAAAGCATCTGACAAATACCAGTACTCAGGAGTTCAGAGCTGTATCGAAGCGATGAACGTACCAGGTGCAGGACCAAAAGGATGCGAATTTGGATGTATGGGATTTGGAAGCTGTGCAGCAGTATGTCCAGAAAATGCGATCTCTATCGTGAATGGAATCGCTCACATCGATGAAGAAGCATGTGTAGGATGTGGAAAATGTGCAGAAACATGTCCAAAAGCATTGATCGACCTTGTACCAGAAAACAAGAAAACAAGAGTACAGTGCAGCTCTAAAGAATTCGGTAAAAACGTTATGTCTGTGTGTAAAGCAGGATGTATCGGATGTAAAGCATGCGAAAAAGTATGCCGTCTTGGAGCGATCAAAGTTGAAAACAACATCGCACAGATCGATTACGATAAATGTGTAGGTTGTGGATTATGTGCAGGTAAATGTCCAAAAGGAATCATTACAGGAAAGAAATTAGTTCCTAAGAAACCAACACCAAAGAAAGAAGCTTAATCTTTCTTTATATCATTATAATAATAAAGAAGCAGGAGATTCGAGAGATCAGAATCTCCTGCTTTTTTCTGCTTCTATTCATGGAAAAAAAGAATACTATTATAATAGGAAGAAAAAGGATTCCTGACATGAAATTTCTCGAACTTCGGCAAAAAGATGTGATCAATTGTAATACAGGAGAATGTTTAGGCCTTGTCCTAGACCTCGAATTTGAAATCCATACGGGTAAGATCTGTTATCTGATCGTTCCCAAAACAACGAAGATGCTCATATGCGTTGGCAAGAATAAAGTTTACAAAATCCCATACAAATGCATTGTAAGGATCGGCAGAGATACGATTCTAGTCGATATCAACGAAAAAGAATGCCTGAAATAAAAGAAAAGCTTTCTTTTCTACAAAAAAAATGATATACTTCAAGCAGTAAAAACACGGAGGTACAAGAAGATGAGATGCCCATATTGTGGAAGTGAGAATTCCAGAGTCGTAGATTCCAGACCGGCAGAAGACAACAATGCGATCCGTAGAAGAAGACAATGTGACGAATGCGGAAAACGTTTTACAACTTATGAGAAGATAGAGACAGAACCGTTGAGTGTCATCAAGAAAGACAAGACACGACAACTCTACGATCGAAACAAGATCCGGAATGGAATCGTACAATCCTGTCACAAACTCCCAGTATCCATGGGGCAGATCGAAGCAGCGATCGATGAGATCGAGACAAAGATCTATAACATGGGAACAAGAGAAGTCGAAACATCCGTGATCGGAGAGATGGTCATGGACAAATTAAAGGATTTAAATGAAGTTGCATACGTAAGATTTGCAGCCATTTACCGTGAATTCAAAGATGTGAACACATTTATGAGTGAATTAAAGAAATTATTAAAATAATCACAATTGTTTTGAATAAACAAGATTGTAAAAATATTACTTTTGTGATAAACTAACCATATCATTTTGAAACCAGCTTCCTTTTTGAGAAGAGAAGGAGTTGAGTATTATTTATCAGGAAGTAATCACAGGAATCATCAGTGGAGTGAGTGGAAAGCTCATCCACGTAGAAGTAGAGATCAGAAACGGCCTGCCATATTTTACAATGGTAGGCTATCTTTCTAAAGAATCTATGGAAGCAAAAGAGCGGGTTGCATCAGCACTGCGCTCCATCGGCCATCCTTTACCGTCGATGAAGATCACCGTTAATTTATCCCCAGCCAATATAAGAAAGAACGGAACCGCGTTCGATTTCCCAATCGCCGTGGCCTTTTTAGGATGCCTGAATTTAATCGATGCAAGCAAGTTAGATGACATCTGTATCATGGGAGAATTAGGACTAAACGGCAAGATCAGAGGTGTAGGAAACTGCCTTCCAATCGTTTTAGAAGCAAGAAAACAAGGAATTCACAAGTTCTTTGCGGCAAGTGAAGATGAGAATTCTCTAAGAGGGATTGAAGATATTGAAGTGGTATTTATGGACAGTTTACAGGATGTCCTGGACTATTTTCATGGAACATATCATCAAAAAAGTTGCAGAAGTGCAACAACTTATCAAAAGGAAGAGTCAGAAGAAGACTTCAGTGACATCATCGGACAACAACATTTAAAAAGAGCGATGGAGATCGCGGTCACTGGAAGACATCATCTATTGATCATTGGTTCCCCAGGTTCAGGAAAAACAATGGCAGCCAGAAGGATCCCGACCATTCTTCCACAACTATCAAAAGAAGAGAAGATGGAAGTTCAGGCAATCTATGATGCCACTGGAATTCCACGGTATTTAGAAGATGATACCAGACCATTTCGCCAGCCACATCCAATGATCCCGAAAGCCGCATTCCTTGGAGGCGGCAAGACGCCGACGGCAGGAGAGATCACATTAGCACATCATGGCATTTTATTTCTGGACGAATTTATGGAATTTAAAACAGAATGTATCGAAGCACTCAGACAGCCATTGGAAGATGGAACGATCGATATCACCAGAAATGGGATCTACCACAAGTTTCCGGCAGACTTTCAACTGATCGCCACCATGAATCCATGTCCTTGTGGTTATGGATTGGAAGATGGGATCTGCCGATGTACTTATCATGAAAAAAAGCGTTATCTAAAGAAATTGTCCGGTCCGATCTTAGACCGTTTTGACATGGTCCTATGTCTAAGTAAAAAAGAGGCTGATACACAGAAGATACAAAAAGAGAGTCAAGAAACATCCCATCAGATCAAAGAACGCATTGAAACAACCATCCAAAGAGAAAAAAAGTTATTAAAAAACTATCAATGCAGTGATAGCAGCCATTTAAGCCACATACAGTTAAACAAGCTCCTTCATTTATCTAAAGAATGCAAAGAGATTTTAGATATCGCCTATCGATCTGGCAAGATCACAAGGCGAGGAATGGATAAGATTTTAAAAGTAGCACTGACGATCATGCTTATGGAAAATGAATCAGAGATCAAACCAATCCACCTGATGGAAGCTATGACCTTCAGAAATACAAGATTTATCAAAGAGGTGCTTGAATATGGAAGATAAATTATATTGGTACTGGCTATGCGGCAAAGTCCGATTGCCGATCAAGAAGCAAAAAGAATTGATGGATATCTTCATTCACCCAAAAGAACTCTATAAGATCAACCCAGAAATCTTAAAAGAACACATGACACAACTTGAATACGATCGTTTCGTTCATTCAAGAGATGAAACAGCGATTCAGAAAGGCTATGAAGCCTTGCATCGTGAAAATATTCGTTTTATCATTCAAAAAGAAGCTGCTTACCCGAATCGATTAAGAAAGATCTACGATGCTCCGTATGGGATTTTTCAAAAAGGTCAGCCATATGAAGAAAAAGAACTGTCAATAGCGATCGTTGGATCAAGATATCCGACAACTTATGGATTCGAAATCTCAAAAAAGTTCGCAAAAGAGCTGGCTCAGCAAGGCGTACAGATTGTAAGTGGACTCGCAAGGGGCGTAGATGGGACGGTTCACCGTGAAATAATCGACAAAAAAGGACAGGCTGTTGGGGTTTTGGGATGTGGGATTGATCTCATTTACCCAAAAGAAAATTTTCAGTTATTTTATGACATGTATGCGAATCAGACAGTTATTTCTGAGTACCCGCCAGGCAGTGAACCGCTCAAATGGCATTTCCCAGAAAGGAACCGAATCATCAGTGGATTAAGTGATGGAATCCTCGTCACAGAAGCCAGAGCAAGGAGCGGATCGCTGATCACGGCGGATTGTGGGCTTGATCAGAACAAAGAAGTATTCGCGGTTCCCGGAATGATCACAGACAAACATTGCCAAGGGTGTCATGGATTGATCAAACAAGGAGCAAAATTAGTTGAAAATGTCGACGATATTTTAACAGAATTTTCAGAATTCACGGGATTTTCACGAAAATTTCCAAAGCATAGTGCAAAATCTCTTGCAAAGGCAGAAAAAAGGGTGTATGATATGTTGAGTTTGAAACCGAAATATATTGATGAGATCTTAAGTGCATCCCAAGACTCTTATGAAGAAGTGATCCAAGCTTTATTTCAATTAGAAGCGAAAGGATATATCAAACAGATCCATCAGAACTTATATATCAAAAAAATGTAAACAAGGGGTAATACTATATGCCAAAATATCTAGTTATCGTCGAATCACCGGCGAAAGCCAAAACAATCAAAAAGTTCCTGGGCAGGAATTACGAAGTGATCGCGTCCAACGGGCATGTTCGCGATCTGCCAAAGAGTACCTTAGGAATAGATATCGAGAATGACTTTGAACCAAAGTACATTACGATTCGTGGGAAGGGTGAAGTATTAGCAGCTCTTCGTAAAGCGGTAAAAAAAGCAGACAAAGTATACCTCGCGACTGACCCGGACCGTGAAGGAGAAGCCATCTCATGGCATTTATATTACGCATTAAAACTGGAGAACAAAAACTACAGCCGAATCACATTTAATGAGATCACAAAAACAGCTGTCAAAGACTCCATCAAACACGCAAGAGACATCGATATGAATTTAGTCGATGCACAGCAGGCAAGACGTGTTCTGGACCGAATCGTAGGATACCAGATCAGTCCGATCCTCTGGGCAAAGATCAAACGAGGGTTAAGTGCTGGACGAGTTCAGTCCGTAGCCCTACGCCTGATCTGTGACAGAGAAGAAGAGATCAATCTGTTTATTCCACAGGAATACTGGTCCTTAGAAGCCTTATTAGATGTCAAAGGAAGCAAAAAACCATTAGAAGCCAAACTGATCGGCAATAAAGAACAGAAGATCGAGATCCACAGCGAAGAAGAGATGAATGAGATCTTATCCTATTTAAAAGGAAAAGAATTCACCGTCGAAGGGGTGAAAGTCACAGAACGATTAAAGAAGAGCCCACTTCCATTTACGACAAGTACTCTTCAGCAGGATGCATCCAGCAAGTTAAACTTCGCACCACAGAAAACGATGCGTATCGCACAGCAGTTATATGAAGGTGTCAATATCAAAGGACAGGGAACCGTCGGTCTGATCACATACTTACGTACAGACTCCACACGTATCTCTGTAGAAGCCGATGCCGCAGCGAAAGAATATATCAAGGAAGCTTATGGAGCCGAGTTCGTTGGAGCAGGAACTGTTGCCAAGAAAGACGACAAGAAAGTACAGGATGCACATGAAGCCATCCGACCAACCTACATGACAAACTCACCAGCAAGCATCAAAGATGAACTATCAAGAGATCAGTTCCGTTTATACCAGCTGATCTGGAACCGTTTCATGGCAAGCCGTATGGCACCAGCCAAATACGAGAATACATCCGTAAAGATTGCTGCCGGAGATTATCGTTTTAATGCATCCGCAAGCAAGATCGCCTTCGATGGATTCCTATCCGTATATAACATTAACAATGAGAAATCCGAAGGAAATGTAATGTTAAAATCCATCGATGAAGATACCAAACTTACATTGAATAATTTAGAACCAAAACAGCATTTTACACAGCCACCAGCTCATTATACAGAAGCATCTTTAGTTAAGACACTAGAAGAGTTTGGAATCGGACGACCAAGTACTTACGCACCAACGATCTCAACGATCACAGCAAGACGTTATGTTGTCAAAGAAAAGAAGAACTTATACGTCACAGAGCTTGGAGAAGCAGTCAACAACATGATGAAGAAAGCATTTGCAAGTATCGTCGATGTGAACTTCACAGCGATGATGGAAGGTCTGCTTGATATGGTAGAAGAAGGTAAAGTCCATTGGAAATCCGTCATTGAAAACTTCTACCCAGACTTTGAGATCGCAGTGAAGAATGCAGAAAAAGAATTAGAGAAGATCAAGATCGAAGACGAAGTCACAGACGTTATCTGCGATGAATGTGGGAGAAATATGGTCGTGAAGTACGGACCATATGGGAAATTCCTTGCATGCCCTGGATTCCCAGAATGCAGAAATACAAAACCACATTTTGAAAAAGTCGGAATCCCATGCCCAATGTGCGGCGGAGAAGTTGTCTTAAAGAAAACGAAAAAAGGAAGAAAATATTACGGATGTGAAAATAATCCGGAATGTGAATTTATGTCATGGCAGAAACCATCCACAGTCAAATGTGAAAAATGCGGAAGCTATATGATCGAAAAAGGTAAGAAGCTTGTATGCTCTAGCAAGGAATGTGGATTCGTATGCAGCATGCCAGAAGATGCAAAAGAGAAAGAGACTTCTGGGGAGTCAGTGTCAAAATAAGGAGAAAAAATATAGATGAGTAGTATACAATTACTAGATAAAACAAGAAAGATCAATAAATTACTTCATAATAACAATTCACAGAAAGTTGTATTTAACGATATCTGTAAAGTTCTGACAGAAGTAATGAATTCAAACGTCCTTGTCATCAGTAAAAAAGGAAAGATCTTAGGTAAAAATGAAGCAGACCACATCGAAGTGCTTCATCAGCTGATCTCAGGAAATGTCAAAGATTATGTTGATTTTTCATTAAATGAAAGACTATTAACGATTCTTTCCACCAATGAAAACGTCAGCCTTTCCACACTGGGATTTGAGTCAGACGTTGATGATTACTATGCGATCATCGCACCGATCGATATCGCAGGAGAGAGATTCGGAACATTATTTATGTACCGCCAGAGAGAAAATTATTCCATTGATGATATTATCTTAGCGGAATATGGAACAACCGTTGTCGGACTTGAAATGTTAAGATCTGTAAGCGAAGAAGTGGAACAGGAACGAAGAAAGAAAGGAATCGTTGATTCCGCGATCAGTACATTATCTTTCACAGAACACAAAGCAGTGATCCATATCTTAGAAGAATTAGAAGGCAATGAAGGAGTCTTAGTTGCAAGTAAGATCGCAGACAGATTCGGGATCACAAGATCTGTTGTCGTAAACGCACTAAGGAAACTAGAAAGTGCCGGAGTTGTTGAGACAAGATCCTCTGGTATGAAGGGAACATATATTAAAGTAGTGAATGACTTTATATTTGACGAGATCACAAAGCTTGATTAATTCTTTTAGAATTAAAGAAAAAGTTCTTGCAAAGAAGGACAAGGTTTGATATACTGTCATAGGTAAAAATAAACACGCTATTGGAATTCTGGTAAGTGCCCAAGAGGTTTGTCAGAACGATGAAAATAGCGGAAGCAAAAACTAAAGGAGATTTAAAATGAGCGTTATTTCAATGAAACAGTTACTTGAAGCAGGTGTACATTTCGGACATCAGACAAGAAGATGGAACCCTAAAATGGCACCATACATCTACACAGAGCGTAATGGTATCCATATCATCGACTTACAGAAATCTGTAGGAATGGTTGACGATGCTTACAACGCAGTAAAAGATTGTGTAGCACAGGGTGGAAAGATTCTGTTCGTAGGAACAAAGAAACAGGCTCAGGATTCTATTCAGGCTGAAGCAGAACGTTGCGGAATGTTCTACGTAAACCAGAGATGGTTAGGTGGAATGATGACTAACTTCAAGACAATCGAATCTAGAATCGCTAGACTGAAAAAGATCAAAGAGATGGAAGAAGACGGAACATTTGACGTACTTCCAAAGAGAGAAGTTTTAGAACTTAACAAAGAAAAAGACAAATTACAGAAGAACTTAGGTGGAATCGAAGAAATGGGTGGACTTCCAGACATGATCTTCGTTGTAGACCCTAAGAAAGAAAGCATCTGTGTACAGGAAGCACATACTTTAGGAATTCCTCTTGTTGGAATCGCAGATACAAACAGCGATCCTGAAGAATTAGATTATATCATCCCAGGAAACGATGATGCGATCCGTGCAGTAAAACTGATCACATCTGCTATGGCTGATGCAGTTATCGAAGCAAACCAGGGAATCGATGCAGACTCTGAAGAAGTTGCAGAAGACGCTGAATAATTTATTCACATTTTCATTTTAGGAGGAAAAGAATCATGGCTATCACAGCAGCAATGGTAAAAGAATTAAGAGAAATGACTGGTGCCGGAATGATGGATTGTAAGAAAGCTCTTACAAAGACAGAAGGAGACATGGACGCAGCAGTTGAATTTTTAAGAGAAAACGGTCTTGCAAAAGCAGCAAAGAAAGCTGGACGTATCGCAGCTGAAGGACTTGTTGCAGTAGCATTATCTGATGATGCAAAAGAAGCAGCTATCGTTGAAGTTAACTCTGAAACAGACTTCGTAGCTAAGAATGATACATTCAAAGCATACGTAGCAGAAGTAGCTGATCAGGCTCTTACAACAGCAGCAGCAGACATCGAAGGATTCTTAGCAGAAGATTCTAAAGCAGAAGCTGGAAAAACTGTTAAAGAAGCATTAGATGGAAAAATCGCCGTTATCGGAGAGAACTTAAACATCCGTAGATTCGCTAAAGTATCTGCAGCAGACGGATTTGTTGCATCTTACATCCACGCTGGTGGTAAGATCGGTGTATTAGTAGAAGTTGCTACAGACGTAGTTAACGACGAGATCAAAGAGATGGCTAAAAACGTAGCAATGCAGGTTGCAGCTATTTCTCCAAAATACACAAGCAGAGATGAAGTTTCTAAAGATTACATCGAGCATGAAACAGAAATCTTAAAAGTTCAGGCTATGAACGAAAACCCAGACAAACCAGAAAACATCATCGAAAAGATGATCGTTGGACGTCTGAACAAAGAATTAAAAGAAGTATGTCTGTTAGATCAGGCTTATGTTAAAGCTGAAGACGGAAAACAGGCAGTTGGAAAATACGTAGAACAGGTTGCTAAAGCAAACGGAGCTAATGTTACAATCAAAGGATTCGTTCGTTTTGAAACTGGTGAAGGTATTGAAAAGAAAGAAGAAGACTTTGCGGCTGAGGTTGCTGCTCAGTTGAAATAATTTCTTTGTGGAAGAATTGAATAAAAATGATTTTTTGGCACATGCCTAAGTTTAGGTGTGTGTCTTTTTCTATAAAATAAAATATGTAAAATTTTCGTGTTGTCAATGTGCTTAATTTGTTATATAATATGAACATACGTTCTATATAAAAAGATAAAAATAAATGAAATACACGATGAATTATTATTCAATTTTTGTAATGGATTTGAAGGAGCTCGGATAAATGGAACAACTATCATTATTTGACTTAGGATTAGATGCAGATAATAGTGTAAAAGAAAATATTATAACTAACTTCAAAGAAAAGAATTATACGTGTAATAATTTTCCAAAACGAAGAGTGTTATCATTATTTAGTGGATGTGGTGGAATGGATATTGGCTTTGAAGGTGGTTTTACATGTATGAAAAGATCAATTAATACAGTTCTACATCCAGATTGGATTCAAGAAGACAAAGGATATTGGGTGAAGGTTGCAAAAACAGGATTTGAAACAGTTTTTGCAAATGATATTAGACCAGATGCAAAGGCTGCCTGGGTTTCATACTTTAAAAAAAGATATAAAAATGCAAATGAAATATATCATTTAGAAAGTATTGTGGATTTGGTTAAACGTGCAAAAAATGGTGAAAAGGTATTTCCTGAAAATATAGATATTGTAACAGGTGGATTCCCTTGTCAAGATTTTTCTATTGCAGGTAAGAGGCAGGGGTTTAATTCAGATAAAAGCCACAGAGGGAAAAAATTAGAATTAGGGGAAGCAACTGTAGAAAATAGAGGACAATTATATATGTGGATGCGAGAGGTTATTAGTATTGTCCAACCAGCAATATTTATTGCAGAGAATGTTAAGGGATTGGTAACATTAGAAGATGTAAAAGAAGTAATGGAACATGATTTTGCGGATGCAGCAGATGGAGGATATGTTGTTGTTCCAGCGAGAGTTTTACATGCAGCTAATTATGGAGTTCCACAATCACGAGAGCGTGTAATATTTTATGGATTTAAAAAGAAGGCATTAAAAAGAGATGCTTTAGAAGCACTTTTAAATATCTCTGAAAATAAAGAATACGATCCTTATCCTATTCCGACACATAATTTTTCTGTTAATGGAAAGTTATTAGATCCGTTTGTAACATGTAAGGAAGTTTTTGAAGGTCTTGAAGAGCCTGAAAAAACTAAAGATATTGCACAGACAAAGTATTCAAAAGCAAAGTATCTTCCTCGTGGTCAGGGAAATGTGGAAGTCAAATTAGATTCAATTTCACCAACTATCAGATCAGAACATCATGGAAATATTGAATTTCGAAGATTAAGTTTAGAAAACGGTGGGAAACATACAAAAGAATTAAAAATGGGATTATTACAGAGAAGATTAACAATTCGTGAATGTGCACGTATTCAGACTTTTCCAGATGATTATCAATTTATACTTGCTAAATCTGATCAAAATGTGTCAGTAAGTGCCAGCAATGCGTATAAGATCATCGGTAATGCTGTGCCTTGTGTATTAGGGTATAATATTGCAATGCGTTTAGCTGAAAATTGGGAAAAATATTTTATTTAGATAATGTAGATTAGACATCGAAATATTTAAAATCAAATATTTCGATGTTTTGTTATACTATATATTATGGAAATTATTATTTTTATAATATTGTATAAATAATGATTAGGTAATTGTTTTAGGTATAGCTTATTATTGATAATATAATATGATTGATTTATAATAAAAATGTCATAAAATTAACCTATTAAGATAAGGAAAATAAATGAATTTAAAAATTTTAAAACAAGTAAAAAATTTAAATACAATAACAACAACATATGTATGTCCATGCGGAAATGGATATATTGAAGAAGAGGATGACTATACATCTGGACATAGAGATAAATTTGTTTTTTTGAATTGTCGGCAGTGTGAAAAAGAATATTTTATAGACTATGGAAAGAGTGAATTAAAATGGAAATTGAATAAATATACAGATAAGAATACTAAAGGAGGAGAGAATAGTATGAATATTATTGATAGTTTTATGCAAGTATATATGTTTGAATTGGAAAAATATTTGGAAACTAGAAAGGAAGATTTAAAGAACGTTTCGTATCAGTCTGATGAAGCTAATACAGATAGACCATTGAAGGAATTTTTAAAAAATTTAATTGAAACAAATTTTAATTCAATTCCAAAGCACACGGTAATTAATTCTATAAGAAGTGAAGATGATTCAGAAATTAATATATCAATGCTTATGAAAATTAAAATTAATCGTGTATTATTGCCAGAAGAAATTACCGAAGATATAAAAAAATGGATTAAAGAATCGAAAAATGCTATTTATACTAATCCAGATTTATGTTTAGAAATAATTGATTCTGAAAAAATATATTATGAAACGATTGAATTAAAATCTACAAAAAAAGATGCTATTCCAGGATCTAGTATTCAACAAATTTTGCCAAATGAATGGGTGATATTTATAAAACATGCTAAAAATAATATTAGTGTTACTACTGGACAGTATATTCATGCTGTAAATTCCAAAATGCAATTTCCTGATCGTAGTCCACGTCCACAAGTATCGTTTCAAGAAATGAAAAAATGGAATGCTCAAAATAGGGTATTGTCTTATCAATCATTAATTTATAAAAAGGATTTAGAAGAAAATACTAAATATGAATTAATTGATGACTGGCAAAACGTACTTGCTCAAAGATGGATAGATATTTTATTTAATTCAAAAAATATTCGTAGTAATGAACCATGGTTTAATACTACTATGAGAAAATTTATTATTTTATTTTTGGATAAGTATGATTCACTTAGTATATCAGAAAAAGAGAGATTTAAGAAAAATATAAATGATTTGATATAAAATAATCTTATACGATATTGAAAAATTATAGAAAGAGAAAATACACATATTATGAATGCTATAGACTTTTTTTGTGGCGGAGGAGGTATGACAAGAGGCTTATTAGATGCGAATATAAATGTATTATTTGGGCTCGATTTTAATCCATCTTGTTGTAATACATATGAACATAATAATCATATTCCGTATTTGAATTATGACATCACAAATATTACAGGAGATCAATTGATTTATGAATTTCCAGTATTAAAAGATACAAATGAATTATTAATGGTAGGATGTGCACCGTGTCAACCATTTAGCCGATTAAATCGAAATGATCCTAATAAACATCAATCTGTTAATTTATTAAATGAATTTGGAAGATTAATAAAAGAAATAAAGCCAGCACATATTTTAATTGAAAATGTAGCTACTATAAAGCGAAGAGGAAGACATATATTAAATAAATTTTTAGAAATACTAGAGGAAGAACAGTATATGTATGATAGTGCAATTATAAATGCTAAAGATTATGGTGTTCCACAAAACAGAAAACGTTTTGTATTAATTGCATCTAGAATTTTTGAACCTCATATTCCACCTGCTACTCATGGACCTAATTTATTACCATATGTTACTGTTCGTAGGACTATTGAAAAATATCCAGCAATCCAAGCGGGTGAAGAAAATATAGAAATTGCAAATCATAAAGCAGCAAAATTATCTCAACTCAATTTACAAAGAATAATGAATACACCTCATGATGGAGGAAGTCGAACGGATTGGCCAGATGAATTATGGTTGAATTGTCATAAAAAAAATGTTGGTCATACAGATGTATATGGACGAATGTATTGGGATTTGGTTTCACCAACATTGACTTCAAAATGTGTTAGTATTTCTAATGGGAGATTCGGGCATCCAGAACAAAATAGAGCTATTTCTTTGAGAGAAGCAGCAGCTTTGCAAACATTTAAAGATGATTATGTATTTGAAGGAAGTCAGGTAGAAATTGCGAAACAAATAGGAAATGCAGTTCCAGTACAATTGGCCTATGCATTAGGGAGATATATATTGAATCAACATATGGTTAATAATACGAATGAAAATGGAGATAAATAGAATGAGTATTGATAAATTGATTGAACAAATAAAAAAAGATTATATAGATGAAAGATTTTTAAATTATATTGAATACATACAGTTTCCTAAATACAAAAATTTAGAAGAAAATACGCATATCGATTTTGAATTTCCATTAACGATGCTTGTTGGAAAAAATGGAACGGGGAAGAGTTCTGTATTACATGCTATATATGGAATTCCAGCAGGACAAAGTACAGGTGATTTTTGGTTTTCAACAGATGTTGATCCAATTAAAGAAGGTGAAAATAAATATTTTTATGGCTATAAAGCAAAAAAAGGTGCAAAGGTTAAAGAGGTATTAAAAAAGAGGCAGCCTAGTAAAAAAGCGTTTGATTATTGGGAAACAGCAGCATTAAATACTAAAATAGGAATGAAAATTGATAAAAATATGGATAAAGGTAGTAGAAATTCACCAGTAGAAAAAAATGTTGTTTTTTTCGATTTTAGAGCAGAATTAAGTGCCTTTGATAAATATTTTTATTTTTATAAGTCAAAAAATGATAAGGTAAAACGAAAATTTGAACAAAAAAATAGAGAAAACAAACAATTCATAATAAATAGATCGCCATTATTATATAAAATTTTTTCAGGAGAAAAAAGAGTAACATATCCAAATCATCCAGAAAATTGCTTGCATGAAGATATGGAAATATATAATGAATATAATAATAAAAAAATATTAGATACAATAAATGATATTTTAGGAAAGAATTATTTAGAAATAAAAAGGGTGTATCATAGGGTATATGAAAGTTGGGGAACATCAATTTTAGTGAAAACAAAAGAAGGAACATTATATAGTGAAGCGAATGCAGGTAGTGGAGAAAGTGCGATAATTAATATGGTTTGCACAGTATTGTCTGCTCCACATAATTCGTTAATATTGTTAGATGAACCAGACGTATCTTTACATCCAAGTGCACAGAAGAAATTAAAAATATTTCTTTTGAAAATTATTAAAAAGTATCACCATCAAATTGTAATATCAACCCATTCTAGTGTTTTAATAGAGGGAATGCCCAAAGAAGCATTAAAATTATTTGAAGTTATAGAAGATACAAAAGTTCGTATTGTTAATGGAGTTTATAGTTCAGAGGCTTTTTTTAATATTAGAGAAGAAGTAAAAGAGAAGAATTTAATAGTTTGTGAGGATACATCTGCTAAAACATTGATAGAAGCTGTCTTAAAAGAAATGAATTTATTGGAGTATTTTAAAGTAGAACCTAGGCATGGTGGTGCAGATACATTGATTACACGTTATTTACCGATTTTTGCTTTGGATCGACAAATATATGATAATGTATTCATAATATTAGATGGAGATAAAGAACCTAAAGAAACTTTCTTTTATTCTCAAATTCCAAATGGCGATATGACAAATGTAAAAAAACTTGAACAATATTTAAGGAAAATTACTGCTTCGGAATCAGAAATTTGTCCATTAATAGATGGTAATAAACGAGATGGAGGAAATGACAATCAGAAAATAGAAGTTTATAAAGCATATTTAGAGTATGCAGATAGCCATTTATATTTTTTGCCACATAAGATGATTCCAGAGGCTATAATTATGAAAAATAAAGAGGTCCAAAAATATACAGAAAATACTAAAGCAGAGATAAATAACAATACTGCAAAACCACTAATTCAGGAAATTTGTTCTAAATTATTTTTAGATGAAACTCAATTTGATGCTTGTTTTAATTTATTGGTTAAACAGTGGATTATGAATAAAAATGATGATTATTTTTATATGGAAAAAATGTTACAAAATATTTTTGATTTTTGTAATTCTAATAAAAACCTGAATTATTCACGACTTCGTCGTGTTAGAGACTAAAAGTCGCATAGTTGCTATGTTTTTATTGATTTTCCCTTTCATCTATCAAATGAATAAAAAAGAGCATCCATTTGTGGTAAAATTAAGGTGTTCAACGTCTTAACGAATACACACAAAGGAGCTCTTTATGAATAAAGTAAACACCTTATCACTTAATAGCAATAGAAAAATCAAAATAAATTTTAATGGTGGCGATCTTTCTTCTGATTCTGGCATGCTCTTAATCCATGAGTTCGCTCAAAAACTCGGTTTGGAACAGCTTTTAGAACAAGATTTCTCCACCAATGATGATAAGACCAGAAAACATACAGACAGCAAAAATGCAATCCAGAAGATCTACTAGCTGATCACTGGTTATTTTCAGGATGATGATGCAGATGAACTGACATCTGATCCAATCTTTACAACCATCCTGAATAAAAGGTGTCTTGCATCACAGCCGACCATGTCTCGTTTTATCAATCGATGCGATGAGATCTGCCTGTATCAGTTTGAGCTCATTCATCAAAAGTTAAGAGAAAAAATCTATTCATGGAAAAGACCAGATCATCTTTTGATTGATATCGATTCCACCCTGTTTGCAACTTTCGGAACACAGGAAGGAAACTCTTTTAACTCACATTACAGAGATTATGGATATCATCCTCAGGTTGCCTATGATGGGCTGACCGGTGACCTGCTAAGTGCCTGTCTTCGGCCGGGAAGCAGTTATACTTCAAAAAATACGACCGATTTTCTGAAACCACTGTTGGATGAATTTAACAGATATTATCCGGATATTCCTCTGTATCTCAGAGGTGACAGTGGATTTGCTGACATTATGATCTACGAGACTTTGGAATCCAATGGTGTATCCTATGCGATCCGTATGAAAGAAAACGGACGCTTACGTACGGCTGCATCTTTCATAAAAGATGAACTGATTGAAAAAACGAAGCATGATCAGATCGATTATGCCGTCAGTTATGGCGAATTTTTCTATAAAGCTGACAGCTGGCTTTATCCAAGAAGGATCGTCTGCAAGATAGAAAAGCCAGAAGGTCAGATGAACTTTTTATATACTTTCGTCGTGACAAACATGGATGGCAGTCCAAAGGATCTGATTCGTTTTTACTGTAAACGAGGTTTAATGGAAACATTTATCCGTGAATCAAAACACGGATTTCACATGGATGCCATGAGCAGTCACAGTATGACTGTCAATGCGAATAAACTTCAGATCAGTATGTTGGCATATAACTTATTTAACTGGTTTCGACGACTGGTACTTCCAAGAAGTTTTCAAAAACTACAGGTTGATACAATTCGTTTAAAACTATTAAAAATAGCAGCGAAACTTGTCCGTTCTGCAAGATATCTGACATTTAAGCTGTGCAGTCATTGTCCATATAAAAATGAATTCTACGAAACTTTAGAACACATTTGTGGATTAAAGCAACTGGAATAACAAAATCTTTGTACCTTGACAGTTTCAAAACATTCTTTTAAATTGACAGGATAAGTCTGCCTTTTTTAGACTATATTTTGTAAAATAGAACGTATTTGAAACAGATACAAAGGTAATTACAAACCATGAGCAAATTTATTTGCTCATGAATAATTCAGGAAAAATTAATGATTATTTTATTTATAAGTTACAGATCTAATGTTCTGTAGATGTTAATAAATCATTTGATGAAAGCAGATGAAACAAAGGATCAATTACCTGTGTGTACGGATGCATTTAATTATCATAATTTTGAGCATATTCATGTATATAAGAGAGATGGATTATTTTAAATAGGATTGATGAGAAGAAAATTGTTTATTAGGATATCTAGTATTCTAATAAACAATTTTAGATATTCATTATATAACATTTATTGAAAAAATGATATTAAAGATAAAGAGAGAATAGTTGTATTAAATAGTAAAAATATAAAATGTTATTTATATAATGGAGAGTTATAAGATATGGAAAAATACAGAAAGTTGAAGAAAAAATTTAATAGAGATACAACAAAAGATAGTGAGTTAAATAGAAAAAAATGGAATTTACAAGAAGATTTATTTTGTTTTCTATCGTATTGTATTATGATTATAACAATGATATTAAAAATAAATAATCCAGAGATGGAGAGATCAGATGCTATTTTATTTTTTTTATATTTCATAGCAATAATAGTATGGGGTATTTTATGTAGCAAAATAGATAAAGAACAGAAAATAGAAAAATATTTGAATATACTACAATCATTTAATTATTATTCACCAACTATTGTAATGATAAGTACACTTATATTTTATATTGCAGTTTGTCGCAAAGCATCAATATTTATTTTGATATTAATTATTGCAGGATCTATTATTTTATCTATAAGGACTACATGGTATAAGAATAAGGAAAATATAAAACAAAGAGAAAATAAGATATGTTTAAAATTTGAAAAATTAACACCTTCAGATGATATTGATCTTGGTATATATGAAGATGCAATAAATTTTGCATTTTCTGATAACGAAATACAGAATATTGCTATTTCAGGTTCATATAGTGCAGGAAAAAGTAGTTTATTAGCATCTTATAAAAAGAAATATAAGGATAAAAAATTTCTGCATATTTCTCTTGCTCATTTTGAACAAGAAAATGACAATGAAGAAAAAATGCATACAAAATTAGAAGGAAAAATATTAAATCAACTATTACATCAAATTAAAATAAATAAAATTCCTATGACTAATTTTAGAATTAAAAATACAGTTAAAATATCAGAAATTATAAAAAATACTGCAGAAATAGTTGCATTTATATTGATTGTATTTTATTTTCTCTTTTTTAATCAATGGAAGAATTTTGTTAATGAATTAAAAGTGTTTTCTATTAAATTTACACTAATACCAGAGTTTAAATTTTCAATTGGAATAATAGGAGCATTACTTACATGTAAATTTATTTTGTATATAGTTCAATATCAAAAAAATAAAAATATATTAAAGAAATTTTCTATTAAAGGGAATGAAATTGAATTGTTTGAGGAAGATGATGCATCGTATTTTGATAAATATTTGAATGAAGTATTATATTTATTTGAAAATTCTGGAGTTGACGTCATTGTATTTGAAGATATGGATCGTTTTAATAATGTTCGTATTTTTGAAAGACTTAGAGAAATTAATGGATTGGTTAATGCAAAACGTATAAATAAAGAACCTTTGCGTTTCTTTTATTTGTTAAGAGATGATATTTTTACAACAAAAGACCGTACAAAATTTTTCGATTATATAATTCCTGTAGTACCTGTTATGGATGGATCAAATTCATATAATAAATTTATTGATATTTTAAACAAAAATGGCGAATTAGGCACATTAGATCTTAAGTTCCTGCAAGGAATATCATTATATATAGATGATATGAGGTTACTTAAAAATATATGTAATGAATATAAAATTTATTATCATCGATTGAATATTACAGAGTTGGATAGCAATAAAATGTTAGCAATAATTACATATAAGAATATTTTTCCTAGAGATTTTAATGATTTACAACTTAATAAGGGCTATATTTATACATTGTTTTCAAAAAAGAGAGTTTTTATAGAAAAACATATCAATAAGCTAGATAAAGAAATACAAATTATTGATGAAACTTTAAAAAAAATAAATGATGAAAATCTTTCTGATAGAGAAGAAATAGGGGCTGTGTTTGCACGAAAATATTATTCTGGATATAGTCTTAATTATGAATCGGATTTAATTGATTGGATTGAAAAACATGCTAACAATCAGCAGGTGTTGGATGAATTATATGATCGCTTAAGAATAGTAGAATTAAAAAATAAGAATAAATTGGAAGATTTAAAGCAACAAAAAAATAGGTTAAAAATTGAAAAACAAGAGATAAAAGAAAGACATTTAAGTCAATTAATAACAAAAGATACAGAAGATGAAATTTTTTCAATTTCAGATAAAGATGCAATTGGTCGTGAAAGCTATTTTAATGAAGTTAAAGGAAATGATTATTATCCACTATTAAAGTATTTGATATGGAATGGATATATAGATGAAACGTATAATGATTATATGACATATTTTTATGAAGGTGGAATGAAGAAAGAAGATAAGATGTTTCTACGTTCTGTTGTTGAGCATCGTGCAAAAGAGCCTGATTATTCTTTAAAAGATGTAAAAAAGGTTGCAAATAGTTTAAGAAGCATTGATTTTGATCAGGAAGAAAGTTTAAATTATGATTTATTTGAAGTTCTTTTAAAAGAAGATAACTATGTAAGTTCTAGAAACAGAATTATTAACCAAATACGGATCAAAAAAAATTATGATTTTTTAGTTGGGTTTGTTGAAAAAAAATCGAAATGTTTTACAAAAACAGTAACAAGTATATGCAAATTTTGGAGAGAAAATTTTGATGAACTTAGTAGAGATGGAAATATAAACTTTAATTTTTTGTCAAAATGGGCAATAGAAATTCTTTGTTATGTTCCAGAAGAAGATTTAATCGAAGTTGATAAAAATAAAGGATTATCTGATTTCATAAATAAACAAAAAATGCAAATAATGATCAGTGATGAATTAATTGATCATTTTGTAAAGAGTGCATTATCAATGGATATAAAATTAATAGATATAAGATCGTATCATAAAGAAAATAATCTTTTTCCAAAAATTATAGATAGCAATTTATATGAAATTTCTATGAAGAATGTTAATCATATTCTAAAAGAAGTATATGGTGAAAATTTAAAAGTTGAAATGAAAACCAAAAATTTTACAGTGTTGCGTCGTCATTTAGATACTAGTTTGTATAAGTATATACAAGATAATATGGAAATTTATATAGGAGCCTTATTAAAAGAGACCGAAGAAATAAATGATGATTATGATACAGTTGTAGCATTATTTAAACAAGATAATATTTCAGATAATCTAAAACAAGAATATGTTAAAAAACTTATAACTCCAATTACTTCAATTAACGATATTGTATATGATGAATCATGGGAGTATATAATTCGTAATGGAATTCTTGTATACTCAGAAGAAAATATTTTGCAATATTTTCAGAAGAAAGGTCTTACTCAAGATTTAATAACATTTATTAATGATGGACAAAAAGAACTTGATTTCAATTTGACAGAAGAAGATGAAATAAAAGAAGATTTATTTTTAATTATTGTATCCGAAAATAATATAACAGATGAAAAATACGAACAGATAATATCAACACTTGGATATAATTATCCAAAATTTGATATAGAAGAAATATCAAACACTAAAATGAATATTCTTATTAAATATAGGGTTATTTTGATGGATGAGAGTTCTCTTAGTTTTATACGTGAAAACTATTTTGACAAAATGGAAAAATATATACAGCTTAATTTTGAAGAATATTTAAGTATTTCAGAAAATAATGATATGCAAGAGGATATTCCATTAATTTTAAAAATGGTAAGTAACAATATTATTTCGGAAGATAATGCTATTAAAATATTTAATAATGTATCTGGGGAAATTCGATTAAATGAAACAATATATCCTGAATTGATTATGATATGTATAATAGAAGAGCATTTATCTGTTGATGATATAAACTTTTTATTTGAGAAATATGTGATATTTACGGAGAATGTTAAAAGGTCAATTATCAATCTTGGAATAAAAAATATCGATCAAATTATCGATAGAGAATTTCCTATAAATTTAGAATTTATTATAGATCTTTTAAAATATAAGGCGATAGATAGATTTAATAAGATATCGTTAATGTTGCTTGTAATAGAAGATTATGATCAACAGGATGTGGTAAATTGTTTAAAATTAATAGGTAAAATGGAATTTGTTAAACTATTTGATCCGAAATTAAGACCAAAGTTTAAGGCTAATAGAGAAAATAAACAATTATTGGCTGCTTTTATGGAGAAAGAATATATTCAGGATTATTCATTGGATGAAAAGGAGGAATATTATCATTATAAGCGTTATAAAAAGAAATAAACATAGAGGTCCCAGGGACATTAAGAAATCAGTTTATAAAATAAATTGTACAAATAAGAACAAATTGTTCCAAAAATTCTAAACAAAATAATCATTTAATGTAAAGAAGAAGGTCATTGTAAATCATCATCCAATTAATAGAGTAGATGGTGCGCAATGGCTTTTTCGTTGTTATAGTGATCGAGATATGATAAAATATCAATGTATAAAAAATAAATATAGAATACACAATATAATTTATCAATTTTCTCAGCAACTAAAAGACATAATGGGATCAAAATTAACAAAAGTTATTGTTTATGGCTCTTATGCCAGAGGTGATTATAATTCAAGTTCAGATGTTGATGTTATGATTCTGGTAAAAATGTCAGATAATGAGATTAAAAAAATAGAAAATCAGGTATATGATTTAGCATTTGATATAGAAATGGATACAGGAGTTGATATTTCGCCAATTATAAAAAATGAAGAGCAATATGAATATTGGTTAGATACGTTGCCATTTTATAAAAACATTCATGAAGAAGGGGTGATAGTGAATGGATAAGAAAAGAGATTTATCTATTTACCGAATGCAAAATGCAAAGGATACATTAGATACGGCAAAAATATGCATGGATGTTATGCATTAAAAACTCAACATGGAAGTCATTTAGTGGAAATGAAAAGAAGGATGAATCAGCAAGTGGCATCAAAAGGAATACAATTAGTAACAATTAGTAGACCTACAGCATATGGAGAATATGCACCTTATACATTTATTGAGAATGAAGAAGAATTTGAGAAATTAGTTGAAAAAATGAAATAACAAAAAGCTACCGCGGCAATTAAGGTTTCCGCAGATATTAAGAAATCACGACACTGGGAATAATTAAGATTCTGTAGACATTAATTAATCAGAATAAACCGAAAAATTCTAAACAAAATACCTATTAATAAATTTATTAAAGCTGTTGTTACTTAATATCTCCTTGGGAGTATTAATAGCAATGGCTTTTTATTGTAAAAATAGGTTGTATTTATCTTAGTTTATACATATAACAAAGAAAAAGAGAGAAATTAGATTATGGGAAAACAAGAAAACATAAAAATATTTGAAGATACAGAAACATTATGTAAAACAAATTCAAGCTTAAAACAATCGATCAAAAATTCAATATGTAACCAAAAACTAATCCTCCAAAATCAAAGAATAAATAGCAATAACCAGAAACGATATGAAAAACCTGCAAATATTATTGTATCAAAAAAGAGAACATTACAAGCAGCATCGGCATATAAAAATACTAAGACAGCGGTACATAATTTTGCTTCCGCAACTAATCCAGGTGGTGGAGTAAAAAGAGGATCTAATGCACAAGAAGAATGTCTGTGCAGATGTTCAGGACTATATGTTTGTTTAAGTACACAAACAATGTGGGATGGATTCTATTCTCCACACAGACAAGCACATAATCCAATTTATAATGATGATATCATTTATACACCTGCAGTCACAGTATTTAAAATAGATACTGAATAATCTTGGACTGATTGAGCCATCTGTCCGACATGGTTGAGCCACCATTCC